>Ga0137404_10002404_pt1 | contig 12371 bp, 6 predicted proteins | sample CZOMad2_1_16fung_FD_108285 | JGI IMG/M metagenome (GOLD analysis project Ga0137404, IMG submission 108285) | Vadose zone soil fungal communities from Angelo Coast Range Reserve, California, USA - CZOMad2_1_16fungal (Illumina Assembly) | ecosystem: Environmental > Terrestrial > Soil > Vadose zone...
ACCTTCATCGCCGTCTCTTTGTCGCGCCGGATGACAGAGATCGCTTCGGTATAGCCTCGCAGATAACGAATTACGGCGTCCGGCTTTTGTTGAATCACGTTGCGCGTCGTAACGACGCTCACGAAGATAAACGGAATATTGAGCTCGGTGACGTTGAGAATATGCTTGAGACCCAACTCTTGAGCCTGAAACGTGATCGGCGCGCTCATGAGACCAGCGGCGGCGTTGCCTGATTTTAACGTGGTCAATAAAGCCGGCGAGCTGCCGGCGTAAAGTATCTTCACGTCTTTGTCCGGCACCAATCCGTATTTCTTGAGCAAGATCCTGCTTGCGTAGTCCGTTGAGGCGGCCGGCTGCGTTGCCGCCAGAACTTTCCCCTTGAGATCGGCTACTGTCTTGATTGCGGGATCGCCGTACAGGTGGAAAATGAAGCGCGATGCGGTGTTGGCAACGTAGACCGTGTCCGCCCCTTCCAGGGCGACGTCGATGCCCTGATTGCCGACCAGGCCGATTTCTTCGGTGCCGCCGACGATCGCTTGGATCGCCGTAGTGGCCGCGAGATAGTTGAGGCTGTGTTGGAGGCCATGTTTCGTGAATAGTCCGAGGTCTTGAGCGATCCAAGCCGGTGACATGGTACCGCCGAGAGCGTTGTAAACGCCACGGAGGCTCGGTCCGTCGGCAGCGCAAATTTGCGACATCGAAGGCAATTGGCCGGCAATCATGAAAACGGCACCGATTAATAGTGCGCTGAGAATTTTCCGACGCTGCATTGTCGCCTCCATAGAGCCGTGCGATTGCTGAAGAGAGTAGTGAGCCGCAACCCTTCCTGTCAAGGGAGAAAGGATCGTTCAAAATCGTTCTAGCCGTACCAACGGCTCGAGCCGTTCAAGAGATTAGCCATCGCGTCTCGGTCCTCTGACGGCGGAGAAAAACACCGCAAGCAGCGTGAAGATGTTTAGGACCAAGATTGTGGTCGAAAAAGCACCGATGAAGATTTCTGACGCAGCGCGCCAGCTTTGCGGCGATTCGATTTGGCCGCTGTTCAATCCGGCGGATGACAACAGATAGCCAAACAAAGTCGCCGATAGCGCAACACCCATGGCTCCGCCCGTGCGCGCGGTCGTCGCAATCATACCGGCTGCGGCGCCGATTCTCTCTGGACTCACCGCGTTCAAAATCGAGCTTTGATTAGGCGCATTGAACAAGGCCCAGCCGATGCCCCAGAGCACCAGCGGGAAGACAATTCTTAACAGCGACGAGTGAAGATCCAGCGTGGACAAGAAGAATTGCGCGAGGGCAACAATGGCGCAACCGATGGTGCAAAGCAGGCGCGAGCCCAGCCGGTCCGACAGCGCGCCGGCGACGGGCGCTAGGAACATAATGATCAGCGAGTCCGCCACGATGATCCAACCCACTTGCGACGGCGAATATTCGAGTAAGTTCTGGAGAAAGAAGGGAAGGAGAAAATTGATCGCTGACAAAGTTGCGGAGATCAAAAATAGGCTCAAGATACCGGCGCTAAAAAGCCTCGTGTGAAACATGAAAAGATTCAAGATCGGCGTCTTGGCTCTGGCTTCGGCGCGCAAGAGAAATATCAGCGCGACCAGCGACAAGGATAACGTCGTGAGAAAAATCGGATGGCGCCAACCGACGCGCGGCAACTGGTCGATCGCATAGATAAACAGCCCGTTGGTCAGAAGCAGCAAGATCGCTCCTGGAATGTCGACGGCGATTTTCTCTTTTGTTCTGGTCTCGGGGATGACTTTCCAGGCGAGATAGGCGCCGTAGAGACTAAACGGCATATTGATATAAAAGATCCAGCGCCAACCGATCGTGTCGATCAGAAAGCCGCCCAATGATGGGCCGGTGAGAAAACCGATGTGGAACGCCGTCGACGTCAGGCCCAAGGCTCGGCCACGCTCCTGAGGCGGTAAATTTACCGAGACAATCGCCCGACCATTGGCCGCGATCATGGAACCACCGAGGGCCTGGATCGCGCGGAAAAAGATCAATTGGCCTGTGGTCTGAGAAAGACCGCAAACGGCAGAGGCGGTCACGAAGATCAAGAAGCCCAGGCTGTAAAAGCGGCGCCGGCCGAAAAGATCGCCGAGCCTACCCATGGTGATAATCAATCCGATGAGAACCAAGTCATAAATCAGTATGGTCCATTGGATCGTCGTGAACGCGGTATGAAAAGTTGCCGTCAACGTGGGCAAAGCTACGGTAATTGCCCGCTGATCCAGGCCGACAATAGTCTGGCCGATGCAGACGCTGAGCAGGATCAACCGCGATGTGCGCCGTCCTTTTTGCGGTTGATCAGGTTGCATGCGGATTGTCGAAGCGCCGGTTTATTCTTGCCGCCGTCCTCTCACAGCGGAAAAGAAGACTGAGAGTAGTGTGACGACGTTGACGATATGCACGGTGTGATTGAATGAGCGGACGAAGAGTTCGGGAGCTTCGCCCCACGATTGTGGCGACTCCACTTGTGCGCGCGTCAAGCCGGCTGCGGCGAGCCCGTAGGTGAACAAGGTCGCAGAGAGCGCGACTCCCATCGCGCCTCCGGTACGCGCCGTGGTGGTATTCATGCCCGATGCCGTGCCGACTTTATCCCGCGGCACCGAACCCAGGATTGCGCTCTGGTTGGGTGAGTTAAAAATGGCCCAACCGAGGCCGATAAGCAACAACGGCAATATGATGCGTGGGATCGAAGAATCAACTCCCAACGATGCAATAAAGAATTGTCCGATGACGATCAGACCCGAGCCGGCGGTGCAGAGCAGGCGCGAGCCCATTCGATCGGACAACCAGCCGGCAATGGGTGCGATCAAAACGATGACCACCGAGTTGGCGATCAAGATCCAGCCCATATGCGTAGGTGAAAAATGAAGAATATTCTGCAGGTAGAATGGCATCAAAAAACTAATCGCCGACTGCGTCGAAGTGATGAAAAATAGGCTGAGCATCGAGGCTGTGAAAAGCCGGTTACGAAACAGCGCGAAGCTCAAGATCGGCATGCGCGACCGCAGTTCGACGAATACGAACAGCGCACATGCGACCATCGAGAGCATCAGCATGATCACGACGGACGAATCGCGCCAGCCCAGGTGCGGAAGCTGATTCATCGCATAGAGGAAGAGGCTGCAAGTTGCCATGAGCAAGATCGCTCCTGGGAAGTCCACAGAAATGTCTTTGACATCATCCTTGCTTTCTTCGAGCAGCTTCCACGCTAGATAAGCGCCCCAGATGCCGACCGGCAGATTAAGATAGAAAATCCAACGCCATCCAACGGTGTCAATGAGAAAACCACCCAACGTCGGGCCGGTAAGAAAACCGACATGAAAAGCCATCGACGCAAAGCCCATCGCCTTGCCGCGCTCGCTGGCGGGAAATGCCACGGACGCGATGGCGCGGCCGTTAGCCGAGATCATCGCCCCGCCCACCGCCTGCAAACCGCGAAATAGGATGATCTGCCATGCCGATTGGGCAGCGCCACAGAGCGCGGAGCTTAAAACGAAGACGAGAAACCCCGCGGCATAATATCGCCGGCGGCCAAATAGATCGCCTAAACGGCCGACGGTGATCACGGTGCCGATCAAGAGCAAATCATAAATCAACAAAACCCACTGAATGGTCGTTAAGCTGGTGTTAAAAGTGTGGGTTAGCGTCGGCAGCGCGACGAGCAGCGCGCGCTGATCCAAACCGACGATAAATTGTCCGACGCAAACATTGAAAAGAATCAGGGTGAGCCGTCTCTGGTCCGCAGGCGCCTCATCGTTGCTTTGCATGTTCGCAGCGCGCTTTCAAAACGCGAATAAAGAATTGGCGCAGGCGAAAATCGCTTGCCCTGTGGGAAAAGATTGTCGGAAGCGACTAAGAAGATTTGAGCGACCGCGATTCCTGCAATTCTCTGAGGACCTCCTCGCGCGCGCGCTTGCGGCTGGCCCTCTTTTTATCTTTGAAGACTTTGCCGGGAGGAGGAAGCCCCTTTCACACCCGCGCTAGGCCTGGCGGTATTCTCTTCGAAGACGGTTTCAATGGAGCGTCCTTTGCTCCTCCAAAACTTCATCAGTCGAGCGGACGGCCCCGCGGGAGAAAGTGAATTCGTCATCTCGCGAGTCTACTTGGATACGATCGCCTTCTTTGAACTCTCCTTCGAGGATCTTAATCGCCAGCGGGTCCTGAATCAAACGCTGGATCGTTCGCTTGAGCGGGCGTGCGCCGTAGACCGGATCGTACCCCTTGTCCGCCAGTAGAGCCTTGGCGCGATCGCTAATCTCCAGTGCCATCTTTCTGCTCGCCAAGTTCTGGCGCAGTCGCTTGAGCTGAATTTCAACGATGGATTTGATTTCGTCGCGGCCGAGATTGTTAAAGATAATCGTCTCGTCAACCCGGTTCAAAAATTCCGGTTTAAACGCGTCGCGCAGTGCAGCGTTGACCCGCTGCTCCAACTCCTTGCGATTGTGTGTCCCGAGTTCGAGAATGTATTGGCTGCCGAGATTGGAGGTCATAATGATAACCGTATTCTTGAAATCGACGGTTCGGCCTTGGCCGTCGGTCATTCTGCCGTCCTCGAGAATCTGCAAGAGCGCGTTAAAGACGTCGGGATGCGCTTTTTCGATTTCATCGAACAGCACGACAGAATAAGGCCGGCGGCGCACCGCTTCGGTCAGGTAACCTCCCTCCTCGTAGCCGACGTAGCCCGGAGGAGCGCCGATCAGCCGCGACACGGAGTGCTTTTCCATGAATTCCGACATGTCGAGCCGCACCATCGCTTGCTCGTCATCGAAGAGAAATTCCGCGAGCGCCCGGCACAGTTCGGTTTTACCGACGCCGGTGGGGCCGAGAAAGATGAATGAACCGATGGGACGGTTTTCGTCTTGCAAACCCGCGCGCGCGCGGCGGACGGCGTTCGATACCGCGTGAATCGCGCTGTCCTGTCCGACGACCCGCAGCTTGAGGCGATCTTCCATCTTGAGCAGTTTCTGAATTTCGCCCTCGAGCATTTTTGACACCGGAATGCCGGTCCACTTCGCCACGACTTCGGCGACGTCTTCGGCGTCGACTTCTTCTTTGAGCATCTTTTGATTCTTCTGCAGCTCGGCGAGTTTCTGGTTGGCATCTTCCAACTCTTTCTGGAGCTGGGTCAGCGTGCCGTAACGCAATTCTGCAGCGCGGTTGAGATTTCCCTCGCGTTGCGCCTTTTGCTCTTCGACTTTCGTCGATTCAATCTTCTCTTTGAGCGAGCGAATGCGTTGGATCGATTCCTTCTCATTTTGCCAGTGAGCCTTCAGTCCGCTCGAAGTTTCCCGCAGGTTTTCAATTTCGCGTTCCAGCTGCGCCAGGCGTTCCCTGGAGGCTTTGTCTTCTTCGCGCTTGAGCGCTTGTCGTTCGATCTCGAGCTGGAGAATCTTTCTCTCCACCTCGTCGATCTCGATGGGCATACTGTCAATTTCTATTCTCAGGCGTGATGCCGCTTCGTCAATGAGATCGATCGCTTTGTCCGGCAGAAAGCGGTCACTGATGTAGCGATGCGACAAGGTCGCCGCGCCGATGATGGCGCCGTCCGTGATGCGCACGCCGTGATGGACTTCGTACCGTTCCTTTAGCCCGCGCAGGATCGCGATGGTGTCTTCCACCGAAGGTTCGCCAACGAAGACGGGTTGGAAGCGCCGCTCCAGCGCAGGATCTTTCTCGACGCGCTTGCGATATTCATCCAGGGTTGTGGCGCCAACGCAACGAAGCTCGCCGCGCGCGAGCGCCGGTTTGAGCATGTTCGACGCGTCCATCGCGCCTTCGGCCGCGCCGGCGCCGACCAAGGTGTGGAGCTCGTCGATGAAAAGAATAACTTGACCGCTTGCTTCGGTGACTTCCTTGAGTACCGCCTTTAGGCGGTCTTCAAATTCGCCGCGAAATTTCGCTCCCGCCACCAAGGCTCCCAGATCGAGCGCGAGCAGCCGCTTGTCTTTTAGTCCTTCTGGGACGTCGCCGTTCACAATGCGCAGAGCCAGACCCTCGACGATGGCGGTCTTGCCGACGCCGGGTTCGCCGATCAGCACCGGATTGTTCTTGGTTCGACGCGAAAGAACCTGGATCACGCGGCGAATCTCATCGTCGCGGCCGATGACGGGATCGAGCTTTCCCTTGCGGGCGAGATCGGTGAGATCACGGCCGTATTTTTCCAGCGCTTGATATTTTTCTTCGGGATTGGGATCGGTGATTCTCTGGGCGCCGCGGATGCCGACCAGAGCGCTCAAAATCTTATCGCGCGAGGCACCGAGCTCCTTGAGAATTTTACCGGCCTCGCCGCTGTCTTGAACCATCGCCAGCAGCAAGTGCTCGGTCGAGACGTACTCGTCCTTCAGGCTCTCGGCTTCCGATTCGGCGCTTTCAATGACCTTCTTTAGCCGCGGAGTGATATAACTTTGCCCGGTGGCGCCGGTGACTTGAGGCAGGCGATCGAGGGCTTGCTGCAACCGTTCGGTTAACCTGGCAAGAGGCATTCCGAGTTTCTGCAGAAGCGAAAGAACGACGCCTTCTTTTTGTCCCAGCAAGGCGAAGAGCAAATGCTCTACGTCGACGGCTTGATGATTGCGTTTGTCGGCAAGCCCTTGCGCTTGCTGCAACGCTTCTTGTGATTTAGTTGTGAGTTTTTCTAAGCGCATACTCTTCTTACCCCGATTTTCTTAATGAAAACCTAAGCATCGTTAGGCGATCTGTCAAGAAAGCGAAGAATCGCCAAACGTGAAAAACACGATTAGCCCAGTGCTCAAACAGCGCTAAATTTTGCTAACCGCAGGCAGCGAGGGAGGGCAATTACAATGGATTTGTTTACGGCTGTTTTTTTGCGAGCTCGAAATATTCGAAAATCGGAGGATCGCCTTTGCGGACCGAAGCTATGCCGGCTGCGCAATCGGCCAAGACAATGCCCTCGTTTGGGACGAGCACAAACGGATAGTCGGCCGGCTCGATCGCAGTCCCGCGCATTTTCCTGATCGTCAAAGCGCGCTTAACGCTTCCATTCAGCTCGACGATCTTAAAAACCAAAACACCGGAAGCGAGAAACTGTTCAATGCTATTGCTGGTGTTTTGGGCTGCTGCGGTGAGATGGGCGGTGAAGAGATTGGTCGTGTTCAGTTGGGACTGAATCAACTGCATCAGCGAACGCCCTTGGTCCTGGCTGGAGTTGCTTGCGTCGGTTGGCAAGATGAGTGGCGTGATCGGATCGATGATGAGCAGTGTCGCGCCTAGCCTTCGTGCGTAGCTACCGAGGTCGGCGACAATCTTTTGGGGATCGATGCCTTTCTCGCTGCCGCTGCGCGCGCCAAAGTAGGGAGAGGCGTCTAAAATGACCAGATTTTTCTCTTGAATATGCTGCTGTAAATCCCACGAAAAGGAGGCAGCCGATTCCAAAATTTCCGCCGGGCGTTCATCTACGGTGACGTAAACCGCCTTTTCTCCCTGCACGAGGCTGTGTATCAAAAACTGTAAACAAGCGATGGTTTTTCCCGTGCCGGTATCACCGGTCAAAAGATAGCAGCGGCCCTTGATGTAGCCGCCGTGAAGCAACCGGTCGAGCCTGGCAATGCCGGTCGAAATGCGCTCGCTAACCATTGCGGAGGGTTCCTGGTTTTAGCGCGCCGGAGTCATCGGCTGGATCACGATGCCTTGTCCCTTGACGATGTCAAATTCGAGCTGGGTCGGCTTCACGTTGGTGCAGCGCATCTTTTCGACGATCAGGCTGCGGACCAGTTGGCCGTCCTTCCAGATCATTTCCAACACAATGGCGCCGGCCACCAGATATTCCTCCATGCCATGCATCGTTCGTTCGCCGGTCCGGGGAACCGCATAGGAGGTTAGGACATTGGTCGTTTGCACAGAAGAACGCAGCATTTTAATCAGCAGGCGGATCTGATCTTGGATTCGAATGGCGCTATCGCGCAAGAGCACAAACGGCCCGGCTGGATCGAGCACCAGCCGCTGAGCCCCCAGCTGATTGGCGAAACCAGCCAGATCGCTCACGGCTTTTTGAACATCGATATGCCTTTCTTTACCCGGTCCTGAAAGCGAGCTGAGATAAGCCCCCGCGTTCAAAATTGCCAGCTCTTTGTTCTCAACATGCGGTTCGAGATCCCAACCCATCGAAGCCGCCTGTTCCAAAACGTCCAGGGGGCCCTCATCGGCGGTTACAAAAATACATTTTTCTTTTCGTTTGAGACCTTCAACGAGGAACTGTAAAGCGAAAATACTTTTCCCTGTACCGGGTTCCCCGGTAATAAGGATTGACCGGCCCTTGGGAAATCCTCCCTCGATCAGGGGGTCGAGTCCCGCGAGTCCCGTCGATACGCGCTCTGTGTTTAACATGACCGTCCTTTGCGATTAACCGTCCGTCTGGGTCAATCGAGCTGTGTCTGTTCTGTTCGTTTCGGAGTTTTCGCTCCGTGGTAGATTCGCATCACATTCCGTATTTGGCATTCGGTCGTGATTGGGCCGTTTCTACGACTTCCAACGCCTCTTCCAAGCGAAACCGGTGTGCCAGCGCCGACTCTGAGGAGTTTGACGGGCGTGATGATCATCGGACCGTGCGCTATCAGTAACTTGAAACCGCTCTTCTTCAGATTGATTCAACCGCGGCTCGCCCAGGACGTAATCGTGGCCATCCGGTTTGATGGCGGCTTCTTTTACCGCCAACTGTTTGCGCAAGGACTCAATTTCTTCAAGGTAGATTTGCTCGAGCCCTCGCGCCGTTGCGTCCCGTTCTTCGAGAGCCCACTCTTTTTGGCTCAGCTCTGCCTGCAGTAAAGCCAGCCGGGCTTGAAGCTCCGTGTGCATTCGCTCGGTTTCTCCGGCCAATGCGCTTTCCGTTTGGGATGTTGACAACTCCAATTGCGCGAATCGTTCCTGCAACGAATCCATCTCCGCTTTAACCCGAACCAACTCGTCGTTACGGTTCTGCAGGATTTGATTTCTCTCTTCTGCTTCGCGAATGAGCCGTTCGAGTTCGTACCTTAGTGTATCCTCGATATTCGACTGCACCAAGTCGCGTTCCTGGAGCACGCTGGTTTTTTGCGCGAGTTGCGCGTTTAGATCTGCCATCCGCGCTGCATAGTCCTGCGTGATTTGCTCGGTCCGGCTGAGCGCCGTTAGTTGAGCGTATTGCAGCTCTGTGTCGAGCTCCTCGATGCGACTCTGGAGCACTCGAGCCTCCGACTGGGCTTTTTCCAGCTCCAAACTCCGATCTTTGACGCCGTGCTGTTGTTCGCCGAGCTTGGCTTCGAGTTTTTGAATCTGGCTTTTGTGTGCCAGCGCCACATTCTCCATCGTCGCCTGCTGCTGCGCTAATGCCCAAGCTTTTTGCTGCAAGTCGCTACGTAGAGAGATCAATTCCGTTTCTAATCGGTTTAGAGCTTGGTCGGCGGCTGTTTTAGCGGCAGCCTTTTCTATTTGATTAGAGGTTTCAAGCTCATGCAGGCGTGCCCGCAAAGCCGCCGCTTCAGTCGTCGCCGCCGCAAAATCTTGTTCGCGAATTCTTGACGCGCTTTGCGCTTCATCGACTAGCCGCTCTCGCTCATCGATTTGGTGGCGAAGAGCGGCGGCGTTTTGTCTTTCTTCGGCCAGCTCATTCTCAAGGTTGTGTTGTTTGCCACGATACTCTTCGTGTAAGGCCGCCATCTCCGCTTGATTCGCGGCGAGACTCGACTCGATTTTCCTCTGGAAATTGACTTGAGCCTCGGTTTCACCGAATTCTCGCTGTGCCAGTTGCTCCGATAACCGATTGACCTCGGCTTTCAAATTTCCGATTTCGGCGGCACGGCTTTCCGCCAATAATCCTTTTTCCGTCAACTGGAGTTGCAGCTGGCTAATTGCCGTTTCAAACTGGGCCTTGAATTCGTCGCCCTTCGTCTGAACAGAGTGGAGTTCATCCGCTATTGCACGCAAACTTGTCCCTAACTCTTGTTCAGACGCTAACGCGCGCTGCCAGTTCTCTTCCGTTTGCCGGCGCAATAGCTCAGAGTGCTCGTTTCGCTCATGGAGATCGGCGATTTGTGAACGCAACTGGACCAGCGTCACATTCTCTTGATCGGAGAGCTTTTGTCGGTCTTCGAGTTGGCCATGCAGCCGGGCGATCTCTGCGCTCAGTTGCACTTCAATCGATCTCAATTGTCGTTCTTGTTCCCCGAGGACGGCTTCTTTCTGTTCCTGGGCTTTTGCTTGGGCGGCGTGAAACTCGCCCTCTTTCGCATGCAGGCGTCCTTCTAGCTCCTGGCGATCCGCTTCGGCACGCTGCCAATTTTGTTCCAGCTGGCGACGGGTATGCTCTGTCTGGGCATTGCGCTCCTGCAGCTCAGCAATTTGTGAGCGCAAGCGCTCAAGCTCCGCATTGCTTGACTCACTGGTCGCTTGTTGCTGTGCCAATTCACCGCGCAGCAGGTTGATTTCACCGCCAAGCCTCTCTTCGGCCGATCTGAAGAAATTTTCTTGTTCTTTGAGCGCGTCTTCTGTTTGCGCCAGAGTTGCATGAAAGCTCGTCAGTTCCGCTTCAAGGCTGCGGCGTGTCTCTTCGCCAATCTGTCGCGTCGTCAGATCGGCGGCCGTGGCCGCCTCCAATTGACTGATCCGTTCGCGCAGCTCTGCGGCCTCGGTACGGGCGCTGCGAAGTTCATTCTCGCGCTCATCGATCACGCCAAGGCTACGGGCCTGTTCCTGCTGCAAAGCTTGAATCTTGCTGTGGAAGGCAAGTTCGACCGCGGTAACGGCTTCCTGACGTTCCGTTATAGCTAGCTCTTCTCTCGTGGACACTTCACGTTGCAAAGCCGTAAGTTCGTCGTCGAAGGAGCGACGAATCCGCTCGATTTCCTCGGCGTTGGCAACGGCTGAGCGGTCGGCGGATTCGAGTTCGACAATGCGCTGCTGAAGTGCGGCCAATTGACCCTGGGCATCGCGCAGCTCGTCGTCGCGAAATTCGACCAACTCCTGTTTCTGCTCGAGCTGGCTTCGCAGCGTCAGAATGTCGGTCTTGAGGCTGCGTTCGAGCTCGGCGATCGCGGTTTCATTTTCCTGCAACGCGCGATCCCGCATAGCGAGGGCTGTTTGAAGACTAAAAAGCTCGGCTTCGAATCGGACGCGGGTTTGTTCTAGTTCTTGCGCCGCGATCGCTTGGGCTTCTTGGCGGCCCGCGCGTAGTTCAGCGACCTGGCCCTGTAATGCCGCGATCTCGAATATGGCCTGTTGGAACTCAGTCGCGACTCCTTGTGACGAGGATTGTCGTTCCCTCAGCTGGTCGTGTAGCTTTGCGAGCTGCTCTTCTAAGCCTTCTTGAAGCGTCCGGGAGATGACCTGTTGTCTCTCGAAGTCCTGTTGATTTTTTTCGAGCTCATGGCGCAGTGCGGCCAGCTCCACCTGCAGGTCCTGGTGATTGATCGCAAATTCCTGCGTAACCACCTGGGCTTGCTGATGGACCATTTCCAACTCGGCGACACGTTCCCGGAGAATTACGGTTTCCGCTTTGGCACTCTGCAGTTCAGCGTGGCGACTCTCGAGCACGCGTTGTTTCTCGCTCAGCTCATTTTGCAGCGCTATATCATCGAGGTGGCGTTCTGGCACGTTGGTCGTGCTCGGACGCGCACCAGGCGGTTGCGCGTTATCACCGAAGGCTGAGTGCTCCCTGAGACGCTTCAGCTCGGCTTGATATTCTTCATGAATACGCGCCGTTTCGTTGGCTGCAGTCGCTTGTGACTGCTTGAGGTAAAGTTCCAGCAGACGGGTCTGCGCCAGCAAGATATCAATCTCGTTGAGCAACAGAACGGTGGGATCGCTTTTAGTAAATTTCGGTGAGTCCATGAATGAATGCTTAATTTAGCTATCTTGCCCGCGAAGGTCGCTACTAAGCAACAACGCGCGCCGGCAACGCTCACGCTATAGCCAAAAACATGCCACGGGTTAAATACAAACTTATGTAAGTTCAAATACTTAGAGGATAGTGGCTTGACTGTTTTCGCAGCAAAAGCGGCAAAATAGAGGAATTATGGACAAATTTGGGAATCCCTGGACAAAAATGTCGTCGTGGAGGTCAAGGCGCCTTTCTTTTCCTCACCATGGGATCTTCACTGACTATTACCATCGAGCCCGATACCCTCGAACTAGGACGGCATCGAGTTTGAGCTGGGGAAGTTTGTGGACAATTTGAAAACGTCAAACTCTGCCGATAGTATTTCGGTCGATGTCGCGCTATTTCCGATCAAATATCACTGCCATGGTCGGGTATGTGCCGGGAGAACAGCCCCAAGGCCAAGGATTCAGCAAACTCAATACCAATGAGAATCCTTACCCGCCTTCGCCGAAGGTTTACTCGGCAAGTCGGCAAGCCATCAATC
>Ga0137404_10002405_pt1 | contig 12371 bp, 8 predicted proteins | sample CZOMad2_1_16fung_FD_108285 | JGI IMG/M metagenome (GOLD analysis project Ga0137404, IMG submission 108285) | Vadose zone soil fungal communities from Angelo Coast Range Reserve, California, USA - CZOMad2_1_16fungal (Illumina Assembly) | ecosystem: Environmental > Terrestrial > Soil > Vadose zone...
AGATCCTTGAGGCCGCGAAGCAGCGTTGACAACCCTGTACCGCCGCCGAGCGCGACGACATTTAGACCGCGCGAGGAATGTTGCGACTTGGAAGCGCTTTTTTTCACGTCTGATTGCACACGCAGCATTCTACAGAAAAAGAACCCGGGCGCGAGTCTCACAAAGAGTTCACGGGAGTCAACGAAGCAATCGGCGAGGGGAAGGTAGGCTCGGCTTTCAGGCGATCGCGACGGCCACACACGTCCAGGGACAAGCTACGAACCTCTTGTCTTTCCCTTGTGGATCAGGCCAAACAACGTCTGGCGCGAATAACCAAGACGCTCAGCCAGCGGAGCCGTCCTTTTCCGGGTAGAGCATCTCCGTAAAACGAGGGTCTTCCTGGAGGAACGCAAAATCTTCATCGTTGCGCGCGTGGTAGCGATTCTCCGGGCGCAAATCGATGGCCACTTTAAGATTCTTCATCGCGGAATCCGCTTCGCCCGTGAGGCAATCGAGGGCCGCGAGCGCGTAGTGAATGTAGTCGGCTTTTGGCGCGGCTTTGCGTGCTCGGTCAAGGCTTTCGCGAGCATCGTCCCAGCGGCCGATGTTCATCATGGCCACGCCACGCTGATAGTGCTCGTCGGCGGTCTTGGGGTTTTGCTCGTGGCTGGGTTTCATGCGCTGCTCGGCTATCTTTAAGTGCATGCGCGCGCGGTCGGCAAGCTCTTTGCTCGGCCCTTCAAGAACAGTTTCCAGCTCCTGCTTAGCCTTGGCGAATTTCTGCTGGTGAAACAGAGATAGAGCCTCGTCGTAGACCTTGAGCTGGGCTTGAACGCGGGGATCGACCATCTCAACGCCGCCACGCTGGGGGGGATGCTGTGGAGTTAAAGGTTTTCTTTTCAATGATTTAGTCTTACTGTGCACGGCGCTCTTGGTGCGCCCGGAAGTTCCCGAATTGGGCTTGTGCGCCTTGGTCATGCCCGCGAAGATAGCAGAGCAGGTTTCGCACGTCAACGCGCCTTAGGGTAACTACTTTGTTACACAATGCGTTATCTCGTTAGCGCAAGCGGCGAAAATTATTCTACCCAACCACGCCGGGACTCACCGACACTAGATGTGAGTAGCGAACACGCGACATCCGATGCGTTGTAGGGGTGGCCTGCCTTTGGCGCGTGTGCTATAAATTTCTAACCAAGTTCCGGACCAAGGACCGGCCAAACGACACGTGCCCTTCATCAATTTTCCCGCGCGCGAAATCAATTGCAAACTGGTGTACTACGGTCCAGGTCTCGGCGGAAAGACCGCCAACCTGCAGTGGATTTACGATCATACTGGGCAAAATCAGAAGGGGAAAATGGTTTCCCTAGCCACGGAGACCGATCGCACGCTGTTCTTCGATTTTCTTCCGCTGGACTTGGGCACCGTGCGCGGGTTTAAGACCCGATTTCACCTGTACACGGTACCCGGACAGGTCTTCTATGAGGCCAGTCGCAAGCTCATTCTGAAGGGCGCGGACGGTGTCGTGTTCGTTGCCGATTCGCAGGAAGAGCGGCTGGATGCGAATTTCGAAACGATGGAGAACCTGCAGGAGCACTTGAAAGAGCACAACCTGAATTTCGATACGATTCCGTATGTGCTGCAGTTGAACAAGCGAGATTTGCCGAACGCGTTGGCGGTTCCCGATCTAACCAAACAGCTTCAGCGCAAAGGTGAGCCTGTGCTAGAAGGTGTGGCCGTCACTGGACAAGGCGTATTCGAAACGCTGAAAGAACTTGCGAAGCTGGTCTTATCGGAATTGAAGAAAAGCGGCTAGAGGAATTACAGCGGGCTGCGGATGGAGACCCGAGCAATTGCGATAGCAACACGGATCAGCAGTTTCTTTCTTGCATCGATCAGATTCGAATATTAAAAATCAGGCGAAGCTGGCCAGGGCCGAGGAATCGGTCTCAAACGTCGGAATAGCTTCTACGAGCCGGGTGACCGTCAGCGCATCGCGCACCCGGCCATGTCCGCACACCAGGTGCAGTGCTCCGCCCTCTCTGGCCAATTGAATGGAGCTGCGCACCAGCGACGAAATCCCGGAGCTGTCGATCTGCGGCACTCCGTTAAGGTTGACGACCACCTTGCGGCCACCACCCTGAACCACCGATTGCAGCACTTCGGTGAGCTGTTCGCTGGGGTCGCCAATGGTTAGACGGCCGTGCACTTCCAGCGTGTGCACGCCGTTGGTTTCGTGCACGGAGATTTCCATGGGTAGACGTTCGGTCATTGGGAGGTCTCTCTCATGGAATGTTCACGCTGGCCTGTTCGAAGAAATCGCGCTTCAACGGTTCCCTAGGATACTCCGGAGCTTCCCTCAAGGGAACTACCCGCGCGGGAAAACTCGTTTGCTGCCCTGCGTAGACTTCACTTCGAACGCCAGCACGGCATTATACGATGATGACAGCCCTACGAGACAAGTAGCGCGTGCTGAATACCCCCGTCCGATCCGAAGGGATCGATTGACACGTTCTTGGGTTGGACGGAAAGTAATGTACCTGGGTAGCTGCAGAAACGGGGTCCGGGACTTGCGTCGCCACATTCCATTCATTCCGCTGAACATACTGGTCATTCTCGCGGGCGTTCTTTCGCTTGCGCCATTCGGCGTTCTCCGGGCGCAATCCGGGATTATCCCACCCGCAGTCCTTCCGAAGACGACGGACGTGATTATCGAAGGCCAAGTCAATGTTCGCGCACAGCAAGACACTGGCTCGCCGTTTCTCAGTCCGCTCAGCGTCACGCTGCGCTCGTTCGATATGACGGTCAACCTCGCGGGTGCCTTCGACCAAGTCGGGCAGACTAGCTTTAAGAACATCCCCTCGGGGCAATACCTACTCGAGGTTAGTTCTCCGGGATATAGCACCGTGCGTGAAAACGTCTCGATCAATCTCAGTGGACAAGTACAAAATATCGTGGTGGCCATGATTCCGGAAGGCTCCGTCACCCTATTTCGCAATCAATCGGGGACTGTCGTGCCTCCCAAGGCGATCAAGGAAACCGAGAAAGGTCTTCACGCGTTGCAGATCGCTAAACTCGACGAAACTCAAGCGCACTTGACGCGCGCGCTCGCCATCGCGCCGGATTTCGCCGACGGCAATTATTTGATGGGCGTGCTCCTGCTGCGGCGGAACGAGTCCGGCAAAGCACTGACGTACCTGCAAAAGGCCGTGGACGTCGCGCCCAACCACGCGCCGGCATTGCTGGCGCTCGGCCAGGCCGCCTATCTGCAACGGGATTATGCGCGCGCCACCGCATCGCTCGAACAATCCCTTCGCGAACAACCGCGCTCTCCGCAGGCACCGATCGCACAACAGCTTATCGCACGCATGCGCGAATCGGCTCAGTCCAAGGCCGTCGGAGTCGCCGTGGTGGCAAACTCCTCCGCCACAGACCTAGCCGGTCATAATGGTTCAGCCACTGCCAACAATCCGCTCCCAGACTTGCCGGCACTTACGCCCGTCACCGAAACCAACTGGATTCCCCCCGATGTCGACCAGGAAAAGCTCGTTTTGGACCCCGGCGCCTCCTGCCAACTCGACGAAATACTCCAGGCTACCGGCGATCGCGTCAAGGAACTGGTCGAAAATGTGGACCGTTTCACGGCCACGGAAAAAGTCGACCATTCCAGCCTCAGCCCTCTTGGTCTGGAAATCTCCAGGGAGATGAGGAAGTTTGACTATATGGTGGAGATCCGCCCGTTCGGTACTCACGATCTGGATGTACAGGAATATCGCAACGGATCGGTTTCCGCGCAGCAGTTCCCTGGGCATATCGGCACCATTGGTCTTCCCACTCTGGCGCTCGTTTTCCATCCGTACTACCAGGAGAAATATGAATTTGCCTGCGAGGGCCGTGGAGCCTGGAGGGGCAAACCCGCCTGGATGATCCATTTCCAGCAGCGAACAGACCGTAAAAGCGCAATGCTCATCTATCGCGTTGGCGGTAAGTCCTTTGCCGTCGGGTTGAAGGGTCGCGCGTGGATTGACGCCGCCAGCTCTCAAATCCTTGCCATAGAAACAGATACGATGCGGCCGGTACCCGAGATTCGCCTGATGCGCGATCACCAACTCATCGAATACGGGCCGGTCGACTTTCGAAATGACACGATGCACCTTTGGCTGCCGAAAAGCGCGGATTGGTACTCCAGTCTCTCCGGCCAGCGTTACCATCGCCGCCATACCTTCACCCAGTTCTTGCTATTTTCGGTGGACGACTCGCAAAAGATCAGTAAACCGAAAGATTCGGTAGAGCCAGCGGCCCCGAAATCTTAGATTAGCTGGCTCCGCAGAACGGCCGCATCATCAGAAAAATCAATTCTGCGAATGCAAATTTCAAAGCATTCCCTGCAAGTACGCCCGCGTATAATCTCGCTTCTATACAGCGTTCGATCTGGGCAAAACGGCTTTCGAGTCAGGGGAAGCGGCCGGTTTTCGTGTGGTCCCGAATCCGTCAAATTCTCTCGCAGTGGAGCGGACATAAATATATGAAGCACGTGGTTTTGAAGTGTTGTTGTTTCTTCGCCATGCTGCTTCCCACCGTTGCGCTTCTCGCCCATCAAACACCGTCCGCACCCGCAGGTTCGCCGTCGACGGTAGATGCTTCCAAAGCGCTGAACGACAGGCTCGCGCAACTGGATCAGCGCGTCACCGCCGCGCAATCTTCCGCTGACAATTCCTGGATGCTGGTCAGCGCCGCGCTGGTTTTGCTAATGACTGGCCCGGGCTTGGCACTGTTCTACGGTGGACTGGTTCGCCGCAAGAACATGCTGGCCATCATGATGCAAAGTTTCATGCTTATGGCGGTGATTTCCGTCCTCTGGGCGTTGGTCGGCTACAGCCTGGCCTTTGGCGGAAACGGTCCAGTCATCGGAGGGTTCGAGCACGCGTTCCTGCGCGGCGTCGGCGCCGAACCGAATCCCGATTACGCCGGAACCATTCCCCAAGCCACCTTCATGATTTATCAGTTGATGTTCGCCATCATCACCCCGGCGCTGATCACCGGAGCTACGGCGGAGCGCATGAAGTTCAGTGGCACCGTGCTGTTCCTCACCCTCTGGTTTCTTGTCGTCTACGCCCCCCTCGCACACATGGTGTGGGGCAAAGGCGGATTTCTGAATGCCGCGCTCGGTGGAAAGTTCCCGACCCTGGACTTCGCAGGTGGCACCGTGGTCCACATCAGCTCGGGGGTCTCAGCGTTGGTGTGCGCCTTATACCTGGGGAAGCGCACCGGCTTCCCAAAACAGCCGATGCCGCCACACAGTTTGGTGCTTAGCTTTGTCGGCGCATGCTTGTTGTGGGTCGGCTGGTTTGGATTCAACGCCGGCAGCGCCTTGGCGGCGAGTCCCCTGGCAACCAGCGCGTTTGTCGCCACGCATTTCGCCACGGCCGCGGCGGCCATCAGTTGGAGCGTCGCGGAATGGTTCAAAAATGGGCGCGCCAGCGCGTTGGGCGCGATATCTGGCGCGGTCGCGGGACTTGTAGCCATCACGCCGGCCGCGGGATTCGTCGGCCCCATGCCTGCGTTGATCATCGGATTTATCGCCGGGCTAGTCTGCTATTTCATGGTGACGAAGGTGAAGTCTATCTTCGGCTACGACGACGCGCTCGATGCTTTCGGCGTGCACGGGGCAGGCGGAACAATCGGAGCCCTGCTGACCGGCGTTTTTGCGCAACAGGTGATTAATCCCATTTTCGGAGCAGGCAAGCCCGTCGGCGGTCTCGACGGCCACTGGGGCCAGCTAGGCAATCAACTTGTGGGTGTGTTAGTCGCCTGGGGCTTCGCGCTGGTCGGTACGATCGTGCTCCTCAAGATCACCGACATGGTCACCGGCTTGCGGGTGACCGAGGATCAGGAGATTGAAGGTTTGGACATTACGCAACACGGTGAAGAGGCTTACAACCTGGAACTCTAACGTAGACTGAGAGGGTTCCGAGCGTTGTGAGCAATGCTCGGGCCAAGCCGGGCCGCTTCTGGACCCACGGTACGATGAGTTAGTTCGCGGGAGCGCAATTTTCATGATGAAACTTGAGGCGATCATTCAGCCCTCGCGGTTCGAATCGGTGAAAGATGCGTTGCGGGAGGTTGGCATTGAAGGCATGACTGTGACCGAAGTCCGCGGGCATGGGCGCCAAAAAGGGCACACCGAGGTTTACCGTGGGCGCGAGTATACGGTTGACCTGTTGCCCAAAATAAAGCTGGAGATGGTGTTGCCAGACAAGCTTGTGAATACCGTCGTGGACACGATCTTGAAGACCGCGAAGACAGGGAAGATCGGCGACGGTAAAATATTTTTATCGAGGGTTGACGAAGCGATCCGGATCCGCAACGACGAACGCGGCGAAAACGCACTCTGATGACGACCGCAGCCCGTCCAGATCTCCATTCGGCCCATCAACCCACTATGAACATGCAAGGCTCTCTTACGCCGCTGTCCGTTCTCGGCCCGCAAGCCGACGACGAGCGACAACGCATCCAGCAACGGTTCGAGTCGGGTGTCAGCGCAAGAGAAACCGTGCTCGCGTTATGCGCGCTGGCGGACAACGATATTCAGCAAGTCTTCGGCGAAGTTCTTCGCGTCCACAGCACTCCTTCCGCGGGATTGTGCCTGGTGGCCCTGGGTGGCTATGGCCGGCGGCTTCTTTTTCCGTATTCCGACCTCGACATTTTGTTTCTTTTCGGCAACGAGAAAGCCGAACAAACATTCCGGCCGCTGATTTCCGATTTTTCCCGCACTCTATGGGACCTCGGTTTTCGCGTGAGTTCGGCAGGCCGAACACTCGAGGAATGTAAACGCATTGAAGAAGACAACGTGGAATTTCACCTGGCGCTGCTCGACCGCCGATTCCTGGCCGGCGACGTCGAGCTTTTCGACCGCCTGGACGACAAGGTGCTGCCCGGATCAGAGAAGCAGGCGCGGCCGTTTCTTCTCGCGCAGCTTCACAAACTCACCAAAGACCGCCTGACGCGTTACGGCAATACCATTTTTCATCTTGAGCCGAACGTGAAAGAAGCGCCCGGCGGGCTGCGCGACTATCAAGCCGCGATCTGGCTGCGGCAGATCGCGGGCGAGAAAAAGGAATTGTTAAACATCAGCGCCGCCGAGGAAGAACTGGCGTCAGGCGCGGTCGATTTCCTGAGCGCGATCCGCTGCTTTCTGCACTACAGCAACGGACGCAACGACAATACCTTGACCTATGAACTGCAGGCAGCCGCGGCGGCACACTCCCTCGGGGTCGCGGATGGAATTCCCCGCAACGCCGCGGAATGGATGCGTCTCTATTTCCGGCACGCGCGGACGCTCAATCGTCTTTTGCTGCGTTATCTCGAACAAAAGGCGGTTGTTCCGCAAACTTTCCGGCAGCGATTGTTCAGCGCCGCTCGCGGACCAAAGTTTGAACCCAGCAACGGAAAGCCCTTCGGCGTACGCGACGGCTTGTTTGAAGTGCTGAACCAAACGGCTCTTTCGGACCGTGCTCTGATTTTCTCTCTGTTTACTGAGGCAGCGCGCAGTGGAGTGCCGTTGAGCCGCCAAGCCGAGCGCTGCATCGCGTACATCATGCAACACCCGGAACTCCCGGTGCGCAACGCGGAAATCACCTGGCCGGTACTGCGTGAAATTCTGAATGCCGACTGTCCCGGCGTCGCGCTACGTCCCATGCAACGCCTTGGTCTGCTCACCGACATTTTGCCGGAGTTCAGCCGCATCGATTCGCTGGTCGTTCGCGACTTCTATCATCGCTACACCGTGGACGAGCATTCGCTGCGCACGATCGAGCACTTGCAGGACTTGGCCGACCCTCCTGATGAGCAAGGAGTCCACTTCGAGACACTGTGGAAATCGGTCGAGCGGCGGGATCTTTTGATTTTTGCTCTGCTGCTGCACGATATCGGGAAGGGCATGCCGGCTGAAAATCACGTGGCAGGAAGCTTGGAAGCGCTGGCGACGGCGGCCAGGCGATTGCAACTCTCCGAGGAAGAAACCACGGAAGTGCATTTTCTGATCGAGCATCATCTCGACATGTCCGCGACGGTGCAACGCCGCGACATTTTCGACCCTTCGACCATCTCCGCTTTTGCGACATCGGTCGTCAATCAGGAACGACTACAGCGGCTGTGCCTGTTAACCTACGCTGACATTCATGCTGTAAATCCAGAAGCGCTCACGCCGTGGAAAGCGGACATGCTGTGGCAGCTGTTCGTCGCCACCTCCAACCATTTCAGCCGTACGTTGGATCGCGATCGGCTGCACGCTCATGACGAAGTTTCGCTGCTTGAGCAAGTGCATGCGCAATTCGCTGGCTCAAGTATTGAACAGATTGAACGCTTCCTCGAGGGATTCCCCCGGCGCTATCTCGCGGTCCACTCCGCGAGCGAGATCGCCGCGCAGTTGGCGATGTACCAGAAACTACCAACCGAGCCCGTACAGACGGAGCTGCACTCCACCGGACATGTATTTTCACTGACCCTGCTTACCGCGGACCGCCCCGCGCTCTTCGCGACCATCGCGGGAGTGCTGGCAGGATGGGGAATGAACATCATCAAAGCGGATGCGTTCGCGAATGCCGCGGGAGTCGTGCTGGATACGTTTCACTTCGCGGATTTGCATCGCACGCTGGAACTGAACCCGACCGAAATCGATCGATTCCGCCACAGTTTGGCCGACGTCGCGAACGGAAAAATACCCTTGGAGCCGTTGCTGCAAGGGCGCGACAGCGCCAGCCGGTCACGGCCCCCAAAGGTTACGGTCGAGACGCAAACCAGCTTCGACGACAAGTCGTCGGTGCACAGCACGCTGCTGGAAATCGTGGCGCAAGACCGGCCAGGATTGCTTTACGACATCGGTTCGACGCTGGCGCGCTTGGGATGCAACATCGAGGTCGCACTCATCGACACCGAAGGCCAAAAAGTTATCGACGTGTTCTACCTCACCGATCAGGGCAAAAAGCTCAGTACCAAGAAACAGACTTCGTTACGCCAGGCGCTCCAGGAAAAGCTCAGTTAGGATTCACCGAACCCTCATTTTCCTTTGGCGTGGCCTTTTTCCTTGTGCTCTTTCAGGACGGTTCGAGCGGCCACTTCCTTCGCTCGGTTTCCGTAACGGCCTGACTTCTCGGCGGACTCCTTGATATGTTCGTACTGCCGTTGTTCTTTTTTCGAAACTCCCCGCAAGTGTTTGCCAGCCGGCATGATTTCTCCTTTTTGCTCGGCAATCGAGTTGAAAACCAAGCATGAACCTGATCCCAACGGGATACGCGGTTCACGCACAGTCCTACTCTAGAGGCCCCAGAAGGGAGGAAAATCCAGTAAATCGTGTACCTGGCAAATCTTATTTCACCAGGCGAGTTTCAGCCCGAACTGAACCTGCCGTGACGTGGTCGCCGTCGAAGTAATGACTCCAGCCGTGGGCGATGGGCCCCCGGTCGCTGCCGCGTAAACCACGGGATTCGGAGTGTTGAAGTTGGTGTGATTGAACAGGTTGAAGATCTCCGCACGGAATTGAAGGCCCAGCCGTTCCGAAAGCGAAAATTTCTTCGCGGCGGATACATCCGTTTCGACCAGCCCCGGCCCGCGCAGCGTATTGCGCCCCAAATTGCCGTAAGTTCCAGGAAGTGGCTGAATGAACGCGCTGGGATTGAAATACTGGCTTGGTCCACCTTCAATGACCGCTCCGCTGAAATTTGGATTCAGCGATGGACGAACCGGATTGCGGGTGTCGCCATCATTCGAAGGGTTGTAAGACAACTGGGGCGTGAACGGTAATCCAGACTGCAGCGTTTCAATTCCACTAATTTGCCAGTTTCCCAGAACTCTTGCGATCCAGGGATTTGCGCCCGAGCTTGCGCGCCCGAAAGGCAACTCGTAGGTGGCGTTGAAGACTCCAGAGTGCCGCACGTCAAACGAAGCACGGCCGTAGTCTGATTTGGGGTCCAGCGGATTCGCGACGAATGCGGGAGAATTTGTGGCGACGCTGGTGTTTACGTTGTCTCCGTCGTCCAGCGCCTTGGAGAATGTGTACACGCCGCGGAGTTGCAGACCGCGGGCGAGACGCCGGTTCACATCCACCTCGAGCCCGTGGTACGAACTGATGCCCTCGGAAAACCAGTGCGTCGTATTCCAGACAGTGTTGTTGGCGAGTGGCGCGTTGGTCGGATAGAAGAGCGTCCCGGCCGGATAGGTGGCGGGGCATGGTGCTGCCGGGCAGATCGTTGACGCCGGAAGGTTCGCGTCGATGGAAAGCAATTCATGATAACCGTGCGATCCGACATACCCTACGCTCAGCGAAGTGTTGGTAGAAATCTGCTGCTCCACTTTCAACGACCAGGACGTGATCGTCGGCGTGCGCAAGTCCGGTTGCACTCCGCTGGGGATGACTCTCGAATTGGCGAACGTAGCGCCCGGCACGATGTTCGAGAACGCGATGTTTTTCACCGCGGACACGGTATTGAACGGTCCGTTTTGGTCCAAGCGGTAACTCAAATTGTCCAGAAGGGCGTGATAGACGCCGAATCCCCCGCGGATCACCGTTTTCTTTGAAGAGAACGGCGACCAGGCGATGCCCAGCCGCGGCGCCGGCAGAAACTTTGCATGGTTCTCGGAAAAAACGGAACCACCAGCAACCGGCTGGGTAGCGATCACGCCGTTGGGATCGAAGGCGTAATTCGAAGCCCGACCGTTTACCTCATTCCACCCATTCGTAGATTCGGCCCGAAAACCGATTCGCAATTCGAGCGATGGCTTCAGGCGGATCGCGTCCTCCGCGTAGAACGCTCCTTCCAGCGACCGCCATCCTAGCGGTGTGTAGTTCGGCGCGTAGGTATAGGTGCTCACGGTTCCCTGCAAAAAACTCTGCAGATTGGTGAATGACGCTTGTCCGTATTGGTCTTGAACGAGGGCGTCGTTGGCCTGTAAGCGCTGTAGCCACCCGCCGAAGCTAAGCAAATGTCTACCGCGCGTGAGCGTAACTTGATCGCTGGCGGTGAACAGATTGCGCGCCGCTCGCAGATTGCTCCCGGCGTTGGTGCCTCCGTTCGTGATCTGAGATGCTCCGTTCAGTGTTGTCCCGCCACCGACAACCACGGCGCCGACCGGTTGACCTTCGTGGAGCCAGCCCGGCAAATCGACGGTCGTACCACTGTTGAAATAGAATGCTCCGCGCGAAAAACCAAACGTCGCGCGGTTTACCACGCTGGGCGAAAACACATGGGTCTCGTTCAAACTCACTACTTGCTCACGCAGGAACACGTTGACGAAACTCACGGGATTGTTGGTCGGTGAGTGCGCTTCGCTGTCATCGACCGTATAAACCGCGGTAAGGGCGTCGTTGCGCGACAGCGTTTGATCGAACCGCAAGGTCCCGAAGTCTTCTCGAATGTGCTGAAGGGGATTGCTGAACGCTTCACCGATGCCACTCGCGGCTCCCGTCGAGGTCGACACTTCTGGACCGTTCGCAACAGGCCAGAGAGCCAGGAGCGGGCGGACGCTCGCCGCCGCATTGGCGCGCGACGTATTGTCGGGAACCAGCGTGAGATCGCTCAAACCAAGGATCTGCCGGAAACCTTCGTAATTCCCGAAAACAAAAGTCTTGTCTCTGACGATCGGCCCGCCGCCGGAAGCACCAAAGACGTTTCGCTCGAAGTGCGGTATATCACCGTGGTCGAAGAAGTTTCTCGCGTCGAGTGCGCTGTTCCGCAGAAATTCGTAGACGGCGCCGTGGAATTCATTCGTGCCGTTCGCGGTCACGATGTTGACCTGGGCTCCCGGGCGCTTGCCATACTCCGCGCCGTAGGTGTCCTTAATCACCGCAAACTCGCGTACGGCATCGACGCCCAGGAGTTGTCCGCTCGTTCCTCCCGGCGTGTTGTTGATTTCGGAAGCGCTGGTAAATTCAATCCCGTTCAGCAAGAACAGGTTCTCTTGTGGGCGCCGGCCGGAGACGGCGAACATGTTGCCAACGACAGAGTTTGAGGTTCCAATTCCACCGGCACGCTGTGACGTGTAGTTGATGATTCCTGGATTCAACGTGAGCAGCTGATCGTAGCTTCGTCCGTTTAACGGCAGCTCTTTTACTTGCCGCTCGCCAACCAAGCCGGAAATATCTTCGGTGGTAATTTGCACGATCTCGGAGTCGGCAGGGACTTCGATGGTTTGGTGTACGTCGCCGACTGGGAGTTTCAAGTTCAGCTCTTCTCTTTGCCCAACCACGAGGGCAATCCCAGTCCTGCGGTCCACTTGAAAACCGACCTTGGAGGCTGCGATCTCGTAATGCCCCACGGCGAGGGCCGGTGCGTTGAAACGTCCGGCTTCATCGGTTACAAGCGTGCGCTGCGTTCCGGTTTCTAGATTCCTGATGGTCA
>Ga0137404_10002406_pt1 | contig 12371 bp, 10 predicted proteins | sample CZOMad2_1_16fung_FD_108285 | JGI IMG/M metagenome (GOLD analysis project Ga0137404, IMG submission 108285) | Vadose zone soil fungal communities from Angelo Coast Range Reserve, California, USA - CZOMad2_1_16fungal (Illumina Assembly) | ecosystem: Environmental > Terrestrial > Soil > Vadose...
CATCCGTCGAAGGCCTTGTTGGTCCGACCATGGTCTACGACAAAGCGCTCGATCTGAATCTCGGCTACCAACCATTTTTGATTCGATTCGAGCTGGGCCACACCGGCGGCGATTCCGTCGTGACCATTCCCGATGCGAACGTCGTTTTTTGCGGAGATCTTTTCTGGCGCCACAGTTTGCCTAACCTGATCGATGCCAGCACCGAAGCATGGATCGCCACGCTCGGAAAGCTAATGCAGGAACATCCCGCCGCAACGTTTGTTTCCGGTCACGGCGATGTCGGAACCGCTGATGATGTGAAAGCCTTTCAAGGATATTTGATTGATCTGAGAAAAGTTGTAGCCGAAGGCCGCGCGAACTCAAAATCCGGCGACGCGTTGGTGGATGACGTTTTGCCCAAGCTAAAAGAAAAGTACGGCGACTGGGGCGCATTCAATAATTTCGCCAAGCGCAACATTCTCGATACCGACGCGGAATTTTCTGGCACAAAGAAAATCCCACATCCAGTTGGCGCGCAATAACGGAAGCCGATTTCAGACGCGTTCCGCCTCGGCGCGCATGGCCTTCCAAAGTTCGGCGACGTGTTCGCGTTCCGTCATTTCCGCGCCGATGGAAACTCGCACCATCCAGCGGCCTTCCAGCATCGCGGGAGTTAGGTAAGCGACGCCGCTGCGATTCACGCGATCGCACCACGCTTTCGTATGTTTATCGAGAGCATCCACGTTTGCTGCCCCTGAAAGCGACGGCGGTTCATGACGCACGCAAAGCGTTTGCAATTTTACAGGCGCAAGTATTCTCCAATTCGGAGCCTCACTGATTTGCGCCGCGAGCCATTGTGCGTTTTTAATGTCTCGACGCAATCGAGTTTGTAATCCTGAAACTCCTTGTTCGCGAATCAGGCACCATAATTTCAGCGCGCGGAATCTGCGGCCCAACGGAATTCCCCAGTCGCGCATATTTTTTACCTGCTCGTCCACAGCGGATCGCAAGTAACTGGGATTTGTAGACATCACGCGCATCAGATGCTGCGGATCGCGCACAAAATAAATCGAATAGTCAAACGCAGCGCCGAGCCACTTGTGCGGATTCAGAACGACTGAATCGGCCCCTTCAATTCCGCGCCACAGCTCGCGGCATTCCGGAAGAATCATCGCCGAGCCAGCCATCGCCGCGTCCACGTGCAACCAAAGATTATTTGCCCGCGCAATTTCCGAAATTTGCGCGACTGGATCGAACGCGGTCGTCGTTGTAGTTCCAGTCGTTGCGACAATTGCGCAGGGTTTTATTCCTGATGCGACATCGCTCTGAATCATTGCGGCCAATGATTCTGCGCGCATTCCAAATTCCGCGTCGTGCGGAACTTGACGCACATTCGATCGCCCGAATCCCGCGAGGAGCGCAGCTTTCTCTACGGAACTGTGGCTGTGCGCGGAAACGTAAACGGCCAGCGGATGTTTTTCGCCTTGCATTCCGCCGCGCGTCAAAGAAAAATCGGTCGCACGTTCACGTGCGCAAATCAGCGCGATTAATGTGCACGTGGAAGCAGTGTCCGCAATCACGCCGCTCCATGCGTCAGAAAGTGCGATCATCTGACGCATCCAATCGGTGACGACTTCTTCAACCTCGGTGAGCGCGGGACTGGATTGCCAGGAAAGTCCGAGTACACCGAGTCCGGTGCTGAGATAATCGCCGAGCACGCTTGCGAGCGAACCGTTCGACGGAAAATATCCGAAGAACCGAGGATGCTGCCAGTGAGAAAGCGCCGGCATTACGATGCGATCCATGTCGGCGAAAATTGCGTCAAAATTTTCCGGATTTTCCGGTGGAGTTTGCGGCAATTGTGTACGAACTTCACCGGGCGCTGTTCGCGACATCACGGGACGTTCGGCTATGTTTGCGCGATAATCAGCAATCCAGTCGATCAGTTGATGGCCGTATTTGCGAAATTCTTCTGGCGTCATAAACTCTCTCAAATATTATGGTGTTAATACTGTTCCAGCGGGCACGATGTTACAGTTTCCCCGCCACTTGAGCCAGCGGTGTTGAATCGAATTATTCAGGTGAACTTATGAAGTACAGAGAAATGGGAAGAACAGGTTTCACCGTCAGCGAAATCGGCCACGGACTTTGGGGCATGAGCGGATGGTCCGGCGCCGAAGACGAGCAATCGCGTGAATCGCTGCAAATTTCCGCGGATGGCGGCTGTAATTTCTACGACACCGCCTGGGCTTACGGTGAAGGAAAAAGCGATGCTCTGTTGGGTGAATTGCTCGCGCGGAATTTCGGGAAACGTCAGAAAGCTGCGGCGGGTTTTTCTTCGCATTTGTATGCGGCGTCGAAGATTCCTCCGATGAACAGGAAGTGGCCGGCTTCGCCCGGCGATCGTTACGACGAAGTGTTTCCCTCGAAGCACGTAAACAAATATATGGAACTGATTCGCGAAAAACTAGCAGTGGATTCAATCGATCTGTTGCAGTTTCACGTTTGGGATGACAGTTGGGCGAACGATTCCGATTTCCGCCGCACCGTAGCAAAACTAAAAACGGAGGGTCAGATTCGCGCGTTTGGATTGAGCCTGAATCGCTGGGACCCGGCGAACGGAATCGCGGCGATCAAGACCGGCCTAGTCGATGTGGTGCAGGTGATTTACAACATTTTCGACCAGTCGCCGGAAGATAATTTATTCCCACTGTGCAAGGAAATGAATATCGGAGTAATTGCAAGAGTGCCGCTGGACGAAGGAAGCCTGGGGGGCAAGATGAGCGCCAACGATACGTTTCCGCCGAACGACTTTCGCGCGCGCTATTTCGGCACGGAAAACCTGGCGGCTACAATGGAGCGCGTAGCTAAGCTGAAAAAGATTTTGCCCAAGGGAATGAGCCTGCCGGAAATGGCGATTCGATTTATTTTGTCGAATCCGATCGTGAGCACAACGATTGCCGGAATGCGGAAGCCGGATCACGTGAAAGAAAACCTAGCGATGAGCGACGCCGGCCCGCTCGATGCCGCTCTGTTACGGGAATTGAAAAAACACAGATGGGATCGCTCGCCGCATCCGTGGTCCGCGTAATACCTCCATCTGCGAATTTCGGTCTATACTTTGCGGGAACAAACTTACCTTGGAGGAAATGCAATCATGAAAGCAGAAAAGGCTGGAGCTGTATTGGAGTTTCTGATTCCGGCGATAGAGCATGAGGCGGGAATAACCCGGAAAGTTATTTTGGCTGTGCCGGCGGAAAAAGGGCACTACCGACCGGACGAAAAGTCGATGAGCGCTCTGGAATTGGCCTGGCACATCGCAGCAGCCGACGCATTCTTTCTTGCGGCAGTGACAACCGGAGTTTTTCCAGCATTCAACAAAATGCCGGAAGGTATCAAGACTCCGAATGACGTGGTGGTGTGGTTTGACGAGCAAGTCGCGGCGAACGTCGCGAAGTTGAAGAACATGAACGGCGAGCAGGCCGCGAAGATGGTTGAATCTCCCTTCGGGCCGCAGCCGGCGATTGTTTTCCTGAATCTGTCGATCAATCACACAGCGCACCATCGCGGACAACTGTCCTCTTATCTACGGCCAATGGGCGCGAAGGTTCCTTCGATCTACGGCACCAGCCGAGACGATAAAGAAGCGAAGGAAGCGGCAGCGAAACATTAGGAAATACGATACGTATGAGTTGACAGCTGCTGCTGGTATTGGAGTCTGGTCCCGATGCCGAATGAACCGAAACCAATTTCTGGCGGCTTGACCGCCCTAAAGTTTGTAGATGCCGGCTATTTCCTTGCGATAGCGATTTGGATCGCGTGGAAGACGCCAGTAAGTCCTCGCTATGTGATCGGCATGGCGATCGGCGCGATTGGTTTTGTGTTGTGGATGGTTGCGCGGCAGCAGCTCGGCAGCTCATTCACAGTAACGGCCCAAGCGAAGGGGCTGGTGACTACCGGTTTATATTCTAAGATCAGAAATCCAATCTACTTCTTTGGCGGCGTGGCCTTCCTGGGCGTATTCATCGCATGGGGGAATCTGTACGCCCTGATCGGCGTCATAGTTCTCTATTTAGCGATGCAAGCGATTCGCGCCAAGAAAGAATCCGCGGTTCTGGAAGAAGCATTTGGCGACGAATACCGGCGCTATAAGGCCCAGACGTGGTTTTAAGACGACTCTTCAATTTCTAAGATTCGCAGCAAACTTGAGTGGCTGTACTGCCTGCCAATTTTTACCCGAACTTACCTCTGCGAATAGGTGACTACGGAACTTTTCTTTCGTCATAACGTACATCGGTAGAGGTGTATCGCGGTGGGCCTGCCGCACCTAGATCGCTTGGAGGACTAATGGACACTTTCTGGCACGACATTCGATACGGAATTCGCACTCTTGTGCGCAGCCCCGGCTTTCTGGCGGTTGCCGTTTTAACCCTTGCGCTGGGAATTGGCGCGAACACAGCGATCTTCAGCGTTGTGGATGCGGTACTGCTGCGTCCGCTGCCGTTTCGCGCGCCGGACCAGCTTGTCGCGCTATTTGAGACGGAAAGCGCGCCCGGGAACTATCCCCTGACGGGGGAGGATTATCTGGACTGGCGCGCGCAGAACCAGACGTTTGAGGATATGGCGGTTTATTCGTATCAGGAAAGCTTCAACGCGAGCGGCGCCGGCGAGCCGGAGCGCGCGATAGTCGTGGAGACGCAGTCCAACTTTTTTTCGATGCTGGGCGTCGAGCCGCTGCTGGGGCGTGCATTTCTGAATGGAGAGGATAAAGCCGGGCATAACCACGTAGCGCTGCTGAGCTACGGGTTCTGGCAGCGGCATTTTGGTGGCGATAAGACCGCGCTAGGAAAATCGGTAATCCTGAACGGCGAGCATTACGAAGTGGTGGGGGTGATGCCTTCGTGGTATTTGATTCCCGCCGCCGCAGACATGTGGACGCCGATTGATGCCGGCCTGAAGGGCCTAGGCGGACGCGGATCACACCATCTGCGCGCATTGGGAAGGATCAAGGCTGGTATTCCAATCGAACAAGCGCGCGCGGATTTGAAATCTATTGCGGCGCGGCTAGAGCAGCAGTTTCGGGACAGCAATTACAAAGTGTCGGCGGTAATTGTGCCCCTAAAAGAGCAATTTGTCGGGGGTACGCGCAGTCAGTTGTGGGTAATGTTTGGAGCGGTGACGCTGGTACTGCTGATTGCCTGTGTGAACGTGGCGAATTTATTGCTTGCGCGTTCGAGCGGACGGCAAAGAGAAATCGCGGTGCGAACGGCGCTGGGCGCAGACCGTTTGCGAGTAGTTCGGCAGCTGCTTACAGAGAGTGTGCTGCTTTCGACCTTTGGAGCAATCCCGGGAATTGGATTGGCATACATGTGCGTAGGGTGGTTGCGGACGGCCAAAGGACTGCCCGTCACTCAAGCAAATCCGATTGCCGTCGAGCCAATGGTGTTGCTCTTCACGCTAGGAGTCACGGTGGTGATTGGAATCCTGTTCGGATTGATGCCTGCGCTACAAACTTCGAAGGTCGGTCTGAATGAAGTGCTGAACTCAGGTGGCCGCATGGCGGTGACAGCGACGACTCGCGGGCGGGTGGTTCGCGACGCGCTGGTGACTTCGGAAATTGCTCTTTCGCTGGTCCTACTCGCGGGTGCGGGGTTGCTCATCCGGACTTTCAGCAATCTGCGGCAAGTAGATATCGGAGTTCACGCGGACAAAGTTCTGACCGCTACAGCCATGCTGCCGCGTGGCCCGTACAAGAGTCTTCAGTCGCAGACGGCTTTTTTCAGGCAGCTAATTGAGAGATTGAATGCCGCGCCGGGAGTAAATGGCGCTGCAATGGCAGCCGAACTGCCTTTGAACGGCGGCAACAACGGATACGTAACCATCGAAGGGCAGAATGATGAGAGCACAAAGAATCAACTGGTCGAATGGAATTCGATAACGCCCGATTATTTTCGTGTAATGGGAATACCCGTAATTTCCGGGCGAACGCTGACAGATACAGACGTTCAAAATGCCGTGGAGGAACAAGCACGACTGGAAGCGATGCCCGAAGACAGTCCCGCGCTAAAGGCGGCTTTAGAGAAGACAATATTTCCCACAGTGATCAACCAAACTATGGCCCGCAAGTTTTGGCCGAGCCAGGACGCCGTCGGGAAAACGTTCAAAAGCGGCGGAGCGATTTCCAATCGAGTGATTGGCATCGTTGGCGATACCAAAGCGTTTGGCCTTGGCCAGAAGGCAATGCCGCAGGCATATTTTTCGCTGGCAGGTACGCAGAGCAACCAGCCAGTGCCAGTCAGTGTCATCGTCCGAGGAACAGGTGAGCCCGCGGCATTGGCGGGAACCTTGCGTAGCACAATCCAGTCATTAGATAGCAGCTTGGCGCTATTCAACGTAGCGACTGTGCCGCAGATTATTGCCACCTCAATGACCACGACCACATTCCAAACATTCTTGCTGGGGGTCTTTGCGAGCCTCGCATTGCTGCTCGCGTCAGTAGGAATTTACGGCGTGCTTTGTTATGTGGTGACTCAGCGAACAAATGAGATTGGAATCCGAATGGCGTTGGGCGCGAGCCGCGGGCATGTTTTGTGGATGATTATTCGGAAGGGTTTGACGCTGACAGTGATTGGAATTGGCGCCGGTATAGGCGGCACATTCGCATTGACGGGATTGCTGGGGAGTTTGCTGTTTGGCGTCAAGTCCACGGATCCTGTGACATTCGTTGCAGTAAGTGTGGTGATGGCGGTGGTGGCGATGGTTGCGTGTATGGTCCCCGCATGGCGGGCGGCACGGGTGGATCCGATGGTGGCATTGCGTTACGAGTAGCGCACTCGGCGAAGTGCGCTAGCGCGTGGCGGGGAGATCGCCCACAGGTATTTGTAAAGGCGAACCCCTGCCGCGCGCATCGCCGACACACTTCCAGCGACGCGTTTTTCCGCGGCAGAGTTATTTTTGAAATAGAAAAGTTACGTGTCGGGTCTACGGCCGCTTACGCGACCTTGGTGGAGTGAAAGTCCATCGCAGAAATGGACGACTTCGGCCAAATTCCAATCAGCAGCACTCGTCCATTGCTGGGTGAAATGTGGACGTAAAACACCTCGGAGTCACTTTCCACTTCGTAGAAGCACTCACGGCGCGGGTCAGCCTTTGCAGTCGCACCCATCGCAAGCAGCTGCGCAAGGCGCTCCAGCGTTCCCGCCGGGTAATTTCGCAGAGCCTCTACTTTTGGCGTTCTTTCCAGTTGCAGAACCATAAAAGCCTCTCTGTATTCACTACTGTATGTAACGTAAGAACCTTCAAAAAGTTTCGTTGGCTCTGTGAAAAGTTCGTGAACGAATGTGTTTCTATTACTAGCTTTATTTACCGCCACAGGCCGCTTTCCTTCCAAATTTTGCGTTCACAATCTTAGACGTCCGAAAACGAAAATGGTTGGCCCTGGGATGCACTTTTTTGAGGCAAATTCCTCGCGCCGAAAGTAACCAATTGGCTCGCGCCGACGTCATTGAATCAACAGAAGAATGACCGGGCGATCGGCGGTTGCCAGGGTCGCCCCGAACAGGTATTCGGGGTTGGAAACCGAACGCGAGATGCCTTCTGCGTTAATAGCCCGGTGATAGTTTTCTTCTGCGTCAGTTAATTCCTTTCGAGGAAAGTTTTGTTTTGACCAAATACTAGTTGCACAGAGGTGCAGCTGTTGTCATAGTCGCCCAAGCGGCTGATTGCACTTCACGGCGGAGAGTCATGAAAAAAGCAAAGAAAGTTCCAGCGAAACCGAGAGCCAAGACCGATAGAAAAGTAACCAATTTCAGCACCGACAAGCGGCGCAAGCACCGCCACTGGCTCGTGACGGTTTTTTACGCTGATGGCGAACGGTTCGGGCGGGTTTATACGGATCGTGACAAAGCTTCACATTTCGCCGAGCGGCAGAAGAAGTCGCCCGTTGTGAAGTCCGCCCGTGTAACACAGCTCAGCTAGGCGCGACCTCCATTTCTCATGTCATCATGATGACGAGATTCCGCATCGGCGGAATCGCCGGGTGCGCTTTTTGCTGAAAATTGGGGAGACGGCAGGTCTTGTCGCGTTCGTGCGGGCGTGCTATAAATTCTATACGTGACGCGGTCGTAGTATAGGGGTAGTACGGGACCTTGCCAAGGTCCAGGCACGGGTTCGAATCCCGTCGACCGCTCCAGATTTTCCCTTCGAGTTTTCTTCGGGCTTTCTGTTTCGCTCCAACTGGGTGTATCGTGCATCCCCCCATGTAATGGCGTTGGATACTTCGTTGGAGGCGCAGGTCATGCTGGCGTATCTTTGCGGGCCAATCGAATTTGCCGCGGACGGCGGAAAAATGTGGCGCCGCAAGCTGACTCCGTTCCTAACCGACCAGCTTGGCCATAGGGTTTACGATCCTGCGGAAGACGAGCGCAAGAGTTTAACGGATGAAGAGGTTGCGAATTTCCGTGAATGGAAGACGACGGACGTGGATCGATTTCGCCGGGTACTGCGGAAAATCATTCACTTTGATTTGGATTTGATTGAGAACAAAGCCGACTACGTGATTTGCCACCTTGGCGATTCGGTTGCAGCGGGAGTAACCAGCGGCGGAACACCCGCCGAGCTGACGATTGCGTATCGCAAAGGCATTCCGGTTTATCTGGTGACGTCACTTAAGCCAGAACAAATTAGCGGATGGATGCTGGGTTGCGCGGATCAAGTATTTGAATCCGTGGACACGTTGAAGAAATTTCTGAACGAGCGGTACGGCGCGCACAAGCAAGCGCAGCTCTGGAAAAGTTGAGGCCCGCGCCGGATGAAAAAAATTCTGGTAGCTGTGGGAAGCACGCGTCGCCCAAAACTGAATGCGGTTTGGGAGGCGCTCACAATCTTTGGGCCGATACTGGATTCCAACGGACAATTTGAAGTCGTCGGCGTGGACGTGCCCAGCGGTGTAAGCCATACGCCAGCGTCGCGCGCAGAATTGATGGTCGGCGCAAGATTCCGCGCAGAATTTTTGGTGAAGCAGGCGCGCGAACGCGGCGAACCATGGAGATATTTTGTAGGACTGGAAGGCGGATTAGATGTCGTCGAGGAAAATGGCCGGCCGCTGGTCTTTCTACAAAGCTGGGCCTACGTGACAGATGGAAATGGGCCGGGAGCGTACGGACAATCCGGTGCGGTGCAAATGCCGAGAACACTTGCTGAGGAAGTGATCGAGCGCGGCACGGAACTTTCCGTCGCGATTGACGCCTACGCTGGCGAACAGGGAATTCGAGACGCCCAGGGCGCGTGGGGCGTATTGACGCGGAATCTGATTACGCGGCAAGAAGCGTTTCGCGTGGCGGTCGTCAGCGCGTTCGCGCCGTTTTTTAACGCGAGTTTGTATGATGACCGGCATCCGCGGACGAAATAAGATCCGCGCGATATTCCGGATGCAAAACGTTTTCAGGATTTTCCACAAGTGCGTTGTGCTAACTTGTGTTTGGGAGGCAGGCGCGTGGACATCGTAAAACATAATATGGGCTGGATCGAAGTCATCGTCGGCCCGATGTTTTCAGGGAAGAGCGAAGAATTGATCCGCAGGCTTCGCCGCGCCGAAATTGCGCGCCAGCGCGTGCAGATTTTTAAGCCCGCGATTGATGCGCGCTACTCGAACACGGAAATTGTGTCGCATTCCGGTTTGGGTATTCAGTCGGACAACATTTCGCAGGCCTCAGAAATTCTGGAAAAAATTGACCCGCGCACAGAAGTGATCGGAATTGACGAAGGGCAATTTCTGGGCGAGCCGCTGGTCACGGAAGCCACACGTCTGGCGGACATGGGCAAGCGCGTGATTATCGCGGGACTGGATACTGATTATTTGGGCCGTCCATTCGTGCCAATGCCGACGCTGCTGGCGATTGCCGAGGAAATTACGAAGCTGCTGGCGATATGCATGCGCTGCGGAAATCCAGCGGTTCACACGCAGAGGCTGGTCGCTTCTGAGGACCTAATTGTGGTCGGCGCGGGCGGAATGTATGAAGCGCGGTGCCGCCGTTGCTTTGACGCGAATCTTTCGCATGAAAAATCCGTGCAGGATGAATCGAAGACACCCGCGCAACGGACGGCCGCGCGGCCCGCGAGTTCTTAGTGTCTGCGCGCGATTTTTTCGCGCAACTGCGCTGAAAGCGTCTGATGCTCCACACAGCCAACAACGTCGAGCGAAGTATTTTCCGGCCACTTCAAACCTGCCAACACGCGGTTAATTCGTTCACCTGACGTTTCCCATTGTTCCAAGGATATTCTTCCGCTTTGAACTGCTCGTGCTGTCGATTCGATCGCGGGAGTAATCAGAGAAACGTCATGGCAAAGCATCGCGATGTCCGTTCCCGCGGCAATTGTTGCTACGGCAGCTTCGTCAGGAGCCTGATGTTTCGCGATTGCTCCCATTCCCAGATCGTCGGCGAGAATTAATCCTTGAAAATTCATGCGATTGCGCAGAGTGTCCGTCAGCATCGTGTGCGAAAGTGACGCAGGATGTTTGCTGTCAATTTTCGGCAGGAGAATATGCGCGGTCATGATTGTCGCCACGCCCGCCGCGATTGCCGCCGCGAAAGGAACGAGTTCCGTTTCTTCCATTCGTTCTGCGCTGCCTTGAAACACCGGCAAATGCTTGTGCGGATCAACGAACGTGTCACCGTGGCCGGGAAAATGTTTCGCACAGCCCAGAATTCCTGCGTCTGCCATGCCTGCAAGAAATGCGCTGCCCATTCGTCCAACTAATTCGGGATCGGCTCCGAAACTGCGCGCCTGTGTCACCGGACTCGCCGGATTCAAATGCAAATCCAGCATCGGCGCGAAATTCAAATTGCATCCAACCGCGGAAAGTTCACGGCCCATCGCACGAGCCGCGTCGCGAACCGCGTTCGCGTCTCCCATCGCGCCCAGATCCCCCGGCGAAGGCCATTGCGTAAACGGCGCAGGCAGAGAAAATCGTGTGCCGCCTTCCTGATCCATTCCGATTATAACTTTGCCTCCGGCCGCTGCACGGATTTCGTGATTCAGCCGCTTCAGTTCTTGGATGTTGGTGAAATTTCGCGCGTACACAGCAACGCCGGCAAGACCTTGCTGAAGTAATTCACGCGTTTGGGCGGGCAGCGTGGTGCCTTCAAATCCGACCATGAATCGGCGGACGGCGGGATGCTGGGAGAGACCTCTTACGTGCGCTGGAGAGGACATGTGCGCTTCTCCGCGCATCATTCTACGCGGTTGTCGGGCGCAAAGGTGACGCATATACTTACGCGGCGTTCGCGGAGTGAAACATGCCGTTTGGAGCGGCCGTCCCCACGACTTCAACCGTCATGTAGAATTGTAGCCGCTTGGCGCACACTAAGGGGACTTCGTAAATTTCACTATGAAAATTGAATCTCGCGCACCTACCCGAATCGATTTGGCTGGCGGAACGCTCGATATCTGGCCGCTCTATTTGTTCCATGAAGGCGCGCTCACGGTAAATTGTGCCATCTCGCGCTACGCGCGATGCACAATTGACGTTGAGAAATCCAGCAAGCGCATCACGCTGGTATCTCTAGATACTCAACGCAAAGAAACTTTCGCGTCGCTTGCCGCTTTGGCCGTCACAAAAAATTACAAGCTTCCTCTTCTCGCACATCTTGTAAAACTATTCGAGCCGAAGACTGGCTTCACGCTGACGACCGATTCGGAAGCGCCAGCGGGCGCGGGCATTGGAGGATCCAGCGCGATGGCCGTGGCGATTTGCGCCGCTCTCGATAAATTGACCGGTGCCAGGAAAAGCCGCGCGGATTGGATTCACATCAGCCGCGACGCCGAAGCGATGGTGATTCACGTACCCACCGGCACGCAGGATCACTATCCGCCTGCATTTGGCGGCACCAGCGCCATTCATCTTCGCGCGGGCGGCGAATTTCGCGAAGAATTGAAAGTGAACAACGCCAACCTCGAATCACGTCTCGTAGTTTGCTATACGGGCAAGCCGCGCCAGTCTGGAATAAATAATTGGGAAGTTTTCCAGGCGCAGATAAATGGCGAGCGCAAAATTACGCGCAACCTTTCCGAAATTTCCGCGATTGCGCAGCAGGTTCGCGTTGCGTTGTTGAGCGCGAAGTGGGCGGAAGTCGGCCGCCTGGTCCGCGAGGAATGGCACACACGGAAAACAAATTTGCCGAATATTTCCACGCCGGTGATCGACAACATCATCGCCGCTGCCCGCCGAAATGGCGCGCTGGCCGGAAAAGTTTGCGGCGCAGGCGGAGGCGGCTGCGTCACTCTGCTGATTGAGCCTCAGGCGCGTGAACGCGTGGAAACCGCCGTGCGCGGAGCCGGTGGAGAAATCCTGCCGATGAAAATTGATCGCAGCGGCGTGCGCGTCACCGTTC
>Ga0137404_10002407_pt1 | contig 12371 bp, 5 predicted proteins | sample CZOMad2_1_16fung_FD_108285 | JGI IMG/M metagenome (GOLD analysis project Ga0137404, IMG submission 108285) | Vadose zone soil fungal communities from Angelo Coast Range Reserve, California, USA - CZOMad2_1_16fungal (Illumina Assembly) | ecosystem: Environmental > Terrestrial > Soil > Vadose zone...
AGGACGTTTGTCTACTTCACGGGCTCCTACCTGCTGAGCCCGCGCAACCAGACCGACGTGACGAGAGCGCCGGTGGGAGAGCCGAACGCCACGGTACACATCTCGGTCCCCGACGTTTACACGGGCCGGTTGGGCGTCGTCTATGGGGTGCTACCGGAGCAAGGGCTATCCGTCAGCCTCGGCGGACGCGTCGACGGGATCCCATATCACGACATTATCGGCAAGAGCGACGGGTTCCGGCGGCCCAGCTACATCGTCTTCGTCGATCCGGGCATCTCTCTCGAGCGGGGCCCGAGCACGTTCACCATCAGCACTCCGGTCCGCGTGGCCTCCCGCCTGGCTACGCAAGCCATGGCCAAACAGTCGAGCGGGACGATTGGCGCCGGCGATCTCGCCGGCGTCCTGATGTTCGTGGGCTACGCGCGGCGGTTCTGAGCGCGTCGGTCACCGCGACCAGGTGGGGTGTCCATCCACGGCCCCCACCCCGGTCGTGAGCTCCAACTCTGCGCTCCCATCCGCCTTGATCCGCGCGATCCTTGGGCTGCCTGGGAAGATCTTCGTGAACACGACGTACACACCATCAGGCGACCAGGCCGGCTCGGTCCCGTACTCCCCGCTGGGCAACAACGGCACCGGATTGGACCCATCCGCATTCATCAGGACGATGCCGTGCGCCAGATCGTGCACGGCGAGTCGCGTGCCGTCGGGTGACCAAGCGGCGTGGTCCACCGTATCGCCGACGAGGGCAGGCAACGGCTCGGCACCGGAGCCATCCGCGTTCATGACGTAGATGTGCGGCGTCCCGCCGCCGGTGTAGGCGATCTTGGTCCCGTCCGGCGACCAAGCCGGCCAATCGAGATATCCGGATGTCACCACCGAGGTGAGTGCGGTCTCGCCCGTACCGTCGACGTTCACCACCCCCAGTTCTGCCCCGAGCGAGAACAAACGGCCGAACACCAGCTTCGACCCGTCGGGCGACCACGACGGAGAATCGTCGTACGTCGTGTCCGGGACCGACGGGCCTGTAACATGCGCCAGGCCGGTGCCGTCGCGATTCATCACATAGAGATCGAAGTCACCGTCGCGGTTGGAGCTGAACGCAATGCGGGCCCCGTCCGGCGAGAACGCTGGCGACTGGTAGGTCGCGGGGCCGCCCAAGAGGGTCCGGAGGTTGCTCCCGTCAGGATCCATCACTCTCAGCTCGGGAGTACCGCCGGGCCGGGTGGACTGGAACACGATCTGCCCACTCTGCGGCGCGGTCTGCGACGCGGTCTTCGGCCCGGTCCCGTTGCTGCACGCCGCCGCCAGCAGTGCGAGCAGGACTTCTGCTATTCTGCGTGTCGTCTTCATCGGACCACCCCCTGTATCGATTGTCGAGACCCCCCAAGAACGGGCACCCGCCAGTGGACTGCGCCAGTCTGGGGCCAGGGCGTCACCGCGTCGCAACCGCAGCGTCACCGGCGGCGTGACGGCAATCAGTCGTGGTTTCCCTCCCTCACGGGACCACCACCGCCGAAGCGCGCGACCGCTCGACCTCAACCGCGAACTGCGCCACGTGCCGCCCGAGTTGCGCCCCGGTCGCAACGTCGAACCGGTAGTGAATGCCGGCGTAAATCCGCGCGAGCCCGGCCTCGGTCACCATCGCGTCCAGGGTGTCGGTCTTCCCCGGGAAGAACGCGCTCAGAATCCCGGCGGCCGCACCGCAGTAGCAGCTGTGCGCGGACGGGTACGACGGGTGATTGGGCAGACCGATCGCGGGGATGAGCGTGATGGCCGGGTCGGCCTGCGGGGGGCGAATGAACCAGTACGAGAGCTTCGCGTCCCAGCAGCCGATCGCCGCGTCCATCATGGCCGCGTCGAGCAACGCGAACACATGCGTCGCTTCACGCTCGCCCAGCCCGCTCTCCTCGATCCACCCGGTGGCGATCGTATTCCAGAGACCCCCGATGCTGCTCGTGCCTGCGCCCCTCGCCCAGGACAGGGCGATGTTCACCTGCTCAGCGGTGCGGGTATCGGAGATGCTTCGCACCTCGGCGAGCGCCGCGAGGTAGTCCGGCGACCCGAACGCCGGCGGTGGGGCCGGCCGGAACTGATCGGGCGACGTCAGGAAGAACGGACGCATCCCCGGGAGCTGCGCGGCGGCAGGTGGCTGAGGCGGCTTCGCGCTGCTGAACCACAGCCCCGAGCCGACCGGCACGGTGCCAGTCCAGGGCAGGTCGAAGCCGTCCGTCCGGGCTCGCGCGATCGCCTCCGCGCCCACCTGCCGGCCCGCGGCCTCACCGCGAGCGAAGTCGGGATGCGGCTGCCCAGGTCCCGCGTTCGCCTGTTGCTCGACCTTGTCCTCGAACAGCTGCGCGTCGGCCGGATCGAAGTAAGTCAGCACAGCGGCCGACGCGCCGGCGACCGCCCCGCGGTCGGCTTCGAGCTGGCTCCGACCGCCAGGCCCAAGACCGTTTCCGGGCGTTGGCTCCGCCTCGGACTCGCTTCCGCCAATCGCGTCCTCGGCGCGCACCACCGCGTCATGCTGCGCCACGCTGAGGTAGGCGTACACGCGCGTGGCCTTCGTGGAGTTGCCCGACAGCGCGGACTGCATGATGAAGTTGCGCGCGAGCTGCTGCCACTCGGGACTCGCGAGTCCCTCCGTGGATGGCACACCAGCGGCGGCCGCCGACGGCTTCGCAACGCCGGGCCCCGTGAGTGGTTGGTCCGAATCGCACCCGTACGCCAGAGCCGCGAGCGCACACAGCAGCGTGATGCTTCCGATCGGTTTCATAGGACGCCTCCAAAGGGTTTTCCAGAGTGACGGCTCCGAATTGCCGCGCCCTTGTTACCGGGCTAGGTTTCGCTTGCGGAGCCAGTTTAGGAGAGAGGCGTAGCGTCCCTGTGACGCGAGCGTGACGCTTGCCGTCACGGCGTCCCAAGGATGCGTGGGCCTCTGGACGGCGCCGCGTGCGCCACCGAGGCCTCACATGATCGAGCTCCGCATGCTCGGGAGACTGAGCCTCACCGGTGCCGACGGAGGCGAGGTGCGGACGCTCCTCGGCCAGCCCCGGCGCTTTGCTCTCCTCGCCTACCTCGCCGCGGCGACGCCGCCCGGCTTCCACCGCCGCGACAGCCTGCTGGCGCTCTTCTGGCCAGAGCTCGACCAGGAGCACGCGCGTACGGCACTGCGTCAGGCGCTCCGTGTGCTTCGCAGCGCCCTCGGCTCGGGGGTCGTCGTCGGCCGCGGGGATGAGGACCTCGGCCTGGACTTCGGGCAGGTGTGGTCGGATGTCGGTGCCTTCGAACGAGCGATCGCCGCCGGTGAGCCGCTCGAGGCCATGGACCTGTACCGCGGTCCGCTCCTGGAGGGGTTCTTCATCTCGGACGCGCCCGACTTCGAGCGTTGGCTCGAAACCGAACGCGCCGGGTTGCAAGACGCGGCATCCCGCGCGGCGCGGGCACTGGTCGAGCAGTGCGAGTCGCGGGGCAACCTCACGACCGCCGCGCACTGGGCCCGGCGAGCGGTCGCACTCACGCCGCACGATGAAGCCCTGCTGCGTCGCCTCATCGCGCTGCTCGACCGCCATGGTGACCGCGCCGGCGCGCTCGAGGCCTATGAGGCGTTTACGCTCAAGCTCGCCGAGGAGTACGCAGCCGAACCGGCCGCCGAGACGCAGGCGCTGGTCGCCGCGGTCCGGGCGCGAGAGCGAGCGGCGCCCGTCCGCCTGCCCGCGATGGACCTGCTGGCCCGCCTCCGGACCGGTCTGGCCGGTCGCTATCGGATCGAGCGCGAGCTCGCCCGCGGACGGACAGCCACGGTTTTCCTGGCCCACGACCTGAGGCACGCCCGGGCGGCGGCGATCAAAGTGCTGCACCCGGAGCTTGCCGCCGCGGTGGGTCCGGTGCGCTTCCTCCGCGAGATCCAGTTCGCTGCCCGGCTTGACCATGCTCACATCGTCGCCCTGCACGACTCGGGCGAAGCGGATGGCCTGCTCTACTTCGTCATGCCCTACGTCGTGGGGGTGTCACTCCGGGACCGTCTCGACCGTGAACCGCAGCTCCCGATTGCCGAGGCGCTCCGCATTGCGGGCGACGTGGCCGCCGCCTTGGGCTACGCCCATGGCCTGGGCGTGGTGCATCGGGACATCAAGCCGGAGAACATCCTGCTCGCCGACGGGCGCGCCCTCGTCGCAGATTTCGGGATCGCGCGCGCGATCACTGCCGCTGGGGATGAACGGATCACCGAGACGGGGATCGCTCTCGGGACCCCGACCTACATGAGTCCCGAGCAGGCGACCGAGGACGGGGAGGTGGACGGGCGCAGCGACGTGTACGCGCTCGGGTGCGTGGTATACGAGATGCTCGCCGGCACGCCCCCCTTCACCGGTCCCAACGCTCAGGCGATCCTCGCCCGGCACGCCATCGATCCGGTGGCGCCCATTCGGACGGTGCGAGACACGGTAGCCGAGGGACTCGAAGGAGCGGTGCTGAAGGCGTTGGCGAAAGTGCCCGCGGATCGGTTCCCTTCCGCCGCCGCGTTCGCGCACGCCCTCGCCGCGCCGAGCATCGAGCGCCGGGCAAGGGTGCGCCTGCCACGGACTCGGAAGGCCAGGCTCGCCGTTGGCGTCGGCCTCTCGGCCGTGGCGGTTGTGGCCCTGCTCGTCGGCCTCGACGTGGGCGGACGGCAGGGGCACGCGCGAGTCACGACTGGCGGAACCTGGCTCCGCTCGGTGGCCGTCCTGCCGCTCGACAACCTCTCCGGCGACACCACGCAGGACGGCTTCGCCGATGGAATGACGACGGCCCTCATCACCGATCTCGGGCGGATTCGCACGGTTCGGGTGATTTCCAAGCGATCGGTCATGCCCTTCAAGACCACGGCACTTCCCGCGCGGGCGATCGGCGAATCGTTGCACGTGGACGCGCTGCTCGAGGGAGGCGTGGAGCGGCTGGGGGAACGGTTCCGGGTCGACCTGGAGCTGCTCGATGCGGCGTCCGGGAGCCAGCTCTGGGCTGATCGGTTCGAAGACGCGACCCAGAACCGGTTCGCCGTGCAGGACGCCGCTGCGCGTGGGGTCCTCTCGGCCCTGAAATTGCCTGTCACCGCCACCGAGGCACGGACGCTCCGGACGCCGCCGACCAGTAACCTCGAGGCCTACGACCTCTTCTTGCGCGGAAAAATCCGGGTGCGGCACGAGACCCGGGCCGACGACTCCATCGCGATTGCGCTGTTACAGGGCGCGGTGGCGCTCGATCCATCGTTTGCCGTCGCGCACGCGTGGTTGGCGCGCGCCTACACGCTGCGAGTCGCCCAGTTCGCGCCTCGGGACTCCGCGGCCCTAGAGGGGGCGTTCCTCGCCACCGAGAAGGCCCTCCAGCTCGACCCAGATCTCGCGGAGGCGCACTTCGCCAGGGCCAATCTGCTGTGGGGTGCGACCAAACAGTTCGCCCACGAGCGGGCGATTCAAGAAGACCGGCGTGCGGTGGAGCTCAGCCCTAACCTGGACGCTGCGCACCATCATTTGGGGCTGGTCTACACGCACATCGGGTTGCTCGACAAGGCCCTCGAGGAGCTGCGGAAGACGCTCGCGATCGATCCCGGCGACTGGATGGCGCAGGAGCGCATCGCTGAGACCGAGCTGTTGCAGGGGCGATACGAGCAGGGATTCAGCATCCTCCAGAAGGTTCCACCCGAATACAACCCGGCGTTCTGGAACTACGACGCAACATGGGCCCTCATTCACCTCGACAGGAACGACGACGCCTCCGCACTGATCGAGCGTTACCTGCACGACCATCCGGAAGACCGGGGCGGCCTGATGACCAGTCTGCGCGCCATCGTGTCCGCCAAACAGGGCGACGCGCGCCGGGCGGAGGCTGACATCCAGTCGGCCATTGAGAAAGGAAAGGGATTCGTCCACTTCCACCACACGCAATACAACATCGCCTCGGCATATGGACTGCTCCGACAGCCGCGTGCCTCCGTGCACTGGCTACACCGAGCGGCTGCCGAAGGCTTCCCGTGCTACCCGCTATTTGTGAGCGATCACAATCTCGATAACATCCGGAACGATCCGGGCTTCGTCGCGTTCCTGCGCGAGCAGAAGGCACAGTGGGAGCGGTGGCGGGCGACGCTCTGAGTCCCGTGCTTACGCCGCTTGGGCTTAGCTGTCCTCACAGCGCAGGCTGGGCACGTCGCTGTCGTCGTTGTCGTCGCTGTCCTCATCCCCCACATCTGGGTGCCCGGGCGTGAACACCTCGACGGAGCCGAGTACGCTGCTACCATCGAAGCCGCCGATGGCGAAGATCGTTCCGGCGCGCCCGACGGCCGCCGCGAGCGCACCGCGGGGTGTGGTCAGCGGAGCCACCGCCGTCCACGCGTCCGCGGTGGGATCGTACGCATCCACCGTGGTCAGCTCCTGAGTGCCGGGAAATCCGACGGACCCGACCGTGCCGCCGAGCGCGTAGATGATGCCGCCGCGACCGCGGACGGCATCCAGGAATCGGCGAGGCGTCGGCATGCTCGCACCCGGTGTCCACGTATCGGTGCATGGGTCGTACGCGTCCACCGTGGCGACGGTAGTGACGCCGTTAATACCCCCGATTGCGTAGATCCGGCCGTCCGGTGCCGTGACGGCTGCCAGCTTTCCGGCTCGAGGCGCAGGCAACGAGGCCAGGCTGCTCCAGGTGTCGGTCTCCGGATCGTATGCCTCCACATTGCTGAGTTGGACGTTGCCGTTGGCGAATCCTCCGATGACGTAGATCCTGCCGTCCAGGCCGGTCGTCGCCGCTCCGCAACACAGAGCCACGGGCAGCGGTGCCATGGCGGTCCACGTGTCCGTTGCCGGATCGTAGCGCTCGACAAGGCTACGGAACACACCTGCGAGCGCGCCGCCAATGGCATAGACACGGCCCCGCCGGTCGGTCGCGGCCATCAGGTAACGGCGCGGCATCGACATGGGGGCCACCGCAGACCAGCTGCCGGTCTTTTGGTCGTACGCTTGCACAGTGGAGACGATGGGTCCAGCAAGACCAATGGAGCCGCCGATGGCGTAGATGATGCCGTGCTTTCCGGTCGCCGCCGCGAGCCCGAAGCGCGCCGTCGGCATTGACGCGACAGCGCTCCAGGTCCCCGTGGACGGCGCTGCTCCGGCCATCACCTCGGCCAGCGAGCGCGACGCGTTCGGACTCAGGGGCCCGTCATCCCGATCACACGCCTGAACCAGCGCGACGGCGAGCAACCACGGGAGAATCCTTTCAGCAGACGGTTTCATAGCACTGCTCCTTTGTGCGGTCCCACCCCGTGCAGCACGTAGTTGCCGCCCCCGGATGTGGCCAGTACCTTGGTGGTGAGGGCACGATGGGACGCACCCGTCAGCGGACTGTGATGGGTGCGTTATGGGAGCGTCATCAACCGTCGCGCTCAGTGTGCGGCTGCGCGTGAGGGTTTCAGTGATCGAGCTTCGGCTGTTGGGTGGACTCGACCTGCGAAGGGGCGGCGGGCTCAAGCTCGACGGACTCCTCACTCAGCCAAAGCGTGTCGCTCTCCTCGCGTTCCTCACCGCGGCTACTCCCCCCCGCTTCCACCGCAGAGACACGCTGCTCGGACTGTTCTGGCCAGAACTCGACCAGGAGCACGCGCGCGCCGCGCTGCGCCAGGCGCTCCACGGTCTGCGACAGGGCCTCGGCACCGACGTGCTCACGAGCCGAGGCGATGAGGAAGTCGGTGTCGACGAGCAGCGCTTGTGGTGTGATGTTCGCGCATTCCACCAGGCCCTCGAGGCCGAGAACTGGACTCGCGCGCTCCAACTCTACCAGGGGGGTCTGCTCGAAGGCTTCTTCCTCTCGGATTCGCCCGAATTCGAGCGCTGGTTGGAGGATGAGCGAGCGCGGTTGCGGAACCGGGCGTGCCAGGCTGCGTGGACGCTCGCACAGCGCAGCATGGCGGAAGGCGATTTCGTACGCACCGCACCGTGGGCGCGCCGCGCGGCGGCGCTCGTCCCCGACGATGAGGAGACGCTCCGCCGCCTGGTCGCGCTGCTGGACGATCTGGGCGACCGAGTGGGCGCCGTGCAGGTGTACGAAGAGTTCGCGAGGCGCGTCGCCGTTGAGTACCAGGTCGAACCAGCGGCCGAGACCAAGGCGCTGATCGCGCTCGTGCGCTCGCGTGAGGCAGCGTCACCGCCCGCGTTGCGCCCGGCTCCGGCGTCCTACGCAGCGCCTCAGGCGGCCGCACAGCCGCCCTCGGCCGCGTCCACCGAGCCGGCGGCACGTCGATTCACGCGACCCGGCACGCGCTGGGTCGTCGGGACCATCGGCGTGGCCCTCCTGGCCGCCGTCATGGCGATCCGACACGAGCAGGCCAACGCGCGCTTGAGCCACGCCTCCGTGGGGATCATCCCGTTCGACAACCGTTCGGGAGACACGCTCGACGCGTACCTGGGTGCCGCGTTAACCGAGGACCTCACCCGCTCGCTCAGTGCCGCCCACGTCCTGCGCGTGTTTCGCGTGGGCAAAGCGCGCCCCGGCCTGGATTACATCCTGACCGGGAGCGTGAGGCATGCGAAGGACACGCTCGACGTCACGGCGCAACTCGAGCGCAACGGCTCTGGCGAGATCGTGTGGGCGACCCGGCTTGCCCTCCGGAGCCGCGGGACGATTACCGTCCCTCGGACGCTGACGAGTGACGTTCTCGGCGCGCTGGGGGCCCGAGCCGGGGCTCCCACCGAGGGCACCGCGCTGCCCCCCGATCCGGCCGCCTACGACCTGTTCTTGCGGGGCCGCTACGCAGCCTCGAGGCGAACCGCACCCAGCCTCGGTCGAGCAGTGGCCCTCTTCTCCGAGTCGATACGCAAGGACTCGACGTTCGCGCCCGGGTGGGCGGGACTCGCCCGAGTGCTCCACAACGCGAACCGATGGGGCTTCCCTGTGCGTGGAGTCCCGCCGGAGAGCCTGCTGACGCGGGAGATCTTCGCGAGCGACCGCGCCCTAGAGCTCGACAGCACCAGCGTGGACGCATGGCTGACTCGGGCGAAGGTCTCCGACGACGTTGACCCGACAAGCCGTGGGCCTGCGCTGCGAGCCATCGGTAGGGCGCTGGCGCTCGATTCGCTCAATGCCGAGGCGTGGGATCAGCTGGCCATGGCGCTCGAGGAAGTCGGGCGGCGGGACAGCGCGGGAGCGGCGTGGCACCGGGCAATCGCCCTGGATCCGGGGCGCCTTGAGGCCCTGGCGTTTCTCGGCATCCACTACTGGTGGTGGCGCGCCTACGACAGCGCAGCCGTGTGGGCAGACAGCGCGGTGGCGACGGACCCATTGTACGGGCTCGGGCGGGTCGTCGCCGGGCAGGTTGCGCTCTCCCGCGGCCGCCGCGACGAGGCGGAATCGCAGCTGAGCGCCGCCCGTCGCTTGCCGACAGGGCCCGGGAGCAACGGGCTTTCGGGATTCGTCTCCCTGGCAGCCGCCGCGCGAGACACCGTCGCGGCGCGCAGCCTGTTGGCCGAAGCCGAGGCTCGGACGGACCCCGTCGCGCCGGACAACCATAGCGCGGTCAACATCGCGGCCGCGTATGCTGTACTCGGCGACGTCGACCGGGCGCTGACGTGGCTCGAGCGCTATCGGCCGGTGCGCGATCTGCACTTCCAACTGCACCTGCGGCTCGACCCGCCGCTCGATCCCCTGCGGCGCGAGCCTCGGTTCCAGGCGCTGCTACTCAAGGGTCCGTGACTTGGCGCCCCATCGGATCCTCGCTTGCTGTCGCGCGCCGGCGCTCTTGCTGAGCCTCGGGTCGAGCCTCCTCGCCGCGCAGGGCACAACAACGGCATCGATCAGCGGGACTGTCGCCGACGATAGCGGCCGCGGCATTGAGTTCGCCGAAGTCCAAGTCATCAACCGCACCACGGGCGTGGTGACGTCGAGTGTGACGCGCGACGTCGGCCGGTATCTCGTCCAGGGGTTGGAGGTCGGCGGACCCTACGCGATCGTCATTCGGCGCATCGGCTTCGCGACCGAGACGCGTGAGCATGTCTTACTCAGCCTCGGGCAAGACCTGCGGCTGGATGTCCGGCTCGCGTCCGAGGCGGCGATCCTGAGCCCCGTCGTGGTGCACGGCAATGCAGATCCGGCGTTTTCCAGTGCTCATACCGGTGTGGCGACAATCGTGTCGGACTCGGCGCTCCGCCGGTTGCCGACTCCCAATCGGGACCTCTACGGCTTCGTGGTGCTCGCCCCCCAGGTGTCCACGGCGAACGGCCTCTCCGGCGGGGGGGTGAACCACCGCTTCAACAACTTCCTGATCGATGGAGCGAGCGAGCTGGGCGTGTATGGCCGGCTGAACGGTGCGGTCTACGGGGCCAAGGCGATTTCGATCGAAGCGGTGAAGGAGTACCAGATTGTTTTGTCGCCCTATGCGGTCTCCCTGGGTGATTTCGCGGGCACGTTGATCAACGCAGTCACCAAGAGCGGCACCAACGACCTGCACGGCACGGCGTTCTTCTACGCGCGGAGCGATCAACTCGCCGGTCAGAGCTCGTTCCAAGGCTCGCCGTCGTATCAGTCACAGACCGGCATGTCGCTCGGCGGCCCGATCGTGCGCGACAGGATCCACTTCTTCCTCGCGTCCGAGTTCCAGCGGCGGAGGACCCCCGCGAACGGACCGTACGTCGGGCAGGGCGCTTCCAGCCAGACCCCGTTGCCCGCGGACACTGCCGACATCACACGATTCACGAAGATTCTCGCCGCCAAGGGTCTCCAAGCAGGCACCGGAGGGTTGGTGGACACCCACGATCCCGCCGGCAACCTGTTCGCGCGGCTGGACGTCGCGCTCCCGGCGTGGAGCAGCCGGCTGGTCCTGCGCTACAACTACACCCGGGCGGATAGCGGAGCGCTTTCGCGGCCCGAGACGGCGATCGCCACCACGTGTTTCACGCGGTCCTGCTTTCCACTGTCTTCTGTGCAGCGGCACCAGCTCGCCGTCAAGCACGTGGCCGCGGCTCAGCTGTATACGTATTTCCGCGACGGCGCCATCAACGAACTGACCCTTGGCTACCGCACCCAGCCGTTGAGAATAACGCCCGACGTGCAGCAGCCCCTGATCCAGGTCAGCGTGCCCAACCCCAGCGCGCCCGGCAACACCAGCACGCTCCAGGCGGGGGCGGTCGAGTTCGCCCAGGGGAATCTGACGGACCAGACGGTCTATAGCGTGGCCGATGACTTCACGTTCCCGATCGGTAGTCACCGCGTGAGCGTCGGGACAAAGGTCGAGCCCTACCGACTGCGTCTGCTCCAGCTCAAGGGCTCGTATGGCACCTGGACATTCGCGAGTCTCGACTCGCTGCAGCGCGACAGCGCGCAGTCCTTTAGCGTTGCCAGAGACCTCGGGGGGGCGGACGCGATTCTGCGAGGAGTCCAGGTGGGGATGTACGCCGGGGATCAGTGGCAGATCTCCCCGCGCTGGTCGCTGACGTACGGCCTGCGTGTCGACGTGCCGATCATGATCAATAAGCCTCCCTACGACAGTGCGGTGGATGCCGCGTTCGGGCGGCGCACCGACCGAGTCCCGACGGGGCATCCGCAGTGGTCGCCTCGGATCGGCTTCAACTGGGATGTGACCGGGGACCAGAGTAACCAGATTCGCGGGGGTGCCGGCGTGTTCGTCGGGCGACCCCCGCTCGCCTGGCTGCTCAGCGCCTACGCCAACTTCGGCAAGGGGCTTGGCGTCCTCACGTGCAACGGCAACCCGCCGCCCTTCGATCCCGACTATGCCACCCCGCCGCTGGCCTGTGCGACCGGCTCCGGTACTAGCACGAAGCCGGTCGTGACCCTTCTGGACGCCAATTTGAAGTTCCCGGAGACACTCCGCGCCTCGCTCGCCTACGACCGCCGGCTTCCCTGGGGCCTCGTGGCCACGCTGGAAGGACTGTACACCAAGAATCTCGACGATTTCTTCTACGCCGACCGCAATCTGGCTGGGCCGATCGGCGTCGATCCCCATGGCCGTAGCATGTACGGCACGTTCGGCAGCACCGGTGTGGCAACGCCGACCCTGATCTCGCCAGCATTCCCAAGACAGGTGATCGAGTTGACCAATCAGTCTCGGAACTACTCCTACAGCATCACGGGTCAGCTGCAGAAGCGCTTCTCTCACAGCCTCGAGGCCAGTGCCGCCTTCAATTACTCGCGCGTGCGCGACGTCCAGACTCCCCTCGCCGTCGGCGCCTACGACAACTGGCAGTCCGGGCGTGCGGTTGCGGGCGACCAACTACGCGAGACTCTGGGAATCTCCGGCTACGACCAGCCCCGGCGCGTGGTCTTTACCGCCACGTACACCTTCCCTTGGCAGCGGTGGAGCACCGACGTGTCCCTCGTTTACATCGGGGAATCGGGGCTTC
>Ga0137404_10002409_pt1 | contig 12369 bp, 8 predicted proteins | sample CZOMad2_1_16fung_FD_108285 | JGI IMG/M metagenome (GOLD analysis project Ga0137404, IMG submission 108285) | Vadose zone soil fungal communities from Angelo Coast Range Reserve, California, USA - CZOMad2_1_16fungal (Illumina Assembly) | ecosystem: Environmental > Terrestrial > Soil > Vadose zone...
CATGCCCGCCACAAAACGCGTGTACGGTTTGCCTGGCGTCAGCGGATTGGCGGGTCCGCTGAGGTCGCGAAACGCCGTGTAGTTGCGATACAGCGAACCCCAGCGATCCACGAAAAACCCCACCGTGCCAATCGCCTTCAGTCCGGGGCGCAGCTTCTTCGAGATCGTCAAGCCTTTGATGTTCTGGTTAAAGCTGAGCCGCGAGAAATTGATCAGTGCATCGCCGAGATTGACTTCAAAGCTCGGTCCGTGTACGCGCAAATAAGCCCGCTGCAGGCTGTTGCGCTCCGGATCCACTTGAGGGTTGTTCGTGTAGCGTCCGATTGCCAGAACCTCGAATCGCCGGTGTTCTCCGATCTCCTCGTTACTGAAAAAACTGAATTCGGCCGTGTGGTTGATTCCTGGATGAAGAAAAGAGCGCTCTTGGTTTCCTTGGATATCCGTTCCGTCCACGTTGTATCGCAACTCAAAGTACATCTGACCGGGCTCGGTTGCTGGTGACGGTATCCGCGGAGTTCCAGTTCCTCGAGGCGTCGGCGGAATCGGGGGAGCGCCGGGTTCTTGACTTGGCAAATCCTTATCGTCGCCAGGACTCGGCTGTTTGCTGGCGTCAGAGCTGGGAACGGGCGGTTGCTTGGTATCGTCCGCGGCTTGTGCCGCTTTTGCGCGCGTTTCGTCCGTCGAGAAAGTGGTTTGGAAGGAAGGCGTCCCGAAAGAGGTAGCTGCGCACGCCCACCCGAGTATCGAGAGCAACGCGCTCCGCGACGCTAAACGTCGGAAGCCACCGGCTATTCGAAAATTCCTAGCGCCTGAACTGACCTTAGAGACGAACTCCCAGAACAGTCGTGCACAGGCACCGGGTTGGGGCGGCATGGGCTGGACTCACTTCCTCAACCTGCGGAAAATAAGGTGTAAGGAACCGCGCGTGCGGACCTAAAAGGTGCGTGGAATTTCTCATTCCGGGCCGTTGTTGTCAACAGCAATCACACTAGCCCGGGTGGCTCGCGAGTCCTAGCTCCGACAGCCCAGTACTCACAAGCCTAAACTTCCCAGAAGCTAACTCCCTGGCTACTTCTAGGGCTTCCTTCCCTCGCGTGCTACGGCCTGCGCGACCTTAATAACAGCGCATTACGCGCATCATCACTTCATTCGTCTCCGCATCTCTGGCTCTTGCTCATCTTCTGCTAAGATGGCGCACACTTGCGCTGGTCTATTCCATGAGTTCGCTTCCTCCAATGCCGCCGAGCAGCGCTTTTCCCGCTCGCGCCCGCCCCACTCTTCTTCAGAGGGTCATCCGACTCGTCGGCATCTGGTGGTCCCGCAAAATATCCTTCGCCATCAGCCTGGTTCTTACCGTTTCGGCTATGGTGATTTATTTCGGTACCTTTATCGGCGAGGCGCCCCATGCGCTCTTCACCTTTGTCCAGAAGCTGGAATCCAACACGCTGGATACGCGATTCCGCTATCGCGGGCGCGGCCACACCAAGGTCGATCCCCGAATTGTGATTGTGGACATCGATCAACGCTCGCAGGAAGTGTTGGGCCGTTGGCCATTCTCGCGAACACATTTCGCCAATATGCTCGACGCTTTGCGCGAAGACGGTGCCAAAGTCGTCGCCTTCGACATCACTTTCGGTAAGCCCGATGAAATCAATAAGCCTGTCGCCGAAATACACAACGAATTCAGTGAACTGCAACGCAGCGGCGTAAACATGGACCCGCGCTTCGCCTCCAAGCTCAAGCAGCTCGAAGCTAAGTACAATCCCGACGCCCAATTTTCCCAGGCCATCGAACGATTCGGTCCGGTCGTTCTCGGCAACTACTTTCTTTATACCGATTCCGATCTTGTCGGAATCGAAGACGCCACGCTCGATCATTACGCCAGTCTTCTGAGCTTTTTTCCGTTTCCGCGGGTGCAACCTCTTCGGCCCGAGAGCTACCAGCAAGATTTCGCGCAGTTGGTGACCAACGACGCGCAATTGCTTCTGATCCCCAAGGGCGCCCAGGCCAACCTCGAAATCTTTAGTGAAGCCTTGAGCGGGGAGCGTGGAACCACAGGCTTCTTCAACGTTCCTCCCGATACCGACGGAGTCGTGCGCAACGCCGTGCTGGCGATTCCCTATGGACGTTCGAAGAATATCGACGAATGGGATTTGTACGCTTCCATGGACGTCCAAGCAGTCCGGCTTTTTCTCGGTCTGCCCGCGCAGGACACGGTCCTTCAATTCGGAGCCCGTGGCATCGCTCGCATCGAGTTCGGCAAGACGCTCGAGTTGGCAACCGACGACCTTGGACGCGCCGCCATCAACTATCGTGGACCGGATCACACCTATTCCTACTATTCGGTCGCTGACGTGGCCCAGCGCACCTTTCCAAAAGGCGCCTTTCGCGACAAGATTGTTCTAGTGGGTGCCTCGGCCACCGGCATCGGAGACAATCGCGCCACGCCCTTTGGTGGGTTGAACTTTCCCGGAGTCGAAATTCACGCCAACATCATCGACAACATGCTGCATGAAAATTTTCTGCAGCGCGGCCCACGGCAGCGGGCGTGGGACTTGGCGTTTATTCTAGTGTTCGGCATTCCCCTCGGCCTCTGGCTCGGCCTCACCCGCCCACAAAACATGTGGTTCGGCCTCTGGCTCGCCGCTCCCTTCCTCGGCGGCGTTTACGGCGCTTTCCTCAAAGGCTGGTGGCTCAACCTGACCATCCCTCTCTCCACCCTGGTCGCCAACGTCAGCCTCGTCGCTCTCTACCGGGTCATCATCGAAGAGCGCGAGAAACGCAAAGTCCGCGGCAGCTTCCAGCAATACCTCAGCCCTGAAGTCATTCGCCGCCTCCTCGAACGCCCGCAACTCGTTCAGCCCCGCAAGACCGACGTCACCGTAATGTTCAGCGACATCCGCAACTTCACTTCGATCTCCGAGGCCCTCGACGCCCAGGACTTGGCCCTACTGCTGAACGGCTACCTCTCCGACATGACCCGCATCGTCTTCAACACCCAAGGCACCCTCGACAAATATATCGGTGACGCGGTTATGGCCTTTTGGGGTGCCCCGTTTGAAGAGGCCGATCATCCTCTAAGAGCTTGCCACGCAGCCCTAATAATGATGCAGCGCGTAGCCCAACTTCGCGACGAATGGCGCGCCGCAGGCCATCCGGTGCTCGACATCGGCATCGGCTTGAACACCGGCACTGCTTCCGTTGGCAACATGGGTTCGCAATTGCGCTACGGCTATACCGCCATGGGCGACGCCGTAAATCTCTCTTCGCGCCTAGAAGGCCTCAACAAGGAATACCGCACTCACATCCTCGTCGGCCCAGCCACTTACGAAGCCACTCGCGACTCCGGCTTTCTCTATCGCGAGCTCGATCTCATACGCGTTCAAGGCAAACTCAAGCCGGTCACCATCTACGAATTGGTCGCGTTAATAGCAGCCACCGCTGAACACGAAGAACGCCTCAACGCTTTCACTGTCGCTCGCGCCAAGTATCTCCGCCGCGAATGGCTCGAAGCGCAAAAAATGTTTCAGGATGTCCTCGATCGCTGGCCGGACGACGGCCCCTCGCGTACCTACTGGAAGCGCTGCCAGGACTACCTCTTCGAAGCCCCCACCGAAAGCTGGGACGGCGTCTTCGTCATGACCCACAAATGACCAAACCGGTTGGGGGCGCAGCACTGCTGCGCCCAATCGCCACAAGATTAAATTTAGGCGCGTCTCCGAGCGCCCCACACCGCCGCTATCGCGCAATCACATTTCGTAACATGAACCACAAATTTGACGGCCGCTCCGCCAAACGCCGCACAAACCACGGATACCAATACGTTCCATACGCCACCAGCACGCCCGACCGGTACCCCGCCTCCGCCAGCCGCTCCTGTTCCGCCCGCTGAATCCCATAGAGCATCTGCACTTCAACGTCGGTCTTCGCCATTCCACGCTGCCCCGCAAATTCGGTAATCCGCGCAATCATCGCCAGGTCATGTGTGGCAAACGCCGCCCGAAAACACTGCCCACCCCGTTGTGCTTCCAACAATTTCTTGGCCAACGCAAAATAATTCTCATCCACTTTCGATTTTTGCGGAATCGCCACATTCGGCGGCTCCAGATATGCGCCTTTCACCAGCCGCACTGCCGGCCGCATCCGCAGCAATTCCTCAATGTCCTTCTCCGTCCGGTACAAATAAGCCTGCAAGCAAATCCCCACGTTCGGAAACATCCGCAGCACCCGCCGGTAAATCCCCAGCGTGGCGTCCACATAATTGCTCGCCTCCATATCGATCCAAACCGTGCGCTCCGGCCGTTCCGCCGTCACAATCGCCCGCACGTGCTCGAAACAAAGCTCCGCAGAAAGATCCAAACCCAGTTGCGTCAGCTTGACCGAAATCTCCGTGCTCTGCTCCTGCGCGTGAATCCGCTTCAGCACTTCCAGGTAATGTTCCGCGACGCCCTGCGCCTCCGCCTTATCCGCCACGTTTTCGCCCAGATGGGTCAACACCGCCGCGATCCCTTTCTTCTTCAGTCGTCCTGCCGCACTCAACGCGTCGTCCAGCGTTTCTCCCGGCATGAACCGCGAAACGCTTCGCCGCACAAATCTGTATTTTGCGGCCCGCTCGCGGAGCCACGCGTTTTGCGAAGCCGCCAGCAGCGCCGATCGCACCAAGCTCATCGTTGTCCAGTTTTTCGCACGGATGGATTTTCGTCCCGCGCGCCTTTCGCCGGCACATTCTACCGCAGCAAACTCAAATCCCCAGAACCCGCAGCAGCCAACCCGCTCCCGCTCCACCAGCCAGCGGTCCAATCACTGGAATCACCGCGTAACCCCAATCCGATCCGCCTTTCCCGGCAATCGGCAGAATCGCATGCGCCAGGCGCGGTCCCAAATCCCGCGCTGGATTAATCGCGTATCCCGTAGTCCCGCCCAGCGAAAGCCCGATGCCCCACACCAAACTTCCCACCAGATAAGGACCAATCCCCGCAGCCAAACCGTTCGCCGCCACGCTCTTCGAGAAAATCGCGCCCACCACGAACACCAGCACAAATGTCGTAAGAATTTCGCTCAACAAATTCGCCAACGTCGTCCGAATTGCCGGTGCCGTGCAAAAGCAAGCGAGCTTTGCCGCCGGATCCGGCGTCTCCTTCCAATGCGGCAAATAATGCAGCCACACTAGGGTCGCGCCAGCCATCGCGCCGAGCATCTGCGCGCCCCAATATCCGCCAACTTTCGCGAAGCTTCCGTCGCGCACCGCAAATCCCAGCGTCACCGCCGGATTCAAATGCGCATCCTTGCTACCGCAAGCGATCGCCACAAAGACTCCGGCCATCACCGCAAACGCCCACCCCGCCGTAATCACTATCCATCCACTGCCTTCCGCCTTCGATTTCTTCAGCACCACCGCTGCCACCACACCGTCTCCCAGCAAGATCAAAATCATCGTCCCCAGAAACTCCCCCAGCCACGCTGATGTCATTCACCCTCCCACGCTGCCTTACGCAATGTCATTCCCCAGCAGCTCTTGCCGGGAATCTGTTTTTGTCTCCGTTCACTCCACCCAATCAAACGACCGCGTAACCGCCTTCTTCCAATTCCGATACTCTCGTTCCCGCGCCGTCTCGTCCATATTCGGCTTCCAAACCCGGTCCACCGCCCAATTCGCTCGCAACTCCTCCAACCCCGAAAAAAATCCCACGGCCAATCCCGCCGCATACGCCGCGCCCAGCGCCGTAGTCTCCTGAATCACCGGACGCACCACGTCGCGCCGCAAAATATCGGCCTGAAACTGCAACAGCAAATCATTCCCCACCATTCCGCCGTCCACCCGCAGCCCCTGCAGCGCGATTCCCGAATCTTTCTCCATCGCCTCCACCACCTCGCGCGTCTGAAAAGCTGTAGCCTCCAACACTGCCCGAGCCAAATGTCCCTTATTCGCGTACCGCGTCAACCCCACAATCACGCCACGAGCATTGTCTTTCCAATAGGGCGCAAACAATCCAGAAAACGCCGGCACAAAATAAACTCCGCCATTGTCCACCACCGTCCGCGCCAGCGATTCAATCTCTCCGCTGTTCTCAATCATCTGCAGGTTGTCCCGCAGCCATTGCACTAGCGCCCCGGTGATCGCCACGCTTCCTTCCAGCGCGTAACACGCCGCGGTTGCGCCGAATTTGTACGCCACCGTAGTCAGCAGCCCGCTCTTCGAGGGTACCGCCCGCTGTCCAGTATTCATCAGCAAAAAACATCCCGTACCGTAAGTGTTCTTCGTTTCTCCCGCGGCAAAACAAGCCTGTCCCACGAGTGCCGCTTGCTGATCCCCCAAAATTCCCGCAACCGGCACCCCAGCAATCGCACTCAACGACGCCTGGCCATAAACTTCGCTGCTCGACCGCACCTTCGGCATCATCGCCCGCGGTATCTCAAACGCCGCCAGCAACTCCGCGTCCCAATCCAATTTCCGCAAATCGAAAAGCTGTGTCCGGCTCGCATTCGTCACGTCTGTCACATGCACTCCGCCCTGCGGCCCGCCCGTCAAATTCCACAACAAGAAAGTATCAATCGTCCCGAATAACAGTTCTCCCGCTTCCGCCTTGGCCCGCGCTCCTGCCACATGCTGCAAAATCCAGCGCAGCTTCAAGCTGCTGAAATACGTGCTTAGCGGCAGTCCCGTCTTTTCGCGAAACCTTCCTTGCCCTCCCTCCGCCGAATAGCGCGCTACTTCCTCCGCCACCCGCGTGTCTTGCCACACAATCGCATTCATCACCGGACGCCCGGTCGCCCGCTCCCACACCACCGTCGTCTCGCGCTGATTCGTAATCCCGATCGCCGCGAGATCTGCAGCCCGCAATCCCCGCTGCGCCAGCCCCTCTTCAATCACTTCTTCTGTCCGCCGCTGAATCTCCAGCGGATCGTGCTCCACCCATCCCGGCTTCGGGAAAATCTGCTCGTGCTCTTTCTGCGCCGCGCACACTACGCGCCCGCTCTTGTCAAATACCATGAACCGCGTGCTGGTCGTGCCCTGATCGATGGCCCCGATGTAGTCCTTCACCGCTTCCATCCCCTCAAAGCCAAGATGTCCGCGCCTCATCCTGCTTATTGATGACTTGGGACTCCAGGCATGATAGCCATACACCGTGTTCGGTGCATCTAACTACAAGTACCCAATGAACGACACCGAATAATGAAAGATGGAAAAGAAAGGATGTTGTCCCCGCTATGAATACCAACCTCTCAAAACGTTTCTCCCGGCCCCTTTTGGTATTTGCTGTGTCGCTTCTCACTATTGGAGGAGTGAGCGCACCAGCGTTTGCCGCGGAATCCAGCGGTACCACTTTTACTGTGACCGCCGTCGGCAAGAAAAACACCGTTCCGCCTGAACTCAAGAAAGACGATGTTCAGCTCCACAACGGCAAAGAACGCCTGCAAATCGCTGACTGGCGCCGCGAAGATACTCTGCGTCTCGCTATCTTGATCGACGATTCCCTGGACCCCACAGTCGCCGGCCAGTGGAACGACCTGAAAGATTTCATCATGGCCCAGCCGCAAACTGCCTACATCGCGATAGCCTACGCGCGTAATGGCTCCGCCGCCATCGCTCAGGACTTCACCACCAACCACGAGCTAGCCGCCAAAGCCGTCCGCATTCCGATGGGCAGCGCCGGCGCTATCTCCAGTCCTTACCTCGCTGTTCTGGACTACATCAAGCGCTGGCCTTCTCCGGGCGGCCGCAATTCCATCCTCTTCATCTCCGCGGGCATCGACTATTTCCGTGGTGGCTTCGGCTTGCAGAATCCCGACGTCGACTCCACCATCTCCCGGGCTGAAAAAGCCAACATTAATGTTTGGACCGTCTACTCTCCGGACAATTTCCACCGCGGTCGCGGCTTCTTCCGCGTCAACAACGCGCAGTCGCTCCTCAGCAAGCTCTCCGAAGCCACTGGAGCGGAGTCCTATTTCCTGGGATTCGGCGCCCCTGTCACCCTAAAGCCGTACTTTGAGGAAATCGACCAGCACCTGAAAAATCAATACCTGCTCTCGTTTCGCGGCGATGGCGGAAAGAAAGGCAAATTCCAGCACATCCGCGTCCGTACCGAACAACCCGAAGTCGAACTCCTAACCTTCGACGAAGTCTTCCTCCCACCCACCCAATAATCGCGGCTTACGTAGGGCTCGGCTTTAGCCTGGCAATCTGCGCGCGGATCCCGCCCAGTCCTCAACTCCCGGGCGCTCTTCGTGGCGTAGGGGCGCCCGCTTCGGCGGGCGCTTCCGTCGTTCTCAACTCCGGATGGCCCGTCACTCGGGAGGGACGGCCAGGAGTGTCAGCAAATCTCTGGATGTTTGCGCAAGATTTTTCCAAGAAAGAGTTGCGCGCGGTCTGGGCTATTGCCTAGAAAATAGCCTTAAATCCTTTACTTTCAGTGGCCGCGTTGCGGCCATTTTCATGGTTCGCTTGTGACGCCGCAGGCGGCATGACCTATTCATATCTCAGCGCCACCATGGGATCGACCTTCATGGCGCGGCGGGCGGGGATGTAGCAGGCGAGCAGCGCGACGATGGATAGAATCGCGGCCACCGCGACGAACGTTAACGGATCATAGGGCGAGACCCCGAAAATCATGCTGCTGATGAGTCGGGTGGCGCCAAGAGTGGCGACGACGCCAAACGCTACGCCGATTACCGTGAGTGTGATTCCCTGTCGGAGGACCATGCCAAGTACGTTCGTTGGTTTTGCGCCAAGCGCCATGCGAATGCCGATTTCGTGCGTTTTGCGCGTCACGGCATAGGCGAGGGTGCCGTAGAGGCCGATCATCGCGAGGAGCAGTGCCAGCAAGCCAAAAATCGTCGTGAGGCGCGCGAGCAAGCGCTGGAAGGAAAGGGCCTCACCGGTTTCTTCTGCTTGCGTCTTTAGGGCGATGAGCGGCAAGGATGCATCTGCTTGATGTACCGCGTTGCGCAATTCAGAAACAATGGTTGCGGGAGGGCCCTCGGCGCGAACCTCGAAGAACATTTGGCCAAGTGTTTTCGGGAATTGCGCATAGGACGCGTAGCCCTTGGGGTGGACGCCTGGGTTCACGTCGGTGAGTTCGGCGGGCCGGACGACTCCGACGATTTCATAGGAGTTTGCGGGGTCGTATTTCGAGCTCAGGCTAAAGCGGTGGCCGACGGGGTTTCCCCCCGGAAAATATTTTTTCGTGAAAGTCTCGTCGACCACGGCGACCTTGGGAGAAGCTGCAGTGTCCGTGCGTTGGATGCCGCGGCCAAGAACAATCGGAATGCCCATGGTGCTGAAGAAATCGGGACCTACCCCTTGCCAGTACATCCCCGACTTGCTTGGAGTCTGTGCTGAGCCTTCTACACTGACAGGGGAGTTCTTTCTTGACCAGCCGGAGAACGGTGCGTTTTGGATCAGGGTTGCGGCGTGGACTCCGGGAAGAACCTGGATACGATCCAGCAACTGCGTATAAAGATTCACGAGCCGGGCGTCGTGATAGCCGGCGCGGGTGGGATTGAGGCCGAATGTGATGAGATTGCGCTGGTCGAATCCGAAATTATGGCTCTTAAAATTGGCCAGCGTGCGCACGAAAAGGCCGGCACCAATCATGAGCACCACCGACGCAGCGACTTGCACGACGATGAGCGATTCGCCGGGGCGATGCTTCTTGCGTGGATCCGAAACGGCGGACACGTTGTCCTTCATGGCGGACAGGAGGTTGGCTTTCGATGCGCGCAGGGCAGGGGCGAGGCCAAACAGAATTCCGACGAGCATCGCGACCAGAAACGTAAAGAAAAGAACACGTGAGTCCGTGCCGGCATCGAGGATCATCGTTCCGTTGTTGGCTCTCGAGATTAGCGCGATGAGCGCCGGTGTGCCCCGATTCGCGAAAACTAATCCCAGGAATCCGCCTAGCGCAGACATGAGCACGCTTTCCGTGAGCAATTGGCGAATCAGGCGCGAACGCGACGCGCCGATGGCCAGGCGTACGCTGATTTCTTTTCTGCGCGAGTTGGCGCGCGCGAGCAAGAGCGTCGCGACGTTCGCGCAAGCAATCAGCAGCAGGAGCCCGACGGCCACCATCAACATGTAAATCGGCTGCGCGGTGTAGTCCTGCACCACCGGCAGACCCTGGCTGCCTGGACCCAGGATGAAATGCGGGATGTCGCTTTCTTTGGGCGCGTGCCAATCTGCGGTAACGAATTGATGAAATACGGCCTCAAACGCGCCTTGCGCTTGCTCTCTGGTTACGCCATCCTTCAGACGCCCCATAATGTCGAGGCACAGCCAATCGCGCTCGGTGAAAACGGAATCCGTGCCGCCGGGAGCCATGCTCCAAGGGCGCATATTGGGTTTGTCGTCGAACGGAATCCACAAATCCGGCTCGGTGCCAACAGAGATGCCGTAGAAACTTCCAGGCGTGACGCCGACGATGGTAAACGGGATGCCGTTCAACGTGACGCTCTTGCCGATGACGGAGGGATCGCGGGCAAAGCGGCGCGTCCAATACACATAGCTGATCACCATCGCGCGCGGCGCGCCAGGGTTTTCATCGGCATCGGTTATACCGCGCCCCAAAAGCGGAGTAACGCCAAGTCCAGAAAAATATTGGCCTGTGACCATCGCGCCGTCGGCCAGCGTGGGCTCGCCGTTGATGCCCACGGTGGTGTTCTGGTCATTAGAACCTAGTGGCACGAACGCGAAAACACTGGACATCACATTCTGTTGGGCGCTGAATTCCTTGAACTCCTCATACGAAAACGAAAAGTCCGACTGCCAGCCCGTCATCGAGAAATGTGGAGGCCATTTGCCGCTCTCCCATTGGAAAAGAACAAGGTGCTGCGGATCTCTGACGGGAAGAGATCGGAGTATGATGGCGTTGATGAGGCTGAAGATGGCGGTGTTAGCGCCGATGCCGAGAGCGAGAGTGAGTACATCGACGGCGGTGAAGCCGGGGGATTTGCGAAGCATCCTCAGCGCGTAGCGAACGTCCTGAAGGACACCCGCCAAAAAATTGCTGCTGTCCCTTTCCAACGCAACGGGCTCGCGATACAAGTCTCTCTCGACAGGGCGAAGCTTGTGAGCGAGGAAGTCTTCTCCCTGCAGTTCGTCGATGGCGGTGCGGAAAGCTGCGCCCTCGGACTGGCCAGTCACAAGGAGTTCCTGGTAGCGATCTTCCAGGTGCTGCGCGACCTCTTCCGCAATTTCCCCTTCCCGCGCTGGCGAGAGCTTTAGCGGACCGAGGCGACGGACGATTTCTGGCTTCCATTCAGGCATTTTCTGCCTCCGTGATGCGATTGATGCCAGCCACGAATTGCCGCCAGCCGCGAAGCTGCGAGGCGAGGACTCGGCGGCCCTGGCGAGTCACACGATAATAACGGCGGCGCCGCTGTCCGCTTTTTTCAACCCAGCGGCCCTCCAGCCAGCCGCGTCGTTCCAGGCGGTAGAGCATTGGGTAGAGCGAGGCCACGTGGAAACGAATGGTGCCGCCGGAGCGTTGCTCGATGAGTTTGCTGATTTCGTAGCCGTGGCGCGGGCGAGCTTCGACGAGCGAGAGAATGAGGAGTTCGGCGCTGCCCCTTTTCCATTCCATCTGTGAAATTGTTCTCTCCATATATGGCGTCACAACATATTGAACGACGGCGCGGCCGGCGAGTCAAGTGGATGTTTCACGAGCCGGCTATCCCTGGGGTTAGTCGCTTCCGAATGGCAGTTAACCAGGCTGCTTCAGGGATTGGGAATTGAGCAGACGTCCTGACGGATTGCGATGAGGCTGTATCCGCTAACCGCACCCCGCGATTCTGGGCGAATGGTCGGCAATTCGGAAGTAATTCGTTTACCTCCGCATCGCTCGTTATTCAGACACGATCAGTCCGGGCCGCATGGTCACTACAGAGATTATGTGGGTTCATTACCGTCGATACTGCTGGTCGCTTACTGCTCCTTCTGGTCGAATTCGCGACGCTGGCGCTCGACGCGCCCCAGCAAGGTGACCTCCTCGGAACGCCGCTGGAACAGGCGGATGACCGAGGGTAGAAAGCTGCGGTTGCGGCTGCGGGCGATTTTCAGACGCAAACACCCGAAGCGGGTCTGAAAATCACGGTAGTAGAAGTCGTTGCGTTGGTCGCGGCGCTGGTCGGTGCGTTCGTAACGCTCACAGTTTAAATACACTTCGCGCATACGCATGGATTCACGCTCCAAAGCTTCGTGGCAGAAGCGCTGCGTCTGGCCGTAGAAGTCACTCCAAAAACTCTCCTTCAGGCCTTCGACAAAGTGTTGCTATTGCTCGGTGATCGGAATTACTCTGCGCATCGGGTGTAAGTCTCCTTTTTTCAGGTTTTTGCTTGGCAGCCAAAACCTGCTTACACCCTCCCTCTTTTACA
>Ga0137404_10002417_pt1 | contig 12356 bp, 10 predicted proteins | sample CZOMad2_1_16fung_FD_108285 | JGI IMG/M metagenome (GOLD analysis project Ga0137404, IMG submission 108285) | Vadose zone soil fungal communities from Angelo Coast Range Reserve, California, USA - CZOMad2_1_16fungal (Illumina Assembly) | ecosystem: Environmental > Terrestrial > Soil > Vadose...
TCAGCGCCCGGCTGTCGTCCCGGTCTCGGGCGTCCAGCCCCCGCCGAGCGCCTTGTAGAGCTGCACCACCGAGGTGAGCTGATCGCGCGTGGTGCGCGCCAGGTCGATCTCGGACGCGCAGGGACGGCTCGCGGGGACGATGTCGGTAATCGCGGACATCACGGAGCGAAAGCATCTTGAAGCGCAACTTCGTCAATCCCAGAAGATGGAGGCGGTTGGGCAGCTGGCCGGGGGCGTTGCCCATGACTTCAACAATCTGCTGACGGTCATCACCGGGCGCGTGCACCTGCTGCTGCAGCGGAGCAGCGCGCGGCCCGATGGACCCGATCGCCGGGACGCGGAGCTCATCGCGGAGACGGCCGGGCGGGCGGCGATGCTGACCCACCAGCTCTTGGCCTTCCGTCGCAAGCAGGCCTTGCACGCCACGGTGCTCGACCTGGGGGTGATCGTCGCGGGCATCGTCCCGATGCTCCGTCGCCTGATCGGCGAGGATGTCGAGCTGGTCACGCCGGCGGCGTCCGATTCGTGGTTCGTGAAGGCCGATGCGAACCAGATCGAGCAGGTGATTCTGAATCTGGCGGTGAATGCTCGAGACGCCATGCCACAGGGTGGGCGGCTGACGATCGAGACGGCCAGCCTGCCCGGCCGCCAGCTGGAGGGCCGGCTGGCGGGGATTGACCCGAATCGGGACTATGTCGTGCTGCGAGTGACGGACACGGGACTGGGAATGGACGCCGAGACGCTCACGCGACTCTTCGAGCCGTTCTTCACGACCAAGGAGGCGGGTGAGGGGACCGGCCTCGGCCTGGCGGTGGTTCACGGCATCGTGCGTCAGCACGAGGGGGCCGTGCACGTCGAGAGCGAGCCCGGACGGGGAACCGCCTTCGCGATCTACCTTCCTCAGGCGGTGGAGAGCGGCGCGACGGCGGAGTCCGCGCCCGCGATCTTCCCGCCGCTCACGGGACACGGGACGATTCTCCTGGCCGAGGACGATGAGCAAGTACGGGTGCTGACCGGGGAGATTCTGGCGATGAACGGGTACACGGTGCTCCAGGCGGCGCATGGGGCGGAGGCCCTGCGGATCGTCGGTCAGCATGATGCTCCCATCGATCTGCTGATTGCGGACGTGGTCATGTTCGGGGTCAGCGGGCCGCAGCTCGCCCGGAGTGTGGTGTCGATGCGGCCGGATATCAAGGTGCTGTATCTGTCAGGGCATACCGCTGATGCCCTGCGGCGCCATGGAGTCCTACGGCCGGACTTCATGATGCTCCGGAAACCGTTCACCCCCATGGCGCTCCTCGAGGCCGTGCGTCAGGCCTTCGAGGGGGGCCAGGGTTCGGGAAGCCCCAGCGGTCCGGCCGACCCCGAGCGTCACGAGCTGAAGGTCAGCTGACGCGGTCGGGGTCCGATCATGGAGGACCGGCCGGGGGGAGAGAGCGCTCCCCGGCTTGTGGTGAGGCGGGTTGTTGTCTAGGCTCTTGCCATGAAGCCATGGCGCGTGGTCATCACGCCCGTCCGAGGGTAGCGCGGTGTCGGCCGACGGTGGCCGCCGTTGTCCCATCTGCGACCAGCGATTTGCTGATGGCGAACCGCGCTATCGACGCCCGGACGGTGATGTCCATGTGCGATGTTTTCAAGGTCCCCGGGTGCTCGTGGTTGACGATGATGCGATTCTGCGTGAACTCGTGGCCCGCCTGGTACGGCGCGATCGATTCTGCCAGGTCGACACGGTTTCCAATGGGAGAGAGGCGCTCGACCGAATCCGCACCCATGTCTACGATCTGATCCTCTGCGATCTCCGCATGCCGGAGATGGACGGGCCCGCATTCCATCGGCAGATGCGAACCGAGCATCCGGAGCTTGCAGAGCGGATCGTGTTCATGACCGCCCACGCGAAGATCGATGAATATGCTGCGTTCCTACGGGACGCCCACGCGCCTCTGCTCAGCAAGCCATTCCCCCGAGAGGACCTGGACGAGATACTGGCACGCATGATTGGACCGACCCGGCCTCGACGCGAAACAAAATAGGGTTATTTGAGGCCGAAGCGTTGCCGGCGGGTCTAGAGCTGGGCCCGGGTGAGGCCGAGCCGCCTGGCCGCCTTGGACTTGTTGCCGCGGGTCCGATCGAGCGCGTCGGTCACCATTCGCTGCTCCAGCACGGCCAGCGAGGCCGCGCCCTCCGGCCGCGCGGCCGGAGCGGCGTCGCGGAATGGCTCTCCGAGTCGGCCAGGGTCGCGCCTCGGCCGTCATGTCTTTCTCCTTCAATCCCGCCTCGTGGTATCAGCCCAGTATCGACGCCGTGCCTGTTGAAACGAACGCTTCAATGTGTGGATGAAGGAGGACGTCAGCGGCGTTTCGTAGCCGATATCGCTCACGTTGTCGGCGGCAATGTCGTTAAAACCGATGGTACGGAAACGCCCCGAGTGTTGGGCCAGAAATTCGCATAGTCCGTGGAAACGCCGCAGGACCGTTTCGTCGGGTCGAGTCGCGCCGATAGAGCCACGCGCCGTGTCGCGGCGCCGAACCAGCTCAAAACTGTGCGAAACGACGACGAAGTATTGCCACCCTCGCTCCCACGCCTGGGACATGGCACCGCATATCTCTTCCAGTGAGCATGCTCCCAGCTGACAGTGACGAATCTGTCCAAGACCGTCTCGGACAAAGCCAATCGGCAACTCCAATACCCCATTGATTGTCCTCGGCTGTAATTCTGACCGTCCGGTATTCAGTTCGCATCCACGGCCCAGGTAGGCGGCATTGTGGCTGGTATCGAAGCGGATCCCGACATTCGACAGCGCCTCGAGGCTGTCAAGATTGGCGCCAAAATTACCGGCTCGAAATGCGGTGCATGTCCCGGCGCCCGCCGCCGCTAGGTTGGACAGGGCCGCCCGCAGCATAGCGGTCTGCTCCGTCACCGAGTACTGGTGCAGATACGGTCCGCGCGATGCGGGCAGATCTCGATGTTTGATCCAAGCCAGCCATTCCGGGTGCAGATGTAACTGCACCTCCTGCTTCCCCGCCAAAATGGCCGCCACCTCCTTCGACAGGGGTTCCAATCCAATGGCGGACGCGAAAAGCGATTCCACATGGAATACCGCCTTGAGACCATGTCGATTGAAGACCTCTATCTGGTACGGCACCCCAAAATCGCCTGCCCGCGTCCGCCCGATGAAGTCGCGTTCGAACTCTTTCGCCAGCAAGGTCTCACGCCAATCCGGATTGCGCGGCCAAATTTCGGTATCGATAGTTATCAACACATTCAGCACAGCAAAGATCCGCCGGAAGATAGCGACGCGAGCATGAAAACCCTAAGGGTTCGTTCGAGCACCGTGTCTATCCAGTCCTGCAACTTGCCCGACTTGCTTTCCCAGCTCATCGATTCAGCGAGCGCCCGGCGTTCTACTCGGCCGCGTTCGGTATTGGCCGCCAATGCCGCCTCAATCGCGCGGATGAATTCATCTGTCGTTTCCGCGAGGCGCACCTGCTCCTTGAACTTGACCACCTCCGGGAGGGGCGAACTCACCACCGGCAGGCCCAGGGCGAGATATTCCATCAGCTTCAGCGGGTTGACCGCAGATGTCAGCGCATTCATCTTGAATGGAATCAACGCAACATCGAAATGGCCGGCAACTTGAGGCAGCTCGGCATAGGGGATCGGACCGGGAAAAAGCAGGTTGGGTAGCGTCGGAAGCTCGGACCGCGGCAATTGCGACGGCCCGATGAAGACGAACGTCCAGTCTGGGCGCCGTCGGGCCACCTCCGCTATTCGCGGGAGGTCGAGCCATTTGTCCAGCAAGCCGAAAAAGCCAATATAGGGTCGGGGAAGATCTTGAAATATGGGTGGCAATGCGGCCGAGGGCGAGGGTCGGACGAAGTGCGAGCAATCCACGCCATGTGGCAGGTAGCGTACTTTCTCGGGGCTGGTTTCCAATCGGGTCAATCGCTCCGATGAGGCCACGATGAGATCAACCTGGAGGATGAGCTCGCGCTCCCAACCTGACACCCGGGCCTTGTCGACGCCCGGGAACTCGGAAAAGTCATCAACCCGGTAGTACACGCTCAGATCTTCGTCGAACGCACCCACGAGGTTGCCCACGAATGGCCACGTCGTGAGGAAGATTCGCGGTATGCGTTTGACATTCCCGAGTGCCGCGCGTACCCGGCGCAGCATCAAGTGGCGGTTCAATCTCCGTACCGGCGACCACTGGTTGTAAGGGATCTGGATCGGTTTGACCACCGTCAAATTCACGGGCAACGGTCCGGGCCGGCGCTTCCCGGCCGGCGCGACCCAGTCCAACACCTTGCTCGCGGCCCGTCGCACGTCGTACGACGACAGTCGTGGTGAACGCAATCCGATGGTCTCAACCCAGATGAGGCGGCTATGCGGCAGGAAGTGCTTCAGGAGATGCTTACAACTGAAAGGCAGGCCATCCCAGTCATCGGTAAGAACCACGAGCTCGTACGGTGCCCGCATCATCGAAGCGCCAGGAACGCCGGCTCGGGCGGAATCGAGGCCCGGTGGATGGGCGAGTACAGACCTCGGCGGGGATGGCGGATCGCCGCAGCCTCAATGATCATCGGCAGGTCCCTCCGTTGCTCGCAGTGGAGCCAGAAAGCGGCTAGGGCAGATCCTGCAAGTAATTGGCAATCCGTTCTGCGGCGCGGCCGTCACCGAACGGATTGACCGCGGCGCTCATCGCGCGCCAAGCCTCCCGGTTAGTCAGCAGATGCACCGACTCGCAGAATATCAGCTCCGGATCGGTACCGACCAGGCGTGCCGCACCTGCCTCCACCGCCTCCATGCGCTCGGTCACCTCTCGCATCACCAACACCGGCTTATCCAAAGTAGGCGCTTCTTCCTGTATGCCACCCGAGTCCGTCAACACCAGTCGGCACCGACTCAACAGCCGAACAAATTGAACATACCCCAGTGGCGGCACCAGATAGACATTGGGCAGGTCGCTCAGCATCTCGTAGACAGGCCGCTGCACGTTGGGATTCAGATGCACCGGGTAAACAAAGGCGATGTGGCCGAGGTGTTGAGCCAGTGTCCGTATCGCGATACAGATCTTGTAGAGGCCACCACCGAACGTTTCTCGCCGATGCCCCGTGATCAAGACGAGCGGTCGATCCGAATTGATGAGCTCGGTCAGATTGCCCATATCCGGCGGTGTCTGCTTTATCCGGCTCAGCGTGTGCAGCAGCGCATCGATCACCGTATTGCCGGTGACCACTACCCGGGAGGCCGGGACACCTTCATTGAGAAGAGCCTGTTCGGCCCTACGTGTCGGAGCAAAGTGATGATCCGCGATCACGCCGACTATTCGACGGTTGAGCTCCTCGGGGAACGGGGCGTACTTGTGCGCGGTCCGCAATCCGGCCTCGACATGGCCGACAGAGACGCGCCGATAAAAGCCGGCCAGACTGCCCGCGAACGCGGTCGTGGTATCGCCTTGCACCAAGATGACGTCGGGCTCGTAGTCCCGCACCACGCGATCCAGCGAGGTTAGAAGGCGAGCGGTCAAGTCGGGGAGAGTCTGCCCGTCCTGCATCAGTTTCAGATCGTAGTCGGCATTGATCGCGAAATAGTCGACAAACTGATAGACCATGTCACGATGCTGCCCCGTGAGGCAGACACGCGTGTCAAAAGCCTTGGGCCGATCGCGCAACGCCAAAATGACGGGCGCGAGCTTGATGGCTTCCGGCCGGGTGCCAAGGACGACGAGTACTTTCTTATCAGGCACAATGGCTCCTGACAAATCAACCGGCGCCGCGGCCACCCCAAGCTCGCTGCCGACGCGCCAGTCGATGCCGCTCAACGCTTGCCCTCTTCAGACCGGGACCAAGAAGAGGAGCGAAGGACTTGTTCCCCGTGAGGCTACGGATGCTAGCACCCGCGGGGCCGTCGAGGCTAGGCCAAAACGGACGCAGTGGTCAAAGCCGCTCGTCGGAAGGAGAAAGCGCGGTCACCGACACCGTAAGGACACGCAGCTCGGAGATTCGAGCAGCACTGGCCTATGCGCGTGGGGGCTTCATCATGATGAGACCTCGGATACCAGCGGCGGGATCCGGTCCGCCCACGGCGCGGCGGACTAGCAGGCGGCGGCGGCCCGGAGCACCGCGGTCTCCTCGCGACGGCGGCCGACGATCTGCAGGCCGACCGGCAGCCCGCTCCTGGTGAAGCCGCACGGCACCGAGATGACGGGCAGCGCGGTGACCGTAATGCCGTAGGTGAGGAAGAACCACTGGGTGTAGTTGTCGAGCGCCTTCCCGTTGATCTCGGTGGGATAGGGCTGCTCCACCGAGAACGGGGGCATCGCGACGGTAGGCAGGATCAGCAGATCGCGCGTCTCCATGAAGGCGCGCACCCGGTGCCAGAGGCGGGTGCGGAGCTTGTCGCCGTTGCCGATCTGCTCGGGCGTCAGCGAGAGCCCCTGCTTGATGTTCCACACGAGCCCCTTCTGCATCTCGGGCTCCCAGCGCGCGAGCTTGTCGGCGTGGCGCGCGACCATGCCGAGCCCGCGCGTGGCCAGCACGATGTCGTTGACCTCGCCGAAATCGGGGCAGGCCCGCTCGACCTTCGCCCCGAGGGAGCGGAACACGGCGGTGGCCCGCTCGGCGACCGCGGCGACCTCGCGATCCACCGGGATCAGCCCGTTGAGGTCGGGCGTCCACGCCACCCGCCAGCCCTTGATGGAGGGCCGCTTCACCGCCGCGGTGAACCGCCGGGTATCGACGTCGTACGAGAGCGGGGCGCGGTCGTCGGGGCCCGCCATCGCGGCCAGCATGAGGGCCACGTCGCCCACCGTGCGGGCCATCGGGCCGGTCACGCTGAGCGAGTCCCAGCCCAGATCCGACGGATAGACCGGGATGAGCCCGGGCGAGGTCCGGAAGCCGACGACGCCGCAGAACGCCGCGGGAGTCCGCAGCGAGCCGCCGAGATCCGAGCCCTGGGCGAGCGGAGCCATGCCGGTGGCCAGCGCCACCGCGGCGCCGCCGCTCGAGCCGCCGCAGGTGAGCGCGGTGTTCCACGGATTGCGGGTGGCGCCGAAGACCGCATTGAAGGTATTGCCGCCGGCTCCGAACTCGGGGGTATTGGTCTTGCCGACCACGATGGCGCCGGCCCGCCTGAGACGGTCGACGTAGAGCGCGTCCTCCTCCGGCACGTGGTGCTCGAAGATCTTGGAGCCCCAGGTCGTGCGGATGCCCTTGGTGGGCGTCAGGTCCTTGATGGACACCGGGACGCCGTGCAGCGGCCCGAGCGCCGCGCCCTTGCGCGCGAGGGCGGAGGTGGCCTTCCGGGCCGAGGTCAGCGCCTGCTCCCGGGCCAGCGTGACGTAGGCGTTGACGCGCGGGTTCACCGCGTCGATCCGCGCGAAGACCGCCTGCATGACCTCCAGGGGGGATGCTTTGCGCGCGCGGTAGAGGCGCTGGAGCTCGGTGGCGGGGACAAAGCAGAGATCGCGGTCGGGCACGGGCAGTCTCCTCGGCGGTGAGGCGGTTACGACAGAGGTGAGGTGTAGTAGCCGGTCAGCAACCGGAGAGCGCCCAGGGCGAGAGCCAGTCGTCGCATGTTGTCCTCCCCGTCGGGGCGAGATCGAAGCCGGAGGCAGGATAGGCGGACGAGGGCCACGACTGCAAGGGTCAGGGGGCGCCCGCTGAAGGCGACGTCGGATCGTCAGCTGGAAGGGCGGTTATGCCTATGCCTTCTCCTCGAGCAGCTCGGTGAGGGCCGCGACCACGTCCGGGTCGAAGCGCCTGCCCGACTCGCGGGTGAGCTCCGCGATCGCCTCGCGACTCCGCAACGCGCCTCGGTGCAGGCCGGGAGAGGTGATCAGAGTCTCGTAGGTCGTGGTGACCGCCATGATGCGAGCGGCCAGCGGAATATCGCCGCCGGTGGGTCCGTCGGGTTGACCCTCGCCACTCCACCACGCCCGGTGGGCCCGGATGAGGTCGAGAACCGGCGGTGGCCACTCCAGCGCGCTCAGGATGGCCGTCGTATGGTCCGCGTGTCCATCGAGGAGGCTCTGAGCGGCGGCGGGCGTGAGCCCGGCGTGAGGAAGGACGGCCTGCGCGAGCCACGTCCGGCCGAGGTCGTGCGCCTCCACCGCCTGATGGAGGAGGATCGCGTCGGCCAGCGGTAGCTTGAGCTGTTCCGCGAGACGCAGGCTCAGACGGGTGACGGCTTCCCGCTCTCCGCTCATGGCCGCGGCGGCCTGGCCGGCGGCCGCGACGGCCCGTCCCGCGGCGAGCCGGACGCGTTGCATCTCGTGACGCTTCAGGTCCATGGCCTCGTCCAGCCGATCGGCTTCCGCCAGGATCGATCCGATCCGCGAGGTCTCGGCGACGCTCTCCGCCACCTGGGCGGGTGGGAAGAGGAATCGGCCTCGCCGCCGCTCGCTCAGGATGACCAGCCCGTATACCTCGCCCTCCTTGGCCACGGGCACGACGAGGGCGACGGTGCTGTCCTCGGAAAGTAGCGCCGACGGCCTCACCGTGTCGGCGTTGAACCGCGTGGGTCCGGCAGTCTCGAGCGAGGCCCGGATCCATTCCAGAGCGGTCACGGGCAATCTGGCTCCAAGCCGTGAGCTATCAACCGGGCCCCGGATCGAGGCGGTCGCCACCACGATCAGCGTTGTCCGTTCCTCGTCGAGGAGGGCCAGCACCCCGTCGGCCGCATCCACGCTGCGAACGAGACGCTCCATGATCGGGCTGAAGTTGACCCTCCAGCGTGAGCGGATGCCGAGGCGGAACGAAGCCGCAAGGATCGGCTCGGCCGGTAGGACGGGGGCGGCCTTCGGTGCCAGATAGGGCTTGAGCTCGTTCGCCAGGGTGTCGATGTCGAGCGGCTTGACGAGGACCCCCTGGAACCCGAAGGCGACCAGGTCCTCCGCGCGAGCGGGCCGGTCGTCGGCGGTGGAGGCCAGGAAGACCGACCGCTCCATTCCAGGGGATTTCCGGAACGTCGAAAGGAGACCGGCCGGCGCCGTGTCATCGTCCACGTCCAGCAGAACGATCTCCGGCCGGGCCTGCTCGGCGAGCTGGCGGCCTGAGTCGAGGCTTTCGGCCTCGATCACGCGGAACCCGGCCGAGCCCAGCACGCGGCGAACGAGCAGCCGAGTTGCCGGCTCCGAGTCGATGTAGAGAAGAGTGTCTTCCATGAGGCGTCCTCCGTCCTTAGCCGTCGCCGATCAGCCTACCCGTCGTGCGCAAGCTCTGTGGGCACCGTGAGTGTCAATACAACACCATGTCCCGGTTGGCTTTCGACCGCCAGCCCACCCCCGTTGAGGATGGCGAGTGACCGGGCCAGAGTCAGGCCAACGCGTCCCGTGTTCGTTTCCTTCGAATGGTACGGGTCGAAGATGGTCGCCAGGTCATCGTCCGAAATGACCCGCCCCGGGTAGGTCACCGCGATGTCGACGGTCTCGCCGTTCGACCGCGGCCTCAGCACCACCTCGCCGTCGCCGCTCGGCGATGTCGCCTGCATGATCAACGCGTGGAGGATCTGCCCGAGATGGGCTCGATCCGCCCTCACCATCGGCAACTCGGCCGGACACTCCACCTTGATGTCCAGCGAGTGGGCCGATCCATACTCCGCCGCGAGCTCGGTCAGCAGAGTCCTGGCGTCCATCGCCTCGGGCTGGATCAGGATCTCTCCCGCTTCGGCTCGGTTGAGCTCGGAGAGTGCGCTGACGAAGGAGAGCAGATCGGCGCCGGCGCGCTGGATGTTCAGCACATCCGCGGTTTGCGCGTCCGTCAGCTGGCCGTCGAGCTCTCGCAAGAGGAGCTTCGAGAAGCCGAGAATGTTGCTGAGAGAGGCCCGAACCGCGCGGGTTATGGATAAGATGGCGCGCTGATGAGAGGGATCGACCGATCTCGATCGCGTGGCGTGCTCGACGGCCTCGGTAAGCAGCGCGACCTGAGCTTCGCGCTCGGCGAGCACTACCTCTAGTCGCTGCACTTCGGTCACGAAGTGGCCCTGGTTTGTCCACGCGACCTGGGCCAGAGTCTCCAGGGGCATGCTTGGTCGCTGACCCGACGGCTTGCCGAGGGCGATGACCAGCCATCCCAGAGGGATGGTCGCCACCACGGTGACCACGAGGAATGGCACGACCGAGCTGTGGGCGAGCGCGCCCGCGACGATCGACCGGTCATCGATGGTGCGATAGCCGAGCCGGACGCGGCCGACCGGCGGCCCGACCTTCTGATCGGGATCGAGTATGGGCACCGCGATCTCGCGAAGCGGGACGCCCGCCGTGGACCGGACGCCAGTCGGCATCACCTCGTTCCAGATCCTGCCGACACGTGTCGGATCGGTGTGCGCGAGCACAAGTCCGAGAGCGTCCTCGACGCCGACGTATGCGATCTCCGGCCACGCGGCGCCCTGCTTGACCAGAAGGTTGAGAGCTCTCTGGTCGGTCGCGGGCATGAAGCGGCCGGCCGCCGCGGCGTACCGATCTGCGATTCGTTCGAGGCGGGTGGGAATCGTCGGCATGAGCCACTCTTCGCTCAGCCACCAGAGGCCCACGACGAGGATGGCCTGGAGGCTCGCCAGGAGGGCCGTCACCTTGAGCGCCCTTGTGACCGCCGGACTGGTGCAGAAACTGAGGGCCGTCGCGATCGTGCGCCGGACGGTTCTCAGCCGGGAGCCGGTCGGATGTGGGCCGGGCGGATGGGTGCCGGCTCGGCTGACAAGCTGAGCGTCGGCAAGCCGTCGTCCATGCCCCGGTGTCCAGTCCTGGCTCATGCGAAGCTTCTAGCCCTCGCCGGTAGAGCGAAAGCTATGCCATGAGGCTTCGGTCCTTGATTTCGTGTGTGGTCAACACCATACGGACCGTGCCGCAAAGCCTGCGCGGGAACTGTACGGGGAACATCGGGCCGGATACCACTCACATGGGTCAACTAAATCCACCCTGGTGCCCATGGTGGACAAAAGCTGGGAGTTCGAGCAGAACACGCCGCCCCAGTGCTGATGATCCCGAGCCGCCCCTGCGCCGGGATATCGCGCGCCCGCCGGCCGACCGAGCGGAGTCGCGTGCGGTATTGGCCCGCGTCGTCCCGGTGGCCCTCTCTGGCTGCGCCTGGGGTGCGTCAGGTGCCGCAGACTGCCGCGTCCTGCCCCCTCGTGACCGCAACCCTGCGAGGCTGCAAACGGCTGAGCGCTACGACAGGACTTTGCGGGGGTCGAGCGCGTCGCGGAGGCCGTCTCCGATGTAGTTGATGCTGAGCACCGCGAGGAAGATGGCGGTGCCCGGGAAGATGGCCCAGTGCGGGGCGAAGTCGAGGTTGTCCTTGGCGTCGAAGAGGATGCGCCCCCAGGTCGGGATGTCGGGCGGGAAGCCCAGCCCCAGAAAGGACAGCGACGACTCCGCGATGATGGCGGCGGCCACGTCGATGGTGCCGGCCACGATGACCGGGCCCACCGCGTTGGGCAGGATGTGGCGCACGACCTGGCGCAGCGGGGGCGCCCCGAGCCCGCGCGCCGCCTCCACGAACTCCTTCTCGCGCAGTGAGAGGAACTGGGCACGCACCAGCCGTGCCACCGGCATCCAGCGCAGCCCGCCGATCACGATCACCACCAGGATGAAGACCCCCATCTCGGGGCCCAGCGCCTTCTTGAGCGCATCGCGGAAGAGGTAGACCAGCAGCAGCAGCAGCGGGAGCCCGGGCAGGGAGAGGAAGAGATCGGTGAGGCGCATCAGCGCGTGGTCGGTGGCGCCGCCCAGCTGGCCGGCGGCGGCCCCGATCATGGTGCCGACGATGATGGCGATGAGCATCGCGGCGACGCCCACCGCGAGCGAGATGCGCCCGCCGTAGAGCATGCGCGCGAGGAGATCCTGGCCGAGATCGTCGGTCCCGAGCGGGTGCGCCCACGAGGGGCCCTTCAGCTTGGCCTTGAAGTCGATCTCGTTGATGGGGACGCGGTAGACGAATGGGCCGACCAGCACCGCGATCACCATGACCAGCAGGACCGCCATCCCCACGGTGGCGAGCCGGTGCTTGCGGAAGCGCCGCCACGACTCGCTCCAGAGGGTCCTCACCTTGGGCGGGCGGACGAGCGAGACCGCCCCTCGAACTGTCTGGGACGCCACGCCGTTCGGGGGGGGAGTCATGCCTATCGGTAGGAGATGCGCGGATCGAGCCAGCCGTAGAGCAGATCCGCCACCAGGTTGAACAGCACCACGAGACAGGAGAACACGAAGGTGATGGCCATGATCACCGGGGTGTCGTTGGCCAGGATCGAGGTGATGAGCAGCGAGCCGATGCCGGGCACCCGGAAGATCTGCTCGGTGATCACCGCGCCCGTGAAGATGGCGGGGATCTGGAGCGCGATCAGGGTGACGACCGGGATCA
>Ga0137404_10002419_pt1 | contig 12352 bp, 10 predicted proteins | sample CZOMad2_1_16fung_FD_108285 | JGI IMG/M metagenome (GOLD analysis project Ga0137404, IMG submission 108285) | Vadose zone soil fungal communities from Angelo Coast Range Reserve, California, USA - CZOMad2_1_16fungal (Illumina Assembly) | ecosystem: Environmental > Terrestrial > Soil > Vadose...
AGGGGCGGAGCGATATATCCCGAGAAGGGCTCCAGCCGGGCAGGATGATCTCCCTGTGCAAACCAACTCTTGTTAAACCAGTTGACGAATTGAGTGCTCTGGTAATTGGCCCTGAATAATAAAGAATCCGTCCCCACGATCGATTCGGGAATGAGCAGGTTAGGATACTCTCCGCCTTCTCCATAGCTCCCATGGCATTTCGAGCAATGCTCCACAAATACGACTCCTCCTTCCCTGGCCAGCTGTTTATTGACAGGCCGTGGATATTTCGGCGGCTCCAGGGAATAGATATAGGCGAGCACATCATTGAAATGGCTGTCCACCTCTCGCGCTTCGGAAGAATCATTCACCGTTAATAAATTAGACGCCATGAGGAACCTTCCGAAATCTCCCCGGCCAAACCCATTATAGAACATGGCATGTTTCTTTTTCAGCAGCCACCATGGCGGCACATCCGTGGGAATAACTTCTCCGGCCACGTCGATCACGGGCGGGTCGCTCCATCTTAAGGTGGCTGGGTCGCGGTGCGCTACCAGCAGATCGGCCAGCCGGTCTGCGGAATTGACTCCCCTTACCTGGGTATAGAGCTGGCCCCCGATCGCCTTCATCGCCTTCAGGAAGGGCGCTGCAGCCTCGTATTTTTTCGGGTCTCCTCTCTGCAGGATCTTCTCAGCCATATCGACTGTCCGGGGATTCAGCTTCTGGCGGTCGGTGAAGTCGATCATGGTATTACCGAGACCGACATACAGTTTGCCATCGAATACCTGGGCATGGCATTGCATACAGTTCGGAGCCACTACTATTTCTCCGTTCGGAGCTTTCACCGCTGTATATTCATGGCTGATATCCGCATTCAGCCCTTCCCTTTTCAGGTAATTGACCGAGCTTTTTCCAAATCCGAGAAGAAAATAATTGTATGGGATACCACTCTTGAGGTAATCCCCGGTCGTCATGTACACATATCCCTTCGCGCTGTCGCCGCTCCGCTGGGGGCTTGCGGGAATTGCCACTGGCTTGTCCTCGGTGGCATGAGGAAGGATCTTCGTAGCGGCTGCGCAGAAGGCTACCAATAAGATGAGCACGGCCAGTTTCTTCATATACAAAAATACTCATTAATTGCCACTTATGGCTCATTCACGCCCCTGTTCCACAGGCCGCCAGGGATCGATATAGAAATCGCCTCCCGGGCAATACAATCCTTTATCTGTAAATTTTATTAAAGGCATGCCTAATTCACCGAAGTGATATTCCCATCCGTCTTCCTGATAAAGTATAATTTCTTATTCTCGAAATAATCCAGCACCATCGTCTGCTTGTTGAGCACCGGTTCGATATCGAGATCATTGAACACCTTATATTTTTTTTCACCGATGCTGCCGCTCAGGTTCTTTCCATATTGCAGCAGCAACTTGGAAAAATGCCAGACCGTCTCGTATCCGCGGAACACCATATCGCTGGGCCTGGAATAGAATTTCGTCCGGTAAGTTTGCAAGATATTATTCGACAGATTGTCGCCGGGATTGATATAGAATGGAGTGGTATAAATGACCTCTTCGCCGGCATACTCTGGTCTGTTAAGGTCGGTAATATTATCCCAGGTGGGCATACCGACAAGGATGGTGCGATAGCTTTTGTTCAGGGAAGCCAGCCCCTGGCAAAGGTTCCTGCCGAAGTTCTCATCGAGGCTGCCCGCAATGCAGATCGTCTGGGTATTGCTGTCCAGGGATGCCGCCAGGACCCCCGCGTTAAAACTCTCCTCCAGGCTGATAAATTTTATTTTTAACGGAACGGACGCGGTATTCTTCCCGATCTCCATAAAATAATTCTTGAGGCGATCTTCCTGCGCTCCTTTTTTCTGGAACATCACGATCGGCTTAAGGGGATAATTACGCTGCAAAAATCTATAGATCCCTTCGCAATGCGTGCGCAGGGTGGAATTCAGCACCACATAATTGGGGTTATTGACGATCCCGCCATCATTCGGGAAATTCACATTGATGAACGGGATATTCATATGCGCCGCCGCGGAGGCAAGCTGCTGCAACTCACCCTGGCTTACATGCCCGACGATGAGCTCGGTCTTCTGAAACACGGGGCTTTGTAAGATCTGCGCCAGGGTCTGCGTGGCCGAACGCGTATCATAGACCTGTACGTCCAGCTGGGCCTTTTCTTTTTGCAGGGAATCCAGCGCCAATTGCGCGCCTTCAAAGAATTCAAGGCCGGGATTGATGAACTTTGGAAAATAATTTTTGTCGTAGCGGTAATTATTGCTGGCATCGAAGGCGGAGTCCAGGTACAGCGGGACGAAGATCGCCAGGTGGCGGCGCATGTCAGTGGAATCCATATGCCTGGCCATGCTATCGACCTGCGCATGACTGGCGGAAGATCCGGCTACCCATAAAAGAACGAACAGAAAATATCTGAGATTGGCTTTCATATTACTTACCCTATTCCCACTCGATCGTCGCCGGCGGCTTGCTGCTGATATCGTACACGACCCGGTTGATCCCTTTTACATTATTGATGATCTCGTTGGAGATATCCGCAAGAAAGGAATAGGGGAGGTGCGCCCAGTCCGCCGTCATGCCGTCCACCGAAGTCACCGCCCGCAGGGCGATCGTAAATTCATAGGTTCGTTCATCACCCATGACCCCCACGCTCTTCACCGGCAGCAATATAGCGCCTGCCTGCCATACCGTACTATAAAGATGGTGATCTTTCAGCGCTTTTACGTACAGATGATCTGCTTCCTGCAATAATCGCACCTTGTCCTCGGTGACCTCGCCCAGGATACGTATAGCCAGGCCCGGGCCGGGAAAAGGATGGCGTTGCACCAGTTCATCGGGTATGCCCAGCTCCAGCCCGACCCGGCGTACCTCGTCTTTAAAGAGGAAGCGCAGAGGCTCCACGAGTTCCAGGTGCATCTTATCGGGAAGTCCCCCTACATTATGGTGCGATTTGATAGTGACGGACGGACCATGTACGGAGACGCTTTCGATCACGTCCGGGTAGATCGTACCCTGGCCCAGCAATTCTACGCCGCTGATCTTAGCCGCTTCTTCCTGGAATATGTCGATGAACAGCTTACCAATGGTCTTTCGTTTCGCCTCGGGGTCGCTCTTGCCTGCCAGTTCCTTATAGAAGGTTTCCCTGGCATCGATCCCTTTTACGTTCAGGCCGATTTTCTTATAGGTTTCGAGCACTTGCCCGTACTCGTTCTTCCGTAATACCCCATTGTCCACGAAAATCCCCACGAGACGATCTCCGATGGCCCGGTGGATCAAAGTGGCTGCCACCGTGGAATCCACCCCTCCGCTGAGAGCCATGATCACTTTCCGGTCACCGATCTGCTTGTTCAGCCGCACGATGGTATCGTTCACGAAATGGGCCGGAGTCCAGTCCTGAGAACAACCGCAGATGCCCACCAGGAAGTTCGTCAGTATTTTCTTGCCCTCGATCGAGTGATAGACTTCCGGATGGAATTGCAGGCAATACAGGGGATGGGCAGGGCCCTGACCGTTCTCATGCGTTCTGAAGGCGGCGTAAGGAATACTTTCGGTATTTGCCAGCACATCGAACTGTGCAGGAAGATCCAGTATAGTATCCGCATGGCTCATCCAGACCTGTGATAATTCAGTGACCCCTTTCAGCAGGATATCATCTTTTTGCTTGTGCAGCAGTGCCCTTCCATATTCCCGTTTGCTGCTGTTGGCCACCCGGCCGCCGAATTGTTTGGCTGCCAGCTGAGCGCCATAGCAGACACCCAGGACCGGCACCTTTTTGTGCAGGGTGGGAATATCTACCAGTGGGGCATTCGCATCATTTACCGAAAAAGGCGAACCAGAGAGGATAATACCTTTCAGGGAAGGATCAAATTCGATCGGCTTTTGAAAGGGAATGATTTCGCAGTAGACATTTGCTTCGCGTACGGCCCTGGCAATCAATTGAGTATATTGCGAGCCGAAGTCGAGAATGAGAATCTTTTCCGTCATGGTGTTGCGAAGTTACGAAAATGGTAACCTCGTTACCAAAAGCGGCGTCCAAGAGTTGATAAAAATCCGGAAAATCCCCACACCAAAAAAATTAAGCCCCAAGCCTGCAAGATCAGTTTTAAAATACCGGATAAAAGCTTAATTTTTACGCCTGAACCACCAATCAAACATATAACATGAGAAAATATCTTTTCGCCGCGCTCAGCCTGACCCTGGTACTGGGGTCCTGCCGTCATTTCATGGGAAAGAGGGTTAGGGGGAACGGAAATATCAAGACCGAGGATCGCTCGGTAGGCAATTTTAAGAATGTGGAAGTCAGCGGGGCGATCAACGTCTATGTTTCACAGGGTCAAGATGGTCAGCATACCTTCAAGATCGAAGGGGACGAAAATCTTTTACCATTCGTAGAGCTGTCGCAGGAAGGGGACAGGCTTATCGTGCAGACTCGCCGCGGCTTTAATCTCGAGCCTTCGGGGGACATGAAGATCTATGTCAGCACCCCGGTATATAATAATATCGAAGTTTCAGGCGCCTGCAATATCATCGGCGAGAGCAAGATCACCAATCCCGAAGACCTGAAGCTACATGTGAGCGGGGCGGGGGATATCAAAATGGAAGTCGATGCCCCAAGAGTAAAGGCGGAGATCTCCGGTGGCGGTTCCATCAATTTGAAAGGTCAGACCAAGGATACGGACCTGGAGCTGAGTGGCGCAGGCGATGCCCATTGCTACGACCTGCTGGCGGAGAATACCCGGGTGGAAATTTCCGGGGCAGGGTCAGCCGAAGTCTATGCCAGCGTGAAACTGGATGCGACCGTCAGCGGCGCGGGCAGCGTGAGCTACAAGGGTAATGCCGGCCAGGTCAGCCAGCACATCAGCGGCGCGGGCAGCGTGAGCAAAGCGAACTAAGCCACCCCCATCGCCCCCGCCTCATTTTAAAGCCTCCTTAACGTTATTTTCCCGATCATTGTGGAATGCGTTCTGCCTCCATCCTGATCATACTGGCTGCCTCCATCTTTTCGGCAGACCCTCAGCTCCGGGCTCAATCCCCTGCCCCCGGCGATACAGGTTCTTCCTGGCGGCCGGTCCCTTCGAAGGAGGAATTCCTCAATGCGGTCGCGCCTATTCTCATGGACAGCTCTTATTCCAGGTACTATCTTTACGAGACGGCCGACTCCTGCAGTTTCATAAAATACGATTACGACCAATGGATGAAATATAATCTGCAGGAGACAGTTTCCATCGTCTTCCTGAACGAGCTGGCCGAAAAAGCATATCACGATAAAGCGTCATCCTCCTGGCAGCAGGACAAACTGGACAAAGCGATCTGCGTCGATTGGAAAAAGGGCAGCACGATCCTCAATCCTTTTTATGAGATCTCCCGGAATACGGCCTTGAGCTGGAAAGAAAGAAAGACGGCTATCCGCAGACTGGAGAAGGAACGCGCACATCAGCCCCTCAATGAAAAGATCGTCTTTGGATTTTCAAGGCCCGAGTTCACGGAAGATGGTCAGTATGCGGTCATCGATATGATCTATGATTGCGGCGGGTTATGCACTACCGCTTATATCTGCATTTTCAGGCAGACCGGCACAGGCTGGAAACTGATCGGCAAAACTATGACCGGCCAGTCATGAGCTTAGTAATTAAAGACCACGGTTTATTTAACGGGAGAGAATCCCCCCATCATATTGACTACCATTTTACGACTTAAAAAGCGATGGAAGAATAACATGAACCGGTTCATTGCGCCGGAAACGACTTTTGGTTTCTTTCTTTTTTTCAAGGCATGGATCAATTCTCTTGCGACTTGCAGGGGTGTTTGAGTAATGAACTTCGGGAACGCTTCGTCAGAACCCCCGGATGACTCGTGAAATTTTGTCCGGGTTACCCCGGGACAAAACCCCAGAACATAAATTCCCTTCTTCTTGTTTTCCCGCCACAGGGATTCGCTGAAGTTGGTAACATACGCCTTGGTCGCGGAATAAACGGCCAATCCCGGGAAGGAAGTCGTGCCCAGCGTAGATGCGATATTTACAAGGCTATCCCCTTTTTTGGCGTTTTTTAAGAATTGGTGGGACAAGATCGTCAGGCCGTACATATTCAGGTGCATCATGGCCGCCTGATCCCCGATGGGCATTTCCTCAAAACGCCCGTACATGCCGACGCCGGCATTATTGATCAGCACGTCATAATGATTTTGGGAAATATGATCGGCAATCCTGTGCGTGTCTTCTTTCCTGGACAGATCGGCTACCAGGGATCCATGTTTTTTCCCGGGAAGACCCTCAATTGCTTTTTCGAGTTTTTCCTTGCTGCGGGCCACGAGCAGCAATTGATTATCTCCCTCCGCCAGCAGTTTGGCGATCTCCAATCCTATGCCGTCGCTGGCCCCGGTTATGAGTATTTTTTTCATTTTTTTGACTTGCTGTGATTGGCTCAAATCTATTTTGTTTTCTTTTGACCGGCAATTGGCATAAATGACAATTTACATTGGGTTTTGTGCCAAAATGCACTATCTTTATTTTTATAGTATCACGAGAAATGACACCGAAAAAGCATAAAAAAGTAAGCATACTGGTGATTGAAGAATGCACGCCCATGTCTCCTGTCTCAGCCATGGAGATATTGAATAAGGCAGGGGCGATCCATCAGCAGGTTGCGGGAACGTCAAAGCCTTTTTTTGAGACGGAGCTGGTAGGAATAAAAAGCAGGAAAGTAAGATCGTCCGACAGGTTTAGTATCGATTGCCATATTACTTTAGATCGACTCGCTAAGACGGATATCCTGCTGATCCCCGCACTGGAATTCGATGTGGAAAGAAAACTGGAACGGAACAAAGCAGCTATCCCCCACCTGTTACGGCTTTTTAAAAAGGGAGCCGAATTGGGGAGTATGTGTACGGGGACATTTATGCTGGCTGCCACTGGGTTGTTAAAGAATAGATCGGCCACCACCCACTGGTATATGGCCCCTGCCTTCAGAGCCATGTTCCCCGATGTGAGATTGGAAGATCATAAAATAATCGTGGATGAAAATGGGGTCTTCAGCGGTGGCGGAGCTACCTCTTCAATGAACCTCGGTCTGTATCCACTGAAAAATATTGCGGTAAGGAGACGGCTAATATGGCAACCCGCATGCTGCTGTTGGACAAGGACAGCGCTTCCCAGGCAAGGTTCAGCATGTTTATCCCGCAGACACAGCATAAGGATGAGGCCATTCTCAAGGCACAAAGAGCGATCGAGCACGATGCCGAAGAAAAACCCACCGTAGAAGGGCTTGCCGGTATGGTGCATCTCAGCAAACGAAGCTTTATCAGGAGGTTCAAAGCAGCCACGGGCAACACTCCCATTGAGTACATACAACGGATGAATGTAGAAAAAGCCAAGCGGCGGCTTGAAAGCAGTAAAGACAGTATCGAGCAGATCATTTACTCGCTTGGCTACAATGATATCCATTCCTTTCGGAAGGTATTTACCCGCTATACTGATCTTACGCTAAAAGAGTATCGTGGTAGGTATGGCGTCTGACAACGATGATGGGATCGCCTCAGGGCTGCTTGCTTTCGGCCTTCAACTCTTCCATTGTCCATAATTTTGTGCGCCCCGAAGTAATTTCTCTTATTTTCTTTACATCGTCTGCGGTTACAATAGGCGAGAGCCGTCTATTATTATTGCCCCTTGCAAAACTGTACCGGACATAACTAAGCACGGAAGCCACCCACTCATCTTTATTGGTAGCGCCAAAGGGAGCCATGATATCATTGTACTTTTTCCCGTCCACGGGGCCTGTCAATCCATTCAATAGTATTTTTATCAGTACATCCTTATCCCCCGCTATCGTTGCCGATCCGAAAAGCGGCGGCGCTGCGGTATTCCCTCCTATTGTCAATCCCTTTCCATCCGCGCCGTGACAGGTGCTGCAAAGCTGCATAAATACCGTTTGCCCGCTCAATACCAGGTTCCTGCCAGCGGCCGGCATATTGGCAAGGCGGCTGCCGAATAAAAAGGTGTTCTTATTGACTTCGACACTGTTCGCCACGCTGGCCAACATCGGCCCTGAGCCGCCGGAAGAGGCGAGCATTTCATCTACAATAGACTTTGCCCCGGGTGATTTACAATAGGAGAGGGACAAGACCAATTGAATTTGAACATCAGCGGAAGGATCGTTCTTAAGCGCCGCCAGCCGGCCGATCATTTCCTCATCGTTGGTTTTCAGAAAACGCTCACTGATCCATACGGCCGAGCGCCTGACTTGCGGGTCTGTATCTTTCAGGGATCCGATTACCAGCTCTTTATCAATGGCATTTAGTCCATCCAATGTCCAAAGAGCATGAATTTTGGCGAGGGCGCCCGTTTTCTTTCCTATTACGGAGTGCCTGCCCAATGCTATTTCCCTCAAAGCAGGTATTACTGAACGATCTCCGCGAAGGATAATTTCCTTTTGTGCATTATCTCTCCACCAGGCATTCGGGTAATCCAGGTAAGTAAGTAATTGACCGGCAGCATCGTCCAGCATGTGGGGTTTGGGATCTTTTTTATACCCATCATGAATTACGCGGTAAATACGTCCGCGCCCAAAATTTTTATCCAATTCTTTCTGTAAGATGCGGGGGCGAAGAAAACTGCCTTCTTTTGTCCAGGTACTTTCCTGGATGATGCCCCGGTGCATATCTACTATATAGAGACAGCCGTCCGGTCCGGTAACCGTGTTGACAGGACGGAAATTCATATCGGTAGAAGCGATGAACTCCTGCTGGTCATAGGCGTTCTTCAGTTTTATCTTTCCATTTTCCTCGATTACTTTGGCGCGCCGGACCAACCTTCCAACAGGCTCGCATATCATCAGGTCTCCCCTGAGATCGGCAGGAAGGGCGTCGCCCCTGTAAACGGATTGGCCGCAGGATGCCGTAAAATGATTTAGTGTAGTATCGGGCCTCAGCCTGCCCATCCCCCCCTGCACATCGGGCGTTGCAATGATCGGCCACACCGCCTGGAATTCATTATCGTACTGATCACCTGGATTGAGCAATCCATAGGAAGGATTGATCTGGAAACCCAATGCCGGTATCTCCGCACCGGCGGCAGAGAAGAACAACCTTCCATAGTCATCGTTACCAATACCCCATTGACCGCCAGGTGAATTGGCCAGCGTATCCGGCAGCAGTTTTCCATCGGCATAACGATAACGCACCGGGTCGCAGCTCACATAGATCCAGTTATCAAGATTCCAGAGCAAACCGCTCTTCTGATGTTCCAGGTTCCGGGTATCCGGTTTGTCGTTCTTATAAACAAGTTTCTTTTCATCCGCTACTCCGTCACCGTCATGATCTTCATAACTCCAGATATCATAAGAATAGGTTTCGTTCACCAAAAGCTTATTGCCTACGCATAATATCATCCTGGGTAATACCAGGCTATCGATGAAGACGGTGCGCTTATCCATCTTGCCATCTCCATTGGTGTCTTCCAGCCTGGCGATCGTGCAAATAGGTTTGCCCTCACCCGTACCATTAATATCCTGCATATAGGTACGCATTTCCGCCACATACATACGGCCATTGCCATCCCATGCGATCGCTACCGGTTCAATGGTCAATGGATCAGCGGCGACCAGCTCAACATGGTAACCGGCGGGCATATGGATCGAAGCCGTGCTTTCCTTCACGGAAAGGTAGGCCGGGTTGGGATGGGGATCTACCAGGATCTTGCCGGAAGCATCGCGGTTTACTTTTTTTTCAGTATTTTTTTCAGAAACTTTACAATAACCGGCAAAGAGGGCAACCCCTACTAATACCGTCATCATTAATTTACTCATTTTCATCGCTTATGGCTTTTTTGTGGAAAGGTCATGCCTTCTGTATCTTATTTCCGGACTTTCATGGTATATTTGATCCCGCCCAATATATGTTTCAGATAGTTCGGATCAGAATAGGATTCGTCGGTATGCCCCAGCTCTGTATAAAAAGCGCGGCCTCCGTCATAGTCATGATACCAGGCCATGGGATGGTTCGCTCCCAGCTTACCGCCTTTATAGCTGTTTTCATCAATGGTTATCAGCACATGAAGATCAGTGGCCATCCATTTAAAATTATACCACTCGTCTTTTCGCCTCCATTGTTCGGGTAAATGCTTTGTAGACAGGTGATGCTTATCCACAATCGTTAATACCGCCTCCTGCGGAGCGGGATGCCCGCCAAAATAAGCTCCGACCAGGTTGCCATACCATGGCCAGTTGTATTCACAATCCGTAGCCGCATGAATGCCTACAAACCCGCCTCCCTGGCGTATATACCGCTCAAATGCGTTTTGCTGTTCGTCATTCAGCACATCACCGGTAGTGCTCAGGAATACTACCGTGGCGTATTGCTTCAGGTTATCGAAGGTGAACTGCGCGGCATCGACCGTGGTATCCACGGAAAAGTTATTTTCTTCCCCCAGCGTGATGATCGCCTTTACGCCTGCGGCAATTGAACCATGATGAAAGCCTGCCGTTTTACAGAATATGAGCGCCTTCTTCCTTTTTCCCGCGTGATCATGATTACCGGCTCCCTGTACAATGAACAGCATCAGCAAAAAGCCAGCTATCAATAAAGATCTGTTTTTCATTTTATTTTTTTTCTGTGCGATAATATTATTTCGAGCTTAAGGAAAGGATGTACCTGACCATTTTACGGGCATCTTCCTGGCTAAGTGAGGCGTGCGGCGTCATCGGAGCAGGGCCCCATACTCCCCCGCCTCCGGAGATAATTTTATTTGCCAATAACCCGATATTGGTATCACTGGCCGGGTATTTACGGGCCACATCCGCATAAGCCGGCCCCACGACTTTTTCCTGCACTTTATGGCAGGTCAGACAATCGGAAGTCGCGAGTAATTGCTTCCCGGCATCAATGTCAGCCTTTTCGGCTGCTGCCGGCTCTGCCTTTGCCGCCAGGGGGGGAAGCTTCTTGCCTCCCGTCGCCAGGGGTTTTTTGGAAGTAACCGGAGCTCCCGGCTTTACCGTCGCCGGTTTGGGTCTTACTCCTGAATCGGGTACTGCCCGTGGTGCCAACGTGGAAGAATTCGATGCCTGAGAATCAAATGCCCGGGAATCCAATGCCGGAGAATGCCATGCCGGAGAATGCCATGCCGGGCGGTCAATCGTGGCGGTACAGAAGACAATGAAGACAAAGGCAAATGTAACAATGAAACTTTTTCTCATTCCTGGGTTGGTTGATGACAGTTGTTGCATGATGATCAGGCTACAAATGAACGGTTGGAAGGTTAAAAAACGATTAATAATCGATTAACTGGCAGCCTTTTTCACTATTTCCAGGAAAATTTAATTCCTCAAACAGTATACTGCTATTTATTTCGTTCATCAGCACCAGCCTATGGTATATGTACCTGTTTCGGCGCATTATAGTTATAACGTTTATTAACATTATCGGCCGTTCTGGCGCCGACCCTCACATAATATGGGCGGTTGGCGCCTAAGGCTTTGGTAGTAAGCGTAATTGGTTGTCCCAGCAGTGCATTGCCCGCAGTACCGGAGTAGGTTACCTGGGTCGAGGTCAGGTTATCATAACTGGCGTTGCTGACAAATTCGGCAGTGCTTACAAAAAGAAAAGCATCCGTTACATTAAAAATACGGTCGGGGATTGCCGTACCCCTGCTGAATTTAAATTGGACAGTTACCGTTTTATCCGCATTCACCACCGGGTCGGCGACCCATTCCACTTTCAAAAATGGCGAAACGGTAAAACTGACATTCGTAGTTCCTCCCTGGATCGTTATGGTCTTGCTCCCATTATCGACCGGAGTCCCGGCGGAATTGGTATATACCAATGGGGCAAAAGCGCCGTCAGTCGGGTAAAGCTTGTAAGTACCCGCAAACACTTTTGTATTGGCGAACGTTCCGTCATAGTGAACATTAAAATTTTCAGGCACGACGCCGACCCCGTTGTTCCAAGTCATCTCATAAGCTCTGATCTGCAGACTGCTGGTACCGACCTCGGTTTGAATGGGCTGGCCGGTGCTCGAATCGATAACGGCCCCAGTAAGGATTTGATTCGGACCTACATAATTATCCTTCTTAACACAGGAACCGATGGTAGCGATGATCATAAAAATCAATATGGAATAAACTAATTTTTTCATTTCAGGTATATTTAAAGATTAGCAACCAGTTTCGCATTCTTACCAATTTCAGATGTGGGAATTGCTTCGTAGTATTGAGTAACGCTGAATGTAAATACGCTGTTACCCTCATATTTTCTTTTATCGAAAATATACTTCCCGTTGGTGGCAACATAGATCGGGTTCAGCACAAACCATACCCGGGTACTTATCTCCGTATCGGCCGTTCTCCAGCGCTTGA
>Ga0137404_10002420_pt1 | contig 12349 bp, 10 predicted proteins | sample CZOMad2_1_16fung_FD_108285 | JGI IMG/M metagenome (GOLD analysis project Ga0137404, IMG submission 108285) | Vadose zone soil fungal communities from Angelo Coast Range Reserve, California, USA - CZOMad2_1_16fungal (Illumina Assembly) | ecosystem: Environmental > Terrestrial > Soil > Vadose...
AGGATCGCGGTCCGGGCGTCTGGCGGGGTTCCCATCTACCTTTCCAACCTGGGCACCGTCCACCTCGGCCCGGCCTTCCGCCGCGGTGCCCTGGAGAAGGACGGCCGGGAGGTGGTGGGCGGCGTCGTGACGATGCGCTACGGCGAGAGCGCTCCCGAGATCATCGCCCGGGTCAAGGAGAAGATCGTCGCGATCGAGCGCGGTCTCCCGCCAGGGGTCCGCATCGTGCCGGCCTACGACCGCTCGGCCCTGATCGCCCGGGCCGTCGGCACTCTCGAGCGGTCCCTGGTCGAGGAGACCCTCCTCGTCGTGCTCGCCCACATCGCGTTCCTCCTGCATTTCCGCTCGGTCTTGATCGTCAGCGCCCCGCTGCCGATCGCCGTCCTCGTCGCCTTTATTTTGATGCGGGTCTTCGGCATCACCTCGAACATCATGTCGCTCATGGGGATCGCGATCGCCATCGGGGTCCTGGTCGACGCCGGCATCGTCATCACCGAGAACTGCTTCCGCCAGATCGAGCGCGACGCGGGAACGCGGCCGCGGATCGATTCCGTGCGCGAGGCGGCGCAGCAGGTCGGCCGGCCGATCTTCTTCTCGATGGTGATCATCATCCTGGCCTTCTTCCCCGTTTTCTCCCTGACCGGGGAGGAGGGGCGCCTGTTCCACCCCCTGGCCTTCACCAAGACGTTCGCCATGGTCGGGGCGACCTTCCTCTCCGTGACGCTCGTCCCGGTGCTCGCCACGTTCCTGATCAAAGGCAAGGTCCAGCCCGAGGAGCACAACCCGGTGATGCGCGTCTCCCGCCGGCTCTACAAGCCCGTCCTCGACTGGGCTCTCGGCCACAAGAAGACGATCCTCCTCCTCGCTTTCGGCGCCTTCCTCCTCTCTCTCGTCCTGGTCGGCGGCGCGGGCCTCCTCCTCGCCCCAGCCAAGCTTCCCTTCGATTTGACGGCGGCGGCCGGATCGGGTGCCGGCAAGCGGGTGGCCGACCGGCTGGCGAGCGGAGAGCAGTGGCTCGACGCCCATCTCGCCCCCGGCGTGGGCAAGGAGTTCATGCCGCCCCTGGACGAGGGCACCCTGATGTTCATGCCGGTCGCCTCGAACGCCATCTCCCTCTCCGAGGCGGTCGAGATCATGAAGCGGCAGGACGCCGTCCTGCGCACCTTCCCGGAGGTCGCCTCGGTGCTCGGCAAGATCGGGCGGGTCGAGAGCCCGCTCGATCCCGCGCCGATCAACATGTACGAGACCCTGGTCGAGCTCAAAGGTAGCGAACACTGGCGCCCGGGCATGACCAAGGACCGGCTGATCGCGGAGATGACCGAGAAGAGCCGGATGCCGGGCGTGACGACGATCTGGCAGCAGCCGATCCGCAACCGGATCGACATGCTGGCGACCGGCATCCCGACCCAGGTCGGGGTGAAGGTCTTCGGGCCGGACTTGGCCGTCCTCGAACGGCAGGCGCAGGAGGTGGCGGAGGTCACCCGCAAGGTGCAGGGCGCCGTCGACGTCTACCCGGAGCAGATCCTGGGGACCCCGTACCTGGAGATCGAGGTCGACCGTGACGCCGTGGCGCGCTACGGCGCGACCGTGGGGGACGTGGAGGACGTGGTCGAGGCGGCGATCGGGGGCATGGACCTGACGACGACGATCGAGGGGCGCAGCCGCTTCGCGGTCCGGGTGCGGTACGCGCGCGAGCTGCGCAGCGACGTCGACTCCATCCGCCGGGTCCTGGTGCCGGTCCGGTCGCCTTTGGCCATGGGGCCCGCCGGCGGGGGAATGACCCAGGTCCCGCTCGCCGATCTGGCGGCGATCCGCCTGCGCCCAGGGCCGTCGATGATCTCGTCCGAGAACGGGCTCTTACGGGAGCGGATCTTCTTGAACGTGCGCGGCCGCGACGTCGGATCTTTCGTCGAGGAGGCCAAGCGGCGGGTGGAGCGGGAGGTGCGGCTGCCGCCGGGCTACTATCTCGAGTGGTCGGGTCAGTACGAGAACCAGATCCGGGCCCGGAACCGGCTGCTGCTGGTGGTGCCGGCCTGCTTCGCGATCATCTTCGTGCTGCTCTGGGCGACCTATCGGTCGGCCAAGGAGGCCGCCCACGTGATCCTCGCCATCCCGTTCGCGTTGACCGGCGGCAATCTCCTCCTCTGGGCTCTCCACGCCGCCGCCCTGCGCTACGGCTGGAAGGCCGAGTTCCATCTGAGCGTGGCCGTGTGGGTGGGCTACATCGCTCTCTTCGGGACCGCGGTCCAGACCGCGGTCGTCATGGTCGTCTACCTGGAGGAGGCCCTGGCGCGCAAGGCGGCGGCGGGGGAGGTCACCCGCGCTGCCATCCACGAGGCGGCGGTCGAGGGGGCGGTCCTCCGCCTGCGACCCAAACTGATGACGGTCTCGACCGTGATCGCGGGCCTCTTGCCGATCATGTGGTCCACGGCGACCGGCTCCGAAGTCGCCAAACCGATCGCGACCCCGGTCCTGGGGGGCATGCTGTCGTCGCTGGTCCACGTGCTCATCGTGACGCCGGTCATCTGGACGATGCTCAAGGAGTGGGAGCTGCGGCGCGGCCGGCTCGCAGTCGGCAAGGCGAGCGAAGTCCTCAAAACATGAAGGAGAGGTCATGGACGAAAACACGGCGGATGCCCTTCGGGCACATCGATTGCACCACTAGAGCTGAAAGGAGAAGTGGCGATGAAGTCAAGGATCGGTACCAAGGCAGTCGGAGCTCTGGTCATGGCACTCCTCTTGGGAACGCTTGAGATGCAGGCTCAGTCTCCCGCGACCGAGAGACGAAACCAGGCTGCCGGAGAAGAGAAAACGCTGTCGGGAGTCGTCAGCGACGCGATGTGCGGGCGCGTTCACATGATGAAGGACAAGAGCGCCGCCGAATGTCTACGCTATTGCGTCCAACAAGGGACCAAGTATGCCTTGGTGGTGGGCAAGGACGTCTACACCCTGGTCGGCCACGAGGCGGACCTGGACCGCTACGCGGCACAGAAGGTCACGGTCAAGGGCAAGGTGAACGGCACGACGGTCGCCGTGGACTCTGTCGAGCCGGTGAAGGGCGGCGCCAAACCTTAGTCATGGGAGAGGAAACACCGAATCGATCCGCGCTCCTCTGGGTGCTCGTCGTCCTGGTGGCGATTGCGCTCCTCCCGCTGCTCGGCATGCTCGGGATGATGCTGATGGGAGGCGGCATGATGGGAGGCATGGGAATGATGAGGGGCATGGGGATGGGCGGTTGGGGACCGCTCTGGATGGCGCTGGTCGCCGCCCTCCTGGTCGCTCTGCTCGTGCTCCTGCTGCGCGCGTTGAAACGATGAGGGGCCAGGATGTACGGCAGAATTTTAACCGTCTGGATCGGTGGCGGGCTGGTCGCCAACTTCACCTGGGAGATGCTCCAGATGCCACTCTACGGGAAGTTCGAAGATGGCTGGAGGCGATGTTTCCAAGCCGCGCTGGGTGACGTCGCGATCCTCGCCGTGCTTTACGCTTTGATGGCATGCGCCGCCGAGGATTGGGCCTGGTTCGGGGCGCTGAGTCGCCGGCGCCTGCTGTTGCTGGCGGTCCTCGGCTCTCTCGTCGCGGTCCTCCTCGAACAACGGGCACTCCTTGCTGGCGTCTGGAGCTACAGGGGCGGGATGCCCCGTGTTCCCTTCGTGGGCGTTGGCTGGCCACCCATCCTACAGATGATCCTGATCCCCATGGGTCTCGCCGTGCTGAGCCGCTTCTGGTACCTGCGGGACCTCCGCGGCAGGGGAGATCTCCGTGCCTAGGCGTGGTTGGACGAGGAAATTCGGGATCGCGGTCCTGTCGGTCGGCGCCGCGGCGGCCCTGATCGAATTGACGGCCTTCCTTCGCGTGCGCCGGCTGCGGGCCGAGCGTGCCTACCTGGGGGACCGGTTGTACACGGAGGTCCGCGGCCAGGGAGATCCGGTGGTCTTCCTTGCCGGCCTGCCGGCAACCCTGCGCTTCTGGCAGGGCGCCTTCGATCCGTTGGCGAGGACGCACCGGCTGATCTTCGTCGACAGCTTAGGCTTCGGGCGTTCTCCCCTGCCGGACGTCCAGTACACGTTGGAGGATCACCTGGCCGCCCTGCGGCGCACCCTGGTCGCAGAAGGGGCCACCCGGCGGGTGACCTTCATCGCCCACTCGTTCGGCACCTTGCTCGCGGCGTACTACGCGGCTCGGTATCCGGGAGAGATGGAGCACCTTTACCTTCTCGGTACGCCGGTGTTCCAGGACGAGAGGGAGGCGCGGGCAAGGATTCGTGAGATCTCTTCGATGGGAGGGCTCTTCACCTTGAACCCAATTCTCGCCCGCGAAGCCTGCAAGCTGCACGAAGCCTTTTCGCCCCTGCTGGAGAAGATCATTCCGCCGCTCCTGCCGGACGTCTCACCGACGGTGGCCCGCGAGGGCCTGCTGCACACCTGGCGTTCGTTCAACGGGACACTGCGGCACGTCGTCCTCGGCCGGCCGGTCGCGGTGCCTCTGCAACGCATCGGCGGGAAAGTGACTTTCGTCCATGGTCGATTCGACCGCATCACCCCTCTGGCGGTGGTGCAGGCCCTGGCGGTAGCCATTGGGGCCAGGGTCGAGGTGACCGACGACGAGCACAGCTCCTATCCCCGACGGAGCGGCGGTCGGATCCTGGCGGCGATAGCATCTTCTAACGAGTCTTGAATGAGCTGCCGCGCAGCCTCCCGCGCTCACTTGGCGGCGGTGAGCGATACGCGCTCGACCGCCTGCGCCCGCGCGACGCCCTGGGCGATGACCTCCGCATAGTAGCGGCTCATCCTGCCGGTCACCTGCGGCGCCACCTTGGCGGCGTCGGGCGCGGTGTCGAGCGCGAGGCCATTCCAGGTCGCCAGCCCGTCGCCTTGGAGGAGCGGGCGGACCCAGGCGAGCGGCTCGCTCCCGATGTCGGTGACCGCGGCGCGGAGGATCTTGCCGTCGCCGCCGAAGGCGACGCCGACGCCCACCGGCCCGTGCTCGGAGGCCATCCAGAGCAGCACGACGGTGCCGACGCGCTCGCCCTGGGCGTTGCGGCCGACGTAGATCCGGACGTCCTCCTCGGAAGGTGTCCAGCCGGTCGCTTTCTTGACCGCCGCGAGGTCGCCGCCGCCGAAGGTCAGCTTCTGCTCCAGGAAGCGGGTGGCGCCGGGAAGGCTCTGCTGGACGAACTCGCCTTTCTTGAGCAGCTCGACGTTGGGCGTGACGTGGGCGAGCGCCGGCAAAGCCGGCGCGAGCGACAGGGCAAGGAGAACAGCTCTGACCTTACGCATGGGAATCTTCCTCTCGAGGACGGGAGAGCCAGCATTGTGCAAGGGTGAGGACGAGGACGAAGAGATAGGCGAGCCCCATGGCGAAGCCGCCGGCGACGGTGAGGGTGCCGAAGAGAAGAGCCGCCGCCGGGAAGAGATGGGCGCCCCAGAGGCCGACGAAGTCGGCGAGCGGGGCGGCGAAGGCGAGGAGGACCACGGCGCTCCTCGCCCGTGACGACAGCCGCAGTCCGAAGACGACGAGCGACAGGGCCGCCGCGGTCAGCGCGTAGGCCGGGATATGGACGTGGGTGTCCTGAACCAGGAGATCGCGGCTGATCGTGTGGCGCGGTCGATCGAGCGTCGAGAGGTCCACGACGTGCTCCTCCGCCGTGGAGGCCATGCCGGCGTGGTTCACTCCCGCCATCTTCATCGCCGGCATGGGGGAAGCCTCGCGCTCCGCCGCCACCGTCGCCGCCACCGCGCGGGGGGTGAAGGCGGCGAAGTTCTTGACCTCCCAGGCGCCGAAGAGGTCGGCGATGCCCAGGAGCAGGAGGAAAAGCGTCGCCGCCAGCCGGACCTCGAAGGGAGCCTGTCGTAAGCCGCCCATGGAACCTCCTAGAACAAAAAGACCGTTTGCAGCGTGGCCGAGGCATGGTCGCGCCGCCCCACGCCGTCCGCCTTGGAGGTGAAGACCGGCTCGGTCGAGCGGTCGTAGCGCAGATCGAGACGGATGGCGAGCTCGGGGAGCCGGAGAGTCGTCCGCTCCAGATAGCGGAAGATGCCATAGAAGCTGCCGCCGACTAAATACTGCGGCGAGAGGGTGAACGACTTGAGGACCTGGCGCGTGCCGGTCCGCGCACCGTCGCGGTCGTCGATGCCGTCGACGCGGACGGTCCCCGCCCAGTGCGGGCCGCAGCGGGCATGGACGAAAAGCATCTGGCTGTACCAGCGCGCCGAGCCGCCTTCGAGCCCGGCGTGAGGCTCGCCGCCGACGACCGTCTCGCCGCCCCAGACGAGATGCTCGGCGGGTTGGAAGAGGAGGGTCGCGATTACGGTCGTTCGCGGATCGCGGCTGGTGCCGTCCTCCTCGGCGCCGCGGATGACGCCCAGGCCGACGTGCGCCGCGAGCGACGGGCTCCACAGCCCATAGAGCGCGGCCGTCTTCGCTTGGTTGTTGTCGGCGTCGACGTCGGCGCCGTTCGAGACGATGGCGAGCCCCTCGAAGCTGGGCGAAAACGCATCGTGAACCTGGACGCCGGTGAACTTGACCGGCCGTGCGAAATCGAAGGTGAACGACGAGGTCGCCTGGAAGTTGAGCGGCGCGTCGTCGCGCTCGATGGCGAGCGGCGAGTCGAACTTGCCCACGACGACGTCGAAGCCGGAGGCGGACGAGGGCTGCCAGCGCAGCTGCAGGTTGTCGATGTCGGTCGCGACGTCGCGCGAGGCCGGTGGCTGATCGGCGAGGAAAGGCGAAGCCGAATCGCGCGCGGCGGTCAGCTGGGCGAAGACGGAGACCTGGTCGGACAGCTCTTTGAACAGCGACAGGGCGAGCGCCGAGGTATCGAACGAGCTGTCGCCGGTGTTGTCGTTGTAGCTGGCGCTCAAGACTCCGAAGCCGTTGATGACCAGGCGCCGGCTGGGGTCGTCGCCGATCGCGAACAGCGACGATCCGGCGCTGCGGTCGGGCGCAGCGAGCGAAACCGGCGTCTCGACAGCACTCTGCGCACCGGCGGACCCCGCGGCCAGGAGCAGCGCTGCGCTGCACAGGCCGAGACACGTACCAAAGGGGCGATGCCCCATGGGAGACCTCCTCTCGAAGTAAAACGACGGCAGGAGCGCCGCGAGCCTCGCGGGGATTCCCCGGCAGGCTGGGTGGCGCCACGACCGTGGCGCTACGGCAGCGCCACTGTGAAAAGACGAAAACGAGGAGTCAGCCGCGGGGAGGCTGGTCGGGAAGGTCGCGGGTCAGGCTGTCGAGGAGACCGCCGGGAACCGCGAGGAGCGCTTGCGAGCCACTCGGCTTCGGCAAGGCCGTTGGCGTGGGGAGCACGGACGGCGGCAGACCGGCGGGCAGGACGGCGAACGAGCCGCTGCTGCCGCTACGCAGGTTGCACCGGCCGCAACTCGATGTTTGGGTGCCGGGCATGGCGGGCATCGCGTGCGCCACGGACTGGCCGGGGCGGCAGCAGGACATGCCGCAGCCCGCCTTCGTCTGCACGTCCGCGAAAGCTGGCGCCAGGATGGCCAGCACGAACGACAGGACGAGGACGCCAACACCTAAGCAGCGGAGTGCTTTTCGCACGGAGAAAAGATAACACAGCCGTCGTCCGCCAGGCGACTGCCGTCATCCCTCCACCATGAAAGACGACTCCGACGGCCTGGGAGCTTGCAGTGCACTACCCCGCCATGACCCGGCTCACCGTCGTCATCCCGGCGTAAACCGCGGTCGTATGGTCGTCTACCTGGAGGAAGCCCTGGCGCGCAAGGCGGCGGCGGGGGAGGTCACCCGCGCTGCCATCCACGAGGCGGCGGTCGAGGGGGCGGTCCTCCGCCTGCGACCCAAACTGATGACGGTCTCGACCATGATCGCGGGCCTCTTGCCGATCCTGTGGTCCACGGCGACCGGCTCCGAAGTCGCCAAACCGCTCGCGACCCCGGTCCTGGGGGGCATGCTGTCGTCGCCTGGCGGCCGGAGTTTGCGGGAAGCCCGATACTCTCGCCCGCGGCGTCTCCGGCAGCCTTACGGCGGCCGCTACAGCCCGTCCGGAGCTCGCCAAAACTCCTCGGGACCTCGCCAAAACTCCTCCGCGGCTCTCCGGCAGAGGTCGCGGCGCCTCGGAAATTACCGGGAGCGCCGCCAAAATTCAGCGGAGCGTCGGTAAAATTCAACGGAACGCCGCCAAAATTCAACCGAGCGTCGCCAAAATACTTTTGCGGCCCCGTATTTCAGTTTATCGAGCGACCTTCGGAGTTTTTCGGCTCCGCGTTTTAGTTTATCGAGGGGCCATTCGAATTTAGCGGCGCGGCATTTAAGTTTGTCGAGCGGCAGTTGGAGTTTATCGGCGGCGTGTTTCAGTTTAGGGAGGGGCTGAAATCATTTAGCGAGGGTTTTTCGAATTTTTACGGCGTTGCGCGGAGTTTTGGCGGGGTTTTTCGGGGATTTGCCGGTCTTCCAGGGGGGGACTCGGGGGAGGAGCGGCGGGTCCCCCGAGGGACCCGCCGCGCTACGTCTTCCTTCTACTGCCTACTACTTCTCCGGTGCCGCCGCCGCGCCCCCGTGCGCCTTCGGGTCTCCGCCGGACGATGCCACGGCGGCGGTAGAGACCTCGGGCGTGGGGGTGGGCTGCTTCTTGGGACGGCCGAGCTTGCGGGGTTTGAGGCCGAAGTCGCGCAGCCGGCCGCTTTCCGGCCCGTGGATCGCCCGCAGGGCGTGACCCAGCCGGGTGAAGAGGGCGTCGCCTTCGACGAACAGCGCATCCCGCTGCTTCACGGCCTCGTCGGCTTCACCCTTGAGGACCATGAGGCGGTCGCGCAGCGCCTGGGCTCGGGCCAGCACGTCCTGAAACTGTGCGAACTGGTCCTTGAACTGCGGCAGCTGATCCATCTGCGGCGCGAGGTTGTTGTTGAGACCCCGCCAACGGTCGGTCTTGGCGGCCAGAGTCGTCTGGCCCTGGAGGTTGCCCTTCGCGGGGTTGACTGCAACTTTCGCAACTTTCGTAGTGCTCACTTGGTTCTCCTTCGCTTTTGGTTTAAGCTACGGAGCTGTCCCACCTGGACGCGTCCGGTCCTCGGGATTGAGATGCCGGGCGCTCTCCGTAGCCGGGTTAAGGGGTACAACCTTTTCCGGCACTGTTCGTCGGAGGTGGAGGGGAGCTCTCCTAGTCCGGGAGCTCTCCTCCAAACTCTTCTCGGTGCGCGTTCATGCCGCGCGCAAGTCGCTCATTTGCCCTCCTTCTAAGCGGTCGCGCTTCCAGGCTCCCCGCCTGGAAGGTCCGGGCTGCTCGGCCCGATCTGTTCGCTCCAACTGGAGACGAATAGTATCCGGTTCGGGACAAAAGTCAAGAGATGCTGCCTAAAAAATCTGTGCCTCGTTATCGATTAGGGATAAACTTCGTCTAAGTCCTAGAGAGGCCGTCTCTTAGCTCGTCCCGCGTCTTCTGAAAACCGTTGGAAACACTACGGGTGGTGGGGAAGGAGGAGCGAGCGTGCGGGCGCCGGATGGGAGAGTAGGCGAGGCGAAGGGGCGGTGCAGCGTCTGCGTGACAAATCGTGTACGATTCCGGAACCAACCCGGTTTTTGCCGGAGGTGCCGCACCCGCGGCACTCTCCCTGGGGAAAGGGAGCAGGGGAAGCCATGGACGAAGAGCTGCCCGCGCGGAGTCGGGCCCTGACCCTCCTCCGCGACCTCCGCGACTGGACCCAGCAGCAGCTCGCGGACGTGGCGGGCCTCAAGCGGGGGACGATCAGCGACTATGAGCGGGGAGTCGAGGTCCCCTCCCTGCGCAAGCTGCGCGGGTTCTCCGATCTCATGGGGCACTCGGAGGAGACCTTCCGCGACGTCCTCCAACTCGTACGGCGGCAGGCCCCGCCGCGCGACCGCTGGGTGGGGCCGGTCCACTTCACCGCCGAGGAGGAGCGCGAGAGCTGGCGCCTCGGCGCCGCCGCGGGCCGGCTCGAGGCCCTCTCGTATCGCCGTTGGCTCCGCAGGGCGCGGCTCGAGCAGCAAGCTGCACAAGACCGGCAGGAGGCGCAGCTGCTGGGGATCCATCTGCGCGCGGAGCGCGAGCTGCTGGCTGCCATCCAGAAGGAAAAGGAGTACCAGACATGGGCGATATCGGAGCTTCTCTGCCAGTGGAGTATTGACGCCGCGCCGAAGGACCCCGACCAAGCCATAGAGTTGGCCGAGGCGGCTGTCGTGGCAGCAGAGCTTGCGCCGGGGGAGAAGAGGTGGTGCCTTCTTACCCAGGGATTTGCGCATGCTCATGTGGGGAACGCGTGCAAGGTGACCAATAACTTCAAGAGTGCGGATAAGGCATTCCTTCGCTCGGCTGTGTGTCTGAAAGCTGGGCATGGAGGAGATCCTGCGAGGTTGCTGAACCAGGCCCGGATTTTCGGGCTCGAGGCAGCCCTGCGCACTGTGCAGCAGCGCGTAGAAGACGCGCTCGCCCTCATTGCCAAGGGTCTCACAGTGAGCAATGAGGCCGAAAAGCCGTATCTCCTCATTGGCCGGGCGAAGGCGCTGGAGGAGCGTGAGGACTTCGAGGGGGCGATTGCAGCCTTGCGCGAGGCAGCTCCTCTGATCACCGAAAAGAAATCTCGATTGGCGTGGGCCTTGCAGTTCGATCTCCTCGTGTACCTGTGCCGCTTGGACCGCTATTCTGAAGTCCAAGAGTCGCTCCCAGAAGTACGAGGGTTTACCATGGCTCTCGGGAATGGCTTGGACCTCCTCCGCCTCAAGTGGGTTGAGGGACTGGTGCAGGCAGGAACTGGATATCGAGAGAAAGCAGTCGAGAGTTTATCGGTTGTGCGCGCCGATTTCACAGAACGACAGCTCCACTACGATGCGGCTCTGGTATCGATTGACCTCGCGGAGGTGTTGCTCCGGCTTCGACGCGTGTCTGCGGTGAAAATACTCGCAGAAAAGCTAGCGCCTATCTTCGCGAGCCAAGGCGTCCACGCGAATGCCAAGAAGGCGCTCCTTCTCTTCCGTGAAGCGGCCCTGAGTGAAGCGGCCACACTCTCGCTCGTACGAGCCGTCGCCAACTATCTACGGCGGGCACGGCGTTCACCACACCTGGAATTCGCTTCGCTGGCGTGAAGACCGGCCGGGCACGCCCAAGCCCCGGCCTCACATGCGCTTAGTGAGTGCAAGCCCCAAACAGACCCACACTGCTTCCTGCGTCGACTCGCGGTAAGGGAGGAGCGGTGGGGGTCGCGGTACAATTTCCCCCGTAGGGGTCAGCGCTACAACCGACCTCACCCCATAACCGAGTTAGAGAATTCCAAAGACTTGGCAGAAAGCCACTTGCGCCCAGAGTAGGCGTCCTAGAGCGCTGCCGTTGGGACACGGCCGCTTGGTGTCGGACCTCCAGGGGAAATGCGGCTGTGCTGGCGAGCGTGGCGGCCACCAGGAGGGCGATCAACAGCTGAGGGGCGCGGGGCATGCACGGCTCCTTTCGCAGAGGCTCGTCCGGGCACGCCTCTATGACGGCGGCGGCCTCACGGCGGGAAAGCACCCTCAAGCCTACCCGGAAAATGCAGGGTTGCCACCGGAATGACGCCGACAATGGCGAGAAGAGTAGCATCCATCGGGAAAGTGGGGTAGGAGGTCGGGCAAAGGAGGCGCGCGGACCATGGTCGACCCCATCACGCCTCTGCGGCGGGTCGAGGCCCTGGCGTCGGCGACGGGCGCCAAGGCTCTCCCAACCGACGACAATCATCACTCCTATCTCTCCCGGAGCGCCGGCCGGATCATGGCAGCCGTGGAGGCACCCTGAAAGACACGGGGCGTGAGATCTATACTACTTCCCGTGGAGGTCGCTCGCGCACAGCTCGTCCGGCAAGGGAAGGCGCTGACCTACGTCACTCTCGGCCTGGTCAGCCTGGAGGTCATCGTGGCCCTCACGGCCGGGCTTGCGGCGGGGAGCGTGGCGCTCCTCGGCTTCGGGGTGGACAGCCTGATCGAGCTGACGGCGGGTGCCGCGGCGCTCTGGCGCCTCCATGCGGACCTGGACCACGCCAGGCGGGAACGTGTCGAGATCCTGAGCCTGCGCCTGATCGGCCTGTGTTTCCTCGCGCTCGCGGCCTACGTCGGCTACGGCGCCGTGCGGGGTCTCATGGCTCGGGAGCGGCCGGCGGAGAGCCTCGCCGGCATCGCGCTCGCGGTCTTCTCGCTCGTCAGCATGCCGCTCCTCGCCCGGGCAAAGCATCGTGTGGCGCTCGGTATGCGGAGCGGAGCGCTCGCCGCCGACGCACAACAGACGGCGCTCTGCGCCTACCTGGCGGCAATTCTGCTGCTCGGGCTCCTGCTCAACGCCGCTCTCGGCTGGTGGTGGGCCGATCCGCTCGCCGCGATCCTCATGGTGCCGATC
>Ga0137404_10002422_pt1 | contig 12346 bp, 9 predicted proteins | sample CZOMad2_1_16fung_FD_108285 | JGI IMG/M metagenome (GOLD analysis project Ga0137404, IMG submission 108285) | Vadose zone soil fungal communities from Angelo Coast Range Reserve, California, USA - CZOMad2_1_16fungal (Illumina Assembly) | ecosystem: Environmental > Terrestrial > Soil > Vadose zone...
GCCGATCCCCGGAACTTCTATCGCGCAACCTGCTGGACAAGTTTTCGAGATGTGATGGGGATGAGCCTGCAGCGCGGGGTCGTCGATGTGGGATTTTTGGGAACGCTGGAGATCGACGGTTTCGGTAACCTCAACACGACGCTGCTTAAAGACGATTCCGGCATGGTCCGTTATTTCAACGGCAGCGCGGGCGGAAACGATACCGCCTCGCTCGCCAGGCGCGTCATCGTCATCATGCGGCACGAGAAGCGCAAGCTGCGGCAGACCGTGGCGCACCTCACGAGTCCGGGCTTTGTCGGGGGACGTGGCCGCCGGGAACTGGGCCTGCGCGGAGATGGCCCCCATCGTCTGATTACAGATAAAGCCGTCATCGGGTTCGATCCCGATACCCATGCGGCTATGTTGCTTTCGTTGCATTCCGTTGCCCGCCTGGAAGACGTTGTTGAAAACACTGGATTCACTTTGCGCATTCCCAACGAAGTTCCCACTACGCCGCTTCCTACCCCGGAGGAGGTGCGCCTGCTTCAGGAAGAGATCGATCCTAAAGGTATTTACTTGGGGTAAAGTGGGTCTGTTCTGTTTTAAACTCTGCGCTGTAGCGGCGGTCTATGACCACCGGCCATACGGCAACCTGCGGGATAGGCGGCGGTCATAGACCGCCGCTACAGTATTTAATTGAAGGAGTACGACTATGGGTGAAATTGTCGCAGCATTCGGAACGGTTCACGCTCCACAACTGATTCTCCGGCCGCCCGACGAAAAACCGGAAATGCTGGATGCCAGCATTGCGGCCATGCGTGAACTGGGAAAAATTCTGGACGAAACGAAACCCGACGTAATTATCTTTCTCGGCAGCGATCACCTGGAAACATATTCGATGACCTGTATCCCCACGTTTGCCCTCATCGCGGGGAAACATGCCATCGCGGAGTTTGGAGGCCGAAACTATCATCATCCCATCCATACCGAGATGGCCGACGATCTTCTCGACAACCTCATCCATCAGGGCTTCGATATCGCGTACTCCGGGGACGCGGTGCTCGGACACACGTTTGCCGTTCCTTTCGAATATCTGATCGAAAACCGCAAGATTCCGGTTATTCCGTTTCACACCAACGTGTACCTTCCCCCGCTACCTACCGTTCAGCGATGTGCCGCACTGGGACGGGCCATGGCGGAGTTCATCAAGGGCCGCCCTGAGCGCGTCGCGATTCTCGCAAGCGGGGGCATGTCCCATTACCCCGGAACCAGCAAGTACACAAAGCCGGAGTTCGACTTCGACCGTTGGATGATTTCGCAGCTGGAAGTCGGAAACATCGATGCCGTGCTGAACCTGACACCGGAGCAGCTGGACGAGGCGGGTAACACGGAAATGCTGACCTGGTCGATCATGCTGGGAGCCATCGGACACGTTCCGGGCGAGTTGCTTCAATACACACCGACGTGGCATCACGGGCATTGCATGATGCGCTTCATTCCGGCCAGGGAACGGAAATATCCTCCGATGAAAATGCTCGAGGAATACGGCGGTTTCAAGTTCAAGAATGCCGGTTTCGAGTTCTACAAGCATCCGCCCGCTTCGGCATATGATCTCAATCGTCTGCTGTTTGACCTTCGCCAGGATCCTGCGCTTTGCCAACGCGTCATCGACAATTTAGACGCTGTGGCGGCCGAATACGGACTTGAGCCTGAACAGCGCAAAGCGGCCCAGGGACTGGTGGATGTCGGCGGCGCGAAGGTTCTCAGCAAATTTGTGCCACCGCTGGTTGAAGCCGGAGCGCATCCGCTGTCGGCTCTGATGTCGGTGCTTACGATCTACCCCATGAGCAAGAAGGCTTTCGAACAGCAAGTCACAAAGAACTAAAGGAAGATGTGAAGGGACGCCTATGAAAACGGTCGATGTTGGCCAGTTGCTGGATGAAGGGCAATGGAGCGGGTATCAGAAGCTGCTTATCCTTGGAACGGCGCTGACGATTATCCTCGATGGCATTGACAACCAGCTGCTCGGCAATGCCGTCCCCTCTATGATGAGGGACTGGTCGCTCCCGCGCGGCGCTTTCACTACGGTTCTCGCGCTCGGTCCGCTCGGTATGATGTTCGGCGGCGCGCTCGGCGGAATGCTCGGCGATCGCATCGGCCGGCGCACGGCGCTCCTGTCCAGCGTTCTGGCATTCGCCGCACTGACACTCGCGATCTCCACCGTCAACGGCGTGATGTTGCTCGGCATCCTCCGGTTCCTCGCGGGGTTGGGGCTTGGCGGCGCGATGCCGAATGCCGCGGCGCTGGCATCGGAATATGTGCCGCGCCGGCAGCGTCCATTTGCGGTCACGCTCACGATCGTCTGCATCCCGCTCGGAGGCACGCTCGCCGCACTCCTGTCCGCGCAGATTCTGCCGGTGTCCGGGTGGCGCACTCTGTTCATCGTGGGCGGGATCATTCCCATCGCGCTCGCCATCCTTCTATTCAAAGTTTTACCCGAATCTCCACGTTTTCTCGCAAGCCGCCGCGAGCGGTGGCCCGAGCTCATCGCGATGCTGCGGAAACTGGGACACAACGTGCCCAACGATGCCGCTTTCGTCGAGGCCGGCGCCGGCCAGAAAGTGAAAGCGAAAGCCTCGATGCGCGATCTCTTCGTGCCGGACTTCCGGCGCGACACGATCGGGCTCTTCGGCTCGTTCTTCTTTTGCCTGCTGGTCAACTATGTCGGGATCCTTTTGATTCCTGCGATGCTGACGGGTTCGGGCTTCACTCAGGCCGTCGCGAGCAACGCACTGGCGGCATGGAACTTCGGCGGCGTGGGCGGCGCCATCATCGGTGCGCTCATCATTCAGCGCCTGGGTTCGCGAATCACCATGCTCAGCTTATCCGGTATCTCCATCGTCAGCGCATTCGTGATGGCGGCGATGCAACTCGATCCCCAGAATACCTTGCCTATGATCGTCATGTTCGTCTTGCTTGGCGGTGGGCTGAACGCTGTGCAAACGACGATGTATGCACTTGCGGCGAACGTCTATCCCACCGAGATCCGTGGCACCGGTATCGGGACGGCAGTGGCTGTCGGCCGCATCGGCAATGTCCTGGCCTCCTACGTCGGGAACTTCGCTCTCGACCGCGGCGGCCCTCCCGCATACTTCTCGACGTTTGGCATCGGGATGATTGTCGTCTTCGCCTCCCTCGCGATCATTCGCCGCCACATCGACCGCACGACCGGTGCCCCTGTGCCCGCGAACGTCGGTGCGCCGGCCGGCCATTGAGAGGAAGCGCGACAGTTACAGAATTCCACTCGATCGTTCTTGACAGGGATTGCTGAGCGGTCTGACACTGTATCTGGTACAAAGCCGTACCTGCAGACAGAGCTGTCAGAAACACCAAACGGACTACGACGTCCCGGAACCCACTCCAAATAGAGCGGGTGCTCCGAGACGTTTTTTTTTGCTGTAAACGACCCGGCAAATAGTTGCCCGATTCAAGATGGGAAGAACTATGCAGTGCACAGAACTTATATCCCAGGATCATGTCATTCTTCGGCGAGGGTTGGATATTCTCGAGGGAATGGTCAAAAAACTGGAAGACGGTGAACGGATCGAAATTGCTGACGTGACCGCTATCCTGAAGTTCCTGAGGTTCTTTGGAGATGAATACCATCAGACCATGGAGGAAACGATCCTCTTCCCCGCGTTGCTTCGCACCGCACCTGAGGAGAGTTCACTCCGCCAGATTTTCCGGGAGCACTATGAGGAACGGGCGGTCCTTGCCGAGATTGAAGCGGCGTTGAATCCAAAGAAAGGGACAGCTGTCGTCAACAGTTCGCGTCGGCTCATCCTGCTCCTGGGAAACCATATCGATAAAGAGGATACCATCCTCCCCGACGTCGCCGAACGGTCGCTTTCGAAAGAGGAAGACGAGGTGGTCGTGGCCGAATTCACGAAAAATCGAGCCGAAGCAGTAATCCTCGTAAACTTCGCTCGCCTGGAAAAGAAATACCTGCGGAAGCCACAAGGAACGCCATTGAACTCCGAGCGTGAGGTTGCACGGATGCAAGGAGCGGGTTCATACACATGATGGCTGTCTTCTATCTGCTCGAGTCGCTGACGCGCGGTAACGAAAGAGAAGCAGACCGATAAGGACGACCACCGATATCCCTGAAAGTGCAGCGCCGATTTTGAAGCTTTGCGGGTCAAAGAAGAATCGCACCGTGTGATCGCCTGCGGGTGAGAGAATTCCGGACAGCGCATAGTCCACGGCGTGAACCTCTACAGGGGAGCCGTCGATGGTGGCTTTCCAGCCCGGATAATAAATCTGGCTGAGAACCAGGACGGATGGACCTGACGTTCGAACGTGGTACGTGGACGCGTTGATGCCGCTGTCGACGAGCGTGATGTTGGTCGTTAAGCCGTCACCAGCCGATGAATTCCCATCACGATGAAAGCCCGCTGGTTCTTCGGCGAGAATCGCCGTCCGTTCCGGACTGCAGGCGGGATCTTTCAGACGTCCCAGTTGAGCCGCCGTGTCCCCAATGATCTCGATTCCCGATTGCGGAGCGGCAAACAGGCGCGGCAGCACGAATTTATTCTCGAAGACGGCAATCGATCCTTGCTTGTACACCTCGGCGAACCGATCCGGCCGCGCGGCGAACTGCTCAAAGTCGGGGCTTCCGGCGATAACGACGAGGTATTTCACGTTCAACATGTCAAGCCGGCGGTCTGTGCTCTGCGAGAGTTTGTCTGCCAGAAAGAAGATACCGTCGTCGCGATCCAGGGTCAGGTCGTTGTTGAAGAATCTGTGCCACGTAGTGCAGATGTCGTATCCATCGGCAGTGTGGAGGTTGTACATGATTCCGGCATTGACGGGAATAGGGAAACCGGATTTTGCAACGCGGAATGTCGCCGGATCGCCCTGCCGGCTCAGGAATTCGAAGACGGGCGCGGCGGGAAACACATCGGCGGTACGGCTGAACCCCGTATATCCGTAGCTGAAACTTACCAGTTCGAATGCTGCAAGAGCGCAGGCGAGAATCGGAAACAGGCGTCCTCTGAACCATCCCCTGATCTGTGATCCGAGAACCGCCGCCCCGGCGATGAGAAAAACCAGCGATGCCGCAGGTCCCCTGGTTACGGCCACGGGACTGAGGGTCGCGCGATGAACCTCGAAGATACCAAATGCCGCGACTACAGCGGCTCCACCGAGCAGCGCCATTGCGACTCTGCGCCTGCGCGGAGTTATCGCCTCGGCAAAGTTTTCTATGACGGAAACACCAAGTCCGGCCATCGCAGCAATCCCAAAGCTGGCCACAAGAATCAGTCTTCCATTCTTCAGCGACTTGATCATCGGCAAATGGGCGACGATCCAGTGTATGGGTTCGACGCTGTAGGCGATGGCTGCGGCCGCGAGCGTCACTGCCACGAAGAAAAACACATAGCGGCGATGTCTGTGGAACAGCGCGAATGGAGCGGCGAGCAGGCTGAACATGCCGATGTATCCCGCGGTTTCGGGTATTCGAAGTCCCGCAGAATTTGGGCTGCTGCCGACGTCCCTCGAAAAGAACCCCTGGCCGTCATGACGGGAAAGCGCCGGCCATGGAGCATCGAAAGGAGAACCGATGTGGCCAAGCCATTCCAATGTCGGAACGATCTGGACCGAAGCGAGCCCCAGGGCGAGTACACCCGCCGCGGCGAAGACCAGCAGGTAGCGCCGGTCGAATGCGCGCCCCCCGGACCGATCGGGAGAAATCCAAAAGAGCAAAGCCAATGCCGATCCGGCGACCGTCGAGTGGAAGGCAGTCTCGGGATGACCGGCCAGAACCGGCATCGCGAAGGCGAATCCCGCGAGGGCGATGGAGGAAAAGGAACGATCGTGATGGAGCCGATGAACGGAATAGCAGATCATGGGCAGCCAGATTGCCGCGTCGCCCAACGCCTGGCCTTGCCAGGCCGTGATGAAACCGCAGGATGAAAAAATCAAACCCGAGACGATCGAGCCCGCCGTCGATCCTCCAATGGCGCGCACGAACAGCGCCATGAACATCGCAGCCAGAAACAGTCGAATGATCAGAGAAATCGTCCAGGCGGCATTGACCGGAAGGATGTAGTAGAGGGAATTGAATGGATAGAACATCGCCGACTGCGAATTCGCCTGAAACGGCGCGCCGGCCATTATGTAGGGATTCCAGAGCGGCAGCGCTCTTTCCCGTATTGCTCGGGACGCCAACGCGTGAAACGGATAGAACGATGTGATCAGATCACCGATTTCGGGTGCCGGCTGCCATGAGTCGGATCCCGCCACTTCGCTCCACGCCACGTGCCGTAGAACGAGGTTGCGCGGAAACGGGACTCGCCCGATGAGGACCGGCGCATAGCTCACTAAAACCATCAGCCCGAAGACACCGGTCGCGAGATACCAGAAAGAGCGCTTCGAATTGGATCTGATGTTCAATGCTATGAGGGCAGAGTCTAACCGCACGGAACGCGGGCTAAAGCCCGCGACTACATTTGGGCAGAGAGGTTGGATCAAAATGTAGTCGCGGGCTTTAGCCCGCGTTCTTTGTGGTTAAACCCTGCCGCGTTCAGGCGCTGGGCAGCAGCCTGGTCCCCAGGTTCTCTTTCATTCGCGAGAGAAAGTCCTTCGCGACTCGCCTGGCTTCTCCGACGTTTCCGGCCTGGAAAGCCTTCATGATCTCGTCCTGGTGTTCCACACAATCGACGACTGTCTGTAAAAGTCCGTCGCGGTTATGAGAGCGTCTGATGAGGTAAAGGGCGTAAAGAGGAATCACCAGACGTTCTAGCGTTTGTTGCAGGTATCGGTTTCCCGATAGTTCCCAAACCTTGCGGCGAAAGGCGAGGTGATCGTCGAAAAACCGATCCAGGTCCTCTTTCTGCGCTGCCTCTTTCGCCTGGCCCGCCAACTCCTCCAGCTTCGCGATCTGTTCCTTGTTTCCGTTCTTTCCAATAAGTGCGAAGGCGAGCGGTTCCAGTTCGATGCGTATGTCAAAAATTTGCTGCGCATCTTCAAGACTGAGCTTGGGTACCTGAGTGCCCGAAAAAGGCGTACGCAGAACGAATCCGTGATGTTCGAGTTCGATCAGGGCCTCACGGATCAGTCCCTGTCCCACGCCGAACTGTTGCGCGAGCTTCCCCTCGACAATCTGTTCGCCGGACTGGATTGTTCCCGACAGGATGGCTTCTTTCAGCAATGTCACAACGCGCGCCTTTTTGGAAACCGGCTCAATCTTTTGAAAAGTTGCGCTCATGTCGTGGCACTCTAGCTCAATAGATTAGAGGAAGCAAGATACGATCGATTATCCGATAATCTTCCTGGAGGGCTTATGGACACGTGCCGAGTGCCGATCAGAGAGTTTCCCGATCCAGCCGTTGATACTCCGTTGACGCCTAAACCCATTGAAAAGACCGTTGTACTGGCAGGTGGATGCTTCTGGTGCGTGGAAGCGGTGTTCAAGGAACTACGCGGGGTCCTTTCAGTCCGGAGCGGTTATGCCGGAGACAGCGCGGCGACGGCCAACTATCGGACGGTTTGCGGTGGTATGACCAACCATGCCGAGGCCATAGAAGTCCGATACGACGCGAGCCAGACGACGCTTGGACAGCTTCTTAAAATTCATTTCTCCGTTGCTCATGACCCGACGCAGCTCAATCGGCAGGGAAACGACACGGGACGGCAATACCGTTCGGCGATTTTTTATTCGGACGAAGAGCAGCGCCGTGTCGCGGAAGCCTACATACGGCAGTTGAACGAGTCCCGCGTCTTTACCAGTCCGATCGTGACGACCCTGGAGCCGCTCGAAGCATTCCACGTTGCCGAGGATTATCACCAGGATTACGCGGCGCGCAATCCCGGCCAGCCTTACATCATGTTTGTTGCACAGCCCAAGGTGGAAAAGCTGCGCGAGCATTTCGAAGATCGGCTGAAAAAGTGACGATGGACAACCGCGGTTCCGAATATCTCGAGTGGTTCAAGTCGCGAGAGCCGTCACGCTTCAATCTGGCCTCGAGCGGTGTGCAGCCTTATCCTCTCGCGGACCTGGGAGTGAGCCTCGATCGTATCGAGCAGAACATGCCCGAAGATTCTCTTCAGGAAGCCATCGCGGCCAGATCAAAAGTCCCGCCGGCCTGTGTCGTCGTGGCATCCGGAACGTCGATGGCCAACTACCTGGCGATGGGAGTGCTCGTCGAGCCTGGCGACGAGATCCTGATCGAGCACCCCGCATACGAACCACTAGTGGCGGTGGCCCGGCGTTACGGCGCCCGGATCAAGCGCTTTCAGCGGCGGTCTGACGATGGATTCCGGATTCGTCCCGAGGAAGTCGAGCGCTCGGTGACGAAGCAAACGAAACTTATCGTCATAACCAATCTGCACAATCCGACATCGGTATTGACCGATGAGGCGACGCTTCGGGCCGTCGGCGAGATTGCAAAAAATGTGGGTGCGTATGTGCTCGCGGACGAGGTGTACCTCGAGTGCCTGTATGAAAACGCGTGCACGGTGTTTCACGGCGGCGAACAGTTTGTTGTGACCAGCAGCCTGACGAAGGCGTACGGACTGAGCGGACTGCGCTGTGGCTGGGTGCTGGCTGAGGGCGAACTGGCAAAGCGAATGCGGTGGTTGAAGGATCTTCTCGACCCGGCGCTGGCGACTCCGGCGGCGCCGTTGAGTGTGATTGCGCTTGGGCAATTGGACAGAATCGGCTCACGCGCGAAAAGCCGGCTGGACACCAACCGTGCCGTCCTCCACAGCTTTCTCGATTCACGCCCGGATCTGGAGGCGGTCCGGCCGCAATTCGGCACGTCGGTTTTCCCGCGACTCAAGCATGCCGATTTCGAACAGTTCTTTACCTTGTTGCGCGATCGTTACGAGACAGACGTTGTTCCCGGTCAATTCTTCGGCGCCCCCGGGCACTTCCGCCTCGGCATCGTTGCGGATCCCGAAACATTCGCCGGCGGCCTCGATCGGCTGGGTGCGGCCCTGGATCAGGCTCGGTAGCCGCTAGCGGGCGGCATCCCGGGGCGCTGCGCCACAAGGCATGCCATAGTCCTGCGCGTCAAACGGACCCCGGAGCCGCCTGCGTCTATCGGTTGTTCTATCTATCGCCTCCTTGGTTAATGGTTGACTTCGAAAGGTGCCCCCAAATTTCAATATCGATGAATTTCTGTCAAGATTTAACCGAACCTGTTTCCTACGGTGCCCGGCCGATGCCTTCGCGTTCGCCGTCGAATGTGTAACCCGTCGCAGGTGAGTCCAGCGGAACTATACCGATTCGGTCGGCGCGGGCGCGAATGATGCCGCGGATATTCTCCGGTCCGGCGGCACCAGACTGCATCAACCGCGCCACGATTCCTGCCACGTGAGGTGAGGCCATACTCGTTCCGGAGAGTCTGGTTGTGCCTCCCCCGAGTTTTGTGGAAAGAATTCCCACGGAAGTCACGCCGCAAAAGAGGCTGACGTCCTCTCGATCTTCTCCGGGCACCGATATCGTGACGCCGATTCTGGTGGTCTGATTGAATTTCCCGTCGGTCGTGAAGTAGGACGCAGTATCAGGAAGGATCCTTCCCTGGACCAGAAAACAGCTGTTATTGCCACTCAGGGCCGTTGTACTGGCTACGGCGAACACTTCCGGATAGGTCGCCGGCACCTCCTGGCTGACTTCACTGTTCGAATCGTTGCCGGCGGCAACAACGACCACGATGCCTGCGTCGTAAAGCTTCTGAACGGATGCTCGCAAAGCAGGATTGTCGTCGACTTTACCTGGCCGTCCGAGGCTCATGTTCACTACGCGAATGGCCGGCACGACAAGCGAGTGATTGATGAAAACCCAGTCCAGCCCCGCCATGATGGAAGCATCCGACCCCGATCCGAGAGCATTCAGCACTTTCACACAGTAGAGTTTCGCGTTGGGCGCCACGCCCACCACATCGATCGTGTTATTGAGGGCCGCCACGATTCCACTGACATGGGTGCCGTGACCGTGGTCGTCCTGGCAGGAAGTTCCCACCGCAGTGAACGACTGGGCCGAAGGTGCGAGGTCCGGATGCGCGAAATCAATGCCCGTGTCGACGATAGCGACGCCAATTCCGCTGCCATTGGAAGTGCTCGTTGGCAGGCCGACCCGTCGTACCCCGGCCGGGATTGTTTGTGGCGTCGCCTGAGGTGTGACTGGGGCTCCCGGGTCGATCGGTAGCTGAATGGCAAACATCAGACGATCCGGAATGATCGCAGTGACCGAACTGTCTTGCTGCAATACCGCAACGGAGTTAGGGTCGAGCGGCCCTACCGCAACCGCATCGACAACGGTGTAGTTGAAACGAATCGATGCCCCGGCCTGCCGCACAGACAAAGCTCTGGCTGCCGGCGGTGTGCCCACCCGGAATATCACGATGTTACCGACGGCGGGCTCTGGAAGCGCCGGCTGTGGCGGCGTCTGGACTTGGGCGCGTGCGCTGCATACGAAGATCAGGAAGATTGCGACCACGTTTGCAACCGGGCGCACGTAAAACGCTGGTGATTTCATAGTGCCTCCCAAAGAATTTCCGATCCAGGTTTGGTCTGGCTTCCTAGAAATCCCGAAGGGAGAGCGAGGCGCACGAAAAGACGTTTCGTTCTGCTCGCGGCCACAGCGGTGAATCCAACAAGTCCAAAGGAAGGATGTTTGCCGGCACCGATGTGCGGCACAGTCAATACTCTGTCGTCGAAGCCGATGGCGCTCCAATCAGCACTTCAACGGCGATGAGTCGTCCTCCGACCGATCCGTTCCAGCCTTGGTCAGACCGTACGAATTGTGCGTTGCAGTCGGCGCACCAACCCCTGGGCCAGCTACAGCAATGCTTTCTTACGTGGCTCCGGACCGTGCGGAGCGCGGCCGGGGTAAAATACCCAAGCCCAGCGGAATAAAATCCGGTTGATCGTGCAATTTTTGCGTTCATCCCGGATCGCGCAGCCCGGGACTCAAGCTCCTCTGTCAACATATTCGCTGGATGGCCTGGACATCTTTCATGGAATTGTCACTCGCAAGACTGGAGGCATTCGTATTGAAAGCAGTTAGCGCCCGGCTCTGAAGGAATCAAAATTGCTCTTGTCTGGCACGAATGCAGAAAGATAGGGGGCGGAAATGAATTCCGATCAGGTTACCCTGGCACTCAGACGAGAGAAGGAACTCCTCGAACAAGTTCTTGAAATGGCGCAATGCCAGCTTGAACTCATCGAAACCGGCCGAATCAAGGATCTTGAAATACTGTTGACGCTTCGGGAATCAGCGATGTCCGAAATGGAATTGATCGAAAGCCAGGCGGACAACGCAGTAGTGTCGGCAGAAATCGGCGAACTGCAGGAACTGAACATTGAGATCTTCGGCCTCGCCAACCGGATTGCGGAGTTGGACGAAAGAGCCGACTGGCTGGCGCAACAATACGACGATGTCACATCCAGTGAGCCGTCGGCTGCAGCCGGGAATCAATAGACGCAGCGCGTTCCGTTACTGTTTTTGCCTTCGAGCTCCTCGCCCGCCGAGGCCGCTGAAGGTCTGGCCCGCATCCTGCTGACTGAACCGGAGGCCACCACTCCTGGCCTCCTTTCCGGTTCATACCTCTGCCCACTCCGCAAGCTTGAAATACAAAGTGCTCCGGAAATAGACTTCCCCTTTTCCAGATGATGGCATCATTATTGAGTGTAGTTCCTTTTGGAGCACGGAGGCGGCAGCTTACCAAGTCATGACTAAACAGCGTATCCGTTTTACAGTCGTTTTCGCGCTCTGCTTTTTCTTCGGCATTGCCTGGTCTGCTGAAGAGCTGCCGACTCGACTTAGCGACGAGGCATTCTGGAAGTTGGTAACGGATTTTTCCGAGCCGGGAGGACGCTTCGTTTCCGACAATTTTGTTTCAAACGAACTCGGAACGCAGCGCGTGCTCTCGAAGCTGATGCAAGGTCGAATCGCGGACGGCGCATATCTGGGCGTTGGACCGGAACAGAACTTTACGTATATTGTCGCGCTGAAGCCGAAGATCTCTTTCATCATCGACATTCGCCGTCAGAACATGATCGAGCATCTGATGTACAAGGCGCTGATCGAGCTTTCGGCGGACCGCGCGGAGTTTCTGTCTCGCTTGTTTTCGCGCGCGCGGCCGGCGGAACTGAATCAGGATTCCAGCGTTGCGGCATTGTTCGATGCCTTTCGCGACGCAGAGCCGGATCCGCAGATGTTTCAGGAAAACCTCGCCGCGATCAAGGAGCGTCTGGGGACAGGCCACGGATTCAAACTGACCATGGAGGATGAAGGCAGTCTTGAATATGTATTTCGGGCCTTTTATGTTGGCGGAACAAACCTGGGCTACCCCGGACCAAA
>Ga0137404_10002427_pt1 | contig 12329 bp, 11 predicted proteins | sample CZOMad2_1_16fung_FD_108285 | JGI IMG/M metagenome (GOLD analysis project Ga0137404, IMG submission 108285) | Vadose zone soil fungal communities from Angelo Coast Range Reserve, California, USA - CZOMad2_1_16fungal (Illumina Assembly) | ecosystem: Environmental > Terrestrial > Soil > Vadose...
CGCATCCTCCGCGAGGATCTGGACGCGAAGCATCTTTCCATCTAACTCTGAATCTGGTTTTTCGTGTGATTTCGTGGATCCTCCGATTTTTGGCGACGAAAAACAGATCCACAAAATCACACGAAACGACACGAAACCACGCGAACGGTGGAATATGACGAGGACCCACCACGGAGACACGGAGAACACAGAGAGCGCAGCGACAACCGAAAATATGGTAGTGGACTAAACGGGGTGGACTCAGCGTTTCTTTGCGACACCCTTTGCGTCCTTTGCGTTGAAACAATTCTTAAAACGCAAAGAACGCCAAGGGATTTCGCAAAGTTACGCAAAAGCACTAAGACGCGTCCACACATTTAGCCCAGTACCAACCGTTTGGTGGTGCTCAATTAACGTGTTGTCAGAAGGGGACGGTTCGAAGGCAACGAGGTCAGTACCTGGTAAAGACCGTGTGTGAAAAGTCAGTCGAGTGAGGAAGGACAGCAACATGATCGCCACTCAATACGCTACCGCGAGGTGTTACTGATGACCTTTCGCCTCGAAGTAACTCTCCAAGTGATCGGCCTTTCTTTCTCAACTGCATTTTGTTCCACTGGCCCTGAGCGTTAGTTCTTGCTGCGAGCAGTCAGGGTTATCGGCTGTCTCTTAACTGCGCCCTTTGCAAACTCACGTTCCAAGCGCGGCATGAGTAGCTCGCGCCCAGTGTTATCCCCAGTTGTCCAGATCTGCGAGAGAAAATACTGATCACCATACTTGTGGAAGACCAGCTTGGTTTCCCCTGGTGTTTTGCTGGCTTGCACGGGCATCGTTATGACGAGAACACAGGTGCTGTTATCCGTACTTTGAATGAGCCAAACCTTATCGAAGTTTTTCTTGGCCTCGACTGTGTATTCGCCGTGCGGCAGAGTCTTCTGCCTAACGATGAAGTTGAACGGAATGTTGATTCTGCGTTCAGATTGAGCGGAAACGGATATGGCTGTCAGCGTTAACAGCAGACCCAATATGGCTAAAGTCTTGAGGGGTTGCTTTTTCATATGGCCTCCTTTTTTCGTTTGTGGATTTTGGTAGCTTGATTGCTGCCGTCATCTGCTAAGGCGGGAACTAGTCTGAATAGCTATCGTGTTTGAGGGAAAAACCTTCTCTAAAAGAAGCTTTTTGACGGTGAGCTGGTCAGGAATAAACGTGATACAATCACCGCGCTTAAGGCCTACCACCCAGCTTGGGGGTTGCAGAGTGGCACCCTCGCAAAAATCTATAACCCAACTGCTCATAGAGTGGCGCGATGGGGACGAGACGGCACTGAATAGGCTGATTCCCCTCGTCTATGAAGAGCTGCGCCGGCTGGCCCATCATTACATGCGTCGCGAGCGTCCTGGCCATACACTGCAAACAGCGGCTTTGGTCAATGAGGTTTATCTTCGACTCGTTGATCACAAAGGTATGCGATGGCAGAATCGGGCCCATTTCTATGCGGTGGCCGCGCAGGCCATGCGGCGCATACTCGTCGATCGTGCTCGGTCTCGCAAGTACCTAAAACGAGGAGGCAACGTGAAAATGATACGCCTTGATGAAGCGGCCACTGTGGTTCAGAAACAAGCGGCAGACCTGGTTGCGCTCGACGAGGCACTGAGTGAATTGGCAGCCATTGATCCGCGCAAGAGCCAGATTGTTGAAATGCGTCACTTCGGCGGGATGAGCGTGGAGGAAACGGCCGAAGTCCTCGGCGTATCGCCTGTAACAGTTATGCGGGACTGGAGCACTGCTAAAGCATGGCTGTTGCGAGCAATGAGTCCCGACGCCACGCCAGAGCCAAAGAAAAACCGCTAAATAACTTGATAGGCGCTGGTGGCGAATCCCGCCTTAGCATATAGAAGGCCAAGATGACGCCTGAACGCTGGAACCAAATCGATAACTTGTTGCAGGGGGTCCTTGAGCGACCGTTTGCGGAGCGCGCCACCCTACTCGCAGAGGCCTGCGCCGGAGATGAATTTTTGCGTCAGGAAGTTGAGTCTCTTATCAGTTTTCGGGAGATGGCTGAGAGCTTTCTTGAGGTACCAGCCCTGGAGGCTGCGGCCGATCTACTTTGTGACGGCCAAGCCGAGTCGATGGAAGGGCTGGTTATTGGTCGTTACAGAATTGAAGCACTGATTGGCCGTGGAGGAATGGGGGAGGTTTACCTGGCGGAAGACACCAATTTGGATATCAAGGTCGCTATCAAGTTCTTGCCTTCGTACCTGGAGAAGGATGAATTAGCCAAGAAACGCCTGATCAGGGAGGCGAAAGCGGCGGCCCAACTAGACCACCCGAACATCTGCTCCATTTATGAAGTAGCAGAGAAAGCCGGTCACAGCTTCATAGTGATGCAATATGTGGTGGGAGAGACACTTGCCTCCAGGATTCAGCGACCACCGTTGGCCGTCGGCGAATCGCTCGAGGTGGCTTTACAGGTTGCTGACGCACTGGTCCAAGCGCACTCGCGCGGGATCATTCATCGTGATATCAAGCCGCAAAACATAATGATTACCCAGCGGGGGCAAGTGAAGGTGCTCGACTTTGGATTGGCCAAACTGGATGCGCCTGGTGACGGAGCAGCGGAAGCGCCGACCCGAAGCCTGTTATCGGCTCCGGGTGTAATAATTGGCACCGCACCGTACATGTCCCCTGAGCAGGCGAAGGGTTCGTTCGTTGACGCGCGCAGTGATCTATTTTCTCTGGGCGTGGTGCTTTACGAATGCGTTACCGGCAGACTCCCATTCGCCGGCGACACCCCAATGGAGACACGGGGACAAGTGATACATGTTCATCCACCACCACCGTCGCAGTTTAATCCGCACGTGTCACCTGAGTTAGATGCTGTGACCCTTAAGGCGCTTGCCAAGGAGGCGGATGCTCGCTACCAATCAGCGGCAGACTTGCTGGAAGATCTGCGCGCGGTACGTTCGACGCTGCAACCTGACGACCGCGCGCCGACTAAACAGCTGCCCGTGAAAACCGCCAAACCGAGGCCATCGGCTTTGACCAGCTTGTCCGAAGCATTGCGGCGGCCGCGCGTCCTAATCCCCACAATTGCTGTGGCCCTGACCCTCGCGCTGCCTGCCTTCTGGATTGTCCTCCCAAGGTTGCGTACCAGGCCACATCTTCCTTCACGGGAGGCCATGTTTTGGTACGACGCGGGCACGACCGCTCTACGCAACGGCGCCTACTATCAAGCCAGCAAAGCCCTACAACAAGCAGTCAAGATTGATGACAAATTCGCGCTTGGGCATGCATGGTTGGCGGAAGCTTACACCGAACTCGATTACAGCGATAAGGCGAAGGATGAAATCATTCGCGCCGAATCGCTCGCGCGCCAGTTACCAATGCAGCAATCAGACGCGCTCTATCTACAAGCAGTCACGAACACGGTGCTGCGCGATTTCCCACCTGCCATTGAGAGCTACAAACAGATCGCGCGCCAAGCCTCCGACAATGAGAAGGCGAACGTATATTTGGATTTGGGGAGGGCATACGAAAAGAACGATCAGTTAAAGGAGGCCAAAGAGAATTATCAGGAAGCCGCCAAATTTGCGCCGCAAGAGGCAGCAGCCTTCCTGCGCTTGGGTGTGGTGTGCGGTCAGCTACAGGACTCTACATGCGCCTCTGAAGCATTCCAAAAAGCCGAAGCGCTTTATGAAGCTCTCGGCAACCACGAAGGCGTTACCGAAGTGTTCTACCAGCGCGCCTTCCTTTTCATATACGAAGTCAAGCTGCTGGAAGCCGGGGCGCAATTAGACAAGGCGCTTCAAATGACGAAGGCCACCGGGAACCAGTATCAGTTGATCAGAGTGCTTCAGTTACTAAGCACCGTCTCTGCGCTCGAAGGCCATATAGCACAAGCGACAAAGCAGGCAACCGAGGCCGTACAGCTAGCGCGAGACAACGGCATTGAGAATCAAGCCACAAGCGGCCTCATATTTCTCGGCAGCGCGTTTCTATGGCGTGGCGACTACAGCGATGCTGAAAGATATTACCAGCAGGCGTTAGAGCTCGCCCAGAGAGACAAATTGCTCGTGAATGAAGCGTGGGCGTTAACGCAACTCGGAAGCTTGCGCTCTAAGCAACACAAAACAGAGGAAGCTTTGCACTATATCGAGAGGGCGATTGTTTTCTATCAACAGAGGGGTTACCGCAAGTGGCTTTCGCTGACCCTGCCAATACTCGGACGCTCGTACCGTGATAGAGGCGATTACGAAGCCGCCCTGAAAACATTCGAAGAGCAGCTTAAACTTGGAGAGCAACTGGGCGATCAGTTCGAGGTCGGACTAGTGGATATCGACATCGGCAACGTGCTTTCGTATAAGGAACAGTACCCAGAAGCGCTCGGCCGTTTTGATGAGAGCTACAGAATCTTCAAGTCACTGAAAGCCGAGGTCTACATGGCGTATGCGGCAGAGAATCGGGCTAGTGTGCTGTGGCGACTGGGTCGGTCCGAAGAGGGCAGGGCGGCGCTCGATGAAGCCGCATCGATCGCAGAGCGAGCAGAACATCCGGAGGATACGTATAAGCCGTTGCTGGCTGACATCCATCTGACCAACTCCCTACTGGAATTGAGCGATTGGCATCTGCGAGAGTCTAAAGCCAAAGCCCTTGAGTTAGCTGATAGCGAATACCCGGCCGTGGCTATTCAGGCAAAGCATACGCTGGCATTGGCGCAGGCTCGTGCGGGTGTCACGCGAGGAACAAGGCTTCTGTGCCAAGAGGCGATTGACATGGCCGCCGGCACGGCCGATCCCCAACTAGTCTCCGGTGCATTGTTGGCGTCCGCTGAAGCGCTCCTCTACAGCGGTGAAGCACAGCCGGCGCTAGAAGCGGCACTACGGGCGCAGGAGAGCTTCGCGCGCTATGGAAAATCGGATTCGGAATGGCGTGCGTGGCTGATCGCGGCGCAGGCCAGTCAGCGGCTAGGCAATCAGACAGCGGCGCATGAGTACTCCTCGTATGCAGTTGCCCGGCTATCAGATCTTGAGCAGAAATGGGGCTCGAAAGCTTACAACGGTTATCTTGCAAGGGCGGACATAATGCAATTCCGTAAACAACTGGACCAACTTCTTAAAGCCTAAACGAAAGGAACGCAAAAATGGCAAATATTAGCGATCCTCCCGTTAACATTCCCCCTGTGAAGGGGAATAAGTTAGTGATAACGGCTGGTGCAGGAACTAGAGAACAAACACTGACAGTCGAAACCAAAGGAAAGAAATTAAAGCTCATTGTGACAAGGGGAGAAACAAGGTTCGAGACGCCTATCGATGAGGGCAAATGGAAGCTGGAAATCGTAGAAGTCACATAGCCTTCCTAACTCGCATCGACCGTCTCCAAGCCGAGCCCCGTTGTCGTGGCGGCACGGACCAAGTAGCGCCCGCCGCTGAGGCGAAGCGCTGTCAAAACTTTGAGGAATTCTGGAGTCGCGACTGAACAATTCAAGCTGCGTAAATTCGCAGGTCGGGAAGGGGGCAGTCGTTAGCTTGAAGGTTCGGTAAGTTCAAGGCGCCCCCGCTCGAGTTTCAGAGGCTTCATCATCGAATCAAGCACTCAATGCAGTAAACCCAGAGGCTTGACTGATAGGATAAGCACTGGCATTCAAGGTTCAGCGGGGGCGCCTTGAACTTACCGAACCTTCAAGCTAACGACTGCCCCCTTCCCGACCTGCGAATTTACGCAGCTTGAATTGTCCAAAATGCTCAGCTTCAAAGCTCCAGGGCATCCTTAGAGTTTTAACACAGTAAGGCCATGAATCCCGATTCGCCACCGCGAATGAAAATAGAAACAAGGAGCGGTCAGGTTGAGTCAACTCAATTCTATTTTCATAAGAGTCTCGGAAGTGGGTGGATGTTTCAGATCCTTTCTACACAGACACGATCTTTTTATCCTTCCTTATCCACATCGGAAAATAGAGCTAGCGTGAAGTTTGCCTGATTTGATTCGCATACTCTGCACAGAGTGCCATCTTCGAGAGTTATCACCAGCAATAGAGCGCAACCCTTATTTGCTACACCAACGTCTGAATCTGCGTCTTCTGCATGTAGAAACGTCCGAAATCGCGTTGCGCGACTCAGCGGCAGCGTAAGACCACCATTTTCGGAGAAGCCTAGATATAACAGCTCTCTAGACACCCCTTTAACCACTGCGTCCGAAAAGACTTTCAATCCGTTGCAGGCAACGGCAACACTCAAAAGGGAAGAAGAACTCTTCCACCTTTTTAAGTGCTCCAGGGCTATTTCGGGAGTTATGTCCACTACTCGTTGAATCCGTGCTTTTTCGTGATCGGAACAGGCGAGCCGTCATAGCGGCGGAGCGCTATGACGACCTATTCGGCCAGCTTTTTCAACCCATCTCGATCCCCTTGAATTTATCAGCGGAAGGGGTATTCTCTTTGAGAATCTTATCATTATGCCAAGGTGTAGCGTTACGCCTCTGGAAATTGACGGCTGTGGATCCGACAACAGTCGATCACCGCTCGTCAATGCCGTCAACATCTTCCTGGCGACGCTGAGATACGTGGCATTTTTGGGGCATTAGCGAAGTCGATCCCTCTGGTACATTCGTTGTTAGCGGGCCGTAAGATGAATTCGAATCTTTATGATCCTGCATTCTGGAGCCGGCTACAATTCGGTTTCACACTGACCTATCACTACCTCTTCCCGCAGCTCACCATGGGACTAGCGTGGTTTCTGGTGTATTGGAAATGGCGGGCTTTGCGGACCGGTGATGAAAAGTACAATCAAGCCGTCAGGTTCTGGGCCAAGATTTTCGGGCTCAACTTTGCCGTCGGCGTTGTAACCGGCATTCCGATGGAGTTTCAGTTCGGAACTAACTGGGCAGACTTTTCCAAATATGCCGGCGGAGTTATCGGACAAACCTTAGCGATGGAAGGCATGTTCGCCTTCTTCCTGGAAAGTGCATTCATCGGCGCGTTGATCTGGGGTGAAAAGCGACTGGGCCCGAGCTATCACTTCCTGGCTGCGTTGGCGGTAGCGATTGGTAGCTGGCTTTCGGGTTACTTCATTCTGGTCACAAATGCTTTTATGCAGCATCCGGTGGGTTACCAGATCGAAACCAATGGCCTGCTTGGCATCGCCAGCCTCAGCGCATACTTGCTGAATCCGTGGGCGTGGATTCAATACGCACACAATCAGATGGCAGCACTGGTGACCGGATCGTTCGTCATCGCAGCGGTAGGGGCCTTTTATGCGCTGCGAAGAGTTCATCACGATCAGGCGCAGCTCTATCTCCGCGCGGGCACGCTTGTTGCGCTCATTGCTTCTGTTCTGGTTGCCTTTCCGACCGGCGACCAGCAGGCCAAGATGGTCGGAAATCACCAACCGGTAACGCTCGCAGCAATGGAAGGTAGATTCGTAGGGGGACCGATGGCGGGTGTCGCAGTGATTGGCCAGCCGAATATTGCTGCCAGGCGGCTTGATAATCCTATTGAAGTTCCCGGAGCACTCAGTTTTCTCGCGTACGGGACCTTTCAAAGTTATGTACACGGCCTGGATGAATATCCCGATGATACATGGCCTGACAACATCGAGCTTTTGTACTACTCCTTTCACTTGATGATTACGCTCGGCACGATGTTCATTCTCCTGATGGCTTTTGCCTGCTTCCAGAATTGGCGCGGCCGACTGCAATCGAGCGACTGGCTGCTGTGGGTGTTGATGCTGGCGTTTCCGTTTCCTTACATCGCCAACACCCTGGGCTGGATGACGGCCGAGCTGGGACGCCAACCCTGGCTGATCTATGGACTCTTTCACACGCGCGATGGCTACAGTAAGGTGGTGAGCAACGGCAACACCATTTTCACGTTGATTGGCTTCACGGGTCTTTATTTTGTACTTGGCCTGCTCTTCCTCTATTTGGTTGGTCGTGAGATCGGCCATGGTCCGGGTGAATTGACTGACAGTGTCGAGGAGGTGCCGGTTCTATGATCGCGCTGTGGTATGGAGTCGTTGGGTTCATGCTCATCGTCTACGTGGCCCTGGACGGTCGCAATTTCGGCGCGGGGATATTGCACTGGCTTGTCGCTAAGACACCCGAAGAGCGCCGGCAGGTTATTGCGGCGATGGGGCCGCTATGGTCATGGCACGAAGTGTGGCTGGTCGGTTTTGGCGGTACTTTGGTTGCTGTGTTTCCCAGACTGATGGCCTCGGCCTTTGCGGGCTACTATCTCGCTCTCTTTCTTATCCTGTGGGGCCTGATTTTACGTGGGATTTCGATCGAGGTTGGTGGTCATATTAATGATCGCCTTTGGCAAAGCTTTTGGGATTTCGTTTTTGTGTTCTCAAATATTCTCTTGGCCATCCTCTTCGGCGCGGCGGCAGGAAACCTGGCGCGGGGAGTTCCGCTCGATGCTCAAGGCAACTTCTCGATGGCATTTTTCACGAATTTCAATGTGCGAGGTTATGTGGGTTTACTTGACTGGTACACGGTATCCATTGCGATCTTCGCAACTGTCATATTGGCTGCTCATGGAGCAACCTATCTCACGCTGAAGACGGAAGGTCCAGTGCATGACCGTAGCGCAACGTTGTCCAGATATCTGTGGATTGCGGTGATTCCGCTCTTGCTTGTTATCTCGATTGAGACTTCATTCGTTCGTCCCGGACTTGCCGGGCAAGCGCTTCACAATCCGTTTTGTTGGGTGGGATTGCTGGTAGTTGTAGCTGCCATCATCGCCCTTATTTCGGGTCTCTCAACACATCGGGAAATGCGTGCTTTTGTTGGGTCGAATCTTGTTATCGTCGGTTTGTTGGCAACCGGGGGCGCGGCCATTTTTCCAGTGATGCTTTATTCGACTCTTGCACCTGAAAATTCACTGACCGCCTACGCTGTCGCTTCCAGTCCGGGCACACTACTGCTGGCTTCGATTTGGTGGCCAATTGGTTTCGTTTTAGCGTCGGTCTATTTCGTCTTTATCTCGCGACGCTATGTAGGGAAAGTCAGCGTCAGGCGTGACAACCAGGGGTTCTATTGAAGTGTTTGCAGGAGGCTAGGATTGAATCCCACACACGGAAGTGTGTGGATTGTTCAGATCGTTTCTAAAAAGCGACGCTTAAACAGTCAGCGCGCTACGCGCGTAAGTCAGAGATTCAATTGTTTGTACAAAGGATCTGAAGTATCCACCCACTGCCGAGACTGTGTCGAAAATAGAAAAATTCCCCCACACGGCAGTGTGGGGATGGTTCAGATCCTCTCTACAACGGATACCCGCCAGTAAGAGCACCAGCACGGGAACAACTTTCTTGAAGGTCATGCGACGCTTCGTGGGCAGCGAATTTACGACCCGGAAGCGGTATTCGCTCTCATTTCCACTAGTGGCACAACAGGCCGGCCCAAGGGTGTTGTGCTGACTCACGCAAACATTCTGGCGAATGTAGAACACGTCAACTACTGGATGCCTTACAAAGAAGGCACCGTTTTTCTCCACGCGGCGCCGATTTTTCACATCGCGGACTTTCCGTTCATGGTCGCGGCGCCGGCTTTCGGGATCTGCCAGGTCACGATTCCGAAGTTCAGCCCGCAAAGCTTCTGCGAGACGGTGGAACGTGAGCGTGTCACTCACACAGTATTAGTGCCGACGATGATTAATTTGCTGACCCAGTTCCCGGAGCTCAAGGAATATGACTTGAGCAGTCTGAAGGGATTGGCGTACGGCGGATCTCCGATGGCTCCTGAAGGACAGGAAGTTGCAGCCGGACAAACAGGTGAATTGGTGGCTCGTGGCGCAAACGTAATGCGTGGTTACTGGAATAATCCGGAAGAAACCGCGCTTGCGTTCAGAAACGGACTGTTTCGTACGGGAGACGTCGGCTATCAGGATGCAAAAGGATATTTCTATATCAAGGACCGCTTGAAGGACATGATCGTTTTCAGAAACCGAGCTACCGAAAAGCGGCTCAGGCAAGATACTCAAGAAGGTTTTGCGCGAGCGTTTTTGGGCGCAACAGGCTTCATGCAGGTGACTCGCTCCAGATTTTTTAAGTTCAAAAACTGGCGTCGGTGCGTAAAGCACCAGCATCTGAACCGTACCTGAACAAGATGATACAAAGCGAGCGCGCCGTTTTGAGACTGTGTGGTCCTGCGATTACTATCACGCAACCAATTCCAAAACGAATATATGAAGGAGCAGGCTAACCTTCGATGTCAATAGCAAACGAATTAAGTGGCGATATTGCCGCTGCAATCTTATCAGCGAAGAGCTGCACCCACGAAAAACTGATTGACCTCAAGGAAACAGTTATTAAGGTTCATTACGTTCTGCAAGAGTTGGACAATGGGAACCTCAAAGCGCCATTTAAGTCTCATCGGTCAACAGATGCTGGGGCTCTGAAAGATCCTTCACGGAACAATTAATGCGATTTGCGATATTCGGCAGCGGCGGCGTGGGAGGATATTTCGGCGGACGCCTTGCGCTGGCCGGCAATGACGTTACGTTCATTGCCCGCGGCGAGCACCTGCGCGCCTTGAGCTCGACTGGTCTTCGCGTCGACAGCATTAACGGCGACTTCACAATCTCGCCCGTTCGCGCGACTGATGATCCGGCGCAAGTAAATAATGTCGACGTCGTCATCCTGGGCGTGAAGGCGTGGCAGATTGGAGAGGCGGCCCAGGCCATGGAGTCCATGATCGGGCCAAGTGCTTTTGTGCTACCGCTGCAAAACGGGGTCGAAGCGTTTGAGCAATTGTCTGCGGTACTGGGAAGAGAGCACGTGCTCGGTGGTTTATGCAGAATCGTGAGTTACCTGGTTGAGCCGGGACGCGTTCGCCATGCCGGGTTCGAGCCCTTTGTCGCTTTCGGTGAATGGGACAATCATCCGAGTGATCGCGTTGCAGCATTGCGCGAAACGTTTACTCAAGCAGGTGTGGAGGCGAAGATCCCGCCTGACATTGAGGCAGCCATCTGGAACAAGTTCCTTTTCATCGCCGGCTACAGCGGCGTGGGTGCCGTAACCCAGTCGCCCGCAGGTGTGTTGCGTAGTCTGCCGCAAACTCGGGCACTGATGGAACGGGCCATGTGGGAGATTCTTTTGGTCGCCAGAGCCTACGGCGTTAGCTTGCCCGACGAAGTCGTGAATCAGGCGTTGACGAGTGTCGATGGGTTGCCAGAAAGCGCCATGTCCTCGATGCAGCGCGACATCATGGCGCACCGTCCCTCGGAGCTTGAATCTCAAAACGGAGCGGTTGTGCGCCTTGGGCAAAAAGCTGGAATCGAAACGCCCGTTAACAGCTTTCTTTACGCCAGCCTCCTGCCGCTGGAAATGCGGGCCCGTGGCGAATTGCAGTTTGCTGAATAAGCTCCACGCCGCTGAGCTCATCGGCCATTTATTCTGAAGCGGAAAAAGGCTCATACGATTCGGCGCTCGGCCTTCGGAACAAGCCGCGCACACGGACGTCTGATTGTGCAGAGGCGCTCGCGAAATGTATGATCACTTAGTAATGCATTTTGTTTCTAATCCTGGCTGATAGTGTTGACAGAAAATCACACAAATCGCAGGCCTAACCCCCAATGATCTTGGTGCCGCTTTGTGATAAGGTGAGCCACCTCAATGCTTGACCATTCAACGTCGATCAAAACTTTTCATGCTGAGAGTAAGCGTAAGCTCCGGTCAGTAATGAAAGTTTCAGCGTGGCGAAGCGGGCTGATGGCCGGCAGTACCCTCGCAGGCTTGTTCTCGCTGCCGGTCTGCGCACAGCAGGCTGACCCTGGGACGCCAGTCGTGGTGCAGCCTGGTGCGCCGGGCCAGCCAACCCGGACGCTGCCACCGTCGACTAGGGCCACACTGCCGCCACCTTCAGCGGCAGATGTGCGGTTCATGCAGGGCATGATCATGCATCATGCGCAAGCGGTTGAGATGACCGCGCTGATCGAATCGCACACTGTTAACAAGAATCTGCGGTCGTTGGGGGCGCGAATCAGCAGCTCGCAGTCGGAAGAAATAAAGTTTATGAAACGGTGGCTGGAGGCCAGGGGAGAACCGATTTCGCTTATGATGCCGGAAATGCCCGGTATGGATATGTCCGCCCATTCGATGCTTATGCCAGGGATGCTTACGGAAAAGCAGATGGAAGCTCTCAAAAAAGCGAAGGGCGAGGAGTTCGACCGTCTATTCTTGACTGGGATGATTCAGCACCACGGCGGCGCGTTGATTATGGTGAAGGACTTGTTCGATACTGCGGGCGCGGGGCAGGACGCTGAACTGTTCAATTTCGCGACCGATGTCGACAGTGGCCAACGCGCTGAGATCAGGATTATGCAAACAATGCTGGGGGAAAAACCTCTAGAGGAGAAACGA
>Ga0137404_10002432_pt1 | contig 12316 bp, 10 predicted proteins | sample CZOMad2_1_16fung_FD_108285 | JGI IMG/M metagenome (GOLD analysis project Ga0137404, IMG submission 108285) | Vadose zone soil fungal communities from Angelo Coast Range Reserve, California, USA - CZOMad2_1_16fungal (Illumina Assembly) | ecosystem: Environmental > Terrestrial > Soil > Vadose...
GCGACCAGCCTTCGCTGCCGGCGGCCAGCCCCGCGGCGATCAGCAGCAGGCTCAGCACGCCCAGGCCGATGGCGAGCTGGCGTCGTTCGATGCGTTCGTCGTCGGACATCAGCGCGCCTTGTTCAACTGCACCAGGCAGTCGGCCAGCACCTGCGCGCCCTCACCCAAACGCGGGCCAGGGCGAATCAGCAACTCGTAGTGCTCGGCGTTGAACCCGCAGCCGCGGCGCATGCGCACCGCCTGGATCGCCATCCAGCCGGGACGGCGTGGCATGCCGTCGAATTCACGCTCGGCGGCCATCACCAGGTCGGGCTGTGCACGCACGATGAACTCGGGGCTGAGCCGGGGAAACGGGCCGAGCTCGGGCGTCACGATGTTGCCCAGGCCCAGCCGCGCGAGTGTCTCGCCAATGAACGAAGCGGTGCCGGCCGCATAAGGCGAGCCATCGACTTCAAAGTAGACGCGCCGGCCGCGCAGTGCCGGTGGCACCCGGGCGGTCGCAGCATCGATGTCGCGCTCGATGCGATTCCACACCACGGCTGCCTGGTCGGGCACACCAAGCAGCAGCGACAAGGTGTCGAGACCGCGCCGCACTTCGGCATGGGTGTTGGATTCGATGACCAGCACTTTCACCCCGAGCCGTTCGAGCCGCCCGATCACCCGGGTAGACGGCGCGGCCAGCACCAGGTCGGGCTTGAGCGCGACGATGCGCTCGATCTGTGCGTCTTCCAGGCCGCCGAGCTTGGGCAACGCCTTGACCTCGGTCGGCGTGTTCGAGAAGCGGTCAGTGCCGACCAGGCGCGCACAACCGCCGAGGGCGCAAATGCTTTCGGTGATCGACGGCAGCAGCGTCACGATGCGCTGCGGCGGCGCGGGCAGCGTCAGCGTGGTGCCGCGGTGGTCGGGGACCGTCACCGCAGCGTTGGCCGTCGTGGCAAGCAGCAGCAAGATGCAGAGCAGTCCGCGACGAAACAGAAAACGGTTCATCTCGCGATTGTGGATTTTTTCACCGCCATCTCGATACCCGCCACTACCAAGGTCACCTGCTCGCCATCGGCATCAACAGGTTGGGAGCCATAGCCCAGGGTGGTGGCCAGAAAAATGACCCCGTGAGCAGGTTCCGTCAGCCACGCCGCCACGCGCCGCTCGGCGCAGCGCGACTTGCCGCTGGGCTGGCCACCGAGGACGAGTTCGCGTTGCACCGTTTCCTTCGCTCAAAGACCCGCGCCATCGAAACGCAGACCGATCCAGGCCTGGCGACCCAGGCTCTGGTACCCATATGCCGGCTCGTAGTCGCGATCGGTTGCGTTGAGCAGCTTGGCTTCGAGCCGCCATTGGCGTGCAAAGCGCCAGCTACCGCGCAGGTCCAGCGTTTCATAGCTGCCCAACATTTGCGTGCCATCAGGCCGCGAGCCGACACCGACGAGTGAACCGCCCACGCTCCAGTCGCCGATCCGATAGTCGGCCGTCAGGCTGGCCTGATGGGCCGCGCGGCGGTTGAGGCGCTGGCCGGTGTCTTCATTGGTGGCATCGACCAAGTCGACGGTGGCGCCGACCTCCAGAGCTTTCCAGCGCTGCGAACCGGACAGCGTGGCCCCCTGCAGGCGGGCATGGCCGACGTTGACCGCGCAGCCGAACATGTACGACGGGTCGGGCGGGCAGTTCGCGGGGCTGCTGTCGTAGGCAATCAGGTTGCTCACGCGGTTGCGGTACACGGTCAAGGCAGCGTTGCTGTCGCCCTCACGCCAGTTCAGACCCAGCTCGAAGCTGCGGCCCTTTTCCGGCTCGATTCCCGGTACACCGAAGCCAGGAAAGAACAGCTCGTTGAAGCTTGGCGCGCGGAAGGTATTGCCAGCCAACACGCGCACGCGCAGGCCCTTCGCGACTTCGAGGCTCCAGCCCAGTCGGCCCGTCGTGTTGTCACCGTAGACGGAATTGCTGTCTTGGCGCACATCGACCTGCAACGCCTGCGGACCGAATTTTCCGCTGTACCCCAGCACCAGAGCGTCGTTGCGACGCTCCTGGTCGTACGACGGCGACTCGGCTTGCTCGTTCAAATGCTCGTACGCCAGCATGACTTGCGTGTCGACATTGGGTGTCCAGGCGTTCTGCCAAGTCAGCTGGTCGCGGCGCGTGCGGAAGCGATCGATGATGTCCCCGCCGGTCTTCGAGTCGTCGTCGTTCTTCGACAGCTGAACCGTCGTGGTCCAGGCCGAGCTGAGGACCCCGCGGTAGTCAAGCGATGCAACGCTGCTGGTCAACTTGTTGCGAAAGTCCGCGTCCGGCAGGAACGACGGCGGTTCGGTGGAGTCGTACTGCCCGTTCAAGCGCGTCTCGACCAAGTTCAGGCCGATGCGATGACCCGCAGCAGGCGTGAACCCGAGTTTCACTTGGCCGCTGTCGCGGGTGAATCCGTCGAGGTCGGGGTTGTAAACGCCGAACGGGGCGTTGGGTTTCGTCGCCGACACGCCATCGCTGCTTTCGCGGCCCAGCGAGACGACATAGTCAAAGCCCCCTGCGCCACCACTGATTCCGGCACCGCCCTGGCGCGAGTGGTAGCCACCGGCGGCCACGTTGGCGAACAAGCGCAGCGGGCCTTCGCCGCGCTTCGTGAAGATCTGCACCACGCCGCCGACCGCATCCGCGCCATACAGGCTGGAGCCCGGCCCGCGCAGCACCTCGATGCGATCGATCTGCGACAGGCTGATCGACTCGAATTCGAACTGCCCGAGCGTGGCCGATCCGACGCGCACGCCGTCGACCAGCACCACGGTGTTGCTGGAGCCGGCACCGCGGATGAAAATGCCCGCGCTCTGGCCCGGGCCACCGCTGCGCGACACCTGCACACCGGCCTCGATGCGCAGCAGGGTTTCCAGCGAATCGGCGGTGGTGGTGAGAATCCGCTCGGCATCGATGACGATGACATCGGAGGTCACACGGTCCAGCGGCAGCGGTTCGCGGCTACCCGTCACCACAACGGGTGGGAGCACCGACTGGGCAGAAGCGGTGGCCACGAAGGCCGCGATGAGACAAAGGCAGAGCAGGCTGCGTGCAGCCGGAGGTGCACTCGGCACGGAAGCAAAGGTGGTCATGAAAGCTCGACAAAGAAGTCGTGCGCTCCTGCTTCCCCGCGAGAGCGCACCGCATGGCCCGCGGCAAGCCGCAGTCCCCTCGTTGGCCGGTATCCGGGCTGGCGGACAACCCATGCGACCTTCCCAGAACCGGGGTTCCAGTGGTGTATGCACATGAGCGAAGGCGTGAACCTTCGTCCGCTTACCGTTGCGGGGGCAGCGCAGGTGGGTTGCACAACCGGGGTGGTTGTACGGACCTCTGCTTCCCGTTTAACTGTGCCGGCGTGAAAACCGGCACGGGCACCAACGGCGCGATTGTAAGCAGCGACGGGTGCGACCCTACAATCACGGCCAGTCACTTCAACCCACAGCGCCATGTCGAAGACCCAGGAACTCGCGGATCGCGTGGAGCGTTTGCTGCTTCGGCATGAAGAACTCAAGCGCACCAATGAATTGCTCGAACAGCAGGTGACTGCATTGAGCAGCGAACGCGACAACCTGCGCTCGCGCCTGAACGCAGCGCGCAGCCGCATCGACGCCTTGCTGGTGCGCCTGCCCGGCGACTTTCCGACTGACACCCCGACCGGAGGAAGCGCATCGTGAAGCAGATGGAAGTCACCATCATGGGACAGAGCTACATCCTCGGTTGCCCCGAAGGCGGCGAAACCTTGCTGCTGGAAGCCGTGGGCAATGTGGACCGTGAAATGACCACGATCCGCGATTCCGGACGTGTCAAGGCACGCGAGCGCATTGCGGTGCTGGCGGCGCTGAATCTGGCCTACGCCCTCGCCGAGCGGCCCTTGCCCAAGGCCTCGCCAGGCCATGCCGATGAGGTCGATGTCGATGCGTTGATTCGGCGCCTCGATCAAGCCCTCGGCGCCGACGGACAATTGCTCTGAATTCACATGCAATTGCAGCCTGCACGCGTAGAATGATTTTCGTCCGTTGCGTTCGCGTGAGTTTTATATTTCCTTGAACCGATGCTCATATGAGCAAGGGCTTGGAACATCGCCAAGCAGGCGTGATCGTCTCGCGTCAGATGAACCCAAAGCTTGGCTGACCTCGCCCACCTGAACTCCTTGGTTCAGGAATGCGGCTCACGGTCCGCAGCGGACACCTTACTTGCCCACAGCAACTCAGCGTGCAGGCGTCCGAGCGGCCGGCGGACCCGACGGACGAAGGCTTCACATGACACAACAGTTCTGGCTGATGAAAAGTGAGCCCGGCGAGTGCTCCATCGACGACCTGGCCAAAGCCCCGCGAAAAACCGTGCCGTGGGTCGGCGTGCGCAACTACCAGGCGCGCAATTTCATGCGCGACCAGATGCGCGCCGGCGACGGTGTGCTGTTCTACCACTCGTCATGCCCCGAGCCGGGCATTGCGGGCGTGGCGGAAGTCGCGGGAACAGCCTATCCCGACGCCACACAGTTCGATCCGGCCAGCCACTACTTCGACGCGAAAGCCACGCACGACGAACCGCGCTGGTGGCATGTGGACGTGAAGCTGGAGCGCAAGACGCGTTTGCTGTCGCTGAAGGAAATGCGAGAGCAGCCGGCGCTGTCGTCCATGCGTGTGCTTCGCCCCGGCAATCGCCTGTCGATCACGCCGGTGACACCCCAGGAATGGAAGGCGACGCTGGCGCTGCTGGCCGGCTGATCACTCCGTTTCGAAGCGAATGCTGGCCAGCGTGACGTGATTGCCGCCGCGGCGTTGCGCCTGTGTGAGCGCGGCATCTGCGGCCTGGAGCAGTTCTTCTTGCGAGTGGGCCGTGTGCGGAAAGCTCGCCACGCCCATCGACACGGTGAAGCCGAGATCGTTGCCATTGAGCATGACGATCTGTGTGGCGCACTGCCGGCGCAAGCCTTCCATGCGGGCATGAGCGGTTGCCAACCCCACGCCGGACAGCAGCACCGCAAACAGGTCTTCTTGTACACGGCAGGAAGCGTCCATTGCACGGGTGTTGCTGCGCAGCAGCCGCCCCAGCGCTTCGAGCACGCGCGTGCGGGCTTCAGGCCCGAGCGCGCGCGCCTCATCGCTCAGCGGGTCGAGACACACCGACACCAGCGCAAATTCACGGTGCTCGCGCGACGACAGGTCGACCTCGCGACGCAATTGATCGTCAAAGTGCCCACGTTGGTAAAGGCCTGTGACGCTGTCGCGCAGCGATTGGTTCTCTTGGACTTCGCGACGGAATTCTTCGTTCGCCTGTTGCTGCAATTCCAGTTGCTGCAGCGCCAGGTGCAACTGCGCCTCGCTTTGGCGCTGTGCGGTGACTTCGATCCACAGGCTGCACAGGAAGCGCGCCGCACCGCCGCCCGCAGGCGCCAGCGGCACGCGGGTGACACTGAATTCGCGCCGTTGGCCGTTTTGCTCGAAGCGATGCTCGCTGACCTGGGGCACCGTCTGCACCATGGCCGAATGGTCGGCTGCCCGCAGCGCAGCGCCAGCGGCGGGATCGACCCAATCGTCGTCGGTGATGCCCTCGGCCGGACGGCCGAGCAGCGCTTGCATGCCGCTGTTGGCGTGCACATAACGGCCGGTTGAGGCTTCTTTGATGGCGAACAGCGCGTCGGCGCGGTCGAGCAAAGTGAGCAATACGACACCCCAGGCTTCCGGATCGAGATCCAGCGCCCGCGTCAGTCCACGCATTTGTTCCGAGCGCGCGGACAGGACATGCTGGGATTCCGTCATTTACTCACTCGCGAATGCCTTGCGGTTGTATACACCAGGGGCCATGACGACGCGAATGTGATTCGCGGCTCAGTTCACGAAATCATGATCGGATCTGCGAACGACCTGGGAAGCCCCTTGGTTCATCATAACGGCGGGCAACCCCATCCCGCGGCCGGCGCCAGCGCCCCCCCTAAGGTGCGGGAGTCAGGAACGCACGCGGGGACGGCCGCCCTTTTCGGCCCAGGTCCGGGTCCAGCGAATCTGCACCATCTGCAACATGGCCATGACCAGCAAGGCACAGCCGGCAAAGGCCACAAAGCCCCACAGGTAGGTGTTGGTCCACTGCTTCGATTGCCCCATGGCGTTGGGAATGAATCCACCGCCGAGCGCCCCGATCTCGCCAATCATGGAACCGGCCACCGCGGTGCTCAACGGCCAGCGCAACGGCACCAACTGGAACAGCGCTCCATTGCCGGCGCCCAGGGCCGCAAAACACAGCATGAACAGCAAGGTGGTCACGGCCACCGAGGTCGACGCCATGCCGCACAGCACCAGCGTCACGGCCACCAGGCCGAGCACACCGCCAAGCGTGTTGATGCCGCCGATCTTGTCGGACACATAGCCGCCCAGCACACGCACAGCGGAGCCCATGAGCGTGGCCAACATCGTCAGTTGTCCGGCCTCAATCTTGGTGACATTGAATTGGTCGTGAAAGTACGTCGGCAGAAAGCTCGCCAAGCCGATGAACCCGCCGAAAGTGATCACGTAAATGAGGCTGAATACCCAGCCGTCTTTCTCGAACAGGCATGACACATGTTCACGCAGAGTCTGGTGCTCGATATCGGGCGGCTCTTTGGCGGCAAACCACATCACGGCCATCGGCACGCACATGGTCAGCGCGGCCAGTCCGTAAACAGCTTGCCAGCCGAACTTGGCGGCCAACGGCGGCGCAAAAAGCACTGCCAGCACGGTGCCGCTGTTGCCGGCACCTGCGATGCCCATCGCGAGGCCTTTGTACTTGGGCGGAAACCAGCCCGAGCCCAACGACAGCGCGACGCCAAAACTGGCTCCGGCAATGCCGAGCAGCACGCCCATCGCCAGCACGCCGTCGTAGGTGTTGACGAAGAAGTAGCCGAAGGCCAACGCCATCACGATCAGGCTCATTTCGACCATCGCCGCATTCTTGCGCCCGATGTATTGCGACAGCACGCCCAGCGGAAAACGCATCAACGCGCCGGCAAGAATCGGCACCGACACCATGAACCCTTTCTGCGCTGCCGTCAGGTTGTAGGTTTCGCTGATGAATGGCGCCATGGCGCCATTCATCACCCAGATGGCGAAACAGAAGTCGAAATACAGAAATGCCGCGAACAAGGTGGGCGGATGGCCCGATTTCAAAAACTCCTTGGCAGAAGCCATGCAAATTCCTCAGTGAATGTTGTGTTGTGTGGTGATACAGCGCGCCGACACGCCCCAAGGCGCATGCGAGTGGTTCAGCGGGCCGACGTCCCGATAGAAAGCAAGTGAAGTGCCACGAACAATTGCCGGTCTCAGCGCGGCAGAAACAGCAGCCAATAAACCAGCAACAGGTTGAACAGCAACGAGATCACCAAGGCGACCTTCCACAGCCCGCTCTTGCTGCGCGCGAGCAAAGGCGGCACGCCCAGGGCAGGCAGCGAACGCGACGCTCCTCGTTCCAAGGCCAGCATCAATTCCTCGGCCGTCTCGAAGCGCTGCTTCTTATCGCGCGCGACGGCCTTGAGGAGGATGTGGTCGAGCCAAATTGGCACGTCGGGCCGGACCCGCGACGGCGGCTGCGGATCACGCTTGTGGCGTGCTGTCTGATAGGGTTCGATCTGGCCGTAGGGCAGGCGGGCCGTGAGCAGTTCGTAGAGCGTCGCGCCGAGCGCGAACAGATCGCTTTGTGCGTCGGCGGGTTCGTCGTTCCACTGCTCGGGATTCATGTAACTCGGCGTGCCGGCATGCAACGCACGCTGCTCCACAGGCTCACTCCCCGACACGGCGACGCCCAGGTCGAGCAAGCGCAACTGGCCATCGTCGCCCAAGTGAAAGTTGCCTGGCTTGACGTCGCGATGCACGATGCCCAGACGATGCAGCTGCCCGAGTGCTTTCGCCGCCGCGATGCCCCAGGCCAGCACCTCGGCCACGCCAACCGCGCGCCGGTTCGAGTCTGCGAGGTGCTGCTCCAGCGTGTGTCCTGCATGCCATGCATACAGGACGTAGAACGCGCTCGAATCGGGCGCGTCCTTCACTTGAACGAAACCCCGGTCGGCACGCTCGGCGACACGCGCGCTCAGCCATGCTTCGTGCGCAAACATGGCGCGTTCTTCGGGGTCATTGGCTCGCGAAGGATGCAGCGTCTTGAGCGCCCACAAGTCCCGGGTCTGCGAGTCCCTCACTTGATACAGCAGGTGAACCGCGGTATCCGCCACCAGCGCCGTGACCACGTAACCATCGATTTCATCGCCGACTCTCAAGCGCGGCGGCACCGGCAGTTTCCGGCTGCGCAGCAAGCCGTCCTGCAACTGTGAGCGTCCCAGACCCTTGACTCGCATCACCAGCGCCGTGGCGTTGTCGCGCGAGCCGGCAGCCAACGCGGCGTGCACCAAGGCATCGCTGGCCTGCTGCGCCGTTCCGCGCATGGCCAACTCGGCCATCTGCGCATTCGCAAGTACGCCATGCACGCCGTCGCTGAGCAGCACAAAGGTATCGCCCAAGCGCAAGTCGCCTTGCTCGTAGTCGACGCGCACCGAGTCGTCGAGACCGATGGCGCGGGTCAAACCGCTGCGGAAATCGATGTGGTCGATGCAATGGTCCTGCGTCAGTTGCTGGCACTCGCCGCTGCGCAGCAGATAGGCGCGGGTGTCACCAACGTGTGCCAGAGTCCAGCTTTGGCCCTGCAGCGCGAGCGCGGTCAGTGCGGTCAGCGCCGCACTGTCACGGCGGCGGCGGTTGTAACCCCACAGCCAGGAATTTTGCGCGCTGATGATGCGATCGAACACCACCGTGGTGTGCCAAGTTGGTGGCGCACCAAAATAGTCTTCCATCAAGGCCTGCACCGTGGTTTGGGCCGCCATCAGTCCCTCTCCCCCGCTCGATACCCCGTCGGCGATGGCGGCGACCAACCCTCTGATCTCCTCGTGAGCAGAGGGTCGCGCAGAAGCGGCAAAATCTTCGTTGCTTTCGCGTTGGCCGGGCTGGCTCGCGTGGCCGATGTCAATGTCGAAGCTCATATTCGCGGCAAAATCGCACTCAAAGAGGGCGCGTAAAAAACACTGAGAACGATAAAGCAAGAATCTCGCCCGAAAGAAGTGCGCTTTGCACCAACATGCGCTTCAAAGGGCACCGTGCACTGGCACCCCGATTGCTTTTCCTTTCTCTCAAACTACGACGACTGAGGCAGAACTCGATGAAGAAGATGAAGTTGGTGATGGTTGGCAACGGCATGGCCGGCGTGCGCACGCTGGAAGAGCTGTTGAAGATCGCGCCCGATTTGTACGACATCACCGTGTTCGGTGCGGAGCCGCATCCCAACTACAACCGCATTCTGTTGTCGCCCGTGCTGGCTGGGGAACAGACGCTCGATGAGATCGTGCTCAATCCGATGAGTTGGTATGAAGACCACGGCATCAAGCTGCACCTGGGCAAGAAGGTCGTTGATGTCAACCGCAGCAAGCGAATCGTCATTTCCGAAGATGGGACCGAAGAGGCTTATGACCGGCTGCTGATCGCCACCGGCTCCAATCCCTTCATACCGCCTTTGCCCGGTAAAGACCTGGACGGGGTGATCGCCTACCGCGACATCCAGGACACCAACACGATGATCGATGCCGCGGCCAAGTACAAGCACGCGGTGGTGGTGGGTGGCGGGCTGCTGGGCCTGGAAGCCGCCAACGGGCTGATGCTGCGCGGCATGCAGGTCAGCGTGGTGCACATCGCACCCTGGCTGATGGAACGCCAGCTCGACGACGTGGCGGGCAAGCTGCTGCAAAGGTCACTCGAATCGCGCGGACTCAAATTCCTGATGAACGCCCAGACGCAAGCGCTGATCGGCGACCAGGACGAAGGAAAGGCCGGCCGCGTGATGGCGGTTCAGTTCAAGGACGGCACCGAAGTGCCGGCCGACCTGGTGGTGATGGCTGCGGGCATCCGTCCGAACACCGCGTTGGCGGAAAAGATCGGCCTGCTGTGCGCGCGCGGCATCGTCGTCAACGACACCCTGCAAACCGTCACCGACCCGCGCATCTATTCGGTCGGCGAATGCGCCGCGCACCGCGGAATTGCCTACGGCCTGGTGGCGCCGCTGTTCGAGCAAGGCAAGGTGTGCGCAACGCACCTGGCCGAATTCGGCATCGGCCGCTACATCGGCTCGCAAACCTCGACCAAGCTGAAAGTCACCGGCATCGACCTGTTCTCGGCCGGCGATTTCATGGGCGGCGAGGGCTGCGAAGAAATCGTCATGAGCGACCCCTACGGCGGCGTCTACAAGAAGCTCGTCATCAGGGACGACAAACTGATCGGCGCCTGCATGTTCGGCGACACGGTCGACGGCAGCTGGTACTTCAAGCTGCTGCGCGAGGGCCGAAAAATCACCGACATCCGCGACAAGCTGATGTTCGGCGAATCCAACATCGGCGACACCGGACACGAGGGCCACAGCAAGGCGGCCGCCATGGCCGACAGCGACGAAGTCTGCGGCTGCAACGGTGTCACCAAGGGCACGATCTGCAAAGCCATCAAGGAAAAAGGCCTGTTCACACTCGAAGAGGTGCGCAAGCACACCAAGGCAAGCGGGTCATGCGGCTCGTGCACGGGCTTGGTTGAACAGCTTTTGATGTTCACGGCGGGCGGCGACTATTCGGCCGCACCGAAGAAGAAAGCCATGTGCGGCTGCACCGATCACAGCCACCAGGAAGTGCGCGACGCCATCAAGGAGCAAAAGCTGCTCACGATCGACGGCGTCTACCAGGCGATGGGCTGGCGCACGCCGAACGGCTGTTCGAGCTGCCGCCCGGCCGTCAACTACTACCTGATCAGCAGTTGGCCCAAAGAGGCCAAGGACGACCCGCAAAGCCGCTACATCAACGAACGCAGCCACGCCAATATCCGGAAGGACGGCACCTACTCGGTCATCCCGCGCATGTGGGGCGGCGAGACCACGGCCGACGAATTGCGCCGCATCGCCAACGCGGTCGACAAGTACAACATCCCCACCGTCAAGGTCACCGGCGGCCAGCGCATCGACTTGCTGGGCGTCAAGAAGGAAGACCTGGTCAATGTCTGGAAGGACATCGGCATGCCCAGCGGCCACGCGTACGCCAAGGCCTTGCGCACCGTGAAGACCTGCGTCGGCAGCGAATGGTGCCGCTTCGGCACGCAAGACAGCACGCAGATGGGCAAGGACCTGGAGCGCGCGATGTGGCGCATGTATGCGCCGCACAAGGTCAAGTTCGCGGTCAGCGGCTGCCCGCGCAACTGCGCCGAGGCCGGCATCAAGGACGTCGGCATCATCGGCGTCGATTCCGGCTGGGAGATGTACGTGGCCGGCAACGGCGGCATCAAGACCGAGGTCGCGCATTTCTTCGTCAAGCTCAAGACCGCCGAAGAGGTGCTCGAGTACACCGGCGCGTTCTGCCAGCTGTACCGCGAAGAGGGCTGGTACCTGGAACGCACCGTCCACTACGTGAACCGGGTCGGCCTCGACCACGTGAAGAAAAAGATCCTGGACGACCCCGCGGGCCGCAAAGCGCTGTGGGAGAGGCTGCAGTTCTCGCTGGACGGAGAGCCCGATCCCTGGTTCGAGTTCGACAAGGCATCGGTCGACACGCGCCAGTTCACCCCTCTTTCCGTCTGAGTCCGCAGCATCATGAGTGAATGGAAACCCATCTGCCTGGTCACCGACATTCCGGTGCTCGGCTCGCGCCGCGTGGCGCGCGCACAAGGCCCCAACGTCGCGATCTTCCGCAACAGCGAAGACAAGGTCTTCGCGCTGCTCGACCGCTGCCCGCACAAGGGCGGCCCGCTGAGCCAGGGCATCGTGTTCGGCGACGCGGTGGCCTGCCCGCTGCACAACTGGACCATCGGTCTGGCCGATGGCTGCGCGCGCGGCGCGGACGAAGGCTGCACGCAGCCGTTCCAGCTCAAGGTCGACCAGGGCATGGTGCACCTGGACGCCGAGGAACTGGCCACGTTGGCCATCAACGTTGCGCTGCCCAAAGCCGGTCCGGGCGCCTCCACCGGCGCGGTCGGCGATCGGACCTTCGAGGTGCAGGCGCCTCACACCCCGTGAACAGTTCACGCCTGCCGGCCGCACCCGTCCGCCGCAGCCTGGAAAGACCGTGACCGATACCCGTTCCACCTGCCCGTATTGCGGTGTGGGTTGTGGTGTGATCATCGAATCGCAAGGCGGCGCCGTCACCGGCGTGCGCGGCGACCCCGATCACCCGGCCAACTTCGGCCGCCTGTGCACCAAGGGCAGCACGCTGCACAACACCGCGACGGCCGCCATCGCGATGCAGGCGCGCCTGCTGCAGCCGGCGCGGCGCTGGGCA
>Ga0137404_10002435_pt1 | contig 12308 bp, 18 predicted proteins | sample CZOMad2_1_16fung_FD_108285 | JGI IMG/M metagenome (GOLD analysis project Ga0137404, IMG submission 108285) | Vadose zone soil fungal communities from Angelo Coast Range Reserve, California, USA - CZOMad2_1_16fungal (Illumina Assembly) | ecosystem: Environmental > Terrestrial > Soil > Vadose...
ATAGTCTGTACTCAGGCTCAAATATATTACTCTAAATCTGCATATGTTGTAACCAGTCATTCCAGTGCTTGCTGTATGGAAGTAGGGCCTTTTCAGGGGACAAAACCAAAGAGTGTCTCTACCCCTTCCCATTGAGGTTAAAATGTGTCAACCCTGAGGACAAGAAGATGACTGGTTGGCAGTTCCTCAACTGCACCACTACCCCTACCTCAGCCATGCACAGATCACATTCTGTCCAAGCATCCTGACCCTTTAACCATCAGGCCAAAAGGAATAACCATACAATAGCTACTATAGCATGGGTCCATATGGATGTCAGTCACACACCCCACATTTATTAACAGACTGGTGAAGGGGTAGGTCTTGAGCACTGTTCCCCCAGGCACCACATTGGCACATCCCATGATCTTTTTCCATTCTTTAGGTAGATGCTCTTGAAACTGGAAAGTGAGGAAAATCAAAACCAGAGTCATCCTTGAGTTTATATCTCACCTGCTCTATCATGTTTTCAAGGAAAGACTCCATGAATGGCTGTAGCTCCTCATACACTCCGTAATTATCCAAACCTTCTCTACTCTCATATGGCAGCCTCTGGGTCAGGTTCACCCTGGATGCTCCGGCCTTATGAAGCAAGTTGGCAGGTATGTCAGTTGGGGCCCCGGTCCCCTGTGTGGCCATGTGACACCGCTGCGGTCTATCTGCTCTTCAAGGCTCACCTTTTCTCCATATCTGGCATACATGCTGAAATGCCATGACAGGAAGTTGAAGTCTGGGTCCCGGCTATCAAAGGGCTTTGAGTGCACCTCATCCATAGCCACTGCGAACTTGTCCCACAAGCCCTTCAAATTTTCCGGAATAGTACTGGCAGCCATGATGAAGACCATTGTTGTCTCATCCTTGCACTTGATTTTGAGATGGTTTCTGCTCCTGGTCAACCCAAGCCGCCACAGCATCACAGTCCCTGCACTCACCCCTCTGTCATGGAGGATGGAATTTTCACATATTCCTTTGTTGATGACAACCCCAACGGTTCAGCTCGTCGCAGCTGAGGGAGATCATTGGGCTCTGGTTTCACATCCTATAAAGCGAGCAAGCACACTCACCCTCTTTTGTAGGTCATCCACAGAAGAGGCCACATGGGCAGACTGCGCCAAGGACCTCTGTTCGTCCGTCATACGAGAGTGAGTGGAAGCACAGTATACACCCCCATATGGTGCCTTGTCCCCCACCTCCACCACCTCCACATGGTACCGGCCAAGACTGGATCTTGCCAGCTGATTATCCCCAAGCAATGGACCAGGTTCAAGATGTTCTGGATCCCAGGCCATGTTCCAATCCCTCATCTCAAGGGATTTAGAGCCAGAAACTGGCAACCCCTCGGGCCAAACCGCCCAGTCCCTTGGCCGCAGTTTGAAAAGACTTGGCATCCATGTCAGTCTGCAAGGCTGATCAAGAGTCTGGCTGCACACGCACTTTGTCTGGAATTCCTGGCCAAAGAACTTGTCGGTCTGGGACAAGACGTGACAAGCTACCCCCTCTAACCCTTCCAGCCTCAGCACATTTGACCATTTTGCCAATCCGGGCAGAATCTGGTGCTTGACCAGATGCAGAATATCTTCATTTTCTGGTAAGCACCAGGGTCAGTGTTAAATGAGGTCAATACTCACCTGGAGCTTGGGGTTGCCTAAGCATATTTGCCACATTATGCACCGCATTCATTGTCCCGGACACCAAACAGGCCCATGACGACAAGGATTGAGCCAACAGGAGCAGAATGTAGGGGCCCCCTGGATAGTGTTTGGATCATAGCAATCATGCATTAAACAAATACATACCGCCTTGGCAAAGCATTGCCAACTTTTCCCCCAGCAGCCACCATGACAAGATTTTGCGTTCCCATTTGAGGTGCAACCCACAAAGTTTTGCCACTGTGGATATGACGACATGTTTAGCCAGCTTGTTTGACTTCATCCTCCTTGAAGAGGTGAGCTCAATCACCAGAGCGATATCTAAGACAAACTCACTTGGTCATGGTGTGGGTCAGCTGCATTATGGCCACCATAACCCAGAATTTGACTGAACCCTCTAAACCCTCCATCTTTGACAAGAAGGTGACTTGCTGGGCAATACCCCCACTCCTTGGGCCTGTAAGCTCAGACTCCTCCAAAAGTGCCTGCTCCATCGCATCCCTTTCAAGTGACCTGGAGGGCTCTGTTGTCCCTGCCAGGGCTAATAGGAACCTTCTGGCCGCTACATCCTCCTGTTTGGGATAGTGTTTAACAGTCTCCCACACCTGGTCTAAAGGCTTCTGGGCCCCCCAAGACATAGGGGGAGGCTTCCCTCCCTGTACCCCTCTGGCATGGCTCTTCCTTTTTGTAGCACCCATGGTTTCCTCTGCTCTGCCTACCTTCCGACCAGATCTAGGACGTAATTGCCACTGAGATTTGGGTGCGTTGGGATTTTTGCCCTTCTTGGGAGCACATCCTTCAACTGCCACCTCTGATGCTGTCTCCCCTTGACTTGGCCCAGGAGGAGCTGCCATCCTAGCCTCTGTTGTACCAGGGGAATGCAAGCCCACCCCAGACTTCACTGGATCCAGACCTGGCTTCTTCCTTTCCCGGAGACGGGTTGAAGGAGATCCATCCTCCACAGGGTGATCTATCACCACCTTGGCATTGGGCTTGATTCTCTTGCTAGCTGGACGGTCAGCTCCCACATCCATGTCATTCTTCTGCCACTGTTGACCTGAGGGACCCAGAGACAACATCTGGACCTCTGCACAGGCGGCATTCAAATCGGCTGCAGATGGTTCCTGTCCTTGACCGAGCTTCTTCCGTTTCTGGAGACGAGTCCAAGGTCTTACATACTCCCCAATTCCATTTCTCACCACTTCATTGGGTTTGCAGCTCTGGCTAGCTAGACGTTCAGCTGCTTCAGGCATTGCTCTCTCATCAGCCTGTCCTGGTGGGGCCTCCGGAGATTCCATCCTGGCATCTTTCATGGTGGAATGAATGCCCACCTTAGTCCCCTCCGCTTCCTGTGGGGGAATGGTCCTTGGTTGGAGAGCACCTGTCTCCACATGGGCATATGTTCCCTCAGCGTTCTCCTGTGTGCCTTCCACCGACAATGCATGGCTTGGGACTGCCTGACTCATTTCCACCCAAGGGTGCTCCCTAAGCGAAACTGTTTTGGGGCTTTCCCAGCTTCTGTCAAAATTGCTTCACGTGACAAGAAGCATTAATTACCTTGTCACATATGGCCTAGTTTTGAGCAGGGCTTCTAAGGCCGACAGCTCCGCTTGATCTTCAGGGGACCTAGTTAATATGACAGCTTGAGGGATCTGTTGGATACACCATAACATCAGCTCCCCTTGCTTTGAGGAAATAGCTTGTTTCATCAGACAATGACTGGCGATCATGTCACGGGTGACAAGATCAGGCACACATGTATATATATATATCCCAAAAACTTGGAAATGTCCCAAAATTGGCTCAGCTAGTACTAAACCCATTCTAACCAAAATACTTAGAAAAGCCGTTCTTTTCAAGGTTATTACCAATCAACCCACAACAGCCCCCTGATTAGTAATAATGGGGCCCAACACATTGTGACCTGGCTTCAGGGATATTCCCAAGCCAACAATGTAAATGGACAATTCTATGCTGACAAGAGGTTTATAGGAATGGTTTTCCCCAGTCCTCATGAATTTGATCCCAATGCCTGTCCAGATCCAAGTTCTTGGGTTCCCGGCGGAGCTGGAAATACGACGCGTGATTCCAAACCATTTTTTACGTCTGAGCCCAGTGATCCCAAACGAAAAGGCACACGAGAAACTCAACCATGCCAAAATCAAGCCGATCGCATTCCACCAAAATCAGTAAGGAGGCAGGCCATGTGAGTTATAAGCATATGAACCCCTTGCAAAAGCTTGACTTTATCCAAGATCGGCTGTCCTCACACCTGTTCTAATTGTTTTGAACTCCGCGCGGGAGGTTCCTGGAGAGAGCACAGGAGGCGCCTGGGCAAACACACGTCATGCAATGAACAATGCCAGGGTTACAGCCAGCTTCGGGATTGGCTCACTCTACAGTTAACCCTCCAATCACAAGGGCGCCAAACTGAAAAACTATACAAGGGTCCAATATTTCCCAAATCTGGAAGGCTTTTCCCAGGCCTGTGCCCTTTGCTCTTGGAAAAGGCTGGTTATGGCCTGGGTGTGTCTGGAAATATGGTAGCCCAAGGATCTGGCAGTGCTGTCTCCACCCACAGCCCTGCAGGGGTGAGACAAGAGGACACTGGATCCATGGATGTTGATGAGGCCCAGCCGCCACCACTGAGGATTTTATTTATTCCTGATCCTCAACATGCTGGCACCATAGATTTGAAGACAGCGGCATCCAGAATTGAATTCTTGCCAGTGCAGGTCATGCGAGGAAGGGATGATGATTGGATCGCCAGGGTCTCCCATCTGGACCCCAATGGATTGTGGCATTGCAAGCCATACCAGGGGAAGGGGAAGGGGAAGGCCCCAGGGGAGGAATGGGTAAGGATGTTAGACTGGGTGAGTGCAGACAATATTAGCATTGAATGGGCATTGATCTCATTCACCAGCTGAGGGTTTTCCTCTTAATGGATGAGGAGGGGGATGCTGAGGTCACAGTACAGGAACATGGCACATTTATGGGGGAATTCACCAGGCGTGACATGAACGACGGGGCCTTGGCAAGGAGGGCGGCCGAGCTCAAGAAGTCCTTCGATGTCATAGTGCTATCCATCAGACCGTCCAAGATGTCTCCCATAGAGTGAGGCATCCACTCTTCCTGTTGATTTGTGACACCATTCTTCTTCTTTTTTCTTTCTCCTCTATCAATACTTAGGACTTCTGGCTGACCCTCTCTGCCTCAGGCATAGGACTGCGATGCACTGGTTGAGGGAACTAGAGAGGACGGTCTTCATCTGGCCAAGCATAGAAGAGAGGCTGCAAGACCTCTCCAAGCTGCCCACCTTGACGGACCTTAAGCACATTGCTGAAACCAATGGGCTTCCTATCCCCAAACTTGACTCTTGGCCACCAAGACAGCTGTCCATGCAAACCGTCATAGCCAAGAGGACCCATTCTTTTGGAGGGATGCATGTGAGGTATCCTGCCCACAATGTCCCAGCCTCAGACCCAGAAGGCCTCTGGTTTTCACAGCAGTTTATCCCTACACTGCAGGATGGGGGAGAGTTAAGGGCCTTTGTGCTTGGTGGGGAGATGGTGTATGTGGTGCACAGCAAGATCCTTGGGGGGGGAAGCTTGAAGCATGGGGTCTCAGATGGTTGGTCCATAGATGTCATGGACAAGTTGCCTCCCCTTGCATCACAGCCCAGGTAAGCAATCCAGTTCCATCTCTCAAGGCTCTGACTGAGACTAAGCATGGGTCCAGTGATGTGTTGACATGGAAGTTGCAAGGCTTCCCTGGTCTCACACATCAGGCTGGTCAGAGAGGGCTGAAAGAACTGGCCCAATTTGTGGAAGATCAGGTGGTGAAAATCATTGAGAGGGAGGAGGCCAGACTTAAGCTCCGGAGTTCCTTAAGGGTCTTTGCCAGGATGGATGTTGGGTTGATGGCTGGTGAGGAGGGTAGACCTCACTACTTTGTCAATGAGGTGACTCGTGCCCCACATTGTGGGCTATGGCTGAGCCATGACCATGAGAGAACAGTCAAGTCAGTCAGTAGGGCATTGGGCATTGGACTGAGGAGGGAGTGTGATGAGGTCTCAGCTTTCCTCTGTCCTACAGAATATACAGGCAATTAATTAACACATTAATGAACAATGACACCTATCATTGGGTGGAACTTTCAAGAAAAATGTTAGAACAGCAGGGTGGTTCATGTAAGACACCCAAAGGTTGTGAAAGCAAGCTGAATGACTAACTAATGTCTAGCTGTCAAATTGAGGTCATTTTGACTGTATGTGGATCACTCCCTGGGTACCTGCGTCATAGGTTGGGCGGAGTTTCAATTGCTTTAGGACGATGGTGGTGTGGTCTACCAGAGATGGTCCCCCTTCAGTAGGACTTTTGTAAAGTACTGTTGAAATTCCAAGAAATATATGGGACCAAGCTCTGGAGTCATCCGGCCCCTGCAAGTGGGCGACGGTTTCCGACGGTTTCCGACGGTTTCCGACGGTTTCCAACAGTTTCCGACGGTTTCCGAAATTTATGAACTGGGTTCACCGGGTTTCAACGGTTTTATATTGTTATCCATGGTTTTAACAAGTGGGAGAGCGGAATTGACAACTGGTAATGCCTTGAGATGAATGCAGGTTAACGTAATAGGCGCCCGCAGGGCCCGGGAGGCACTTGCACTCAGCCTCTGGGCCCATAATATCTCCCTGGAGATCTCGAAGCCTCAGAAAATGTTGGGGAAAGGGCTCTAGGTGGCTTGTAGCAGTTTATACTCCAGTGCGACACCGAAATCCTTCCAGGAAGGTATAAAACCATACCCACCACATGTGCATCGTCATAATGTTTTTAAATTTACCACATCGCGCCCTTGCCCCAACTGTCCTCCACATCAGAGACCATGCTGTGGGGCCTTCCTGGATCGTCACCGGCACTGGACAGCTACACAGTGCCACCGGGCGCTAGTCCGGCAACTGATCTGTTCAACTAGCGCCCGCAACATTGTGTCGAATATGTACCAAGCCTTGGAAGGCATGATATCTGAGGGTTATTTCCGCGCCCTCCGGCAATGTCGGGGCAAGGGTGCGGAGAGGCTTTTGTCACCTTATGCTCCAGTGCGACACCGAAAATCGATACACAAGGTATAAAACCATACCCGGCAGGTGCTCATCGTAATATTTTTGGCCATTAAGAAGACTGTGCCCTCACCCCGACAGTACTCCACATCCGACACATTGGTTTCCATTCCTCACAGCTGGGCACCGGGAATTAAGATGCACACAGTCACTGCGGGCTCTTTTCCAGCAACTGTTCTGTTCAACTAGAGTCATAAAGGTGCATAGGTTTCTGAGGAGGCATAAATGTAAATTTCGGAGGTGTGGAGGACCCGTCTGACACCAGTAGCATAGACCGAGCTTCGATGAGCGGAGTTTGAAATTGGGGTGGGGGACCGGTAGTGTTGGGTGCCAGAGGCAGTACCATTTTACTGGGATGTTGGTAAAAGACTTATAATATTCCAATTAAGATATGGGACAAATGTCTGGAGGGTTACTGACAGGGCCATGGGTTGACGGTTTTCTCCGGTTTTCAACATTTTTCAGATGGTTTCAGAGACATTGGATTGGATTTGCAAGGGTGTATCAGTGAGGGTTTTTTACGCATGCGCGGTGTGCAGGATGGGCTGAGCGGAGTGTGAACTTGTCTTAGGGTGGTGTAACATGTCTTAGACGGACCCCCTTAACTGGACACATTAGGGAAATTTTGGGATTCATCCGAACCATGCAATGGGGCTACCTTTTTAAATGTTTATATGTTCCCAGACTCGGTAGACATCATCTGGCCAGTTTGCAAAGGGGTTGATGCTCCCTGTGGCCTTGTTTCCATCTTCTCTTGCATCCTTGTCTTCACTTCTTTTTCCCATTTAAGCACGGCAGGGTGGGCTGTGATCTGTGTGACGACACTTGAGAGCATACTCCCAACCACTACTGGCTTGCTCCCTCACCTTGTTCTTCTTAAAACCTGTCACCTGTATTCTCTTGGGTGATGTTCCCCTGGAAAGTGCCACGTAAGCTTGCCCTGTGAGCCACGCCCTCAGTACACTCCCTCAAGCCTGGAACACCTCACCTGTGGCAAAGTTCCTACTCAGATCTATCTTTACCCTGTCCAGTGTCTGTCCCTGTGACTTGTGGATGGTGACTGCCCATGCCAATATCAAGGGTAGCTTCCAGGGCAGTAAAATAAGATGAGTGATTTTTACCCAAAGTCCTTGCTTCATTCACCTGCCGCCTTGAAACCTGTGTGGCACCTGTCTGCCCATCCTCAACAGTCCAGGAGTCTGACTGGACCAGAACATTTCGTTGGACTATCACTCCACCTGCCTTACGTGTGGAAAACCTGACCACTGGGTATACCCTGGGCCCAAGCAGAGGCCTCTTAACGACCTGTCCCAAGCACTGACCTTGGTAGTCGTCAGCACCCAAGAAGGCTACCACCACCCCTACTGAACCATTGACGAGGCATTCGTTGTAGTTTTTTGTCAACATCACCTGTGCTCCCTCCTTGAGTTGCAGATCGCGTGGAACCATCATTTTTTCTATCAGTTTATTTCTGAGACCCGGCTGTTTCAAATGTCCCCCGTCACTGGCCACATAGGTCCATTGGTGACCCTGCAATGCGGCCAGCCTCTTGCGATTGGTTTCTTCCACCTGTTTGACTACAGGGAACCTGTCCGTGGCAAATGAGTACAGGCTCATGAGCGACCAACAGTACCTCACAATTCCGTAGGCTCCACGCCGTCCGTATATTCAATCGGGGCCTCCAACTTGCGCAAATATGCCTCCCCGTGTGTGGTGATCTGTCCGTAACGTACCTCGTCCAAGACGGCCAGGTAATCTGCACCTTGTCAATAAAACCCAAACCCAAAGACGACCTGAAGGTTACCTTTGTCTTCTTGCCTATACACTTGTCTGAGGAAGAACACCTTTGGAAAGCATGTCTCCCAGCGTAGGGATTGGAAAGCGAATTTGGCTTGGTCCCCCACTGGGGGGAGTTGAAAGAAGTCCCCGGTGAATACCAACTGTATGCCGCCAAATGGCTTCCTGCTCTTACGCAAACTTTGGGCAATCTCTGACAACTTGTCAAATAGTGATGAGTCTACCATGGATACTTGATTCCACCCTAGTCAGTGATGCATTCTGTCCAACCCCCAACAGGTCACTCACCTTCGTCAAGGACCAATGCCTTAGTGGTCTCCCATCTTTTCTTGGAAGCTTTTTTCCGGAAGTGACGGAAAGTGTCTATGAGTTTCATGATGGTATCTTCCCCGGTTCCAACCCCACCCCATGAGTTCACAGTCACGCCCCCGAGGTTGGAAGCGGCCAGGCCGGTGGCGGCGGTAACGCCCACGGCCTCTTTGCCATGCATTTTCCTCAGCGTGGTGATGATCTAACCCAATAGTACGGATTTTCCAGTGCCTGAAGCAGTGCATCTTTATTCAGCCACCTCCCTGTCACATTGGCAGAAACACACCTGCGGATCCAGTGAAGAACACGTTGTCTCCTCGCCTAACTGCCGCCAAAATATTTTGTTGTTGGGGACCCAGGAACAGACTGGCTAACTTGTTCGCAGGTGGCAGAGGGGCCTGGCCCAAGTGAGACTGGACTGTTTCAGAGTTGATCCGCTTGGGGCGTGGGCCACCTGTCTCATCGCCATTGGCCTGCCGTGCGCGCTGTGGTCCCTGCGGCACCTGATGGGCCAAGACGCGTTGGATCAACTCCAACCTGGAGGCTGAAGTGCGTTCCTTGTTGTTGGTTCGGTCACTGAACACATTACTGGGGACTTGGGTGTGGTGGCCCTCGGCTAGGATACTCCTGATCCGCTCAGCTCGGTGCATGCTGGGTTGGTTCTCCCTGTCACTGGGCTGCTGTACTATGGAAGGGTGAACCTCCCCTAGGATGCTCTGAATAAGGCAAAGGCGGTCCATCCTGGGTGGGCTGTGTGTAGGATCCCCTATGGGGGGTTCACGCCCGGGAGTCGGGGGCCAAGAAATGACATCGGAGGCTTGGCTCCCAAAAGTAGGCTCACTCTCTGCAAAGGTCTGGCCAATAATGGCTGTTGCTGGATGGGGGTACATGTCTAGAGCCAGTGGATCTCAGGCAGGGGTGATTAGCATCCCCAAGCCAAATTTAGGCACATCCCACTGTGCCTGAATTTTTTGCCCCATCAAACCCCCATGCGCTCTATTCCCCATGATGTCATTTAGGACCGCTTAACAAGATGACTAAGGTGCCCAGCTTTGATTCCCGATCTGGGTCTGTCACGTGACATAACCCATGCCTCTCCGCCCAAGTCTAGTTGACCATCTTCCAAAGCGGTTGGCACACATCAGCTCACTGGAAGAATTTACCAAGAGTTGCGCCTCGATCCTCAAAAGCTATTCAGGTGAGAAGAATGGGTGGCACAGCACGGCAGCTACTCACATGGGATTATGGCCAAGTGCCCCTGGATTCCGACGAGGAAGACGAGGGTTCAGAGGGGGACGTGGAAGTCCAAAAGCATGGAAGGTCAAATGGATGCATCATCAAGGAGGGTACAGTGTGGGTGTTTCCACTAGACTGGATTACCAACCCTAACCCATCACGTCATGGTTTGCCCAGACTATGGGCACCCCAGGGCCGAATCAAGGCGGAAGTAGGAACGTCTGCTCTCCGCGATGATATTAATGCGGCTTGGGTTCGGGTGCTAGCCATTGGAGATCTCAACCCCAGAGCGCGCAAGGTGAGTGTACCAGTGCCGGTACAAGGGTCGGTGGAAGAGTGATGTGCACCCCCAGTCGAAGAAACGCAAAACGTCCAGTGTATGTAGTCCGACTGCACCCTGGTTTCGACAAGCTCAGCTGACGGCACACCTGGTCAGAAACGGCCAAGGATGGCAAATGTAGGTGGTCCATGTGGCCTATGCTGGCTTGGGGCTTGATTGAACACAGGATATTAGATCGTGCTCTGGGTCCAACAATACTTGGGACCTGAGACCGTTAAGAAGAGGGTGAAAACTGGAAAGGTGGAGACAGGCCATAGTGAGCACATCCAGGGGTGAGTGCGGGTGATCTCTGAGGTCGCCACTGGGCCACTGAGTGCGGTGTGCAGGATCATGGATGGCCTTGGTTCCCGTGAGCTTGTTCTGAGTGAGACAGGAGCTGTGCTTCCTCTGACATATGTCGCCCGTGAGCAGCTCAGTCAACCCCATCCACATAACCTCTAACTGTGACCAGATGAGACGGGGGTGTTTCACTGGGACGCGACTTTGCCCACGTTTGAGCCCCCCAGTGAGTTGCAGTATTGGTATTGTCGGTGAGAAGACGGTGAGATCTCCTGATGGTACTTTGCTCACACTCAATGCCAGGCTCCGGCTGGTGAGCACGGATAATGAGGGTTTGAACCTACACTGGGTGAACAATTCCGGAGAAGTTGGGCAACCAGGGCTGTGTAACAGCTCGAGTTGTGCATTCAAGGGCTGGTACAACCCTGACAGGGACATTCAGCGGTGGTGTGAAGGATGCCAGAAATGGTGGCATAACCCATGTCTTGGTGGCTGGCTAACGGAGGAACAAAGAGAAGAGGAGGACAACCGGCTTCTAGAACTTTGGAACAAGGCGCCCCTGGACCTGTCCCCAGAGGAAGTTGAGCTCCTCAAAGAAGTAGCTCTAGATCCTGTGGAACGAGGGTGTGATGGGTTAGACCCCTATGGTAATGGCAATGCGGTGTTTGACACGCGCCAGATCATGAGCCGAAGCTTCCCAGGGGATGTTAGCAAAATTGTGAAAGAGATCAAGGGCATCCGGGAGGCTTGGGGTGATGATGAGCGGCCGATAGTTAGGAAATATCGCTGTGAGAATTGTCAATCTGTGTTGTAGTTAGTTGGTAGCTCCCCAAGATTTGATGCCAATGGGCTGGTGAAAGGTTAAGACTGGAAGGCTGAGATGACTAGTGGGATCCTTATGCAACATGATGTGTGGATTTCCTGACAATCAATGGGGTCTTTCCAGGTGGTCTCTCAAGTCCTATGGCATAACCCATTGGTGACATGACCATTTGCTCACGCTCTGCACACTTGTCATCCCAACCAAGTGTGGAGAGGGTGAGAAAATGGTGATGTAACCAATGGGACAGTGGGACAGTGTGGGGTAATGTTCTCCAGTTGGCCAAACTGGAAAGCAAACTGTTTGGGTGTCGGGAAACAAAGGGCAAGAAGCTATTTGGGTTTGGTTAAGTTCAAACTGATGGTGGATGAGGTTGGAAAAGAGCTTAGGGGTTACCACTGGGGAGAGTTGGTGGGACCAGAGTGCAGTGATTTTATTGGAATTGTTTATGGAGGAGAGTATAGGTTGGGAGGCAGTGCTGGGTGGTCGGCAATGTCCGTGATCTCGGTCGTCTCGGTGATCTCGGTGATCTATGTGATCTCGGGGGTCTCGGTGATTTTTGGAGACAAGTTACCGTAAGATATGACTGGGACATATGTTTTTTTGAATGTATATCATGAAAGTCATTGGATTGGGGAGAATATGTGATAGATTTTTAGGGGTGAATGGGATGGCAGTTTTGGTTAAAAATTGAATGTGAGCTATGACTGTTGTGTGAGTGGG
>Ga0137404_10002437_pt1 | contig 12304 bp, 13 predicted proteins | sample CZOMad2_1_16fung_FD_108285 | JGI IMG/M metagenome (GOLD analysis project Ga0137404, IMG submission 108285) | Vadose zone soil fungal communities from Angelo Coast Range Reserve, California, USA - CZOMad2_1_16fungal (Illumina Assembly) | ecosystem: Environmental > Terrestrial > Soil > Vadose...
CAACGCGCCATGCTCTCCTTTCTTTATGATCAGATATTTAGGGCCCATCTTCATGATGGCCCGGGCCGCCTTGACCAGGGAGAATTCTCCGCTGAGCTGACGGGCCTCGCTGTCATTCACCATCAGTACGTCAACCATCGTCAGCAGCTCCTTCAATTCCGGCAAGGCGATATCCATCCAGAAGTTCATCGTATCCATCGCGATCAGCTTGGGACGCTGTTTCATTTGCCTGATCACACTGATCTGTATGGAAGGCGCCAGGTTGCCCAGCATCAGGAACTCGCTGCCCTGGTAGCTATCCGGCACAACGGGTTTAAAATCCCCCAGCACGTTGAGCTCCGTTACCAGGGTATCCCGGCTGTTCATATCCATATGGTACCGGCCGCTCCAGAAAAAGGATTTTTTATCAGGCACGATCTCCACCCCTTCCAGGCTGACCCCGCGCTTTTGCAGCTCCTCCATCTCCTTCTTCTCGAAATCATTGCCGACGATGGATATCTGGTTGACCGGCTTCACAAAATTAGTGGCGGCATAAGCGGCATACGTGGCCGCGCCGCCTACGATCCTGTCGGTCTTTCCGAAAGGCGTCTCGATAGCGTCATACGCCATGGAACCTACAACAATCAGTGACATAGAGTTTAGTTATTTGCCCCTCATCCCGGGAGGGGCCATTAAAAAAATATATACCCAAGAGGGCATTTTTCGTACAAGCGTGCAAACCTACATAATTTTACCAGCATTCGCAACAGACCGGGGATTGTTCAAAATTATGGGTACTAACGCTCGTTAGTGTATATTTGCCCATTCTTATGGCAAAGATCCAGAGCAAAAAGAACAGTACTAAAAAGGAAGTGATCATCGAGAAAGCATCCAAACTTTTCCGTGAGAAGGGCTTTGGCGCCGCCTCCATGCGCGACCTTGCCGAACATGTAGGCGTCGAGGCTGCCAGTCTGTACAACCATATCCAATCCAAATCCGAGATCCTGCAGACCATCTGCTTCAAAGTGGCCAATGAGTTCATGACCAATCTCGAGGCCGTGGAGTCCAGTGACCAGCCCACGCTGAAGAAAATGGAAGCCATCATCCGGCTGCATATCCGCATGATGCTGGACCAATATGAATTCGTATATATCGCCGATCATGAATGGCGGCATCTCCCCGAGCCCTATCTCTCTAATTTTCTCAACCAGCGGAGAAGCTACCGGAAAAGGTTGGGCATCATCATCGAGGGAGGCATTGCCAAAGGCGAAATGAAGAATATTGAACCTTATGTGGCAGTGCTCACCATCCTGTCCGCTATCAGCGGCATCGATTCCTGGCAGCGCTCGCGTAAAAGCACCAGCGCCGAAGCCCTGGAGATGAATATGGTGAAATACCTGATCGAAGGACTGAAAAAATAATACACCGTGGCCAGCCATTTCAGAACATTACCGATAAAAGATATCCGGCGCGAAACCTCCGACTGCGTGTCTATTTCCTTTGCCATTCCTGTCGGGCTACGCGATGAATTCCTTTACAAACAAGGACAGAACGTCACGATCCGAAGCCGGATCGGGGGAGAAGAGATCCGCCGCTCTTATTCGATCTGCAGCAGCCCGCATGAGAACGAGCTGAGGATCGCCATAAAAAAAGTATCGGGAGGCCGTTTCTCCTCCTTTGCTAATGAACGACTCCGTGAAGGGGAAGAGCTGGAAGTCCTGCCCCCCACCGGCAGATTCTATACTGAACTGGATCCTTCCCGCAGGAAAAATTACCTTGCTTTTGCAGCGGGCAGCGGCATCACACCCGTGATCTCCATCATAAAGGCCACCCTGGCTACGGAGCCTGGCAGCCATTTTACCCTTGTATATGGCAACCGCCACCGGACTTCCATCATTTTTCGCGAAGAGCTCGAAGCCCTGAAGGACCGCTATATGGAACGTTTTGCCCTGCATCATATCCTGAGCCGTGAAAAGACCGATGCCACCCTGAACTACGGAAGGATCGATGCGGAAAAATGCGGTGAGCTGACCCGGAAGCTGATCCGGCTGGAGCATGCGGACGAAGTCTTTATCTGTGGACCGGGAGAAATGATCTTCGGAGTAAAAGACTGGCTGGAACGGACAGGCATCGGGCCGGAAAAGATCCATTTCGAATTGTTCAGCACCCCAGACTCTTCTCTTGGTGCGAAGGGTGGGGTCGCGATGAGGGACAGGATTGGCGCAATAAGCGGAAAAGCCGGAAGCTCACCCGGAGATAATGACGACCCATTAACAGGCAAGACCAGCAAGGTGACCATCCGGCTGGATGGCGTCAGCTTCGATTTCGATCTTCCTTTTGACGGGGAACCGATCCTCGATGCAGCTCTCCGAGAGGGAGCCGACCTGCCATTTGCCTGTAAGGGCGGGGTATGCTGCACCTGCCGGGCCAGACTCACCGAAGGGCAGGTGGAAATGGAAGTGAACTATGCCCTGGAAAAAGAAGAACTGGCAGCGGGGTTTATCCTGACCTGCCAGTCCCATCCGAGAACGGAAAGAGTTATCGTCGACTTCGATACGAAGTAAGAGAAGAAGTCACAAATGAATATCGATGCCCCCAGCACCCAGGAATGGATTGCCGGTCACCGCAAAGACGATCCTGGTTATGATCATATTCACCACGAAGCCGATCACGATGATCACGATGGCGCTGACGATCATGTAGGTGACCTGTTTGTCTTCCGGCGTTCCCTTCATTGCCGGGATACCCAGGTAAAAAAGATAGATGCTGTAAAGACCGAGTATGAGCAGGATGCTCAGGGAAGGGATGATATAAAATATCCCCGCCACCCACACAGCCGTATAGGAATAGGCCACGAGCTGGGCTGATCTACCGATATTCTTTGCTGAGCTGAAGCTGGGGGCCAGCGCATCTACCACATAGGTACATAGGAAATAAGCGATGATAGAGCCTATAAAGTTGTTGAGCCCCATGATCACCCCCCATCTTATACCGCCGCCGATCCTGATGCCCAAGACATTATATCCGATCAGGCCATAGCCGATAAAGAGGGCTATGGCAGGGATCAACGCCATCGGAATAACATATTTGCCCAGCAAGGATTGGGGGGTATCGGTTTCCCCACTGATCGCTGCCCATTCCGATTTGGGAGAAAGAAGAATGTTCTTAGCCCGTGTAGTAAGTGACATTTCGTTAGAGTTTAGTTAATCCTAAGATAAAAATTCCTTCCGGGCTCAACAACTAAATAAATAACCCTACCCAAAGATGTGGGTAAATCTGGTATCAATTGAAAAAAGTGTTTCCACGGGCTCCTATAAATAAGGCGCTTGGACATTAGACAAGAGCTTTTGCGACTGAACGGCCTTTTACGGGGAGTAAAGGGCCGTTCGGCTTTTTCGGCCACACACTAACACTCGTTAGCATTTTCCCTGAAAATCGCTATCTTTGGCTACAAATTTCAGCCTATGCCCGTGCAGGAATTGGAAAAAATATTCCAGGACAAAGTCGACCAGGAGATCCGGATCGAGCCGAAGGACTGGATGCCCGATGCCTATCGCAAGACCCTGATCCGCCAGATCTCCCAGCATGCACACAGCGAGATCGTGGGAATGTTGCCCGAGAGCAACTGGATCACTCGCGCTCCGACGCTCCGGAGAAAGGCTACCCTCATCGCGAAAGTACAGGACGAGGCCGGGCATGGCCTATACCTCTATTCCGCCGCAGAGACCTTGAATATCAGCCGGGATGAGCTGATCGACCAATTACATAGCGGAAAGGCGAAATACTCCTCCATATTTAATTACCCCTCCCTGACCTGGGCGGATATGGGTGCTATCGGCTGGCTGGTCGACGGCGCCGCCATTATGAACCAGGTCCCCTTATGCCGGGCTTCATACGGTCCTTATGCAAGAGCCATGGTAAGGATCTGCAAGGAAGAAAGCTTCCATCAGCGCCAGGGATTCGAGATCTTGCTTACCCTGAGCAGGGGCAGCGAGGCGCAGCGCCGGATGTGCCAGGACGCCATCGACCGCTGGTGGTGGCCCTCCGTGATGATGTTCGGGCCCAATGACGACGAATCCCCGAACTCCGCCCAGAGCATGCAATGGAAGATCAAACGGTTCAGCAATGACGATCTGCGGCAACGTTTTGTCGATATGTGTGTGGACCAGGCGAAGATCCTGAATATGACCCTCCCCGACCCGGACCTGAAATGGAATGAAGAGAAAAAACATTACGACTTCGGCCCCATCGACTGGAACGAATTCTGGAACGTCGTCAACGGGAACGGCCCCTGCAATAAAGAACGACTGGCAGCCCGGGTGAAAGCGCATGAGGATGGCGCCTGGGTAAGGGAAGCCGCAGTGGCCCATGCGGAAAAGAGAAAGGCAAGAGAGTAGAAGAAGGTCGCTTAAGGCCGGCGATCCTCGGCCAGCCCCGCAAGGATCGGGCTATTCGGAGTTGGATTCGCAACATCAATTTTAAAACCAGCAATTAAACCGCAATATGTCTCAACAGCAATGGCCCCTCTGGGAAGTGTTCATACGCAGCAAGCAGGGGCTGGATCACAAACATGCCGGCAGCCTGCATGCCGCGGACGCTCAGATGGCCATCGAGAACGCCCGGGACGTATATACCCGCCGCATGGAAGGCGTGAGCCTCTGGGTCGTGGAGAGTAAATATATTCATGCCTCCAATCCCGATGAGGCTGCCTCGCTTTACGACCCCGCCAATGATAAGGCCTACCGGCATCCGACCTTTTACGATCTGCCCGATGAACTGAAACATATGTAAACCGCGTCAAGCAAGCATACATGCACAACAGGCAAGCCCTTATCGATTATACCCTGCACCTGGCCGACAATTCCCTCATCCTCGGCCATCGCAACAGCGAATGGACAGGCTATGGGCCGGTGCTGGAACAGGATATCGCCATTTCCAATATCGCCCTCGACCTCATCGGCCAGGCCAGGAATTTTTATCAATATGCCTCCGGGCTGATCAATCAGGGTGATGCGGGCGCCCGCGCGGGTAGCCGCGCGGCCGAAGTCACAGAAGACTCCCTGGCCTATCTGCGGGATGCCTGGGACTTCAAAAATTGCCTGCTGGCAGAACAGGACAACGGGGACTGGGCAAAGACCATTCTCAGACAATTCTTTTTCAGCGCCTGGCAGTTCTACCTGTATGGGGAATTACAGCAGTGTGAGAATAGCGAGCTGGCAGCCGTTGGCGAAAAAGCGCTCAAGGAGACCACGTATCATCTCCGCTGGAGCAGCGAGTGGATGATCCGGCTGGGGGATGGGACGGAAGAGAGCCATGCACGAATGGTCGGGGCCCTGGATGAGCTATGGAAATTCACCGGCGAGCTATTCATGCCTTCCCGTTACGAACAACAACTGATCGGCGAGGGGATCCTGCCCGATCTCTCCCTGCTGCGGAACAAATGGGATGAAAAGGTAAAAGAGATCTTCGCGCAGGCCAATCTCTCCATCCCTGAAGGGACGGGTGGCGTCAGCCCCTGGATGCAGTCCGGTGGAAAAGAGGGAAGACATACCGAGCAGCTGGGTTATATACTGGCGGAAATGCAGTTCCTGCAAAGGGCCTACCCGGGATGTGAATGGTAGGGCCTGGTCGCGGCAAATGAATGGCGGCCGTAAATGTCGAAACGATAATAACAATGACCGAAGCAGCAGATATATCGACAGAGAAGATCTGGTTACTCCTACAGGAGGTGACCGACCCCGAAGTGCCGGTGCTATCCGTAACCGATCTGGGGATCATCCGGCAGGTGATGGTACAGGAGGATGGGACAGTAGAGCTGGTCATCACTCCAACCTACAGTGGCTGTCCCGCCATGGACATGATCCGCACGAATATCAGGCTGGCCTTACTGGAGCAGGGATTTAAAAAGGTCAATATCACAACGGTGCTCTCCCCCGCCTGGACCACCGACTGGATGAGCGAAGCGGGAAAAGAAAAGCTGAAGGCCTATGGCATCGCCCCGCCGACCGCCCGTCAGTCTGTCTGCCACCCCAACCTGTTCCAGCGGGAAGAAGCGATCAGCTGCCCCAGATGCAATTCGTATAATACGCATATGATCAGCGAATTCGGAAGCACGGCCTGCAAAGCCCTGTACCGGTGTGAAGAATGCAGGGAGCCTTTCGATTATTTTAAATGCCATTGACGGCGCGGACGACAGTATATTCCGTTACTTTATTCATTCCTTAATTTACAAGCATGTCCTCTGTACTATTTACAATCGAGAACCATATTGCGTTCATCACGCTCAACCGACCCGGGAAACTCAATGCATTCAACCGGGAAATGGCGCTGCTGCTGCAAGCCAGGCTGGACGAATGCGCCAGCCTTCATGAAGTAAGAGCCGTCTGCCTGACAGGCGCCGGGAAAGGTTTTTGCGCCGGGCAGGACCTGACCGAGATCACCGATCCGGAAGGCGTAGGCATGGCAAAGATCCTGGAAGAACATTTCAACCCGATCGTGACTAAGATCCGCAAGCTGCCCAAACCCATCCTCGCCGCCGTCAATGGAGTGGCAGCGGGCGCTGGGGCCAATATCGCTCTCTGCTGTGACATCGTGGTAGCTGCGCAATCGGCTTCATTCATTCAAGCTTTTTCAAAGATCGGCCTGATCCCGGACAGCGGAGGCACCTATTTCCTTCCCCGGCTGGTCGGCTGGCAGAAAGCAAGCGCCCTCTCGATGCTGGGAGATAAGGTAGGCGCTGCCGAAGCGGAAAGGATCGGCATGATCTATAAGGTCCTGCCCGACGAGGATTTTACCGGGTCTGTCCTGTCGATCGCCACCACGCTGGCAAAGCTGCCTACGCGGGCGCTGGCCTACACGAAACATGCTCTTGATTATTCGGCTATGAATTCCCTTGAAGAGCAATTATTATTGGAGGATGAATTGCAGCAGCAATCCGCCTCTACCGCAGACTACCGGGAAGGGATAAATGCTTTTATGGAGAAGAGGGCTCCCCAGTTCAAAGGAGAATAGAGTGAACAATAAAAAAAACCCAGGCAATGAAAAGCAAAACAACCAGGATCATTGACGCCATGATGAAGAAGGATCTCTTCAGCAAGTGGCTCGGTATCGAAAGGCTGGAAGAAAGAGAAGGCTATTGCCGGCTCCGGATGGTCCTGCGGCCGGAAATGTGCAATGGATTTGAAATAGCGCATGGGGGCATCACCTATTCATTTGCAGACAGCGCTTTCGCATTTGCCTCGAACAGTATGGGCAGGCATGCCGTCTCCATCGAGACCTCGATCTCGCATATCAAACCCCTGCATACGGGTGATACGATCATCGCCACGGCAGAGCAAAAAAGCGGGGGCAATAAGATCAGCATCTTCGATGTCCAGGTAGAGAAGGAGAACGGCGAGCTGGTAGCCCTCTTCAAAGGCACCGTCTTCAGAAAAGATACCGAATGGGATACCCGTCCGGAAAAATTGAAGCAGATAAAAAAGTCGGGGGCCGAAAAAAGATTATTATGATATACGAATTTTCAGGATACAGGCCGGTGGTCGACGAATCCTCTTTCATTCATCCCCAGGCCGCCGTTACGGGAAATGTCGTCATCGGCAAAAAGGTGTACATAGGCCCCGGGGCCGCCATCCGCGGCGATTGGGGACGGATCATCATCGAGGATGGCTGCAATGTGCAGGAGAACTGCACCATCCATATGTTCCCGGGCGTCACCGTCCTGCTGAAAGAAGGAGCGCATATCGGTCATGGAGCGATATTGCATGGAGCTACCATCGGCAGGAATTGCCTTGTGGGAATGAACAGCGTGATCATGGACAATGTGGAGCTGGGTGATGAATGTATCGTAGGCGCGCTCTGCTTCATAAAGGCCGGCGAGAAGATCCCGCCAAGGAGCATGGTGGTCGGCAACCCGGCAAAGATCGTCAAAGCCGTCAGTGATGAAATGTTACAATGGAAGACGGAAGGCACTGCGCTTTACCAGGCGCTGCCCGGAGAAATGAAGGCAGGCTGGGCAGCTTGCGAACCCCTCGGAGAGCCGGCAGCCCCATCCGCAATACCCCAGAGCGGCATCACGCAACCCGGATCGGGGTACAAGCCCTTCGGTTCCTGAACCGGCCGCCCCTAACAATCTGCTGCAATTCCAAAGAAATTTCCGAACTTCAGGTTCAAAGAAGTTTGTCTATGAGAATGGTTAAAGATATCATTGCCAGAAAAGCCAGGGTATCCAATTATATCCAGCCGGATGCATTGGTGATCGATGCGCTGAATATGCTGAGCTTAGTCAACCTGAGCTATCTCGTGGTAATGGACGGCAATGTCTATAAAGGGATCTTCTCGGAAAGGGATTATAGCCGGAATCTCGTATTAAAAGGCCGCTCCAGCTCCAATACTAAAGTGCAGGAGGTCATGTCGACCGATTTCCCCTTCGTCGAACTGAATGACACCGTTGAATATTGCATGAACATGATGAATACCCATAAGACCAGGTACCTGGTTGCTTATGACAAGGGCAATTTTGCCGGGGTGATCACCATCCACGACCTGCTCAGGCAGGTGTTGTTCAACCGCGAAGACGTATTCGACTATTCTGCCGCCCATGAGCTGATAGACAATGACGAAAGCGGCAAGGTCTTTTAATCCTCTACAAAACCTACCTTTGCACCTCATCTGAAAGTAAAAGGAGCATAGTGGAGAAATCAAATTTTGTCGACCAGATCAGGGTTTTTTGCAGGAGCGGACACGGTGGGGCCGGCAGTAAGCATTTCATGCGCACTAAATTCAACGCCCTGGCAGGACCCGACGGAGGGGACGGAGGCCGGGGAGCACATATCATCCTGAAGGGCAGTAAGCATCTCTGGACCCTTCTTCATTTACGCTATTATAAGAATGTCCACGCAGAGGATGGAGAAGCCGGCAGCGGTAATAACTGCACGGGTCGCTTCGGCAAGGACATTATCATCGAGGTGCCGCTGGGCACCATCGCCCGGGATGAAGAAACTGGGAAAAAAGAGGTGGAGATCCTCGAGGACGGACAGGAGGTCATCTGGATCAGGGGCGGCCGCGGCGGACTGGGCAACGCGAGTTTTGCCACTCCTACCAACCAGGCGCCGGAACATGCACAACCCGGCGAAGCTGGGTTGGAAGGCTGGAAAGTGCTGGAACTGAAAGTATTGGCCGATGTAGGGCTTGTGGGCTTCCCCAATGCCGGCAAATCGACCTTATTATCTGTCATTACGGCCGCAAGGCCCAAGATCGCCGATTATGCCTTCACCACCCTGGTGCCACAGCTCGGGATGGTGGAATACCGGGATGGCCGCTCTTTCTGCATTGCCGATCTTCCCGGCATCATCGAAGGCGCCGCGGAAGGTAAAGGTCTTGGACACCGTTTCCTCCGCCATATCGAACGCAACCCTGTCCTGCTCTTCCTGATCCCCGCCGACAGCAAGGATCATGGACAGGAATTCGCGATCCTCCTGAACGAGCTGGAAAAATACAATCCCGAGCTCCTGCATAAGCAATTCATCATTGCCGTAAGTAAATCCGATATGCTGGATAATGAATTAAGAGAGGCCATTGGGAAAGAATTACCTCCCAATATCCCCCACTTATTCATTTCCTCCGTCACGCAGCAGGGCATTACCGAGCTGAAAGACCTGCTTTGGAAAGTGCTGAACGAGGAAGAGAAACAAAACTCCTGAGAGCCAGTATTGCTGCCTGCCGGGGCGGTTCCGGGCGGCCGCCCCTATGCGAATCCTGCTTTTGTCTTATATTGCATAAACCTCAAAAGCCAATCTTATGAGCCTGCTGCGCCATCCCATCCTGCCAACTGCCGGCCGCTATATTTCCATCTTCCTGCAATCCATATGGCTTTTCTTTCCCGGCATCCTGTTCATCGTGCTGACGGCCTGGTGCTTCTGGAGCCTCGACCAGGGCAAGGACCTGGTGGTCGCCTTCACGGAAAATCCCAAGGCGCGCATCTATTTCTTTATCGCCATTTCCTTCTGGACCTATGTAAGCTGGTACTCCTCCCGTGTCGTCTGCTACCTCAAGGAAGACAAGCAGGGAGAAAAAACCATGCTGCTGGAAGTATTCCCCCGCCTGCTCGGCTTCGGCTCCCTGCTGACCATTGCCCTGGCCGCCATGCAATCGCCTTTATCGGCGCATCCGGTCTCCGGCTCAAAGGCCGCCTGGCTGCTCCTGGCGGGAATGATCGTATTTGCGCTGCTCGACAGGCTGGTGGCGCGCTGGTCGGACAGGCAGGAAAAGATCGTCAAGATCTTGTTCTATTCCCTCCTGGGCCTTGCCTTTATATTTCTGCTCTTCATCGGAGCCGACAGGGAGATCATGCAGAATGATATTTCCGGCCTGTTCTGGTCGGTATTCTATATCCAGGTCCTTTTTTTGCTCTATATCAATCTGCGCCGCAAAAAAATGGAGCGGACGAAAATGGAGGCTGTGCAGAAGGCCGTGAAACTCAGTGCCCCATACCGTCTTGTGTACCGGATCATGCAGTTCTTACGGATACCGGAAGCAGAAAGAGGATATTTTATCGCCTTCAACCTCTTCTGCCTGCTCGCCATCGTCATCTGGTGGAAAGAGATCGGACAGATGGATCTGGCTGTGAACATCGGCCCCTTTCCCTCGGTCATCCTCGCATTCGCCATCCTGCTGGGCTTTGCCAATATGCTTACCTGCCTGTCGGTAAAAACAAGGATCAATTTTCATTTCATCGTATTCCTTCTCGCCTTTATCATCCCTGCAGCGGAAAATCACTATATGCGGACAACGGAACTGGCCGTATCGTCGCCTAAAGGTGTTTTCCATAAAAGGCAGGGCATCAATGAATACTTTTCGAACTGGATCAAACAACGTCCGGAACTCGACAGTCCCGGCATAAAAGAATACCCTGTATATTTTGTCCTTTCCAATGGCGGGGCATCCCGTAGTGCCTACTGGACGGCTTCTGTCCTGGGCAGGCTCGAAGATTCATCGATCGCCGGGGGCGACCTGTTCTCCCGTCATGTATTCGCTTTATCCGGCACATCGGGCGGCGGAGTGGGAGTGGCGAGCTTTTTCGCCCTTCTCAGAAATACCCGGGGCATTGCAGACAGGAAGCCGCTCTTTGAGCAATCCGCTAAGAACCTGCTGGGCCAGGACTTTCTCAGCTATACTCTCGTCAAGCTGCTCGGGCCGGATTATTTCAAATACATCTTTCATACCCCGTCGTCAAATGACCGCACCGGGGCGCTGGAACGATCATTCGAGGAGTCCGAAGAAGCACCTGGTCCTTCCCGTTATCCACTGCGCTTCGCGACGACCATGGACTCCTGCGTCACCCGCACCGGGGTGCCTTCCGATCTGCCCATTCTCTGTATCAATACGACCCGTATGCAGGACGGCAATCCTGCGGTGGTCAGCAATATCGAGATCAGCAAGGATATCTTCAACGGCCGCGTCGATGTGCTGAACCTGCTGGACAGCTCACAAACGATAAGACTGAGCACAGCCTCGATCCTGGGGGCCCGCTTCCCTTATATAAGCCCAGCGGCAAGGCTCGATCAACGGATCGCCAGTAAAGGCGGAGCTCCGGGCAACCAGGACAGCTGTTGCCGCGCTCATTATTTTGTGGACGGAGGTTATTTCGATAACTCCGGCGCAGGCGTCGTACAGGAAATGATCACGGCCATTATCCAAAATATTGCCGCCTCTAAGGATCCTTCTCTCAAAGCCAGGTCGCGTAAGCTGAAATTCGTGATCCTGCATATCACCAACAGTCCCCTGGGGGATGCGAGAATACAGAAGACGGACCCGCTCACCAATGATCTCATGTCGCCCGGTCTGACCCTGATGGGCGCTTATAATATGCAGACCGCCATCAATGACAAGCGCCTGACGGGCTATCTTTCCGAGATCAACCGGGTAGCGGACAGCGCAAATATCCATGCCGCCGAATACCTGCCCATCCATCTTTATAAGGACTGGTGGGACAGGCGGGATAGCTTCGCCGTGCAGAATTATACGATGAACTGGTTCATTTCCGATACGGTCCGGCACAGAATGGACAGGCGGCTGAATGAGCAACCCGCCCTGAAAGAATTGATCTTTGCAGAGAAACATAAACATTAAAAAATATTCTATACGAGTTTCTTAACATTTAATTCATATTTAATTCTTGCTCCGGAAGAAATTTGGTCATATATTTGCATTACACAATACGGAAGAACAAATCTTCGTTCTCATCCGGATAAAACCAATCATCGCTGCCAGATGCGATTGTCCAGCCTCCCAGGATTGCTCCCATAAATGAACTCAGATTGCCTGCCAG
>Ga0137404_10002440_pt1 | contig 12295 bp, 11 predicted proteins | sample CZOMad2_1_16fung_FD_108285 | JGI IMG/M metagenome (GOLD analysis project Ga0137404, IMG submission 108285) | Vadose zone soil fungal communities from Angelo Coast Range Reserve, California, USA - CZOMad2_1_16fungal (Illumina Assembly) | ecosystem: Environmental > Terrestrial > Soil > Vadose...
CCAACGGCGGAAGCAACGGAGGTAACAACGGCGGAAACTACCCCGGCAGCGGAGGCAATTACCCGAACGGCCGCGGCGGGCGACGCGGCGGCGGCGGCGGCGGCGGTTGGCCTGGTGGTGGTGGCGGATCAGGAAACAGCCGGAGCGAGTACGAGCTTGCCGACCAGTACCTGCACGACCTGGCCCGGGTCAGTGGTGCGCGTCTTTACAACGCCGAGCAGCAGAATCTTGATGTCGCTTTTCGTTCGGTGGCGGAAGAACTGCGGCGGCAGTACAGCCTTGGCTATTATCCGAAGAACGCGCCGCATCCAGGCGAGCGACGCAATGTCAAAGTGCGCGTCAACCGGAATGAGTTGGTAGTGCGCACTCGCGACAGTTACGTTTTCCAACCGGGAGCAAACGCGACGGCCCAGAGCGGCAACAGTCAATCCGGGAGGCCGCCGGTCTTGAAGAAAGATTTTTCGGGAGAAGGTCAGAACCGGGAGCGGTAGTAAGCAAAGACCTCATTTTCCATTTGTCATTTGAGATTTTTCATTTGCCATTTGCCGAGCCTGCTGCGACGACGTTCGTGTGACTTCGTGAATCGCTTGCTTGGCTGAGAAATGAAGAACGATCCACGAATTCACACGAACCAACACGAACAAGCATCCATCAATGGCCAATGAAAAATCTCAAATGATAAATGGAAAATGACTGCTCCCGCTTTGCACCAGCTCAAGCCACTGTCCCATCGGGAATCAATCCATTCTTCGGCACGATGATAATGCGATCGCGAATGTAATAGCTTCCGTTTGGCCCGTCGGCTTCTTCAACTCCCGCTTCATTCAACAGCCGCACGCCCGCGCCAATGCGCGCGTTCTTGTCGATGATCGCGCGTCGGACAATCGAGCCTTCGCCGACTCCGATCGACGGTCGGCCGGCCGCCAGATCAGCTTGCATGTCTTCCAGAGTCTGGTAGTAATCGGCGCCCATCATGTAAGAAGCTTCCAACTGCGAACCGTTGCCGAGACGGCTGCGCAAACCGATGAGCGAGTTGTTGATGTGTGCGCCGTTGATGATGCAGCCCTCACTGATAATTGAATAACGAATCTCGCAGTTATCAATCTTCGACGGCGGCAGGTGGCGCGAGCGCGTAAACAAGGGCGCTTCCGCGTCGAACAAATTGAACGGCGGAATTGCCGTGGTCATGTCGAGGTTGGCTTTATAAAAAGCGCCAATCGTTCCGATATCTTCCCAGTAACCATCGAAGAGATAAGCCTGCACATTGTATTTGTGAATGCTTCCCGGAATCACTTCCTTGCCAAAATCCAGACGCGATTTGTCTTCCGCCAGGACCTCTTCCAGCCGGTCATACTTGAAAACGTAAATCCCCATCGAAGCGAGATAGGGCCGCGCCACGGCTTCCTCCGCGCTCAGACCAAGCGCAGTTGTGTCGACGCGCATCGCATCGAGCGCTTCGCCCGTTGGCTTTTCGCGAAACTCGATGACCCGGCCTTCGCTATCAGTCTTCAGCAAACCAAATTCACTGGCAGAGTCAGGCACGATCGGAATGACAGCAATTGTGATGTCGGCGTTGCTCTCTTCATGCCGCTTGAGAAACTTGCGATAGTCCATGCGATAGAGATGATCGCCCGACAGGATCAGGAGCGTGTCGATGCGCCAGTCGCGTATGTGCGGCAGCACCTGTCGCACCGCGTCGGCAGTGCCCTGAAACCACTGCCCACTTTCCGGAGTCTGTTCAGCCGCGAGAATCTCCACGAACCCGTCCGCAAACGGCGAGAAGCGATAAGTCGTGGCAATGTGCTTGTTCAAAGACGCCGAGTTGTATTGCGTCAGCACGAACATCCGAATCACATCAGAGTTGATGCAATTCGAAATGGGCACATCGACCAAACGATACTTCCCACCGAGCGGCACCGCCGGCTTCGAACGATCCCGCGTCAGCGGATGCAGGCGGCTGCCCGCGCCACCACCGAGAATTACCGCCAGCAAGTTCTTTCTGGAAGCCATAAGAGTTGGGGTGGAGGATATAGGGAAAGGGGGAAGGGATTCAAGGTTTATGAAGTAGTCGAACGGGAGTATCATGCGGGCTGTTCGCCAGACGCCGCGCTGAGAAGGACACGCCACGTTAGTGTTGTGACACTTCTCGGGCTACATCCGCAAAGGAGGTTAAGCTGCATTGGGAGCAACAGACGGCAAGAATGGAGCAGCAGACGCAACTGACAAGCCTCCCGCTGCCGAATGGCTATTGGTCGAGATTTGGCGAGATATTCGGAGCGACGTAAGAGAAAGATCAAAAGACACGATTATCACGGTCTTCGGCATCTTCGAGGACGTGGCGATCACGCTCGTAATTCTGGGAGCTTTGCAACTCCTTCATATCTTTGTGGAAGCTTTGCATGTGCCAGATTGGGTTAAGGTCGTCGTCAGTAAGGTGCACGACTATAGCTATATTATCGTTATCATATTGGTTGCTCTCGGATTTGTACTGCGGATAGCAGGACATTCATATCTAGGCTTGTGGAAGTCTGATCGGCCGAAAGCGCTTAGCAGAGGTCGCGAAGAAAGAGAATAGATGACAGACCAGGGAGTGAACCGGGCAAGTGATTGGCGTGGCGAGCTTTCAAAGTATTTTGATGTTTTTGTAAATACGCGAAGAGAACGCCGGCGCATCTTCTGTACGGTGTTCTTGATTGCGTTCTTATACGCCTTGTTCAATGACTTAGCCTTGCATCGGGCGCCACAGAGAATTGCGTGGGAAATCGTAATTCTATGTATCGGTGGAACTATCACTCTGCCCTTTCTTTACGTTGGGTACCGAGTCAGTAAAGAGCGCCGTTTCCCTGCTCTTAACGGCTGGCGTTGGGCTACCCATCGGCCTTTTGCCCTCTTAGCATCTGCGTCATTTTCTCTCGCCATAGTTGGATTCTGCCAGACACAATTGTTTGTGAGTTTGCTTCCCTATCCGAGAGCGCAAGTTCTTAACCACAGGGAGAAAGCCAGCCTGAGGCAAAGTGAAATACAATCGGAATACCGTGCCCGTACGGGAAATGAACCACTGAGTTTTGTTGAATATCGTTCCTTCAGCCCGAGCGTTCAAGTCGAGCTTAAAGAAAGTATGACCTACCTTATTAGTGATGAGCGTCTGAATACAAAGCTCAAGGAAAGCTTCGGCGTGACCTTAAGGGATACGAAGGCGGTGATCATACCAAGCTGGGAAGTGGAAGATAGAGCTGGAGCCACCCTGGTCGGGTTGACCTTATCAGGTTGGACTATGCTTAGTTCGCGTTCCATTTCCGATGAGCATGGCGTCGTCATTAGGGACACGGGTGACCAGAGTGAACAGTTGACAACAGATGGGGTACCCCGAATCGTACTTTCAGCATCGGCCTTCCAGGATCCCAAAACCCTTCGCCTCACGCTTTTTCACGAACTTCTTCATGCTTTGAATATCCCGGGTTATTCGCCATCTCGTGTTGTTGCTCTCCAAGATGACCTTACGTATTTGCCGGAGTACCGAAGCATCGTGAGACAAGAGAAACTCCGCGGATGGACAGAGTACAACATCTGGTTTTTCGGAGTCATTCTGCCATTCACATATTCGTTCTTTAACTTGACTAGAATTCTTAAGTCGATTCCCCTATCGAAGGGCAATTGGTACAGAACCGCTAGCGGTAACGATCGGGCAAAAATGGTTCGGTGAAGCCAGTCAAGTCTGCTGCTCCGTCGCGCGATATCCGCTCGCTATCGCGAGTGGTTGTGTACCGAAGCCCTCCCTCAAGATCGAGCTACTCCCTCGGCAAACCAGCGGGCGATGAACAATGGGTGATGGACGGAAACCTATGTTATGTTCTGGTCGACGATACGGTTTCAGAAAGGTGGAGCATCCATAAGATGAAACAAAAATTCAGCGCCAGCATCTGGCAAGAGGACGAATGGTTCGTGGCGCAATGCGTCGAGGTTGACGTTGCTAGTCAAGGAAAGACTGAAGACGAAGCGCTTGAGAACTTGCGTGACGCGTTGGAGGTTCACTTCACCCCACCCGTTGCTACGCTAGCCCCTCAGATTCGCTCGCTTGAAATCGAAGTCAAAGCGGCATGAAGCCGGTACTTTATCGTGAGGTTAAGCGTAGGCTTGAAGCGGCTGGCTTTGTCCAGGTTTATCAGACTGGAAGCCACGCAAAGTTTGCCAAGACAACCAGCGAAGGAACACTCACCGCCACAGTCCCGAAGCATCGTGAAGTAGCACCCGGAACATTGCGAAGCATATTGCGTCAGGGCCACCTTACCGAAGCAGAGTTCAAACGACTGTAATGAGCCTTACTTGAAGGTCGGGCTACGGCCCGGTAGCGCGCTTTTGCTAAGAAAAGAGGCAATCCCGGTTGCGGCGAGCTTAAACTGGCCTTCAGGATCGCGATCCCAAGGCAAAGTAACGCGATACCAGGCCTCGGTACTGCGATACTCAGGCTCGGTAACGCGATACTCAGGCTCGGTAACGCAATACTCAGGCTCGGTATTGCGATACTCAGGCTCAATACTACGATACTCAGGCTCGGTACTGCGATACTAAGCTTCGATAACGCGATACTCAGGTCAGGTACCTCGATACCGGGCTCGTGTACAGCGATACTCAGCCTCGGTGCCACGATACCGAGCGGCGGGTAAGGGAGCCCTCCCGCGCGGTCGGGGCTAATGCCCCAGTCGGCGCAGCCGACGACATACCAGTAGCCCGCAGCGCTAGTGGGAACCGTGAGTTCAAGACCAATGAAGTTCGCGAAGCGAGCGACATAAATGGAACAGCAGGTACAGAACCGCGAGCGGTAGCGAGCGGATGCTAAGCTCAACGCTCACCATCGTGTTGGAACCTACGCAACTTAAGATTGTAGTGGCATCAGGTCGCTACCGCTCGCGGTTCTGTATCTGTCGCCCCTCCCGGGGCTCAATTGATCTTCTGATGTCTGTCTACCCACAGCTTGCGCTGTGGGCTACTGATATCGTCGCCCGCTGCGCGGGCTAACCAGTCTGCCATGCGTTATCATCACGTCCGATGGACTATGCGATCCGCAAAGCCGTGCTCGCTGACCGTGCTGCGATCGCTCAACTCATCAAAGACTCAGCCCGCAGCCTGAGTCGTGCGGATTACTCCGACGCGCAAATCGAAGGCGCGATTGCCACCGTGTTTGGCGTCGATACTAATCTGATTGTTGATGGAACTTATTTCGTGGCTGAAAGTGCCGGGACGTTAATTGGCTGCGGCGGCTGGAGTAAGCGCAAGACTCTGTTTGGCGGAGACCATTGGGCCACGCGCGATGCGAGCGGACTCGATCCGAAAACTGAGCCGGCCAAGATTCGCGCCTTCTTTATTCACCCTGATCATGCGCGAAAGGGAGTTGCGCGAGCGATTCTCACAGCTTGTGAAAACGAAGCGAAAGCGGCCGGCTTTCAATCGCTCGAGTTGATGTCCACGCTGCCCGGAATCAAACTCTACCGCGCCTGTGGTTATAAAGGAGAGGATCGCATCGAGCTCGAAGTCGACGATGGCGTGACAATTGGTTTGGTGCCGATGAGAAAAGAACTATCGTGAAGCGGCAGCCCGACTGAACCTGTCGGTCAGCGTTGACGTTTAGATAACGGTGCCAGGGATTCATTCGTATGGCTCTGTAGGAGCCAAATGTTTATAGCCCGCGTGGGTTGATCTGTTCCTCCGTTAGGTGCGCAACAAAGAAATGTTCCGCTCCTACGGCGGGCTCTTTGGGTAAGGCAGGGTGCTATAAACATTTCGGCTCGACGAGGCGAGGAAGCGGGAGCAACCGCGGAGTAAAGAGGCCGTTCCCTCAGTCTGTTAATCGTTTCCAGAGATCACAGACTGAAGTCTATGCTACTCAACAACGGAGGCGGACAATATGTACTGTTCATCCTGCGGTTCAGCGGTTCCGGCCGGTTTGAGTTACTGCAACCGGTGTGGCGTCGATTTGCGCGCGAAGGACCCTGAGGTCGCCCGCCGGTCCGGGCTTTCTCCTGACGCCCTCGTCCGGAGCATAGTAGTCGTGACTATCTTCGGGCTGTTCGCGATTACTCTGCTGATAGCCGTAATGAGAGTGTTTCTGGAGGCCAACCCCGGACTGATCAATGGGTTCGCTGCGGCGGCCTTTCTTCTCATCCTCTTAGTCGATTTATTGTTCGCCGGGCTCCTCTTGAGTTCAAGGCGCAGCCAGAGGAAATCATCTAACCTGGTCGAACTCAGAGCCGAGCTGACGCGAGAGCTTGGTGCCGCTCAGCTCAGCTCGCTTCCAGAACCCGTGCATAGCGTAACGGATCACACAACTCGAACCTTGGAACCGTTAGGTAAACGCGACTAGCAAGTTACTGAACCGCGACCGGTAGGGAGCGTGACCCTGACTCAACCCAACCAACCACACCGCCCGTGAAATGATCTCTAAAATTACTCGATTGATCGGCCTGCGCGGCGTTGGTTGAGTCCTGATCCCGCTCCCTACGGGTCGCGGTTCTGTAACGGCCTCAGGTGGCGCGAGAATCTGTTTCGCATTTTTGATTTGTCATCTATCATTCTGCCCTTGAAATCAAATCGAAGCTTGATTTGTAACGCAGATGACTAAAGGCCGGCTTGAAGCGTTCAGCGATGGGGTGATTGCGGTCATCATCACCATCATGGTCCTGGAATTGAAAGTGCCGCATGATGCCAGTTGGTCTGCCCTCGCTCCGGTAGCGCCGGTGTTTCTCACCTATGTGCTGAGCTTTGTCTTCATCGGCATCTACTGGAGCAATCATCATCACCTGTTGCAGGCGGTCCAACGCATTAACGGGAAAGTATTGTGGGCGAATCTGCATCTGCTTTTCTGGTTATCACTGACGCCGTTTGTTACCGGGTGGATGGGCGAAAACAGGTTTGCCGCCGTGCCTGCGGCCATGTACGGCGTAGTGCTGCTGTTTGCAGCGATCGCATATTTCATTCTGGCCCGCGCGCTGCTCTCAATCCACGCGCGGGATTCAGTCCTGGCCACCGCGCTGGGCGCGGATTTCAAGGGCAAGATCTCAATGGTGATCTATCTTTTGGCGATTCCACTTGCGTTTGTCAGATCATGGCTGGCCTGCGGGCTCTATGTCCTGGTGGCGGTTATGTGGCTGGTTCCGGACCGCCGGATTGAGAAAACAATCGCGCATTAAGGAAGCGATTGGTACCCCGTTCGACCCTCGCCCGCTGGTTCGTACAAAAAACCTTGCATCATCGACTAGGTAGTGACAGACTCTGCCGTTCGTCTAACTCTCATCTTAGCGGTCGCTGCTAAGGTCTGGAAACAAAAAGAGGAAACCTCATGAGCACAAGAAGTACATCGAAATCTGCAAAGCGTAAAGCGTCAAGCAAATCCAAACGTACGACGAAGGCAGCCAAGCGATCACAAAGAGCCACCTCGCCAAAGCGTTCGTCCGTGACGACGGTCCCCAAGGGGGCTGCTCTCAAACCCAGACGACGCGCCAAGAAAAAGGGCATCGAACGCGAGCACGGGCCGCGCAAGTGGTTATATCCGGATTTGGAAGCGGCTTATACCAAGCTCGTGCCGCGCGCAGAGGCTGGCACGGAGGGAAAATCCGTTGTCCGCAAAGCAGCTAAACCGGCGCGCGGAACTCGGGTCGCTTACAAGAGCAGGTTACAGCCAGGCAAGGGCGAAGATGTTCTGGCCGACACTCCGCAAGACTTTTGGCTTGATCGCCTCGGAGAATTTAAGCAGCGCAAGGTCGCCCGGCATGCGACGTTGACGGCCATGGCCGTCGGCCACCCGGGAGCTGCTGTCCCCGGGCAAAAGAACTGGACGTCGCTGGGGCCGTCGGTGGTGATCCACGGACAAGCCCAAGGCTCTCCTTCGGTGGCTGGCCGCATTGCGGGTATTGCCGTGGCGCCCGGCGGAACGCTGGCCTATGCAGCTTCGGCCAATGGCGGCGTGTTTCGCACTGATGATGGAGGGATGGCCTGGCGCTCGCTGATGGATGCTTTCGATCTCGACCCGACGAATTTAGCGACTACCACTCTGGCTTGCGGGGCGATCGCCATTGACGGAAATGATCCAAATAGAGTGTACGTGGGTACGGGCGAGGGCAACACCAACTCGATGTTCAGCTCGCGCATTGTAAATTCCCTGCCGGCATATCGCGGGGTCGGACCCGTGCGCAGTGACGACGGCGGGAACACGTGGAATTTGGAATCGAGCGGTGCGGGTTCACCATCTTTGGCGGGAAAGGCATTTTTTGCTCTCGCGGTTGATCCGGCCAATCGTGAGAATGTTGTCGGGGCCACGAATGATGGAATCTATCAGCGCATGCCTAAGGCAGGCGGCGGCGCGGAATGGATCAAGCGTCGCAACGGTATCCATTCGAGTGTCGTTGCGTCCGCCAGCGGCGCGACAAAATTTTTCGCGGCCGAGTGGGGCAAAGGCGTACTCCAATCCTCGGACGGCTCTACCTGGACCGCGTTGGGTACAAGCTTCCCGACGGGCGACGTTGGTCGCATCGAGTTAGGGGTGCAACCGAATAATCCGAATGCGCTTTACGCAATGGTGACGACAAAGACCGGCACGCTGCGGGGCGTGTATCGGCGCAATGCTTCAGGTGTCTGGAAGAAAATCTCAAATGCTCCCGATGTACTTCCGGCCGATAATGGTTCAAGCCAGGGCGACTATGATCTGGCGATTGCCGTGGATCCAGCGGACGCAAACCTGATCTATCTGGGAGGCAGTTACTTTAACGATCCGCAGTTCTGGCCCGCTTCGGTTTGGCGTTGCCGGGTTCAGGCGAGCGGTACGGGTTTCAAGATGGCTGCGAGCGATTCTATCGGCGCTCGGGCTCATGCCGACGTCCATGTTCTCGTGCACGCGCCGGGCGATCCAAATACGTTGTGGTTAGGCTGTGACGGGGGCGTCTTTGTAAATCGCGATCCACGAGCCTCGGACAACTTTGCCAGCAGAAACGATGGCCTGTCCTGTCTCTGCCCGAACTACTTTGCCCAGCACCCGACCGATCCCAGCATTATCATTTGTGGTCTTCAGGATAACGGCACTGCGCGGACCAACGGCGGCCCAATCTGGCGGCACATCAACGGCGGTGACGGCGGTTATTGTGTGATCAATTGGGCGAATCCCAAACTGGTCATCGTCTTCGCCAACGGCACTGTGTACCGAGCTACAGACGGTGGTCTGGATCACGGATCCTTCAACGGCACGGATTTTCCCTGGTCATCGATGACTGAGCCGATTGTAACTCCGCCTTTCAACCCAACTCGCCCGGCTGATGCCAATCTCCTGGCCCTCGGTTCCGGCGCGAATATCTACGTTTCAAATGATTTCGGCTCTACCTGGCCGACCGCGAATATTGTTCCGATTCCGACGAACGGCACCATCTTCGCGATGAGGTTTGCTTCCGCGTCACGGCTCTTCGTGGGCACCTCGCAGGGCCAGGTCTTCCGCCTCGACCGGACGACGAGTAACTGGAACGTCAGCCGGTTGGATAACGTGGCCGGTGGCCCACTCGGGTTACATGGCTTGGTCTCAGATGTAGCGGTGGATTGGGCCGATCCGTCGATGGCCTCAATTTACCTTACTTTCGGAGGAGCGGGAGACAGACGGCGGGTCTGGCACTTTGACGGTTCACGCTGGGAGCCGCGCAGCGGTACGGCCGGCAGCACGGGTCTGCTGGATGTCGAGCACAACGCGATCGCCGTGGATCGCGCGGCGCCGGACAACGTTTATGTCGGCGCGGACATTGGCGTCTGGCATTCTCCCGATCGCGGCGCCAATTGGGAACCACTGCCCAACGGCTTGCCTGACGCGCCGGTTTTTGATGTCCAGATTCATCCGACGCGCCGTCTGCTCCGGGCGTCGACACATGGACGGGGAATCTATGAATACCAACTTTGATTCCCCTGCACGCAAGCAGAGGATCAGGATCCGCGTTTAGCGAAATATCCCGGCCGGTAGCGGAGCTTGAACTGCTGCCGGCGCAGTTCGGGGTTAGTGATTTCGATCGACATCCGGCGAAATGATCCGTCTCGCTTCTTATTGGTCGACGAATAAGCCAGCAGGTATTGCGAACGGAGCTCCTGTTCGATCTCCTTGAAAGCTGCAGTCAGATCTTCTTGCTTCCTGGGAAAGAACGCGCGCCCGCCGGTGTGCTCGGCGAGATCCTTGAGCACGCCTTTCTTGATGCCTTCCTCTGATTTGTCTCCAATCCCAATCGCATAGATCACAGTCTCAAACAGGATCGCTCGATCGACCGCTTCGCTGCGCAGCAGGCGGCTGCTGGTATCAATTCCGTCGGTTAAGAGAATAATCGCGCGGCGTCGCTGGCCCAGGCTGCGCGCCAGAACTTCTTTGCAGGTCACCGCGATGGAATCCCAAATTGCCGTCGAGCCTTCCTGAGGCGGAGCGATCGTGCCCGGGCCTGAGGAAATGCCGCCAATTGGGGGTGCGCCGCCCAGGTATGACGGATATGCCACCTCTACGCTTTCCAGCGCGTGATAGATGCTGAGCACGTCGCGCGTCAAAGGCTGTTCCAGATGGGCATAGCCTTCGAAGGGGATGATCGCGGCCTGGTCCTTGCTGGATCGAATCACGTTCTCGACAAAAGTGCGGGCGGCCGCCTTCTCGTCAGGCAGTGTGCGCTCTTCGGAACCGCTGACATCGATTAAGAAAGCAATGGACAGCGGGCGGTCAGTCTCACGTTGAAAAGTGAAGAGCGTCTGCGGCACTCCGTCTTCGAGCACTCGAATGTCGCCTTGCTGGAGCGTCGTCAGGTAACGATTGTTTTTATCGGTGGCGGTAAAGAGCAGACTGGTGAGATCAGTTTCGGTGCGAATGACGTCGATGTCCTGGCTCGGCGGAGTTTGGGCCGCGCTGGTTAGGAGCGTTCCCATCAGGCCGAACATGATCAGGACGCGTATGAGATTCGAAAAAATCACAAGACCCGTTCAGTCGTCCGCTTCACGGACTTGCTCTTACTGGTTGCCTGGGTTCCCAGCGATAAATCGCCGGGCTATTTTCAGATCGTCCGGACTTAACCCGTTTTAGTATGCCGCGGGAGCGCGCCCGTTGGTTTTGGCGCCGGCTGCTTCCTGCGCGATCTTCACTCCGACGCTGGCGCCGATGCGGGTGGCGCCGGCTTCGACCATCGCGCGCGCATCGTCGATATTCTTGACGCCGCCGGAAGCTTTCACGCCGAGTTCAGGCCCCACGACCCGGCGCATCAACGCGATGTCCGCCACGGTGGCCCCGCCTTTTGAAAATCCCGTCGAGGTTTTGACAAAGTCGGCGCCGGCTCGTTTGGCCGCCTGGCAGGCGCGAACCTTCTCATCGTCGGTTAACAGAGCAGTTTCGATAATCACTTTGCAGGTCACATCGTATTCGTGCGCGACCTCGGCCACGGATCGAATATCGTGTTCGACCAGGCAGTCGTCGCCGCTCTTCAAGGCGCCGACGTTGATGACCATGTCGACTTCGCGCGCGCCATCCATAATCGCGCGGCGGGCTTCGTAAGCTTTCACATCGGGCAGGGTCGCGCCCAGCGGAAATCCAATTACCGTGCAGACGGGAACGCCTGAGCCTTGCAGATTACAAGCCGACACTCGGACCCATGTAGGGTTCACGCAAACAGAAGCGAAGTGATACTGCGCAGCTTCTTCGCAAAGACGTTTGATTTCAGTTTCGGTCGCATCGGGCTTCAAGAGAGTGTGGTCGATCAAGCTGGCCCAGTCGCGCGCGGAAGCAGTCTGACCCAGGACCAGACCAATGCGCGCCGCGCCCGCATCGACAACCCGGTGCATGCGCTCAGGGCAACGATGAAAGCATTCCGACGTGCAGCCGCACATCTTTGCCTGATCGAGACTCTCGCCGTTCAGACGCGCGTAGATCACATCCGTGATCTGTTCGACCAGTTGCTCAAAATCGCCGTTGCTTGAATAGGGCATTGAATTTCAGTAGCACCTCGCTTTGGGCGAGATGCCTCGAAACTATCTACATGATAGCCGTTTGAGCGGCTTTGGCCAAAACCACTATTGAGCTTCCTCTTGTTGAGAGATCGAATCGGCTACTAAAACGATCCACGAAGAGCACGAAGTCAACGGGTTCTCTTAGTGCGGCTTCGTGTAAATTCGTGGATCGTTCCTGTCTTCGCCGTAAGAAGAAAGGAGCTAGCAGGGTGCTGAAAAAAGCAAAATCGCCACCGAGACACAGAGTCACAGAGATTGGAAGGATTCAGAACTCATCAGAAATGCCAACAAATGCTTACCCTCC
>Ga0137404_10002441_pt1 | contig 12290 bp, 13 predicted proteins | sample CZOMad2_1_16fung_FD_108285 | JGI IMG/M metagenome (GOLD analysis project Ga0137404, IMG submission 108285) | Vadose zone soil fungal communities from Angelo Coast Range Reserve, California, USA - CZOMad2_1_16fungal (Illumina Assembly) | ecosystem: Environmental > Terrestrial > Soil > Vadose...
AAGATGGCCAGGGTGTAACCTCAGGGCTGCAGCAGATCGGGCCTTCTTTCCTCCGTCCGGCGGAGGGACTCATCATGTCGCCAATCTTCAATCTTTTTGGGGTCGCCGCTGAGCAGGATATCCGGCACCTTATTTCCCCGCCAGTCGGCCGGCCGGGTATACACCGGCGGCGCCAGCAGGTTGTCCTGGAAGCTGTCGAACAGCGCCGAGGTCTCGTCATTCAGAACGCCGGGGATCAGCCTTCCAATGGCGTCCACCAGCACGGCTGCCGCCAGCTCGCCACCGCTGAGCACGTAGTCCCCGATGGAGATTTCCCGGGTGATATATCTCTCCCTTATCCGTTGATCGATGCCTTTGTAATGACCGCAGATGAGCAGGAGGTTTTCCTTTAAAGAAAGACCATTGGTGATCTTTTGATTGAGCCGCTCCCCGTCCGGGGTGAGATAGATGATCTCGTCGAAAGGGTGTTCTCTGGCCAGCGCCTCGATCGCATTGGCCAATGGCTCGGGCATCATCACCATGCCGGCCCCGCCGCCAAACTGGTAATCATCGACCTGCCCGTATTCGTTCACGGCCCATTGCCTCAGCTGATGAATGCGGATGGCGAGGAGACCTTTATCCTTCGCTCTTTTCAGGATGGAATGGGAAAAGGGGCTTTCCAGGAGCTCCGGCAGGACGGTGAGGATGTCGATATTCATATCCGCAAAGATAGGGGTCTGCATCATCCGGTGGGCCGACTGCAGGGCGGCCTAGTCTTCGAGGAACCCGTCCAGATCCCTTCTCTCCTTCTTGGTGGGACGGCCGATCTTGCTCTGGCGTTTGCCGGTATTGAAGCTGGCGGCCTGGTACTGGAGACGCTCCAACTCCTCGGGAGGAGTGATGTCCTGGTAGTAATTAACGGCGAGGGCATACTGGAGCCGGTGATCCAGCAGGCCTGTCACCCTGATCCTCCAGCGCTTCTGCTCGGTCTTCACTTCATATTCATCCCCGATGACCACCTGGCGGGATGCCTTGGCGGAGTCGCCGTTGAATTTCACTTTTCCTTTGTCACAGGCATCGGCCGCCTGCGACCGGGTCTTGAAGAGCCGGATGGACCAGAGGTATTTATCGAGGCGCAGTTTTTCTTTTTCCATGAGCTATTCCATCTGTTATTTCTCCGCGAAATATTTATGAAACCAGGGGATGGTCTCGATCCCTTTATAGAAATTCTCGAGCCCGAACTTCTCGTTCGGGGAATGCAGGTTGTCGCTATCCAGGCCAAAGCCCATGAATACGATCTTGATGCCCAGCTCTTTTTCGAAGAGGGCGCAGATGGGGATGCTGCCGCCTCCGCGAACAGGAATGGGCGCTTTGTGAAAGACGGCTTCGATGGCCCTGGCCGCGGACCGATAGGCTTTGCTGTCGATGGGCGTCATATAGGGCTCGCCGCCATGGTGCTCTTCGGCCCTGACGATGACGCCGGCAGGCGCGATCTGTTTGAAGTAAGTAAGCAATTTTTCGGTGATCCTTGCGGCGGATTGGTTGGGCACCAGGCGCGCGGAGATCTTGGCCGTGGCCCTGGAAGGCAGGACGGTCTTGGCCCCCTCGCCGGTATATCCTCCCCAGATCCCGTTCAACTCGATGGTGGGGCGGATGCCGGTGCGCTCATTCGTGGTATATCCTTTTTCACCATAGAGCGTTGTAACGCCCAGGTCTTTCTTATAAGCCTCTTCGTTGAAAGGAGCGGCTGCCATCAGCTTGCGCTCGGCAGGGGTAGCTTCCACCACATCGTCATAGAATCCCGGGATGGTGATATGGTTGTCGGCATCATGGCAGGTGGCGATCATCCTGGCCAGGATGGTGATGGGGTTGGCGACGGCGCCTCCATAAACGCCGCTATGCAGGTCGCGGTTGGGTCCTGTGACTTCCACTTCGATATAAGATAGCCCGCGCACGCCGATGTCGATGGAGGGCGTATCCAGGCTGATCATGGAAGTGTCGCTGATGAGGATGACGTCGGCCTTGAGCAGGTCCTTATGGGCGGTAACGAACCTGGCCAGGTTGGGGCTGCCGATCTCTTCTTCGCCCTCGATGATGAACTTGATATTGGTGGGCAGGGCGCCCGTCTGCACCATGGTCTCGAAGGCCTTGACATGCATGTAGAACTGTCCCTTGTCATCCGCCGAGCCGCGGGCATAGATCTTCCCGTCCTTGATCAGCGGCTCGAAAGGGCCGCTGTTCCAGAGCTCGAGCGGGTCGGGAGGCTGCACATCATAATGGCCGTAGACCAGCACGGTAGGCTTGCCGGCATCGGTGATCTTCTCCCCATAGACCACGGGATGTCCTTCCGTCGGATAGATCTCCGCCTTGTCCACACCGGCATCCAGGAGGGCCTGCCTGACGGCCTCCGCACATTTCTTCATGTCTTCCTTATGCTCGCTGCGGGCGCTCACGGAAGGAATGCGCAGCAGTTCGAGCAGCTCGCTGAGAAACCGGTCCTTATTCTTTTCCTGGTAGGCTTTCCATTCGTTCATGCGTATGAATTATTGGGTGAATTTACGATGCTTTTCATTCGGCACCAGATTTTGCAGGGTCCATTCTATTTTTCCTTCGAAGGCGTGCTTGCGGACGGAGCAATCATCCTTGGTGCAGATGCGGCAGGAAAAATCCAGGCATCCGTCCGAGTGAACGAAGAATTCCATGGCCTCCCCGAATTCGCCGCGGATCATGGACGTCAGCGCATCGATCTCGGCATGCGCCTCGTTGACATTGAGATACCAGGGAACGGTGAGATGGCAATCCACATGCAGCAGGCCACCGTACTTGATCACCCGCAGATTGTGGATGTCGATCCAGTTCTTCCTCCGGTGAAGGTTGAGATAGGCGATCATCTTATTCAGGAGCTGCAGGTCCGCCTCATCCATGATGCCCGCGATGGAGGTCCGGAGGATCTGGTAGCCGGTGTAAAGGATGATCCCTGCAAAAATGATGGACACCAGCGCATCCACCCAGATGATCTTCGTCATCAGGATGATCACCAGTCCCAGGATGATGCCCGCCGTGGAATAGGTGTCGGTCCGCAGGTGCCGGCCGCTGGCTACCAGGGCCATGGAGTTATTCCTCCCGCCTATGTGAATGCAGACCGTGCCGACCACGAAGTTTATGATGGCCGTGATGCCCACCAGGATAATGCCTTTGTCGAGCTTCTGGATGGGGTGGGGGTGAATGAGATCGATGATCGCTTCATAGATGATGATGAGCCCGGCCATGATGACCAGGGACCCTTCGACGGCAGCCGATAAGAACTCGGCCTTTCCATGACCGTAAGGATGATCCACGTCGCGCGGCTTGGCGGCCACCCAGAGACTGTACAGCCCGATCGCTCCTGCAATGACATTTACGGTGCTTTCCAGCGCATCCGTCAGGATGGCGACGGATTGCGTGAGATAGTAAGCGATTATTTTCAGGGTGAAGAGCGTGCAGGCCACTGCGACTACCCATTGCTGCACGCGGATATTCTCTTTGCTTTTATTCATGCTTCGCTGTCCTTCTCAGTCTCTGTAATAAAGGTCTGATATTTTTTATTACGCGAAAGTAAAATTCCTTGTTGAATAATTGCGAGTCATGCAAGGCTTTGTAGATGAGGAAAAGGCCTACCGGCGTCAGGACATAGGTGGCGAGCCACATGCCGCCGATCGGGGTGAGCACGTCCTGTTTGACGAATTTCTTTCCAAAATTATTCAGCATGAAGAAAATGACGAAGAAGATAACGGCGAAGATCAGGGGAAGGCCGATGCCGCCCTTACGGATGATCGAGCCCAGCGGCGCCCCGATGAGGAACATCACGAGACAGGCCACGGAGAGCGTGATCTTTTCATGCCAGGCGATCTGGTGATTGCGCAGGTCGTTCCGCTCGGCCTCGAACATCATGGCAGGCTGATCCAGGCTGCCCCGCAGCCCGTTCAATACGGCCAGGCTCCTGTCGAGGACGGCCGTGCGCGCGCTGTCCGGCAGCAGGTCCCTGAAGGTCATGGGCTTGGGCGGCACGGCCGTTTTTTTGCTCGTAGCGGAGGACGTTGCCGTGGATGTCGCAGGCGAGGGGGGGATGGGCAGGGGCTTCAGCGCCGCCCACCCCGCCGTATCCAGGTATTTGGGGAAGTTCAGCGCGGTCCTGATATCACTCCTCACTTTCACGAGATAACTGCTGTCCGATCTTTTCAGCGAGTCGATCGTCCTGCCGAGCTGCCGCAGGCTGAGCATCTGGTAATTATTCCGGAAGTTGCTGTCATCCGTGCGGTTGAGCTTGAAGGAGCTGAGGTCGAGCACTTTCTCATATTGCGAAAAGCCCATGCGGACGAATTCCGTATTGGTGCTCAGCCTTTCGCCTTTTTCACGGTAGAGCGAGCCATTCTGGAGCTTGAACTCCAGCGATTTCTTGTCGGGGGTAACGATCATCTTGCCCTTCTCCGCCACGATGATATCGTCCTGCAGGCCGGAATAATTTTGTTCGTAGATGACGACGTCGCGGATCGTGCTGTCGTCTTTTTCTTTCTTGCCGATCTTGATCACGTAGCCTTCGATGCGGTCGTAGAAGACGCCTTCCTTGATGTCGAAGGCCGGCTTGGACATGATGATATCGTATTTCAGGGTATTCATCTTCAGGTTGGCCACCGGGATGATATAATTGTTGAACAGGAAAGCGATATAGCAGATGAAGATGCTGACGAAGAACAGCGGGCGCATGAACCGGAGCAGGGTAATGCCGGCGGACTTGATGGCCACCAGCTCGAAGGTCTCGCCCAGGTTGCCGAAGGTCATGATGGAAGACAGCAATACGGCGAGGGGCAGGGCCAGGGGTACGAGCGTTGCGCTGACATAGAGAACGAGCCTTCCGATGGTGCCGAGGTCGACGCCTTTGCCCACCACGTCGTCGATATAGAGCCAGAAGAACTGCAGCACCAGGACGAAGGTCGTGATAAAAAAAATAGCGATGAAGGGGCCGATGAAGGCCTTGATGATCAGCTTGTCCAGTTTTTTTACCAGGGGGGTCAGCACAATCGGTTGCTTTGAATACCTTTAATTTATGAACGCCGCAAAAATACAGCTTTCATCCGGACATAATGAGCCCCGGGGCGCCGGGGAGCCTGGCATTTACCATAATATTAATATTCTTAAGGAATGGGATGTCTCGCCGGAAGAGGCTGCGCTGGTCGCCAATGCCGGCTGGATCCTGACCAAGAATGCTATCATCGGCAAGGCCCTCGCCCTTTTCGGGGAGCTGAGCGGAATACTGCAGGAACGATGGCGGAATGAAGCCTGGCCTGAGGGACAGCAGGAATTGCAAGCCATCCTGCAAGTCCCGCCAAGGATCTCGAAGGGAGAGAATTATAAGGGGTTGCCCTGGGTGGTGCTGGATTATCCCCGGTGCTTCGGGCGGGACGATGTTCTTGCCGTCCGCACCCTTTTCTGGTGGGGCCATTATTTCAGCGTCACCCTGCATCTGAAAGGGAGCTATAAGGAAATGTTCCTTCCCGTTATACGCGATCATCTCCCCCTGCTGGGCGCGGCGGGATTCTTTATCGGCGTATCCGACGACGAATGGCGGCATGAGCTGGGGCAGGATAATTACCGTCCGGTCGATCCGGGGGCGACCAGTGAGATGGATGCCATCCTGGGCAGGCAGGCATTCCTGAAATTCTCGGCGAAATGCGATCTGCACCACTGGAACCAGGCGGGCGAGCTTTTGCTGCGCTTATCCGAGATCGTTATACAGGCGCTGAAGAGCTAATTACTGCCCAGGCGATGAAAAAGATCCTTGACCTGGTAGCTCCAGAGCTGGCTCTGGTCTTTGATCTCCTTCTTATCGGCGAAATCCTTTATCACCAGGATGGTCTGATTGGTGACCTCCGACTTTTCAATGCGGAACTCGAAGAACTCTTCTTTCGGGGAATGCGTCCAGTGGAAGCGGATGAATTTCTCCGTCTCGCTCTCCATGACCTCCGCCCTGTCGATCGTGCCATTCCAGGAGAAACTGAATACATTGTCCCGCTCGTCTACTTTATCTGCGAACCACTCCTGCAGACCTGCCGGAGTACTTAAGAAATCATATAGGATGGAAGGCGAACATCTTACCGGATATTCTAAAGTGAAAAGTTGTTTTTTGCTCATCTAATTGATCGATTGAATCATTTGTTACCTAAACATCCCGGGAATCGTATTATCGCCTGATGCAGCAATTATCGGAATTACCAGGGTACCTGCGTCCCATTGCCTCGGTTAAGAAGATCTCGGCCGTATCTGCAATAATAAAAAATTAAATCAACCATCAAAATTTTTTTTCACCAGGGTTTTAATATGGAAAAAGGCCCAAAAACGGCACTTTTTTATCTTAAATATATTGATAGCCAGTGGTTTACGAATATTTTTTTGGTTTAGCCCCTGGAAATCAATATATTGCTATTCACATCTGATACAAGGAGTTGACAGCCTGGCACAAGAAAAGCAATGTTTATTCGTTTTTAGTTCGTTCTCTGGAATTAAACCCAATCCTATCAGAATAAACTCGTTAAACCTAAAAAACCCTTTAAAGACCTCTGCCTATGAGTATGCGTCAACTCAAGATCACGAAAAGCATCACCAATCGTGAATCACAGAGCTTGGAAAAATATCTGCAGGAGATCGGAAAAGTCGAGCTGATCAGCCCTGAAGAAGAAGTGAAACTCGCCATTCGTATCAAGCAGGGCGATCAGAAGGCCCTCGATAAACTAACGAAGGCCAATCTCCGTTTCGTCGTATCGGTAGCCAAACAGTACCAGAACCAGGGCCTCTCCCTACCCGATCTCATCAATGAAGGTAATTTAGGATTGATCAAGGCGGCACAACGTTTCGACGAAACGCGCGGCTTCAAGTTCATATCCTATGCCGTATGGTGGATCCGGCAGAGCATCCTGCAGGCACTGGCCGAGCAAAGCCGTATCGTCCGCCTTCCCCTCAATAAGGTCGGCCTCACTAACAGGATACAAAAAGCTTATTCCCAGCTGGAACAGGAATTCGAGCGCGAGCCTTCCGCCGAAGAGCTGGCCGAAGTACTGGAGCTGGACATCGAAGAAGTCTCTTCCACCCTGGGCATTGCCGCCCGCCATGTCAGCATGGATACGCCCTTGTCGGAAGGGGAGGAGAATACGCTGATCGACGTGCTGGAAAATCCCAACGCCGAGATGGCCAACCTGAATATCGAGCATAAGGAATCGCTGAAGCAGGAGATCGACCGATCGCTGAGGACCCTGACCGAGCGGCAGAAAGAGGTGATCTGCTTCTTCTTCGGCATCGGGGTGGATCATCCCATGAGCCTGGAAGATATCGGGGAACGGTTCAACCTGACCCGGGAAAGGGTACGCCAGATCAAGGACAAAGCCATTACCAAGCTCAGGAGCAACAACCGGTCGAAGATGTTGCGCAGCTACCTGGGCGTCTAATTTAAACCGGAAAAATTGAATTAAATATACTCCGCCATTTTATTGTAAATTTGCCATTCGTCAAAAATGAATATAACGTAGGTTATATTCATTTTTATTTTATAGGAATTTAAATGAAGATATATGTTTGAAAATCTATCTGAACGGCTCGAATCGGCGTTCAAACAGATAAAGGGGGAAGGCAGGATCACCGAGCTGAATATCGCAGCCACGGTGAAGGATATCCGCCGCGCGCTGATCGATGCGGACGTGAACTATAAGATCGCCAAGGAATTCACCGATACGGTGCGGGAAAAGGCCATGGGCCAGAAAGTGCTGACGGCCGTCAGCCCCGGCCAGCTGATGGTGAAGATCGTGAAGGACGAGCTGGCGGAGCTGATGGGTGGGACGGAGAGCGAGCTGAATGCCAGGGGCAATCCCGCCGTGATCCTCATCGCCGGCCTGCAGGGCAGCGGTAAGACCACGTTCAGCGGCAAGCTGGCCCATTACCTGAAGACCCGCAAGGGGCTGTCTCCTTTATTGGCGGCTGCGGATATTTACCGTCCGGCGGCCGTGGAGCAACTGAAAGTATTGGGAGGACAGATCGGGGTCGACGTGTACAGCGAGGACGGGAGCAAGGATGCCGTCCAGATCGCCGCGAATGCCATCAGGGAGGCGAAGAGCAAGAACAAGAATGTCGTCATCATCGATACGGCGGGCCGCCTGGCCGTCGACGAGGCCATGATGCAGGAGGTGGAGGCCATCAAAAAGGCGGTCAGCCCGGGGGAGATCCTTTTCGTGGTGGATTCCATGACGGGCCAGGATGCCGTCAATACGGCCAGGACCTTCAACGAGCGGCTGGACTTTTCGGGGGTGGTGCTGACCAAACTGGACGGCGATACCCGCGGCGGAGCCGCCCTTTCGATCAAATATACGGTCAGCAAGCCCATCAAATTCATCAGCAGCGGGGAAAAGCTGGATACCCTGGACGTATTCTATCCCGACCGTATGGCGCAGCGGATCCTGGGGATGGGCGATATCACCACCCTGGTGGAAAAGGCGCAGGAGCAGTTCGACGAGGTGCAGGCCAAGCGGCTGGAGAAGAAGATCCGTAAGAACCAGTTCGACTTCGAGGATTTCAAGCAGCAGCTCCAGCAGATCAAGAAGATGGGCAATATCAAGGACCTGCTGGGCATGATCCCCGGGGTGGGTAAGGCCGTGAAAGACATCGATATCAGCGACGATTCGTTCAAGGGGATCGAGGCGATGATCAATTCGATGACCCCCTTCGAAAGGGCCAATCCCGACGTCATCGACCAGGGCAGGCGGAAAAGGATCGCGGGGGGCAGCGGGAAGGACCTGAACGATATCAACGCCTTCCTCAAGCAATTCGAGCAGATGAAGCAGATGATGAAGGCCATGAACAAGATGCCGATGGGCATGGGAAGCCGTATGGGCATGGGTAAAGGCCGTTCATAAAATTTTATTCACAAGATTCGTTGTTTAAATTCCGAAGTATTATTTTTGGATAATTGTACCGGATTGCTACCTTTGCAATCCTAAAAAAGGAGTAACCTTATTTGTTCACGCATTTAAATTTCTATTTAAGATGCCAGTTAAAATCAGACTGCAACGCCATGGGTCTAAGAAGCGGCCATTTTATTTCATCGTAGTAGCCGACGCCCGTGCACCCAGGGATGGGAAATTCATCCAGAAAATTGGTACTTACAATCCTCTGACCGTACCAGCTTCCGTTCAATTAGATCGTCAGAAGGCACTGGACTGGCTCCATAAAGGCGCCCAGCCCACCGATACCGTCAGAAGGATATTGTCTTACAAGGGTGTTCTTTATCTGAAGCACCTCCTGCGCGGCGTAAAGCTGGGCTTATTCGACGATGCGGCGGCCATGGAGAAATTCCAGAAATGGCATGTCGAGCACGAAACCCAGATGAAGAAGCGCCACGAGGACAACCGGAAGAAGTACCCGAGGAGGCCAGGAGCGGGCGGACCCCCGATGAGAAGGGTTGAAAGAAGGGGTGAGAGCGGCCCTGCCCAGGCATAATGTCCATTCCATAAAAATCTCAATAGCAGGTGGGCGTCCCACCTGCTATTTTTTTTGAGGGGCGGCCGGCCGGTGAGCTAGTCCTGCGATAAATCATTCATTATGAGCATCCAGTATCGGAATATCGGGAAATTGGTGGCTGTATTCGGCTTGCAGGGGGAGCTGGTCCTGCAGCACCGGCTGGGGAAGAAGAATGCCTTTAAAGGACTGAAAACCATATTTTTGGAGGAGAAGAAGGATGAGATGCTGCCCTGGTGGGTCGAGAATACCCGACCCAGGGGGGAGGAAGACCTTTACCTGAAGCTGGAAGGCGTGGACAGCAAGGAGGCCGCCCAGAAGATCCTGCAGAAGGAAGTATGGCTGACGGAGGCCGATTTTGCCCAGTTCGCCAAGGGGGGTTCCCCCATTTCCCTGGTGGGCTTCCATATGTGGCAGGCTGAGGACGATCTGGGGGAGATCCTGGAGGTGATCGAGCAGCCGCACCAGATCCTTTGCCGGATCGATCTGAATGGCAAGGAGGCCCTTATTCCCCTTCATGAGGCCACTCTCCAAAAAGTGGACAAGAAGAAGCGCCAGGTGCATGTCGTCCTCCCGGACGGACTGCTGGACGTCTACCGGTGAATTACCACTAACTTATTTAGTATCTTTACGAAGATGTCCCAGCCGCAACGTCAAATCGCCCATTTCGACCTGGACGCGTTCTTCGTCTCCGTCGAATGCCTGCTCGATCCCTCGCTGAAGGGCAAGCCGCTGTTGGTGGGCGGGCATAGCGACCGGGGAGTCGTCGCGGCCTGCAGCTACGAGGCACGGAAATACGGCATTCATTCCGCCATGCCGATGCGGACGGCCATGCGCCTCTGTCCCCATGCCACCCTTGTCGGCGGCACCCGGGGCGAATACAGTAAATACTCCCGCTGGGTGACGGAGATCATCGCGGCCCGGGCGCCCCTTTTCGAGAAGGCCTCCATCGACGAATTCTACCTGGATCTTACGGGCATGGAGCGCTACTTCGAGCCTTACCGGTGGACGATCGACCTGCGGGAGGAGATCATCCGGGAGACGAAGCTCCCTATTTCCTTTGCCCTGGCCCCGAACAAAATGGTCGCCAAGATCGCCACAGACGAGGCGAAGCCCAATGGGTACCTGCATGTGCCCGCCGGGCGTGAGAAAGAATTCCTGGCGCCGCTGAAGGTCGGCAAGATCCCCGGCGTCGGGGAGCATATGGTCAAGACCCTCCTGGAAATGGGGATCGTCACGATCCGGGACCTGGCGACGCATTCCCCGCAGGAGCTGGAGCGGCAACTGGGGAAGTACGGGCTGGAGCTCTGGAATAAGGCGCATGGCATTCATGAGGGGGAGGTGGTGGCCTACCATGAATCGAAGTCCATTTCGACTGAAAATACCTTCGAGGAGAATAAGACGGATATGGCCTTTCTGATGGCGGAATTGGTGCGGATGATCGAACGGGTCGCCTATGAGCTGCGGCAGGACAATAAAACGGCCGGCTGTGTCGCGGTGAAGATCAGGTATCCCGACTTCGAGACGACGTCCCGGCAGGTGACGATCCCCTATACTTTCTACGACGACGAGCTGATCCTGAAGGCTAAGGAGCTGTTCCACAAGCTGTGGCGTAAAGATCAGCCCATCCGGCTGCTGGGGGTGCGGCTCAGCGAGCTGACGGGGGAGGCCGTGCAGACGAACCTGTTCGTCGATCACCGGAAGAAGACGGAGCTGTATAAGGCCATCGACGATGTGAAGAACCGATACGGGAAATATGCGGTGGTGAAGGCGGGGGGCACGGCCAGCGGACGGAAGCCGCGGGAGGAGGATGAGGGGGAAGAGGACTGAGGGTGTGGATCTTTGCAGGCCAGGCGAGCCATGTGCCGGGCGCCGGCCATAAAAAATTCCCGATTAAGTCTACTGTATTGGTAGGGAATTAATATCTTCGCTGTCCGTTCATCGGAACAGCATTTTTTTAACCTCAAATTTTAGTATATGAGTTTACGTCTCGGGGACAAAGCTCCCAATTTTCAGGCCAAGACCTCCATTGGCGATATCGACTTCTACGAATACCTGGGTGATTCCTGGGGGATCCTGTTCTCTCACCCTGCCGACTATACGCCTGTCTGTACCACCGAACTGGGAAGAACGGCCGCGTTGAAGGACGAGTTCGCTAAGCGCGGCGTGAAGGTGCTGGCCCTGAGCGTCGACCCCGTCGACAAGCACATCGGCTGGATCAAGGATATCAACGAAACGCAGAAGGTAAGCGTCGACTTCCCCATCATCGCCGACGAAGACCGGAAGGTGAGCTCCCTGTATGAATTCATCCACCCGAACGCATCGGCCACGGCCACCGTCCGCAGCCTGGTCATCATCGGGCCGGACAAGCTGGTGAAGCTGATCATCACCTATCCCGCCTCCACGGGCCGCAACTTCGTCGAAGTCCTGCGCGTCGTGGACTCCCTGCAACTGACCGCCAACCATAGCGTGGCCACGCCCGCCGACTGGAAGGAAGGCGAAGACGTCATCGTCGTGCCCGCCATCTCCACGGAGGACGCGCAGAAGAAATTCCCGAAAGGCGTGAAAGTGATCAAGCCCTACCTGCGGTACACGCCGCAGCCCAACAAATAAGCAGCGGCCGCAGCCAAATATTTAAGTTGAAGAATGGTTTTTTTATGGGACAGGACGGAATATAACCGGGCTGTCCCATTTTTTATTCGCGTTCCACCTCAGTTTATTTTTTTTGCGAAGTTGTCTCTGTAGATCCGGGGGATGACGGCTATCAATGCGAGGTA
>Ga0137404_10002447_pt1 | contig 12281 bp, 10 predicted proteins | sample CZOMad2_1_16fung_FD_108285 | JGI IMG/M metagenome (GOLD analysis project Ga0137404, IMG submission 108285) | Vadose zone soil fungal communities from Angelo Coast Range Reserve, California, USA - CZOMad2_1_16fungal (Illumina Assembly) | ecosystem: Environmental > Terrestrial > Soil > Vadose...
AAGCGCCAGCGCAAGACCGAGCGCGCGGAGGCCGGGGTCAGCGGGCCCGAGATCGGCGAGGCGCAGGATATCGGCGCGCCGACCGGCATGTGGGAGTGGTTCTCGCCCAGTCGCGGCCGCACCGTCACGTCCCGCGCCGGCACGCGGCCCGACCCGGATCCGCCCGACGACTGGGTCCTGCTGACCGACGTCGAGCCCGACGCCCCCCCAGCCTGACCTACTACTTCTTCGCCGCCTCGGCGGCCTGAAAGCTGATCTTGTTGTGGGTCCCGTCGCACATCGGCTTGTTCGACGACCCGCCACACCGGCAGAGCGCGATTCTCGCCTGTCCCGTCGTGTTGATTGTGGCTCCGGTCGGATCGATGAGCTCGCACTCGCCCTCGACCAGGTACGGACCGTTCGGCCGCGTCGTGATCTTCACGGTCATCGGGAAGTCCCTCCTTGGCATTTGAGCAGCGCCCACCAACATACCACCGCCGGGGTACACTCCTGGGTGTGAAGGAATCCGGCGCCATCCTCCTCGTGGCCTGCTACGAGCTCGGCCACCAGCCCCTGGCCGTTGCCTGGCCGGCGGCGTTTCTCGAGCGCGAGGGCTACCGACCGGCGGTCATGGACGTCTCCGTCGAGCCCTTCGACGCCGAGCGCGTCCAACGAGCCAGGGTGGTCCTGATCTCGGTGCCGATGCACACGGCGCTTCGGCTGGGCGTGACGGTGGCCGAGCGGGTGCGCGCGGTCAACCCCGCCTGTCACATCGCCTTCTTCGGGCTCTACGCCACGCTCAACGCCGAGCATCTTCTGGCTGGCCCTGCCGACTCGGTCTTGAGCGGCGAGGTCGAGGCCGCGCTGGTCGGCCTGGTCCGGAGGCTCGAGGCGGGCGCCGATTCAGCAACGGCGTCCCGTGCGCGGTCGCTCCCGGTGCTGGAGAAGCTCAGCTTCCCCGTGCCGAGCCGCGCACAGCTCCCGTCGCTGAAGAAATACGCGCGGCTGGAGCGAGACGACGGGCAGGAGCTGGTGGCGTACGTCGAGGCGAGCCGCGGCTGCAAGCACTTGTGCCGGCACTGCCCCATCCCGCCGGTCTACGGCGGGCGCTTCTTCGTCGTGCCCGTCGAGGTCCTGCTCGCGGACGTGCGCCAGCAGGTCGAGGGCGGCGCGACCCACGTCACGTTCGGCGACCCCGATTTTCTCAATGGGCCGGGCCACGCGCTGGCTGTCGCGCGCGCGCTGCACGGCGACTTCCCGCGTCTGACCTTCGACTTCACCGCGAAGATCGAGCACCTGCTGCGCCAGCGCGCGCGCCTGCCCGAGCTCGCGCGCCTGGGCGCTTCGTTCATCGTCTCGGCCGCGGAATCGTTGAGCGACACCGTTCTCGCCCACCTCGAGAAGGGCCACACGCGCACCGACATCGAGACCGCGGTCCGGCTCGTCTCGGCAGCCGGCATGACGCTGCGCCCCACCTGGGTGCCGTTCACCCCGTGGACCACGCTCGACGACTACCGGGAGCTTCTCGAGTTCGTCGAGACCTGCGGGCTCGTCGACGCGATCGATCCGGTCCAGTTCTCGATCCGGCTCCTGATTCCGCCGGGCTCGCTCCTGCTCGAGAGCGCCGCGCTGCGGCCGTTCCTCGGCGACCTGGTGAAGAACCAGTTCCATCACGCCTGGACCCATCCCGACCCGCGCATGGAAGCGCTTCACCGGGAGGTGTCGGCGGCGGTCGCGCGGGCCGCCGACGGCCGCGAAGACGGGGCGGTCACGTTCCAGCGCGTGCGCGAGCTGGCCGACCGGGCCGCCGGCGTGGCGCCTCGCGCCTTCGCGACGCCGGCCCGCGATCGCAAGCGTCCGCCGCGACTCACCGAGCCCTGGTTCTGCTGAGCGGAGCCTACCGAGGGCCAGTTGGCCCTGCGTGGAAACTCGGGTAAAGTATCCATTTGAGAGGTGGCCACATGAGCGAAGATCTCAAGACGCGCGTCCAGGAGCTGATCGAGACCATGATCAACCCCGCGGTCGCCGGCCACGGCGGATTCGTCGAGCTCATCGACGTGCAGGACAACCGCGTCTACCTCCAGATGGGGGGCGGCTGCCAGGGGTGCGGAGCTGCGGACGTCACGCTGAAGTCCGGGATCGAGCGGCTGATCAAGGAAGAGATCCCCGAGATCGCCGAGGTCCTGGACACGACCGACCACGCGTCCGGCCAGAACCCCTACTACACGCCCGGCAAAGCTTAGTCCCACGCCGCCGCGTGGGCAGGAGGGGTCAGTGCCGACTTCGGCCGGCCGGTTGCTGCTTCTCCTGCCCACCACGACGTACCGCACCGAAGCGTTCATCGAGGCCGCGACCAGGCTCGGCGTCGAGCTGGTCTGCGCCTCCGAGCGACCGAGCACGCTCGAGTCGCTGACGCCGGATTCGCTCGTCACCCTCGATTTCGGCGATCCGCTCGGCAGCGCGGAGACGATCGCCCGGTTCGCCCGGTCGCGACCGATCGACGCGGTCGTCGGGGTCGACGATCTCACCACCGTCGCCGCCGCCGCGATCAGCCAGCGGCTCGGCCTGAAGGCCAACGCGCTGCCCGCCGTCAGCGCCGCCCGCGACAAGCACGCGATGCGCCGGCGTCTCGCCGAAGCCGGCGTGCCGGCGCCGCGCTTCCGGCTGGTCGAGCTGGCCGACGACCCGGCGGCGGTCGCCGAAAAGGTCGAGTATCCCTGCGTGCTCAAGCCGCTCATGCTCTCGGCGAGCCGCGGCGTGATCCGCGCGAACGACGGACGCGAGCTCGTCGCCGCCTTCCGGCGCATCGCGGCCATCCTGGCGCAGCCTGACGCGGCGCCGCCCGTCGGCGCGCGCCGGGCGCTGCTCGTCGAGGAGTTCGTCCCCGGCCGCGAAGTCGCCCTCGAGGGGCTTCTAGTCGGTGGCCGACTCCACGTACTGGCACTCTTCGACAAGCCGGACCCGCTCGACGGTCCGTTCTTCGAGGAGACGATCTACGTCACGCCGTCGCGCCTGCCGGCGGCGACGCAGGAGCGCATCGCCGCCGTGACCCGTGATGCCTGCTCAGCGCTGGGCCTCACCGAGGGGCCGATCCACGCCGAGCTGCGCGTCAACGAGCGCGGCCCCTTCGTCCTCGAGGTCGCGGCTCGGTCGATCGGCGGGCTGTGCGCGCGCACGCTCACCTTCGGGACAGGCCTGAGCCTCGAGGAGCTGATCCTGTGCCACGCCCTCGACCGCCCGCTGGAATCGCTCGAGCGCGAGCGGCGGGCCGCCGGCGTGATGATGATCCCGATACCCCGTGCCGGCCGGCTCGTCGCCGTTCGCGGCGTCGAGGAGGCGGAGGCGGTCGAGGCCGTCGACGATGTCGTGATCACGATGCACCCGGGCCAGGAGGTCATCCCGCTTCCGGAAGGCTGGCAGTACCTCGGCTTCATCTTCGCCCGCGCCGAGAGGCCCGCCGCCGTCGAAGCGGCGCTCCGCAAGGCGCACGCCCGACTGCGCTTCGACATTGCGTAAGGCGAGCCGCCGCGCCCACACGGACGAGGCGATCGTGCACCACGGGGTGCTCGATCCGGGCACCTCGCTGCTGCAGAAGCCCTTCACGCCCGACGCGCTCACGCGGCGGGCGGGCGACGTGCTGGGCGCCTGAGCCTCCGTCGGGCCCGCCGCGATCAGGATCGCGGCTTGAGCTCGATCATGTGCCCGTCGGGATCGCGCAGGTAGATCGACGGACCGTCGCCCCAGGCCCCGAAGCGCTGGACGACGTCGCCCTCGAGCGCGATGCCCTTCCGCCGCAGCTCCTCGGCGACAGCCTTGAGGTCGTCGCACTGGATCGACAGGCAGAAGTGCTCGGGCCCGACCGGTCCCTTGTCGTCCGCGGGCAAGAGATCGATCAGGGCCTCGCCGAAGCGCAGGTGCATCAGCGAGATCCGCTCGTTGAACTTGGCGAGCGTGCAGCCCAGGACGTCCTCGTAGAACCGGCGCGAGCGGGCCTGGTCGGTGACTCTCAGGACGACGTGATCGAGGCCGAGCGGCTTGTACATCGCCACCTCCGTCGGGCCAAGACTACCACGCGCCGCTCATTCCTGGCGGAGCACCGAGAGCGGTGCGCGGCCGATCAGCCGAACGGTCGCGAGGAGACCGATCGCGAGCGAGCCCGCCGTCGTGAGCAGGACACCCAGGAGCAGCGTCTCGGGCTCGAGCGTCCACGGCGTGTCGAGGACGAAGCGCAGGACGATCCAGGCCAGGAGCGCCGCCAGGAGCGTGCCGCCAAGGCCCGCGGTCGCGCCGAGACACGCGTACTCGACGGCGAACGCGCGCGCGATCGCCCAGCGCGTGGCCCCGAGCGTCTTGAGAATGACCGACTCGTAGAGGCGCTGGTAGCGGGTCGCCGCCAGCGCGCCCGCCATGACCACCAGGCCCGCGGCGATGGTGAAGAGCGCCATGAACCGCACGGCGAACGCGATCTGGTCGAGCACCTCGGCCACGCGCTCGAGCACGCCCCGGAGCGGGATCGCGGTGACGTTGGGGAAGGCCGCCACCACGTTATCCTGTAATTCGGTCTCGACGTCGGCCGGGACGCGGGCCGTCGCCATGTAGGTGGCCGGCGCCCCGTCGAGCGCGCCCGGCGAGAGAATCATGAAGAAGTTGGCGGTCAGCGTCTGCCAGTCGATCTTGCGCAGGCTCGTCACCTCGGCCTCGACCGGCACGCCCTGGACGTCGAAGGTGAGCGTCCCGCCCACATCGACGCCGAAATACTTCGCGGCTTCGTCCTCCACCGACACGCGCGGCCGGGCCGCCGCCTCGCTCGGATTCCACCAGTGCCCGCCGACGATGACCGTGGCGGGGGGCGGCGCGGCCGCCCAGGTCAGTACGTACTCGCGTGTGAGGTACCAGACCTTGTCGGGCGTCTCCCTCTTTCGCCGGTCGATCAGCGCGCGCGTGACGGGAGCGCCGTCGATCGCCGCGAGCCGGGCGCGCACGATCGGTGTCAGCACGGGCTCGGCGCCGCCGTTGACCTCGGCGACGACCCGCGCGAACGCCTCGCGCTGGTCCGGCTGCACGTCGATGAAGAAGAACGTCGGAGCCTCGCGCTTTCCCTCGTAGGCGAGCTGGCGGCCCAGGCTCGCCTCGAGCAGCGCCACGGCGACGAGCAGCATGACGCCGACTCCGAGGGCCACCACCACCCTGACCGTGTGGCCCCCGGGACGGCCGAGGCCCGCGAGCCCCTGGCGCCAGGCGAGCCCCGGCAGGCGCGGCAGCCGCCGCGCGAGGCTCATGAGCCCGCGGGAGAGGCCGAGGAGAATCGCGAGCGCGGCCAGCGCCGCGCCGAAGAAGATCGCGCCGAGACGGAGCGAGCCGACCTGCCAGACGGCCAGCGCGGCCAGGCCCGCGAGAATCGGCAGCGCCGCCGGCCACGGCCGGCGCGGCCGCCACGCGCCCGCCGCCACGTCGCGCCGGAAGATCAGCGAAGGCGGCACTGCCCGCACGGCCAGCAGCGGCCAGAGCGCGCACAGGAGGGCCGTGAGCGTGCCGAGGGCGAGCCCGCGCGCGATCGTGCCCCCGTCCCACTGGGCCTCGAGCGCGAACGGGGCGAATGGCGCGAGCGCGCGCACAAGCATCGGCTGAACCGCCGCCCCCAGCGCCGCGCCGGCGAGGCTTCCGCCGAGGCCGACGGCCAGCGTCTGGAGCAGATACGTGACGAGCAGCGTGCGCCAGCCGGCGCCCAGGCACTTGAGGATCGCGATGGTCCCGAGCTGCCGCCGGAGAAACGTCGTCATCGACGACGCAATCCCCACGCCGCCGACCAGCAGGCTCGCGAGCCCGACGAGACCGAGATAGGTCGCGAGCTGGGCGAAGAAGCGGCGAAGCCCGGGCTGTGATTCGTCGTAGGCCGCGACGCGGATCGCCGGGTCGGCGAGCGCCCGGTCGAGGTCGGTGGCGGCCGCGCGGGCGCTGGCGCCGGGCGCGAGGCGCACGAGCGTCCGGTAGCGAACACGGCTGCCCACCTGCACGAGGCCCGTTCGCTCGAGCGCCGAGCCGGAGATCAGCACACGGGGCCCGAGGCTCACCAGACCGGTCGGGCGATCGGGTTCCCGCACGAGCACACCGGTCACCGTGAAGGGCGCGCCGCCAAGGACCAGCGGATCGCCCACGCCGAGGCCCAGGCGCTCCAGCAGCCGGGCCTCGACCACGGCGCCGCCCACACCATCGCGGTCGCCCAAGAGCTCGGTGAGCGGCGTCGGCGGGGTGGTCTGCACGCGTCCATAGAGCGGATACGCGCCCTCGACCGCCCGGAGCTCCACCAGCAGTGTCGACCCGCGCGCCGGATTGCGCGCCATCCCCGCCACGTCGCGCACCACGGTCGCGACGGCGCCGGCCGGCTCGAGTCCCGCGAGCACGCCGCGCTCGGTCGCGTCGAGCGGCCGCGCCGAGCGAAGCTCGAGGTCGCCGCCCGTGAGCGTCCGCGCCTCGCGCGCGAGCGTCCGGTCGAGATTCGAGGCGAGGGTGCCGACCGAGACCAGGGCCGCCACGCCGACCGCGACGCAGCCGAAGAACGCCGCGAAGTGGCGCCAGGCGCCCCGGGTCTCGCGCCACGCCATCCGCGCCGCGAAGCCGGCCGTCACGAAGCGCCGTTCCTGACGCGCCCGTCGCGCAGGGCGACAACGCGGTCGGCGTGGCGGGCCAGCGCCTCGTCGTGGGTCACCAGCACCAGCGTAGCGCCGCGGCGGCGCTTGAGCGCGAGCAGGAGCTCGATGATGCGGGCGCCGGTGGCCGAGTCGAGGTTGCCCGTCGGCTCGTCGGCCAGGAGCAAGCCGGGATCGAGCGCGACCGCGCGGGCGAGCGCGGCGCGCTGCTGCTCGCCCCCCGAGAGCTGCACCGGATAGTGGTGCGCGCGGTCGCCCAGCCCGACGTCGTCGAGCAGCGCGCGCGCGCGACCGAGCGCGTTCGACGCGCCGGCGATCTCGAGCGGCACGGCCACGTTCTCCACGGCCGTCAGGGTCGGGATGAGGTGGTAGGACTGGAAGACGTAGCCGAGCGTCTCGCGGCGAAAGCGCGCGAGCGCGTCCTCGTCGAGCCGGGTGATCTCGACACCGGCGACGACGATCGAGCCCGAGCTCGGACGATCGAGCCCCGCGACGAGTCCCAGCAGCGTCGACTTGCCGCTCCCCGACGGTCCGGTGATCGCGCAAACCTCGCCCGCCGCGACGTCGAGCGTGATCCCGTCGAGAATCGTGAGCGAGCGTCCGCCGCTCGGCAGCCGCATGACGACGTCGCGCACCCGGATCATCACGAAACTCATACTACACTGGGTGCGTGAGCGGTCTCGTCGCGCGCACGCTCTTCGGCGCGGCGCTCGCGCTGCTGAGCTTCGGCGTGACCGAGGCGCGCGGCGAGCGCGTGATCGTCGCGCTCGGCGACAGCCTGACCGCGGGCTGGGGCGTCGCCGCCGACGAGGCGTATCCGGCGCGGCTCGAGGCGCGGCTGCAGCGCGAGGGCTACGCCTATCGCATGGTCAACGCCGGCGTGAGCGGTGACACCACCGCCGGCGGCCTGCGGCGTGTCGACTGGGTGCTGCGCGCGAAGCCGGACATCGTCATCGTCGCGCTCGGCGCCAACGACGGTCTGCGGGCCCAGAGCCCGCAGGCGATGCGCGACAACCTCGCGGCCATCGTCGCGCGGCTGCAGGCCGCGGGCGCGCGCGTCCTGCTGGCGGGCATGCGGCTGCCGCCGAACTACGGCGCGGAGTACACGAAGGAGTTTCAGGCGGTATTTCCGGGGGTCGCCCGGACCGGCAGAGTCGCCTTCGTACCGTTTCTGCTCGACGGTGTCGCCGCCGACCCCCGTCTCAACCAGCCCGACGGCATTCATCCCACCGCGGCGGGGCACCAGGTGATCGCCGACCGCCTGTGGCCCCACCTCCGGCCCCTGCTGACACCGGGTAAATAAGAGCCGGGCCCTCTTCGTCTTAGTGGGCGAAGGAGGAATGAGCCATGAGACGCCTCATCGCCGCGGTTGCCGTGACCACGCTGTTAATCGGCACTGTCGCGCCGGCGGCTCACGCCGGCGGTCCTAACGACGCCGCGCGGGCGCTGGCCTCGTTCGCGGTGTTCCATCAGGCAATGTTCTCGGCTTTCGTCGCGCCGCTGCTGTTTCCGCCTCCGGTGGTGGTCGTGCGCCCCGAGGTCGTCTATCGGCCCGTGGTGGCGCCGCCACCGGCTGTCGTGTACGCCCCGCCGGCGCCGCGGGCGTATCCGGCGGTCGCGCAGTACCCGCACGGGCGGTACGAGCGGATGTACCGGGGCTATCGGTACGTATGGGTCCCGGCGGTACCGCCACCTCCACCGCCGTTCGCGCGATAGCGCGGACGCGCGGCTGACCGATACGGGGCGCGCCCAGCATCTGCGGCTTCTCGCTGGGCGCGCCTCATTTTTTTTGCCGGCCGCTAGCCGGGGGCCGCGCGCCGACTCGCCGGCGCGAGTGCCCGCACCGCCTCGAGCAAGATCGCCCGCCGCCGCGCCGGGTCCTCTTCCACGGTCGAGAGCGCGAGCGACGCCGTGTCGATCCCCGCGTCGAGATAGCGTCGGACGTGCGCCGCGATCTCGTCCATCGAGCCCCGAATGATCAGATCGTTCATCACGTTCTCCGGCACCGCGGACACCGCGGTCCGGCGGTCGCCGCGCCGCCACGCGCTCCACATCGGCTCGAGCGCCGCGCCGCGGCCGAGCCACGCCTGGAACGCCTGGTAGACCGGAACGTTGAGGTAGGCCGTGACGTGCCGGCGCACCGCCAGGTCCGAAGCCGGGCTCGGGGGATCGACGTTGATCAGCAGACGCGCCGTGATCTCGACGGCGGCCGGATCGCGACCGGCGCGGGCCGCGGCCTCTCGAACGACCTGGACCGATCGCGGGACGTCGCTCGCCGAGAGCCAGTTGAGGATCACGCCGTCCCCCACCTCGCCCGCGACCCGCAGCATGCCCGACCGCAGCGCGGCGACGTAGATGGGAATCGGTCGCGCCGGCGGGCGGCTCAAGCGAAAACCATTGACCGAGAACGTCTCGCCCTGGAAGACCACGCGCTCCCCCGCGAGGGCCTGCCTCAGAAACTGTGTCGTCTCGCGAACGCGGGTCGCCGGCCGCGCGAACACGTCGCCGTTCCACGATTCGACGATCGGTTGGGAGCCCGCGCCGATCCCGAGGCAGAAGCGGCCTGGCGCGACCTCGGCGATCCCGGCCGCGCACATCGCGAGCGTCGCCGGGCCGCGCGTGAAGACATTGGCGATCGCCGTGCCCAGGCGCATGGAGGTCACCGTGCCGACGACCGCCAGCGGCGCGAAGCAGTCCACGCCGTCGGCTTCGAGCGACCAGGCGTCCGTGTAGCCGAGCCGCTCGGCCTCGCGCGCGATCTCAGCGTGCTCGGCCAGCGTGAAGCCGTCGAGCGGCACCGACAGCGCCCAGCGCTTCACGACCGCGAGTCCAGCTCTCCCGGAGTGAGGATCAGGGGCCGGCGTAGATCCGGCGGTACTCGTCCCAGGAGATGACGATCCGCTTCACGTAGAGCCGCGTCTCGTCGAATGGGATCTGCTCGACGAACACCTCGATGTCGTCGCTCCGGCGCGCCGCCCACCACTGCCGCACGCGATTGGGCCCGGCGTTGTAGGCGGCCAGCGCGAGCCGCGGGTCGTTGAACTCGCGCAGCAGGCCGGCCAGGAAGCGGGTGCCGAGCTGGATGTTGAACGCGGGGTCGTCGAGATCGCCGGCCGGAGCCAAGAGCCGCGCCGTCGTCGGCATGAGCTGCATGAGCCCGCGCGCGCCCGCGCGCGACAGGGCGCGCGGGTAGTAGCTCGACTCCTCGCGCACAACCGCCGCGACCAGGTAGGGATCGAGCTTGACGCCCTGCGACGCCGCCAGCACGTCGTCGCGCCAGCCCCATGGATAGTAGATCTGCCAGAAGGCGCGCGGCAGCGCCGGATCGCCGGTCGCGGCCGCCGGCTGGAAGTGGCGTCGCATGATCCGGAGCGCCATGTGATAGCGCTCCGCCTCGACGTAGGCGCCCGCGAGGCCGTAGAGGCGGATCGGATCTGCGCCCGCGCCCTGGACGGCGTACTCGAGCTCCTGGGCGGCATCCTCCGCGAGATTGATGCGCCGGAGCATCTCCACCCGCGCGAATCCAGGGTCGGCCGCGATCGCCTCGCGGGGCTCGGTCGGCAGCGAGATCGACGAGGTCACGCCGCCCTCCGTGACGCGCCCCATGCGCGCGCTCGCGAGCAGACCGTAGTAGCTGCGCGGCGCCTCGGCAAGGATCCGGCTATAGAGCTTCAGCGCATCGCCGCCGGCCTGCTCCCGCGCGCGCCCGGCCCAGTAGAGGGCCGGATATCGGTACGTGCCGGCGCCGCCGAGCTCGGCGAGGCGCATCCAGCTCTGCTGAGCGGCCTGCGCGTCTCGCTTGAGGTACCCGAGCCAGCCGAGCCGCCAGAGCGACGCCGCGGCGGCCTCGCGCGTCGGATAGCTCGCCGCCACCTGGCGATACGCGGCAATCGCCTCCGCCTCGCGCGCCTGGTCCTCCAGGACACGGGCCTTCAGGTATAGCGCCTCCGCCTTGTCGGCGTCGGAGCCCGCGGCGATGACGGCGTCGAGCGTGGTGAGAGCCCGCGGCCGATCACCGGTCCGGACCAGGACGCGGGCCAGCTCGAGCCGCAGCGCGGGACGTCGCTCGGCCGACGAGCGGTCCGCCAGCAGGCCGAGCGTGCGCCCCGCCGCGTCGAAGCGGTTGAGCCGCCGCTGGCTGTCGGCCATGATGCGGAGCGCGCGCAGCGCGACCGGACCCTGCTTCACGTCGTCGAGCAGGCGCTCGGCTTCGCTCAGCGCCTGCTCCGGCACCCCGGCCTGCAGGAGCCGCTCGGCGCGGTCCGCCCGCTGCGCCGGCGTGAGGGGCGTCACGGTCACGCCCTGGCTCTGCAGCGCGACCAGACGATCGCTCGCGCCATCGGCGTAGCCGCTCGCGGGCGCCAGCATCCGCAGCTCGCGGTAGGTCTGGGCCGCGGCGTCGAACTTGCCGAGCGCCTCGGCGGACTGACCGAGCAGGTACAGCGCCGCCGGCGTTTCGGGGGCGCTCGGATAGGCAGCGATCAGCCGGGTCAGGTCGCCCTGCGCCGCGCCGTCCTGGCCCGCGCGCAAGTCCAGCGCCGCGGCGAGGAGCAGGGCGCGCGGCACCAGCCGGCTCGTCGGATACTTGTCGGCCACGCTCAGCGCCGCCGCCCGGGCGCCGGCGAAATCGTCGATGCGGGCGAGCGCGTCGGCCAGAAGGTAGCGAACGTAGTCGCCGATCACGCTGTCGCGGGCCGCGTCGGTCCCGAACTCTCGAATGAGCGGCTCGACCTCCCCCCGCTGGTAGGCTTCCACGGCCGCCGCCCAGCCCTTCTCGATCCCCTGCGCGGCAGGAGGCGCCGGGGGCGCGGCGGGCGGTGACGACGGCGCGGGCGCGGCCGTGGGCTGCGTCGAGGGCTCGATGCCAGCCGGCGCCGCCGGCTGGACGGCGGGCTGTCCCGAGGGCTCGGTCGCGGACGGCATGGCCGGCTCGGTGGCGGGCGGCGTCGCGGGATCGAGGACGGTCGGCGTCAAGGGCGCGACCGTGGCCGGGGGTGCCGCGGGCTCCGTCGCGGCGGGTGGCGTCGACGGCTCGGCGGTCGACGACGGCGTCTCGGAGCCGGCGACCGCGAGCCCCGGGAGGAGCAGCGCGACGGTCAGGAGCAGCGTCCGAAGGAGCGCGGTGTCGCGGGTCGCCCGCCAGGTGAAGGCGATGCGCTGGATCGCCGTGAGGTTCGACAGGATGGCCAGAACCCACAGCGCCGGCTCCAGCAGATCGAGCAAGGCGCCGGCGATGAGGCAGATCATGCGCTCCGGGCGCTCCATCATGCCCACGGTGCAGCGCACGCCGATCGACTCGGCCCGTGCCTTAGTGTAGCTCACCATCATCGAGCCGATGAGCCCGGCCATCGCGACGATGGCGCCGCGCGCGTGGGGCGTCTGCGCGAAGAACACGACGATGCCCAGCAGCACGACGAGATCGGAGTACCGGTCGATGACCGAATCGAGGAACGCGCCGAACGCCGACACCTGCCCGGAGGCGCGGGCCAGCGAGCCGTCGAGGAAGTCGCAGAGACCGGCCAGGATGAGCAGCACGCCGCCGTAGCGCGTCCGCCCCGTGCAGAACGCCGTCGCCGCCAGGAGGCTCACGCCGAGGCCGAGGATGGTCAGGTGATTCGGGCGCAGACCGAGCCGTCGATAGAGCACGAGCCCGAT
>Ga0137404_10002448_pt1 | contig 12280 bp, 22 predicted proteins | sample CZOMad2_1_16fung_FD_108285 | JGI IMG/M metagenome (GOLD analysis project Ga0137404, IMG submission 108285) | Vadose zone soil fungal communities from Angelo Coast Range Reserve, California, USA - CZOMad2_1_16fungal (Illumina Assembly) | ecosystem: Environmental > Terrestrial > Soil > Vadose...
AGTAAGCGGGACCGGGACACCACCTCCTACCAGTACCCCTATCACCGGGAGTATTACCCACGCGCTCTCCCCATCTGCTGACGTGACACAGATGCTGGTTGCGCTCGATGGTGTGATGCTCATAGGCAATCCCTTCGATGTACAGGTCGGTGGTATAATAGGGGGAACCACCATTACTGATCCCATATCCTGGCTCGCTGGCTTTGGCACCAATCTCTATAATGATAGCCTCGCGGTGGTGTTACGAGCGACATTGGTGATAGTGGGAACGTGGCTGATCCTGAAGGTGATGAATGAGTTTATCGATTATGGGGCAATTGTAGAGCGTCTGCTCCCACTTCTGATGGCGGTATAGCTATGAACACCTTTTCTACCTTTGTAACAACGGGAACATTTGCAAGACTGCTTGCAACCTTCTTCCTGTTTTGCATGATTATTGGGGCAGCCGTCATTTTAAGCGCTGAAATTATCAGTGGACAACCACTCAACGCCTATGCCATTGCCCTGGTCTCCGCAGGCTTGTCCTATAGTCTGACTATCGTAGGCGTGCATATTGCCACCACGAATGGAGCAACAACACCATGATGAATTTTGTAATTGTAGAAGTGCTAGCTTTTCTCGTCTTCTTGGGTATAGCGGCCGCTGCTCTACCAGACGGCGATGCACCAAAAAAAAAAGTGGTCCACTCGGGAACACAGGACCCCTCAAACATCCGACAGGGCCACTTGTTCCCCCTAAGAGGAACACAGGGCCTTTACCTCCACCAAGCACAACAGGATCTGGGGGACACCCTGTACCTCCTCCAACGACGAGTACTACCGGAACAAACCCCCCTCCCACATCTACAACAACTTCTACTGGTGGAGGACATCCAGTAATGGCACTCTTACCAGGACAAGTAAACAATAGTGGTGGCGTCTCAAACCTCCTGTTCGGCGCCAACATCATGAACTACGCCTTCTCGTCGTTCAATGCGGCGAGCCAGGCCAACTTGAAACGTACAGGCGTTACGGTCCTGCGCATCCCTCTGGCGGATCAGAGCGGCAACCCTCTCTCTGATGCGGCCCTGGCAAATCTGGTCACCGGATGCCGGGCATCGGGTGCGCTCATGCTGGGGATACTCCCCCATCAGAGCCAGGCATTTGCGCAACATGCTGTGCAGTACTTAGGCACTAACTGCTTGCTGTATGAACTCAGCAATGAGCCTGATCTGAATAATATCAGCAGTAGCGCGTACGCGGCGATGTGGAACAGTTGGGTACCTGGCCTGCGCAAGATTAACCCGAAAGCCGCCTTTATTGGTCCGGTCCTGGGTGCGGTCTCCAACTTTGGGAGCTACGCCGTCCCCTTCCTCAAAGCGGTGAACGCTGCGGGGAACTTGCCTGATGCTGTATCGTTTCATGATTACCCGTGTGGGTCCCAGCCGACAGCCGCCGTCTGCTCCACCAAAGCACAAAACGTGGGCAATGATGCAAGATCGATACAAGCGCAAATTGTGGCGGCGCTTGGCAAACCACTTCCGATAGCCATTACTGAATGGAATGTGGACTGGCATTCTCCTGTCATTGCCTACGCGCAAAATGCCGCATACGTGAACACGTGGTCTATTGCCGCGCTTGAAGGTATGGCATCGGCGGGGGTCGTGCTTGCCAATCAGTTTGAGCAGAATAGTACCACCGGGTCCCCGACCTGGTTTGGTGGTCCCCCGCTCGCAACAGAGATTGCCAAATACGTTGGCGCCAATGGGCACCCTACCGCACCCGTTGGGGGAACGACAACCAACCCTATTACGACGATTCCGGTTGTGGGTCCAATAGTAGCACCTATTGTAGCGGGCCTGACTTCAATTTTCGGGGGAGCAGGTTTCATCCCGATCGCCGGCACCAAGATTACCCTGGTTCCCACCGCAGATGTGACGGCTGCGTTGCAAGCGCTGGATCAGGCCATGATTCTCGGGAACCCGTTTACCGAGAACATGGGGGCCATTCCAGAGGATACGATTGGCATACCGGGGGTGACGACGTTTACGTTTACTGACCCTTTTTCCTGGGTAGAACAGTTTGGCACAAACCTTTTCTACGACACAAGTGCTGCATTGTTGCGCTCTTTGTTTCTCATTGTTGGCACACTTGTCCTGATAAAGGTTGTCGGAGAGTTTATTGACTATGAAGCGATCGGGGAAGCTGTGGGGAGCGCTGCGCAATCGGCGGTCAGTTTGGCGGCGCTCGTATGAACGTTGTAGCGCAGTTTGACCCAAGCGTGCTGACCAGTGATATCTTCGTCGTACCCAGTAGCGCGGTAAACGGGAAAATCGTCATTTATAATGAGAGTAACATCTCGCTTACTTTGAGTTTTCAGGATGGGGGGACTGCGTACGTACCAGCATGGATGGCGATGCTGTACCCGACACCTCCAGGCACGGTCAATATCACCTGGGTGCAGCATACGATCTTAAATAGCAGTAATCCTCCCCTCTCGATGGTGATTGTGGAAACGTACGCGCAAGGGGAGTTTGTACCGGGGACCTTTCCTTTGACCTTGTCCAGGCAGAGTAATGTAGGGAATAGTGTGGGGACTATTGTATAATGCAACTGGTTGCAAGCTTTGACCCGTCTCTCTCGACAAGCGGGCAAGTCACGATCGCGCAATCATCGGGGGCGGGTAAGCTGGTTTTTTACAATGAATCAAATGTGGCGCTCATCCTGAGCTTTCAAAATGGAAGCAGTGCCTACTTGCCGGCATGGGTTGCGACGATCTACTGTGGTAACTTCGGGGGGCAGGTGGTGCGCTGGGCTCAGCAAAGCGTGATTGCATCGCTCCTGGCGCCCATATCACTCGTGATTATCGAAGCGTACGGTGCACAAGAGTGCATCCTGAATATTTTCCCGGCGACACTGGTGAGACAAACCAATGTCGGCAATTCCATAAAAACGGCGGTGGTTGGTACGAGTACGTTAGTCAATGATGGAAACGCGGCGGCAACCCAGTTCATCGAAGCCACGGTGCTGGGTGATGGGGCGTCCGCTGTTTCCTTAACCAATGATGCTATCTTCAAACTGGGGACGGCTGCGCACCCTGGCTCTGTCTCTTTTGATAATGCGCTTATTACCAGTAATGGAGCGGGCACGCTGCGCGCCGCCCATATCTCTAGCACGACCCCCCTTGACTCCCTGGGATCACTCCCAGGTGCGGCGGGCGTTACGACGCGGTTTGGCACAGGGCTGCATGGCTCGACTGATGCGGGCTTTGAGAGTGCCACCTTTGCCGTGGTAGCAGGAGAGCAAGGAGCGTTATTCAAGCAGAATAATTATTTCGACGGCTCCAACCATAGGTATATGGTTGGGGGCGCGAACGCCTTTCAGTTTGACTTTGGGGGCGCGGTTTCGGGTATCACGGGGGCAATCGCGGTCAGGAGTTCAACCAACTCCTCAGTAGCGAACGCTATTATCGCCTGGTCAGCATGGGCCAATATTGGCTTTCAGGTCAATCTTGGATCCGCTGTACAGACCGTGACCAATAATGCAACGCTCACGGTATCGGCCAGCAATACCGGCAACCAGCTCACAGCGGCTGGCAACGTTTCCGGGCTTATCATGCCGATGGGCAGTTTCGCGGGTCAAACCGTCATCTTTTTCAATCAAAGTACGTTTACTATGACCTTTGCGGTGCATAGCACCAGCAACGTAATTAACGGGACCCAGGTCGTGATTGGCGGCTTTAAGACGCAGATCCTGATCTGGAATCCGTTTGATGGGAACCAGTGGTATCCCGTATAAGGAGTGTATCATGCCTTTAGATGTGTTAACAACAGCAGACAACGTTCGTATCCAGGGCTCTTTAACCGTGATTAATGACCCGCAAGGCAACGCGGGAAACGTCAACATCGTAGGCAGTGTGACCGCTTCCGGCTCGCTTGTGGCCGCCTCTAACCTGACTGTTTCCGGGAGCCTGGCCGCGCTCTCTGGCATCTCTCTTACATCCGGGTTACAATTCGATCAGGTGGTTGGCGGTCCTGCTACCGCAACTACGATCTCTCAGTTACTCTCAGCAGCTTCCTCGACCATTACCATGACAGGATCAGGCCGTGTGATCTTCCTCAACCCAACCGCCACGCAGGCCACGGTGCTCTTAACGCCAACCAGCAGTGCAGCAGCAACGGCTGCAACCTTTACTAACGGCACCGAGATCCTGCTCGTCAACCTGCATCCTTCTTCAGCAACCACGATCACGATCCCTACCTCCAGCGCAGGGCCAAATAACGGGTCGGTAATCACGATTAGCGGGGGCAATAGCGCCAAACTGATCTATGTGGCGGCGCTTCAGTCGTGGATTCACATCGTTTAAGAAAGGGCTCCCAACATGAAAAAGAGAGTCCTTTTTTACGCTGAGAGTCCCCACAATACTACAGGATTTGCTCAGGTAAATAAACACTTGGCCGAGGCTATCGCACCCATATGCGAACTGGAGTATGTTGCTAGTTCGCATTGGGGTCATCCTGCTGATGCAAAGCTTCCTTACGTGATCCACCAGTGCCCGCCAGGCACCGAGAAAGAGGCTATTCGCAATCTTGCAAAAGTGCTGGAACGTATAGAATCACGCGAGTGGGACATTTTCTTCTATCAAGGGGACATTGGGGCCAATGATGATGTCATTGTTGCCGCCTGCAAAATAGCACAGGAAGACAAAAGCAAGTTCACCATCTATTATGTGCCCATTGATGTGGATGACACGCTTGCCCCCGTCTTTGATATAGCCCGCGCCTGTGATGTGCAGGTCTTCTATACGCAGCGGGGCGCAGATCTTGCCATGCGCAAGGTTCCGGATATGGTAGGCAAGTGTAGCGCCATAGGCCTGGGAACAGAGCCTGATGTGTTTTTTCCTCTCAGTGAAGAGGAGAGACGGGCGCAGCGCAAATTGATTTTTGGCATAGAGGATGATACCTTTCTTGTGATTAATGTCAACCGCAACCAGATGCGCAAAGATCTGGCTAGAACTATGGCCTGCTTCCATCAGTTTCACGAGCTCTACCCACATTCTCTGTTGTATATGCACTCGGTAATTCAGGACTACGGGGGCAATCTCACCACGCAGGCGGCAATGGTTGGCGTAGACATCTTTGCGCAGCCGTCTGAAATCGCCTTTTCTTCGCTTGATCTCAACAAGCCCTGGAGCAGAGCAGATTTGAACAATCTCTATAATGCCGCTGATTGCCTGGTGAGTACGAGCTATGGGGAGGGATGGGGACTCTCGACCACAGAGGCTATGTGTGCGGGGTGCCCGGTCGTGGTGCCGATGAATACGGCCAATTATGATATCATTGGGGCCAACCAGGAGCGGGGATGGGGCATGAAAACCGGTGGGGACTTAGATCATACCGTGTATCTGTATGAGGGAGGGGGAGCACCCCATGATATTGTCTGGAGTGAGAGTTTTGTAGAGAAGCTTGAACAGGTGTATCTTGCACAGAGTATTCACGCAGAATTTTCTCTCCGTGACGTAAATAAAAAGCGAGAGGCGGCGCTCAAGTGGTGCACAGAGAATACCTGGGAACACAAAGGGCAAGCCTGGCGGCAAGTAATTGAGATCCTAAGTGGTGAAGCATGACAGCCATCCTGATTAACGACCACTATAAAGCCATCCAAACCACCTACGGCATGATGATCGTCAACCGCCATGAATACGGCCTACCCTGGCTCCTGGAAGAGGAGGGGGAATGGGTGCCCGTTGAAATCAACTTTCTGATGCAATTCGCCAAAGGCAATGTGCTCGATATTGGCGCGAATATTGGCACGCACTCACTCGCCTTTGCGCGTACGGCTGCACACGTCTGGAGCTTTGAGCCGCAACAACTCACCCATTACACGCTGTGCGCGAACCTGCTCCTCAATAACATTTTCAATGTGACGCCACTTCAACTAGCTCTTGGCAACTCAGAGGGGCTTATCCCGATGTGGGTGCCTGATCCTACCGCGCGTAACGCAAGCGCGGGTATCAGTGTGGGAGAAGGACAAAGCATGGTTGCCATGAAAAAGCTGGATTCTCTTGGGTTACCGCCTATCTACTTCATCAAGATCGATGTTGAGGGCTATGAGTACGAGGTCCTTAGAGGAGCTGAAGCAACCCTCAAAGGCGTGAGCTTCGTCTATATCGAGATCCATAAAGAGGAGCTGATAGAGCCTATCGTTAAGTTTATGAGCGGGCTAGCATTTGAGGGGATACCAAGCGTGAAAACCAGAATTGTGGTTCCTCTCGATGAGGATCTGGCGGGGAAGCACTTGTTTGATGTGTATGGGTACTTGTTTGTTGGAAAGCATGTGGTGTTTGTATGAGTAAACGCGCTCTTATTACCGGAATTGCAGGCCAGGATGGGTCCTATCTTGCGGAGCTGCTGCTTGCTAAAGGCTACGATGTCTACGGCATGGTCAGGCGTAGCGGCTACCCCAATCACAGCAATATTGCGGGTATTCTCAGCGATATCACGCTGCTTGATGGGGATATGATCGATCAATCTTCTCTCATTGCCGTCCTACAAAAGAGCCAGCCCGATGAGATCTACAACCTCGCCGCCCAGTCGCATGTTGGGGTGAGCTTTACGCAGCCCCATGTCACCGCGCAGGCAACCGGCATCGGTGTGCTGCGGCTGCTGGAAGCTATGCGCTTGGTGGGGGCCGGTGGTATGCGTCTCTATCAGGCTTCCACATCGGAGCTCTACGGCAATTCCCTGACCTCTCCTCAAAATGAAGAGACACCGTTTGCCCCGCGCAGCCCATATGCAACCGCTAAGCTCTACGCTCACCACATGGTCAAGAACTACCGGGAAGCGTACGGCCTCTTTGCGTGCTGCGGTATCCTCTATAACCATGAGAGCCCCCGTAGAGGCCTGGATTTTGTCACGCGCAAGATCACACACAGCATAGCTCGTATCAAAGCAGGACTGCAAGATCATCTGGAGCTCGGCAACATGCACGCACAAAGGGACTGGGGATATGCCCCTGACTACGTAGAAGCAATGTGGCTGATGCTGCAACAGCCACACCCGAAAGAATACGTGATTGCTACGGGATGTATGCATAGCGTCTCTGAGTTTTTAGTGAGAGCACTGCTTGCCGCAGATCTGCCTTTTGATGATGATCTACTCCAGATAACAGAGGAGCATGAGCGTCCCGCCGATGTAGCCAAATTATGTGGGGATGCATCCCTTGCGCGTAATGAGCTTGGTTGGTTTCCACGCACCAGCTTTGACGAGCTGGTCACGATGATGGTAGAAAGTGATCTCTATGCCACTACGTATACCGAACCCAAAACGCGCCTGGTCGCGGACTGATAGGGAATGGGACCGCGGGCGTCGCCTCAGTGCGAAAGCGAAGCCGGGGCTCAAGAAATCATGGAGTAAAGCGGAGCGGACCCTTGATAAATTTGATCGGGTGATTGGCAGTAGGCCAAGAAAGGGGAAATAGGATGCCACTCAAAAAAGGGAGTTCGAAGAAGACGATAGCCGCCAACATTAGAACAGAGGAGAGCGTTGGCAAACCTGCAAAGCAGGCGGTTGCTATCGCTCTCCGTAAGGCAGGAGTTAAGAAGAAAAAGAAGAAGGGTTAGATTTGTGTGAAAGACGTGGGAATTTCGAAGGGAAATACAGCCATCTTTGCCGCTTTATTGGCTGCAATAAGTTTCTCGGCTACTTCCTCTGTCACTTCGACCAGATAGATAGTATGGGCAATAATAAGCCAGAAGGTGCCATCTGGTTTCCTGAATAATTGAATCGTTTCAGCCATAGGAATATTCCAGGTATATTCCCATCCTGGTTTGTAGTCTTCATCCATGATCGTTCTCCAGGCTGTACAACCTGGTTTCCAGCGCCTCTACTTTCTCCAGAAGCTCATGGACTTGCCTGTCCAGTTCCTGGACAATGATGATGGTTGCATCCAGGGTGGCCGTTTGCATCCTGATGCTATCCTCCATGATTTTGATGATAAGCGCGGTGCTTTCAATCGTCATTTCTGCTCCTCAAGCTGTTTTATGCGTGCAACCAGGATCTGTAGCTGCTTCTGATGCATGTCAAGAATTTTGTAGGCTCCGTTCAGTTCGTGTTGCAGAGTGTTGATCACCAGTGTATGACTATTTATAACTTCGTGGTCAATAGCCACCTCTGCTTGTAGTGCTCTAATATTAATCGTCATAATGGCTCATGGTTTCTTCTTCTTCTCTCCCAGGGTCGCGTGTACCCCGATGAAATAGCCTACCAGAAAGAGAAAGACGGCTGCTCCCGCCCAAATCAAAGCCTCAGTAATCATTTCTTTCCCTCCTCATGAATCACATTAATCACACACATTCGTGTTGAGAGCGGCATACCCACCGCTGATAAGTCGACGCGGGTTGTGAGGGTCACAATATCATGATCCAGGCCGCGGATCACGCCTGGATCGCTGCTACGATCGAGCTGCTTGCAATCCTGTGTCAATTGTCCTGCTACCCGGTTCCAGTGAATGTCCCCGCGGTTGAAATCATCATAGGGGACCTGTTCCCAGTAGGGAGCAGTAAACAGCCAGAAGAGCACCCCGCCGTCAAAGAGCAGCAGGAGGCAGAGCGAGACGCTGAGAAAAAGTCGTAGGCACTCTTCAAGTCTCGTCATAGAGTCTCCTCCAGGCGAGATGTGCTCTGGCCTCTTTGAGCGCGGCAAGTTCAGGCGAGCCAGGACAAGCATAGTAGGCAATGACCGCCGCTTCGTACGCCTCTAAGAGCGTTTTGAGGGCTATCGCATCACCCAGCCGGGCCCGGTGTCTGGTGTGCATTCCAAGCAAGTAGCCAACGAGCAGGAGGAAGCAGGCAGCCGAGAACCAGAATACGGCTTCACTTATCATCTTTTTTCTTCTTCTTCTCTTTTTTCTCCTCTTTCTTCAGAAAGTGCGGATTCGGCACAATCGCTTGTTTTTTGAGTCGTGGCGCTGTGAGTTCATTTTTGAGCTGTTCTCGTGCATGACGCAGCATCCAATCATCAGACGGCACTATTGGCCTCCCTTTCTGCTCCGTAGAGCTGTGCCAGGCGGTTACACTTCTCCTGTTCGGTATTGCAGAGGCAGGTCCACAGGAGAACTGCCCATTCGTAGCTGAGAGCTCCATCAATCGTGCGGGCTTCTATCCCGTAGTGATGGAGCACACGCTGTACCCAGGCGAGATAGTCGTCTGACTGGGTGTGAGGATGGACCAGGGTTGCCAGGGCCCACACGTGTTTATTGATGAGATCGAGAGAGGGAAGCGGTTTTGTTACAGGAGCCATGACTCCTCCTTTGCGTGGCTGCTATGCCAACTGCGCAGAAGCTCACCAGTGGGAAGCTTTAACGCTTCCGTTTCTTGCGGTGTCGGTTTCCAGGTGCTGTGCAGGGTGGAGCGTGGTGCAGGGTCTACGCAGAACGCATAGAACGCGGTCGCCATCACGACCCCACACAAAAAGCCGAAGACAAACATCAGAAAAATCATAGAACCTCCTGGGGGATAAAATCATAATCATATCCCGCATTACAATTGCAGGTCCGGGAACGGTCAGAGATTTCCTGCTTGCTGTCCTGGTTCTTAAAGATTGCGTGCATAATCAGGACGGGGGTATCACACTGGATGCAACGCCCGGTGCGGCCATCCCATTCGTCGATCTTTTTCCAGATGCCGGAACGCGCGGGATGGGTATAGGTAATCATATCGCTATCTCCTCTTTTAAGAACTTCTGTAATTTCTCCGCGTAGGGCCGTACGAATTGCCAGGTGATAGCGAGTCCCACTTCCCCTTTGTTCCACCCCAGTTCTACGGCAGCCACACGGGTCTTTTTGTTCAAAACCTGAAGTTGTTTCTCACTAGCTGGTCCAACTCGCCAAAGAGCATCCTTGTCGAGCAGCTTACGGTTGCCTGATGCGGCCACCAGGTGATTCACGTGCTGCATACACTCCGCCAAAGGGATAGCCGGGTCCACGACAGCTCGCCAGGTAAACTGGTAATCACTGGCTCTGGTAATAATCCTGGCGAAGAACAGGCCAGAGCCTGTCGGGTCAGGCAAAAGGACAGCGGTAACGCCCTGTCCGACTTCGGCGTAGTACACACCGTCCTTGATGCCCCAGGCAAGCCAGGAGGCGGTACCTGCGTCATTAATGCGGACGCTATACGGCGTGCTATCTCGTATGCCTTTCTTTTTGGCCTTCTTTCGGCTTTCCTCCTGCGGTACTTCGTTAAATTCATCAATCTCCTCGTCACTCACCGTCGGCATAGCCTTTGGCAAGAGAATCTGTTTCGTAGCAAGCAAGTTCGCATTACCACAGATATCAATCACCAGGCAATCCTTATACTGACCGGGTTTCAGGCGGGTGCCCCGACCGATCATCTGGAGATAGAGGGAAGGGCTCATGGTAGGACGAGCGACCACGACGGCGGCCAGGCCTTCATTGAACGGGGCAATAGGGGTATAGTCGAATCCTTCCGTTAAAATGCCGACATTAATCACCACTTGAATGAGTCCCAACTTCCAATCATGCAGCAGACTCTTGCGTAGCTCCTTTGGGGTATCAGCCTCGATAGAGACGGCAAACATATCGGCCGCACGAAAGGCCTTAGCAAGTTGATGAGCATGTTCCACACTGGCCGCAAAAACCACTGTGGGTCTGTTCTCAACCATGCTCTTGACCTTTTCGGCTATATACGCCGACTGAGGAGAATAGAGAGCAGTCACCTCAGCGGCATTGTAATCTTTGCCCTCCTGGCTGACGCTCACCTTGACCTGCTCCAGGGAGAGCGGGAGCTTAATTGGCTTCCAGACCACATCACAGAGCCAGCCCGCATCGATCATCTCCGGGATAGAGCGGGTAAAGGTGCACACCGGGAGAGCATCAGCCATCGAAGACTTATCAGAGCGAAAGGGGGTGGCCGTGCACCCCAGGAAGCGACAGTCTGGATAGGCGGCTGCAACCTGGCTAATGAGAGCTGAGTAGCTATTTTCGGAGGTCGCGTGGTGGCATTCATCAAACATCACCAGGGAAAAGGGTGTGACTGGCGTGAGAGCAGTAAACAGGTTGCCTTCTGAGAAGAACAATTGATCTAATCGCTTACTCTGCAAGGTTTGAATCGAGCCAACAATGACATCACTCCAGATATCATTTCGCTCAGCCATGCACACCCCCACGTCAAGACCGGGTATATCATCCCTGAGTGCCTGGGCCGCCTGCTCTATCAGCTCTGTACGATGGGCGATGACCAGCACGCGGCCAAGCCTGCTGTAATGCTCCACAAGCCCGGTTATCACGCGAGTCTTGCCCGTGCCGGTTGGCAAGCTGTAATACCCCCTGAAACCCGCCGTAGCGAGTCTCAGGGTGTTTGTGATGGCGGCGTGCTGGTAGTCACGCAGGGGTCGAAGTGCGGTTGTGGTCATAGAGCCTCCTCCGGATCTGGGCCATACCACATCTGCCCCAAAGCCAGAACTTGCCAAAACCGGGGGTCCGCGAGCGGAAAGGCATCTTTCCCCTCGATTGGGAAGTCGTAGGCATATTCAGCAGAGAAGATGCCTACATCGTAGCCAAGACGCTCGCATTTTCGCAAGATGATCGGAAGTAGTGCAAAAATGCGACGCGTCTCAAGTCGTACAAAGATTCTGGCTGAATCTTTGTTCAAGCGGTTACGGACCAGATCCAAACCAAACTCCTCCTTCCAGGTCATCATGAGAAGGTCGATCTCTTCATAATTGACAGGAGGCATAGGCGTGATGTGTAGTAAAAGAGCATGATGACGTATAAATGGGAGTACAATCATACAGCCTCCGCCTGAGCTAACCAGACGGCCTTCGTCACACGGGACGCTGCACCTGGCAGAAGATCAAACGTGACTTCAAGAGCACGTACATCCTCACTCAGGGTGAAGCTCACCTCATCCCCCGGCGACTCCATAGACAGGCCCAGGACAGTAAAGCAATCCACCTGCCATTCGTAGTCTGGATACTTGTGATGTAAGCTCTCAGAGAGGAGACAAAAGCGGGAGTTAAAGCGTTCACCTATCACATCGTCGGCGTGCTTCGTCGCGAGATAGGCGTCAATGTCGGCTTGTACTAATTCCATCGTGGTTCCTTTCAAAGTTTCTCTAAGGACGTGAGAGGAGATAGGGATGAGACCCATCCAGTAGAGAGGTTCCTCTCACTCCCCTATAGTACCACATCCTCTCACTTCTGTCAAGCCTTTTCTACCACCAATTATAAACTCGTTCTATTCTACTATCCATCAAAGACTATATGAACTCTTCATTTTGTGACTAT
>Ga0137404_10002451_pt1 | contig 12273 bp, 13 predicted proteins | sample CZOMad2_1_16fung_FD_108285 | JGI IMG/M metagenome (GOLD analysis project Ga0137404, IMG submission 108285) | Vadose zone soil fungal communities from Angelo Coast Range Reserve, California, USA - CZOMad2_1_16fungal (Illumina Assembly) | ecosystem: Environmental > Terrestrial > Soil > Vadose...
ATAGCTGTCTTGGCTTATTTTTTCGACTTGTCAGGTGCGAGGCGGCAACCTACCGGTCTCGCTCGGCAAGCGCTTGGGTGAGGCTGGCAATTTGTCGGTCCCGCTCAGCAAGCGCTTGATTCAACTCAATGAGCTGCTGAATCCTTATCGGCAGCTCTTCTTCAATAGACACGTTTCTCGCTGACCATTCGTTTCCCATTTGATCCAGGCGTAGGCAGGGGCTCCCATGTAATGGCAAATGACCGGAAGCGACGAGTTCAACCGATCCCGCAATGACGCGACGACCAAGAACGTTGGCTGTCGGTTGCATTTTTTTTATTACACAGATCGAGTTGATGAATTCGATCGAGTGTATGTGACCGAGCAACTTTTCATCGAAGCTTGCGCCATACTTGCTGGCGAATGTTTGCAGGATTGCGCGACGCGCTTTTTCAACACCCCAATGCTCGTGGTTTACGACATCAGCCAGTCGCTTAAAGAAAGCAATCGAGGAATAGGGATAAAACAGCCCTCCTTGAAACTCCTGCCAATAGCTGCAATGCAGATCTTCCGCTACGAATATTCCACCATCATTGAGATGAGTAAAATAATGCGCAAATAAGCGGACGATGTCATGAGATTGATGAGACCCGTCATCAATAATCAGATCAAAGTTGGAAGAATGACTCAGTATTTTCTGCTTGTTTTCTTCGGTATTGGCGTCACCCACAACGACGGCGACCCTTGAATCTTCAAACCGCAGCATTGCGCAGGCTGGGTTTATGTCACAGCCCACAATCCTTTCGGCATTTGGGAAAAATTTGCTCCAGATTTCCAGCGACCCCCCATTCTGGATTCCAATCTCCAGCATTCGAATCGGACGATCACGATAAGCTGAAAATAATCTGTCGTACTCCGATAGATAAAGCGACCACCTATCCGAGACTTTGCCATGGTGGTCAGCGTAAAGCTGCTCAAGCGTTTTAGTCATTATTTGGAATCCACCCTATCTTCAAGATTCAAGAGGCGCCGGGACGGCCACGCGCAAGTCTTGGCAAGTTGGTACACAAGCGCGCTCATTGGCACCTAACGTGTAAGTTCACCTGCTCGCGGAGGTGGGCGAAGCCTGCCGTAGCGAGTCGGGAGGAACGAAGGGTTAGGCCTCAACTGCGACTCCGCCTAAACGCTACGAGGCCACGCCGATCAGAAAGAAGAACACGAGAACCAGGGGCACCAGTAAGGATACAAACGACCTCCAATATCCCATCCGATGAACGGCAGCGAAGGTCGGAACAGCTATGAGGAGTCCCACAATTGGCTCCACCAATCCTGTCACCATCATGTTGGACGCGAGAAAGGTCACGTTGGAGACACTGGGATCAATATTCTTGGTGGCGGCTTGGATGGCAGGAGCGGATGTTAATAGAACGAACTCCGGTCCAAACTTGAGGGCGGACGGATACATGAGGACAGCGTGAACAGGCGCGAGTGTTCCTGCCACAAACCCGTACGCGCCGAGCGTCTGCCGAAGCGTGCCGGAGCCTCCCAGTAACTTGAAAGAGATGTGGTACACAACTCCGAGCACAAGCAACAGGAACAGTCCAAAAAATTGATGCATTTCCGGCGAGATGGTCCTGCCATGCTTCCAAAACACGGGCACGGCTAGGAGGAAGACAACGCCGACGGAGAGTACAAAGTATGTTGCCCCTCGAATGAAGAGGGCGCGGTCATCCAAGTTGAGCGCACTGAGATAGCTCGCCGGGTGCGTAATTATTCCTCCGGCGTCCGTGCAGTATCGATCCACGATGTCTATCAGGTCGGATGGCTTCATGTTGCCTCCTTGGGCAGCTGGCAGTCGCTGGAGCGAGAGAATGCCTGTTCATGGCACATTGGGGCCTAACGTATAGTGAACTCCCGAAATGCGGCCTATTATGCATCGTCGGAAACGACGCATGGAAATTCAAGGTGTTGCCCTTTTTCAAGCAGCCTATCTGGTTCGCACGCCGCGGAAATATCGAAATAGGCCGCATTCGTCAGGCTGTACGTCCGCATCTGGCCGGCTGCCGTCCGCGCTCGTAGAATGACGGATCGTCGGAATCGGATGAGGAGGCGGTGATGAAACGGCTCCGGATATTCGCGCTCGCTGCGTTCGTCCTGGGGCTCGCCTCGGCCGCGCTTGCGCAGTCCTACCCTTCCAAGCCGATCCGGGTCATCGTTCCCTACCCGCCGGGCGACGCGGTCGACATCCTGTCGCGCCTCATCGGGCCGAAGATATCCGAGCGTCTCGGGCAGCAGATGATCGTGGAGAACCGCCCCGGCGCGAGCGGACAGATCGGCCTCGAGCTCGCGGCACGCGCGCCCGCCGACGGCTACACCATCGCGGTCGGCCAGGGCGGCAACCTGGTGGTCGCGCCGCATACCTACAAGAAGATCCCCTACGACCCTCTGAAGGACTTCGCGCCGATCGCGGTGCTCGCGACGAACTATCTCGCGGTGGTCGCCAACCCGGACGTGCCCTTCAGGACCGCTGCCGAGATGGTCGCCTGGGCCAAGGCGAACCCGGGGAGGCTGACGCTCGCCACCAACGGCGAGGGCGGATTTCCACACCTCGCCTTCGAGAACCTCGCCGCGATGGGCGGCTTCACCTTCCAGCACATCCCCTACAAGGGCGCGGCCCAGATCGCCACCGACGTGATGGGAGGGCAGGTGCAGCTCGGGATCGGCGCCTACACCAGCCTCTCGCCGCACGTGCTCTCGGGACGCCTGCGGCTCATCGCGGTGACCAATCCCGTGCGCGTGCCGAACAAGCCCGAGCTGCCGATCTTCGCCGACGCTGTTCCCGGATACGATTCGCGCGGCTGGTTCGGCTACGTCGCGCCGGCGGCCACGCCGCGCGAGGTCATCCGGATATTGAACGAGGAGATCAACCGCGCGATGCAACTGCCCGACGTGGCCGACAAGATGATCGCCTCGGGCCTCATCATCGTCACCGAGTCGCCGGAATTCTTCGGCGACATCATCCGCAGCGACTACGACAAGTACGGCAAGCTCGCGCGCGACATCGGGTTCAAGCCGCAGTGAGCCCGGGGGTGCGGGGCCCCTGATGTGGCGCCTTCTGCCGGCGCTCCTCGCGCTGTCGGCGCCGGCTTTCGGCTGGGGCCCGCAGGGCCATCGCGTTGTGGGCGACATCGCGTCGAGGTACCTTACCCCGACGGCGCAGGCGCAGGTTTCCGAATTGCTCACGAACGACCGCCTCGCCGGCGGCGATCCCTCCGGCAGACGCACCCTGGGAGAAATCGCGAACTGGGCCGACGAGATCAAGGATTTCGAGTGGGGAAAACGCCGCGGTTCCTGGCACTACGACGACATTTCGCTGTGCGGGACGCCGGAATACGCCAAGTACTGCCGCGCCGGCCGCTGTGCCTCGGGGCAGCTCGCGCGCCAGATCGAGGTATTGAGTGACCCGCGCGCCCGGCCGCGGGCGAGGAACGAGGCGCTGAAGTGGATCGTGCACCTGATCGGCGACATCCACCAGCCGCTGCACGCGGCCAACCGCGGGGACCGCGGCGGCAACCAGGTTCAGGTGTCGTTTTTCGGCGCGCGCGACAATCCGCCTTACGGCAGCCTGAATCTCCACGCCCTTTGGGACGTGCACCTCCTGGCGAGGCTTCTCGCCGACCGCGGCGGCGAGCGCTCGCTCGTTTCAGCGGCGATCGCCGGCAGCGATCGCAAGATGTGGGAGCAGGGAGCGATTTCCGACTGGATCGCCGAGAGCCACGGGCTGGCGCGCGACAGGGTCTACGCGCCGCTGCCCGCCGAGGTCTCCTGCGGGGAGAGGATCGGCGGCGTGCTCACGCTCGGCGAGGTCTACTACATGAACGCCGCTCCGGTGATCGACGTCCAGATCAGGAAGGCCGGCGTGCGGCTCGCGCGGGTGCTGAACGACGTTCTGGGGAACGAAAAAGCGGACCGCCAGCGCTAGTCCTGAAGCGGGATGCCCGCGTCGCGGATCACCTTGGCGTACATCGCCATATCCGCCGCGAGCTTGGACGCGAATTCTTCGGGTGAGTTGCCGACCGGCTGGTAGCCCCAGGCGGGCCAGCGCTCGAGCATGTCCGGCGTGACGATCGCCCTCGCGATTTCGCGCTGGATCTGAACCACGAGCTCGCGCGGGGAGCCAGCGGGCGCAAATATCGCCAGCCACCCGGTGAATTCGAAGGGAACTCCGGCTTCCGTGAAAGTCGGAACATCGGGCATCGCCGCGGAGCGCGCCCTGCCGCTCACACCGAGCGCGCGCAGGCGGCCGGACTTGATGTGCGGCAACACGCCGGCCAGCGGCATGAACGCGACCTGCACTTCGCCCGCGAGGAGTGCCTGGGTGAGCGGCGCGTCGCCCTTGTACGGGACGTGCAGCATGTCGATGCCGGAGGCGTTCTTGAGCAGCTCGCCGAGAAGATGGGGCGGCGCCCCGACGCCGGTCGAGCCGTAGTTGACGGCTCCCGGCCTGGCCTTCACGAGCGCGATCAATTCCCGGACCGACTGAGCCGGCAGCTGCGGGCTGCACACCAGAACCAGGAAGGAGGAGGTCAGCTGAGTCACCGGGGCGAAGTCCCGCGTCGCGTCGAACGGCAGCTTCCGGTAAAGGCCAGGGCTGATCGCAAAACCCTGGGTGGTGATGAGCAGCGTGTAACCGTCGCCCGGCGCCTTGGCCACGACGTCGGCGGCGATGTTTCCGCCCGCGCCGGGCCGGTTGTCGACCAGCACCGGCTGCTTCCAGAATTCCGCGAGCTTCTGGCCGAGCACGCGCGCCACCGTATCGACCGCGCCACCCGCGGCAAACGGGACTACCATACGTACTGGCTTTGCCGGATAGCTCTGACCCAATGCGCTACCGGCCCAAAGCGTCGCAGAGGCGATGAAAACGAGGGTTGCGAGCGAGGACGGTCTCATGAGGTTTCCCGTGTGAATTATTGCGCCGAATCATGGGGTGCGCTCCCCCCATGCCGAAAAGCCAAAATAACCCCCTTCGAGTGCAGTGGGCGTTGTTTTGTAACATATTTCATACCCACGGGCGCGGCCCGGTGGCAGACTGCCTCCCTTACATGAGGTGGCGCGCGGATAGGAATGACGCGCCCCTTTCTACGGGGGGATTCAAGAGTCCATGAAGGCGCCTGATCGCCAGGACGGGGTCGCCATTCCAGACGGCGCTACCCTGTTCGATTCGCTCTTTGGGCAGACCGCGGTCGGTGTCGCAGTCGGGTCGCTCGACGGCCGCTTCCTGCGCGTGAACGAGGCGCTGTGCCGCCTGCTCGGCTACGACGAGCAGGAGCTCCAGCAGAAGAATTTTCAGGAAATCACCCACACCGACGATCTGCAGGCGTCTCAGGATTTCCAGCAGGAGCTCCTGACGACATCCCAGTCGCGTGTGTATGAAAAGCGCTATTTGGCGAAGGGCGGCTCGACCGTCTGGGTGCGCATCACCGGCACCCTGGTCAGGAATCGCTCGGGCTCGCCGCAGTGCTCGGTCGCGCTGGTCCACGACATCACCGAGCTCAAGCTCGCCGAGGAAGCGCTCAGAACGAGCGAGTCCCGGTTCCGCCGCATGGTGGAGATGAGCTCGGACTGGTATTGGGTGCAGGACGAGAATTTCCGCTTCGTCGAGCTGCCCGGCGTCGAGAAGCGCGGCATCGGCCAGGAATTCTTCATCGGCAATGCGCGCTGGGAGCTGCCGGGATTGGCTCCGCTTCCCGAGAAGGTCTGGCAGCAGCATCGCGAGATGCTCGAGCGTCACGAGCCGTTCAGCGATTTCGTCTACGCGGGCGCCGACGGCACCGGCAGTCTCCGCTACCTGAGCGTGACCGGCGAGCCGATTTTCGACGTGCAGGGACGTTTCAAGGGATACCACGGCATCGGCAAGGACGTCACCGAGAGGGCGCAGGCGCAAAAGGCGCTGGAGGACAGCGAGCAGCGCTACCGGATGCTGTTCGACATCCACCCGCACCCGATGTGGGTCGTCGAAAACACGAGCCTGCGCTTCCTCGCCGTCAACCAGGCGGCCGCGGAACACTACGGCTACACGAGAGAGGAGTTCCTGTCGATGACCGCCGAGCAGCTCCGCTACCCGGAGGATATCGGCAAGCTGCTCAGGGATTTTCAGGACCAGAGCCGCTCCTACATGAACCGCGCGGCGCGGCACCGCAAGAAGAACGGTGAAGCGATCGACGTCGAGATCGTTTCCTTCAATCTCGAATTCGACGGCAAGCCGGCGCGCCTCGCCGTCATCAACGACGTCACCAAGCGTCTCAAATCGGAAGCGCAGGCCCGCGAGCTCGAGCTGCTCTACCAGGGGCTGCTCGCGTCCCGGGACGCCAGCGGCTCGCGCGGGCGGCCCTGAGCCCGCTAATCGGCGCTTGCGCCGGTGAGGCGCACCAGCTCGCCGTAGGTTTTCGTGTCGGCGCGGATCGCTTCGGCGAGCTGCTCGGGTGTTCCCGCCGAGGCTTCGAACCCGAAAACATTCAGGCGCTCGAGCACCTCGGGCGCCGATTTCGAGCGGCTGAAATCGGCCCGCTATTGTATTCTTCGGATCGACAAGAAGATCAGGGGCCCGGCTTGAAATTCTCCTTCTTCCACCTGATGCCCTACACGCATCTGGACCTCGAATCGCACGAGTGGCCGTTCCCCAACCGCTACTTCGACCCGGCGAAGGCGAGCGCGCTCTACAAGACCTACGTCGAGAGCATGATCCACGCGGAATCCTGCGGCTTCGACTGGGTGGGATGCAACGAGCACCACTTCAGCCCCTACGGGATGATGGCCAATCCGAATCTCATCGGCGGCGCGCTCGCGTATGCCACCAAGCGCGTGAAGGTCGCCATCGTCGGCAACCTCGTGCCGCTCAACAACCCGATCCGCGTCGCCGAGGAGTACGCGATGCTCGACTGCATGACCGGCGGGCGGCTGGTCGCGGGCCTGATGCGCGGGATACCCCACGAATATCTCGCGTACAACATTCCGCCCGGCGAGTCCTGGGAGCGCCAGCGCGAGGCGGTGCAGCTGATCCTCAAGGCGTGGACCGAGCCCGAGCCCTTCGGCTGGGAGGGCAAGCACTTCCAGTACCGCCAGGTGTCGATCTGGCCCAAGCCGATGCAGAAGCCGCACCCGCCGCTGGTGATCTCGGCGAGCAACGCCGACTCGGCGAAGTTCGCCGCCGAGATGCGCGCGACCATGGGCATGGTGCTGCTCGCCGATCTGCCGAGCGGCAAGGAGTGCATCGGCATCTTCCAGGAGACCGCGCGCGCGAACGGCTGGGAGCCGACCGCCGATAACATCCTCGTGGGGATGCACACCTGCATCGCCGAGACCGACGAGGAAGCGCGGCGCCAGCTCGCGCAAGGCCTCAAGTATTTCGACCAGGTGCTGATGGGCGGTCTGCAGGCCTCGCAGCGCATCGTTCTGCAGAAGACGCGCTACTTCGAGACCGACGAAAGCCGCGACCGCTGGAAGAGCCGCCTGGACAAGCGCAAGACGCTCACGCTGGACGAGCAGATCGAGCGCGGCACGGTGCTGTGCGGCAGCCCCGAGACGGTGGTCGCGCAGATCAGGCGCATCCACGCCGAGCTCGGCCACGGCGTGTTCAACTTCACGGTGAAGGTCGGCACGCTGCCCGACGACGTGATCCGCCGCGGCATGGAGCTGTTCCGCGACCGCGTCCTCCCGCACGTTCGCGATCTCTGAGGAATCGACGATGCAGCCGCAAACGCGCAAGGTATCGCTCTCGTCCGGGGAGCTGAGTTATTTCGCGGCGGGCGAGGGGCGGCCGGTCGTGTATTTGCACCCGGCGGGCGGGGTGCGCTGGACAAAGGTGGTGGACGAGCTCGCGAAATCCTTCAAGCTGCACGTCCCGATCATGCCGGGATTCGACGGCACCGCGGCGCACGCCCAGGTGAAGTCGATGAAAGGGCTCGCGGCGCTCGCAGGAGAATTCATCGAAAAAATCGCCGGCGGTCCCTGCGACGTCATCGGCTGCTCCTTCGGTGGCTATCTCGCGGCCTGGCTCGCCGCCGAGCGGCCGCAACTCGTCGATCATCTGGTGCTCGAGTGCCCTGCGGGATTCAGGCCGAAGGGAAAGGGCGAACGGCCCGCCGACTCTGAAGCGCTGAAGAAGGCGCTCTTCCTGCACCCGGAGAAACTCCCGCCCGAGGCGAAGACCGCGGAGCAGGAGGCCGGCAACCGCAAGATGCTCCAGCACTACGGCTCCGCGGCCGACACCGACGAGGAGCTGCTCGCGCGACTCCCCTCGATCGACAAGCTCACGCTGATTCTACTCGGCACCGCCGACCGCATGATCCCCAAGGAAAGCGTGCAGCTCCTGAAAAGCCGCCTGCCGCACGCGTACCTGGTGTACATCTGGGACGCGGCGCACGCGATCGAGGTCGATCAGCCCGAGCGCATGCTCGCGGTCCTCACCAGCTTCCTTCAGCGCTCCGAGGGCTTCATGGTCAACTGGGGCACCCTCGCAATCAATGAGGGATAGGCCATGCGAGTATCATGTGGAGGAGGCCGTCCATGTCCAAAACCCGATCCGCGCGACTGCTCCTCTGCGGAGCTCTCGCCTGCTCGATCCCTCCTTTGCACGCGCAGCCCGCGCCGGATCCGGCGCTGTCGCCGGACGCGGTTCCGACCGCGCCGGCGCTCTCGCCTGACCAGATCCCTCCGCCCCAGATACTTTCGCCCGACGCGGTCTCCAACGATCCGGCACCTTCGCCCGACGCGGTCGGCGGCAATCCGGCGCTGTCGCCCGATGCGGTCCGCAGCGATGCAGTGCTCTCGCCCGACGCGATCCCCAACGATCCGGCGCGCTCCCCTGACTAGGTCGGTCCGTTCAGCTCCAAGCCCTGGCTCGGAAACACCGGCAGGAAAGGCAATGAGCGCGAGAGCAACACCACCTTTCCGGGCCGACCAGGTCGGGAGCCTCCTGCGGCCTCCGGAGATCAGGGAAGCGCGCGCGAAGGTCGAGCGCGGCGAGCTGAGCGCCGAGCGCTTGAGCGAGCTCGAGGATCGCTGCATCCGCGAGGCGGTCGCGCGCCAGGAGGCGCTCGGCCTGCGGAGCGTCACCGACGGCGAGTACCGGCGCGGCTGGTGGAATCACGACTTCCTCGGGAGAATAGACGGGGTCGAGATCGAGCTCGACGAGGCGTCATACAAGTTCGCCGGGTCCGACGATCCGCGCTATACGCCGAAGGTGAAGCGCCGGCTCGCCCGCGCGCAACCGATCATGCTCGAGCACTTCAGGTACCTCAGGTCGGTCGCGCACGAGACGCCCAAGTTCACCATGCCTTCGCCGTCGATCCTCTACCACCGCGGCGGGCGCGCGGCGATCAGCAGCCAGGCCTACCCCGCGCTGGATGAGCTGTGGGAGGACGTGGGCAGGGTCTATCGCGAGGAGATCCGCGATCTCGCCAAAGCGGGCTGCAGCTATCTGCAAATCGACGACACCAGCTTCTCGTTCCTGTGCGATGCGAAGTTCCGCGAGAGCTGCCGCGTCCGCGGCGACGATCCGGAGAATTTACCGCACCTGTACGCGAAGGCCGTCAACGCGGCTATCGCCAGCCGGCCCTCAGGCATGACCATCGTGATGCATACCTGCCGCGGCAACTGGAAGAGCACCTGGCTCGCCGAGGGCGGCTACGAGCCGGTGGCGCGGGCGGTATTCCAGGAGACCGAGGTCGACGGCTATTTCCTCGAGTACGACAGCGAGCGCGCCGGCAGCTTCGAGCCGCTGCGTCTGGTGCCGAAGGGAAAGAAGGTCGTGCTCGGGCTGGTGTCCACGAAGACGCCCGATCTGGAGAACAAGGACACCCTGAAAAGGCGGATCGATCAGGCGGCCCGGTTCGTGCCTCTGGAGAACCTGTGCGTGAGCCCGCAGTGCGGTTTTGCGAGCACCCATCACGGCAACCTGCTGACCGAGGACGAGCAGTGGCGCAAGCTCGAGCTGGTGGTGGAAGTGGCGCGCGAGGTGTGGGCCGACGCCTGACCGGCGCAGGGCCGGAATAACGCGCTACTCCACGCTGACGCGCGAGAGCTTGATCAGCCGGTCCCAGCGCGCGTATTCGGCCTTGAGGTAGTCGGCGAATTGCTCGGGCGTATTGCCGACGACCTCGAACCACTGCCTGGTCACGTAGGTGTCGCGAAATACCGGGTCGTCGAGAGCCCTCAAGGTGTCCGCGTAGATCTTCGCCACGATGTTTTTCGGGATGCCCGCGGGCCCCATCAGGCCGAACCAGGTCCCCGCCTCGTAGCCCGGGACCCCCGACTCCGCGACCGTCGGAAGCTCGGGCAGCCTCGGGATGCGCTGCGCGGTGGCGGCGGCGACGAGCCTGAGCTTTCCGGCGCGTGCATGAGGCTCCACCAGGAGCGGCGTCACCATCATCAGCTGTATTCGGCCGGAGAGCAGATCGGTGACCGCGGGGGCCGCTCCCTTGTAGGGGACGTGCACGATGTCGATCGCGAGGAGGTTCTTGAGGTAATCCACGCTGATGTGCGCGGAAGAACCCAGGCCGAAGGAACCGTAGGAGACCTTTCCGGGATTGGTCCTTGCGTACGCCACCAGCTCCTGGAAGGTGTTCGCGGGGACCGAAACGTGGACCGCGATCACCCAGGGAAAGCGTACCAGCACGGTGATCGGAGAAAAGCCTTGTACCCCGTCGTAGGGCAGGTTCTTGTACAGATGCGGGTTGATCACGAAAGACGAAGCGTCGGACACGAGCAGCGTGTTTCCGTCGGGAGCCGACTTCGACACATGGTCGGCGCCGAGGATCTGGTTCGCTCCGGGGCGGTTCTCGACCAGCACCGCCTGCCCCCAGGTCTCGGAAAGCCTCGCCGCGAGAGCCCGGGCGAAGGCGTCGGTCGCGCCACCCGGGGAGGTGGGCACCACGATCTTCACCGGGCGCGAAGGAAAGGCTTGCGCCGGGGCGGACTCGGGGGCGATCGCCGCCGCGAGGAGCACCGCGACGAGCGCCGGCAGGAGGAGCGGGCGTACTATCATTGGACTCTTCCCTCAATTGTAGGCCCACGCGGGAGGAACCGGAGCGAAACCGTCTCCGGCCGGGCGTGTCTAAGGGAAATCCCAACCTCATGGCCAATGTAACCATGATGCGCGAGATACTCGGCGTAACCGACGAGCCCGGAATGCACCGGCGCTGGTTCCACGACGACTACTTCGATCTGTTCGTGTGGCAGACTGATGCCGGAGAGCTGGTCCATTTCCAGCTCTGCTACGGCATCGATTCGAGCGAGCGTGCGCTGGTGTGGCACAAGCGCGGAGGATATTTCCTCGACGGAATCGAATCCGCCAAATCAAGCAAGGGGAAGGCTCCGGACGAGAAGGTCGATCCGGTCGTTTCGCGCTTCGAGGCCGCGGCGCACGCCCTTCCCGAGGACATCCGGCTCGCCCTGACCGCGCGTGTGCACGAATTCGCCGGGGAAAAGGGCGTCACTCCCGCGCGCCGCAAGCGCTTCCGCCGGGCACCCTGGCAGCGCGCCTAGCGGCGGCCGCGTCCGGCGTTCGATTCGGCCGGAGTTGACGCCGTCCGGCAAGCTCGGCTACTTTGGCACATGGCGAGGCGGCCCGAGCAGGTTCGCGGCCAGTCCGGCACAGAATCGGAGGAATCATGTACATCAATCTGCTGTGGCACATGCTTGTGCAGGTGCTGATCGTGGTGTTTCTGGTCGTGGCCATTGCGGGTCTGGGGGTAGGCTTGGGGCTGATCCTTTCCCGGGAAAAGACCACGCAGTTGTTCCACACGTTGAACCGGTGGGTTTCGACCCGTCACGCGCTCAAAGCGGTCGAAATCCCGTACGAAACCGAGCGGATTACCCACCAGTACCAGCGCTGGCTCGCCGCCGGTTTCGTGCTGGGAGGGTTGTTTGCGTCCTTCGTCCTGGCGACCTCCGTCGATGTCACCGCCCTGAGCAGGGTTCTCGTTGAGCGGCGCTTCGTGCCGTTCCTCGCGGTCGTTCTCGACAGCGCGAGGTGGTTTTTGATCGTGGGCAGCGCGGCGGGCGTGGTGATCGGAGCGATGCTGCTTTTCTACCCGAACGCCGAGATCGCGCTCGAGAAGTTCGCGAACCAGTGGGTCTCGTCGCGGCGCATCGCCCGGACCGGGGACGACATGCACATGACGCTCGACACCCTGGTCGAGGCGCATCCGACGCCGGCCGGCTGGGTCATCTCCTGCACCTCCGCGGCGGGGGTGCTCTGCGCCATTTTCATGTTGGTGCGCTACTACTGAAGGG
>Ga0137404_10002454_pt1 | contig 12267 bp, 8 predicted proteins | sample CZOMad2_1_16fung_FD_108285 | JGI IMG/M metagenome (GOLD analysis project Ga0137404, IMG submission 108285) | Vadose zone soil fungal communities from Angelo Coast Range Reserve, California, USA - CZOMad2_1_16fungal (Illumina Assembly) | ecosystem: Environmental > Terrestrial > Soil > Vadose zone...
CACGTGCAGTCATAGTTCTTTTCCCCCTTTATGAATTCCTTCGTTTTGCTGTCAACGACCACAGGAAGTAGCATCTCGCGTTCCACTTTTGTGATGAAAGCGTTCGTAAGTAGCAGCCGAGGTAACGACGCGGTCTTTCATTAACCCACTAATTGACAACTCATAACTCGTCCCTGTCTTTCGGTTCTGATTTTGACACTTGGTTGACACTGTCAATTCTCGCCAACTCACTCTCGCTAAGGCTCTTCCGCTGTCGTGTGTCGCCGCACTTTGACACTTCCCCGGTTATTAGAGAGTCAAATTATTCTGAAATCCAGGATCGTTAATCAAAATGCCGGAATTTCCACCAAAACTGCCTCATCAATCCATCAATCCCCTGATCATCGCATTATGAGAACATCCACCATCGAAAACCAAAACCCTGATCCACAAACCGATTCCCAGCCAGGCTCCGGACCGCGAGACGTCCTCGGCTCGCAGCAGCCACAATCCGAATTGGACAATCAACCGCCGACGCTCAACCAACCAGCCGCTATCAACTCTCAACTATGCACTTCAGCGACGGAGGATCAACTTCCCGCTCTCAACTCATCAGCGTCCTCTCCTCGCAAAATCCGCCGCAATGGCCGCATCGCCTGTCTCCCCAGAATTCAGCGCGATATGGTCAACCACATGCTCTGGAACGCCGTCCCCTACAAAAACATTGTCGCCGCTCTCGGCGAGGCCTGCCACACCGTTACGGAGCGGAATATCTCCAACTGGGCCATGGGCGGTTACCTCGAATGGTCCCTCGCCCAGGAACACGTTCTCCAAAATCGCCTCGACCAGGATCATATGCTGGATTTCCTCCGCCGCGACGATGCTCCGGAACTCCCCGAGGTCGGTCTTCAGGCCGCCGCCACTCGCCTCTCTCAAGTCCTCCTCCAGAAACTCGCCCGCGCTGACGACCCGGAAGCCCAGCTCGATAATTATTCCAGACTCGTTGACCTCCTCTGCCGTCTCAACCGCGAGATCGTCGCGACCCAAAAACAGCGCGACGACTCCCGCCTCACCCTCGGCCCCGAGTACGATCCCGTCCGCGTCAACGAAGAAGAACAAATCTCGGCCATTCAAAATGAGCGGCTCTATAGCAACCCGCCTCCTGATTCTGGCCTGCCCAGACCTTCCGTTCCCCCGGCTCTGCCTCCCATTCCCACCGCCCACATTTTGGCCGAGCAAGCTCGCGAGGACCGGCAAGAGGCCCAAATCCAGCACCGGAGAGAAACCATGGCAATGCTGAAAGCCTTCCGAACGAAATCCGACCCTGTCACGCCCACAAACCGTGGCCCATCCACAATCAAATGAACTCTAAGTGCATTTTTCCTCTTGATTTGTTTGGGATTAGGTTTTTGGGATTTGGGATTTCTACTTGTCCTTGGATCCCGGAATCATGGATTCTTGTGCGTCACTGCATTCCTTACGTTTCAATCCCCACAATGCAACCTTGTATCAATAGCGATGTCCCCAGATCTCAGAAGCCCCGCGGTAGGTCCTGGTAGGCGCTGGAAGGCCCTGGTAACCCCTGGTAGCCAGGCTCCCCATATTCGGTTTGGATCTAGCCGCTTGGATCTTCTCTGAATCCTGGATTTTTGAGCTTGGCTCTTTTCACCATCCTTGGCGTCATCCCAGTCTTGCTTCCAAAAACTGAGACCAGAATAATCCCTCATGCCCGGCAACCATCCTCCGCTTATTCTATTCGACGGTGTCTGCCATCTCTGCAACGCCTCGGTCGCCTGGGCTATCGAGCATGACCACCACGCAATCTTTCGATTTGCTGCCCTGCAATCCTCTGCCGGCCGGGCCGCCCTCGCCGCCGCCGGCGCCCCGGCCATTCTCCCCGATAGCATCGTAGTAATTGACGACGAGGGCGTTCACACGCGGTCGGACGCCGTCATTCGCATTGCGAGCCGGTTGGGTTTTCCCTGGATGCTGGCGCGGTTCGGCAGGTTGCTGCCAAGGCGGGTCCGCGATTGGGCCTATGACACCGTCGCGCGCAACCGTTACCGTTGGTTCGGTCGGCGCGAGTCTTGCCTCGTGCCGACCCCGGAGTTGCGCGCCCGCTTTCTGGATGCCGATGAAGCACCCGCGCCGTGTCCCGCAATGCCTTCGCAAATTGAACCCGTATCACCGGAACCAGCCGCCTTCGTCCCGACGTTCGCCCTGCGATGGCTGGTAGCGTATTTGTTCATCAACATCTTCCCATTTCCCGTCGGCGTGATTCCGTTCACAGGATGGTTCGCAGAGGTTTATGATCAATTGATGACCAAAGTCGTCCCCTGGGTAGGCAAACTTGTTTTCGGACTTCACATCACCATCTTTCCGGGCGGCAGCGGCGATACGACATACAACTACGTGGAGGTGTTCTTTTTTGCCGTGGTTGCCCTGGTCGTCGCCGTTGGCTGGACTCTCGTCCGTCGTGCCCGGCCCATTTCGCCGCGGACACTCGAAGCCATGCAGGTCCTCGTCCGCTACTCCTTGGCCGCGGTAATGCTCAACTACGGGTGGCACAAAATCATGCCGCTTCAATTTCCCCCGCCCGGCCCGGACCGGTTGCTGATGGCCTACGGCGATTCCTCGCCCATGGGTTTGCTCTGGACGTTCATGGGCGCCTCGAAGCCATACGTCATGTTCAGCGGTCTCGTCGAGGCGGCCGGCGGTATCCTGCTTTTATTTCGACGCACCGCTTTGCTCGGTGGACTGCTTTCCGCCGCTGTCCTCACCAACATCGTGCTGATGAACTTTTGTTATGACGTGCCGGTAAAACTCTATTCCACCCGACTGCTGCTCATGGCGCTCTTCGTCGTCGCACCGCACGCGGTTCGATTGTTCAACGTCTTCTTCCTCAATTTCCCCGTTACTCCGGCACAGCAACGCCCCTTTCCGCTGCGTTCAGTTTGGTTAAAGCGGTCCGCGCTGGTTGCGCGACTGGCTTTCATTGCTTACGTCAGCCTGATGCCTGCCTGGACCAATTACCAAATACTCCGAGCTCAAAGGGCGCCTGCAGCGAAAAAGCTGTGGGCAGGATATTACCGCGTCGAATCCTTCACGCGCGATGGGGTTGCCGACCGCGCCTTGCCCGATGTCCAGCGTTGGGTCCGGGTGGGGATTAGTTCCATGAGCCTCGGTGTCGTGGTGGTGGCCGATGGCTCAAGTCGCAGGCAGCGGATGGAATTTGACGAAGCCAAAGGCACGGTCACCATCACACGCCGGGGCGAAACCAATTCAATGACTCTTACCTTCAAACAACCCGGGCCCGGCCTGCTGACTCTCGAAGGCCGCTACGATGGCGCCAGTGTCTCGGCCAGTCTCCGCCGGCAGGATGACTCCCCGCCGCTGCTCATCAGCCGCGGATTCCATTGGATTAACGAATTTCCTTTTAATCGCTGAACCAAAACAATCCATTAATCCATTAATCCACTAATCCATGAATCCTGAAATCCATTTGAGCAATCACGCTTGCGCTGCCAGTGTGACCCAAAATGAAAGTTGATCTCTCAGGCCAGGTCGCCCTTGTCACCGGCGCTGCTCGCGGCATCGGCCAGGCGATTGCCGATCTCCTGATCCAAAATGGCGCGCGTGTCGTTTATGCCGACCTCGATTTCGAGACGACACGCATCGCAGCCTCCCAATCAAAGAATGCGACGCCGCTCGCCATGGATGTGACCAGTGAGCCCCAGGTCGATGAAACCGTGGCGCACATCATCAAGCAACATGGCCGGCTCGACATCCTGGTCAATAATGCGGGCGTCAACACAATGAAACACCGTGTCAATATCGATCAATTTCCGCTCGAGGAATGGCAGCGCATCCTGAGCGTGGACTTGACCGGCCTGTTTCTTGTGAGCCGCGCGGCCAGCCGGGGCATGCTCGAACGCAAATCCGGCCGCATCATCAACATCTCTTCCGTGCTGGGCGTTGTACCCGCTCGGCTGCAATGCGCTTATACTACTGCCAAGGCCGGCGTGATCCAACTGACCCGCACGATGGCCATCGAACTTGCTCCCAGCAACATCCTCGTCAACTGTGTCGCACCCGGCTCGACACTAACCGAAGGAACAAAGCAGCTATTCTACAGCAGTGATGCGCTCTTCCAGGAGCGCGCCAAACGCATGTTGGATCATGTCCCTCTGAACCGGCCTGGGACCGTGGCCGAGATCGCTCACGCGGTGCTGTTTTTTGCCGCCCCGGAAAGCAGTTACATCACCGGGCAAACGCTTTGCGTGGATGGAGGCTGGTCGGCAGGTGGATTTTTGCGTGACTTCTGAGCTGTGTCTGAAGAATGTAGCAACCGTAGTAACAAGGCTGATTTAGTCGAAATTTGAGCCTCGTTACCTCGGCTGCTGCGAGGAAATCCGTTATGAAATTCTCAAACTGCATCAAGGCCGGTGCCCTCCTGGCGCTCCTCTCATCATTGAATGGTGTTGCCTCTGAATCCCCAATCCGCCATCGGCTGATGTTCTTCGAGTATGGCAAAGGGCCGAATCGTCTGCTCGAATTGGACGCGAGCGGCAAGGTGGTTTGGGAGCACCAACCGCCGAGTATCTCGGTCATCTTCGAGGTCTTGCCAAATGGCAACGTCCTTTACGCCTACGGCGGGAAACCGACCGGTGTGCGCGAGGTTACGCGGCACGGCGACGAGGTTTGGAATTATGTCAGCAAGTGCCCGCAAGTGCTAGGCTGCCAACGCCTGGCCAATGGCAATACACTCGTGGCCGAACAAGGCCCGTGCCAGGCAGTCGAAGTGAATCCAAAACAGGAAATCGTGCGGGTGACGCCGCTCAAGACCAGCCACGAGAGTTATCATCTCCAGGTCAGGAACATTCACAAGCTGGCGAACGGTAACATTCTTGCGGCGCACGAAGGCGAAGGCGCCGTGCGCGAAGTGGACCCGCAGGGAAAGGTCGTTTGGGAATACACGGGCGTCGAGAACGCGGGCGACGCACAACGCCTGCCGAACGGAAACACGCTTATCTCGTGTGGCACTCAGAAACGAGTCATCGAGGTCACGTCTGACAAAAAGGTCGCCTGGGAATTCCGCGCGGAGGACGCACCGGAGCTAAACATCACCTGGGTCTCGAGCATCCAACGTGTGCCGAACGGGAACCTCATCGTCGGAAACTTCCTGCGTGGCCAGGAAGGCAAAGGCGCGCATGTCTTCGAAGTGACCCGCGATAAGAAAGTTGTCTGGAAATGGGATGACCATAATTTGATCAGGTCCCTTACCACCGTGCGAGTGCTCGACTAAAACCTCAACACTTACGCGAAACGCTCATGCTGACAAAACTGAACCGTCGCCATTTCATTGCCCTGGGTGCCGCCAGCGCGGCGCTGGCGTGTGTTCCGGGATGCCGAAGCCCGGAGAAGGGCCGAGGAACTCCGAAGCGCCAGGCCCGTCTCTTTTTCACCTCGCAGGGCAGAACCGCGCTGATCAATGCCGACGGCACCGGCCTTCATTACTTCGACTTCAAAGTGCCGGACCAGGTTACCTGGCAACCTGGACCATTTCTCTCGGACGGACGGCGCGTGATTTTTCTCAGCATGGAAGCGCGGCGCGATGGACCGGGTCGGCCTTTTGCCGAGTATTACCACAAGACACCGACACATCTTTGGATCTACGATCTGGAACGTGACACTTTGACCGAAATCGCCAAACGCGATCGTCTGGCGGTCTTTTATACGCCGGCATTGTTGGTGAGCGACGATCGGATCCTGGTTCAGGTAGTACGCGATCAAGGCGGCCAGATTTTTAGCATGAACCTTGACGGCAGCGATGCCCGTGAATTCACGCGTGTACGCGAAGGTCTTCCTTATGGTCTTAGCCTAAGTCCGGATGGCCGCCGTGTGGCTTACCATATTGCCAGTCCGCGTGGCTATGAAGTTTGGACCAGCGACCCCAACGGCGCGGAACGTATCTTTGTCGCTGGTCATCCTGACCATCTCTACTTCGGCCCGAGTTGGTCACCCGACGGCCAGTGGGTTCTTTATCAGGATTGCCACTTCAAAGCCGACCCCGGTCACGATTGGTGCGATCTCGGCATCGCCCGTCCGGACGGATCGGAGAATCACCTGCTCACCGAGGGTCAAGCCATGTGGTTTGGCGCCACGTATGGGAATGTGGAGAACCGCGGCGGCGGCTCGAATCTGGCGGCCTGGACGCGCGACGGACAAATCCTCTTGCCGCGAAGGTTGCCCGGCTCGAAGGTCGCATGGGAGTTTCAACCACAACGCCCTGACAACGACCATTTCAATCGTGACTTCAAACCAGAGCTGGCACGTGGGGGCACGGAGATTTGCCGGCTGAACCCACGCGACGGCGCCGTGACCCTGCTCACGCGAAAGGAGGCGCCCGTCTGGGATTTCCGCGCCAGCGAATCGCCGGATGGTCGTTTCGTCGTCTTTTGCCGCGCCGAAACGGGTGGTGCGCCCTCAATCTGGGCGATGAACGTGGACGGTCGCAACCAACACCTCCTGACACGCGGACTTGAAGACAAAGGCGCGGACCATCCGCGCTGGCTGCCGCATGCAGTGTGACATGACGCCTTCTCAAGTCCTCCCTTTAGTATGCGGCGATCTGGATTGCATCGCGAGCCTCATGCAAATTGGAAGACGCGTCCCGATCGCAATCAGCAGCTTGTACCTCCATCCTGGGATCACGTACAACTTGCTCCTCTCCAGGCCGCGCAACGACTCCTCGACTACAAAATCCGCCGGCATCCACATACTCCTTGCAATGCTGTTCCTCGAAACACCCATCGTGTCGTGAAACTCCGTATAGGTAAAACCCGGACACAAGGCTTGCATCTTCACCGCCGATCCTGTTGCTTTCAACTCAAGGTAAAGCGCCTCCGTGAAGTCATTCATCCAACCCTTGGTAGCGCAATAGCTCGCATTTCCTCTGCTACGGAAGAACGCTGCCACCGAGGATACGTTAATCACCGCACCCAGGTTCCGTTTCACCATGCCCGGCAGCGCCGCGCGCGTTAACCTGAGAGTAGCCATTCCGTGCAACTTGTGCATCTCCACTTGTCGGCCGTAATCGGTTTCCCAGAACAAACCCTTTGTGCCGAAACCGGCATTGTTGACTAGCAACTCCAGATCCACCGATGCCTCCAGCCTTAGGGCTAATCGTTCCAGGTCTTCTTCCTTCGTCAGGTCCGCCGCCATTGTCTCATGGTTTGAGCCGAGCGAAGCAGCTAGCGCGCCCAACCGCTCTTTGCGTCGGGCTACCAAAAAAAGCCGATATCCTTTTGCGGCTAACTTGCGTGCAAATACCTCCCCCAACCCGCTGGATGCGCCGGTAACGACCGCAAGCTTATCGGCACTCACGAGATGATATGCAGTTTATTAATATCGGGGACGCTCTGAGCCAATCACGGATTGTTCACCCAGGTTTCCTGATGCGGCTGATGATCGAAATTCCACCGCTGCCGCGCGCGCTCGGTTTTTTGAAGCCAGGAAGTCTTTCTCCCATATTCCACGTGGACATCGCAAAAAACGGCATTGGCGCCATTGTTGTGGCGGGGCGCAAGGACCTCCGCCAGGACATTCAAAGGCATGTCATCAGCATCTCGATCTCCGGCGATGCCCTTGGCAGTAACATCCATTACCGCGATCATATCACTTGGTACCTTCACGCGATTTTCTGGCAGATAGGTTGAGCCCCCGTCGAGACCCCACAGCGTGCGAGTGCTTGTGTTAAACCGGGCCGTTCCTGCCATGTTGTAATCGTAACTGGGATTCGGCTGAGGCGCGGCGGTGTTGTTTGTCCAGGGCGCCGCCAGCTTGTTGGCCGGACAAAGGAACAGGTTCCGATTATTCGAAGCCAACGGCAACAGAGTCATGTCCCAAGTACGATTGGCTGTGAACCACAAGGGATATTTTTGAAAATCCGAAGTATACAGGCTTAGCCCAATGCCAATCTGGCGAAGGTTGCTTTTACAAGCAGTTGAAAGTCCCGCAGCCTTGGCTCGAGACAAAGCTGGCAGGAGAAGGGCGGCCAGAATGGCAATAACCGCGATGACGACTAATAGCTCAATGAGCGTAAATGCCAAACGCCACCGGGGCTGCAAAGGGGTGCTCATGAGTAGTCAACCTATCAACAGAAGCGCTAAGTGTAAAGTGCAACACAAACGGAATTGTAATGGACTGGCCTTGGAGATTGGCCACATTGGTGAAAGGAACTGGAATATGAAAACCTTAGAATCAATCTTCAAAGGTGGATTTGCTTCCTGCCTCATTGCTGTCGTGACCAATTCTTTCGCGGGTGTGGCTTTGGACCAGCCGACCGTTGATCTTGCCCATGCCGTGGTTGTAGTACGACCAGGCCAACTGCCCAAAGCCGAGCAGGCGGCCGCCGAGGCGCTGGTCGAAGAACTGGAAAAGCGGATCGGCAAGCGTCTCCCGGTTTCGACATCATGGCCGAGTCACGGCCTTGTCGTGGCGGTGACCTCGAGGGCTGTCGACGCGCTCGCAGGCCATGCCGTGCCCAGACGAGAAGGCGGCGAACGACCCGAGCTGCAGCGGGAGGGTTACCGGGTGTTCTTTGAAGGAAGCAAAACCTTGTGGATCGTGGGTGCCGATCCGCGTGGGGAGCTATTCGGCGTGGGCCGCCTATTGCGAACGGTCGAATGGTCTCGCGGCATCGCTCAAGTACCGGCGTCTCTCGACGTCGCCGAAGCACCCGCCTACCCGATCCGCGGTCATCAACTTGGATATCGCGATCGAGCGAATTCTTACGACGGTTGGGATAAGAAACAATACGATCAGTACGTGCGCGAACTGGTCATTTTCGGCGCTAACAGCATTGAAAACATCCCCTTTGAAGACACGCATGTGAGTCCGCATTGGCCGGTGACTCGCGCGGTCATGAATCGCCAATTGAGCGAGGTTTGCAATCGTTACGACGTGGATTATTGGGTTTGGACCCCGGCCAGCTTCGATCTCACTGATCAAAAACTTCGCGCCGAAGAATTGAAATTGCATGATGCATTTTATCGCGATTGTCCCCGCTTGAACGGGATCTTTTTCCCCGGCGGCGACCCAGGCAAGAATCCGCCTGAACTTGTGCTGCCCTTCCTCGAAGACATCTCGAAGCGCCTGGCGCGGTATCATCCCGAGGCCAAAGTGTGGTTCTCAACACAGGGATTCAACGGCCCGAAACTGGACTATGTCGTTAAATACCTGGAGGAGCAAAAACCTGCCTGGCTCGGAGGCATCGTCGCCGGCCCTCAGACATTGGATCCCCCTGCGCTTCGAGCGCGCATTCCAAAAGAGTACCCTCTGCGAGACTACCCGGACATTACCCACACGGTGCGGTGCCAATATCCCGTGATCTGGTGGGACCCGGCGTTTAACTTCACGCTCGGCCTTGAGTGTTGCAATCCTCGGCCGTTGTTTTACACCCACGTGCATCAGCATACTGCCTCGGCCACGATCGGCTTCATCAGCTACTCGGATGGCTGTTACGATGACGTCAACAAGATGATCTGGAATCGGCTGTCAGTTGACCCGAACGCCGACCCTCGCGAATCGCTAATCGAATACGCGCGTTTCTTTTTCGGTCCAGACGTGGCCGAATCGGCCGCCGACGGCATCATGGTCTTCGAGAAGAACTGGGAAGGGCCGCTGGTGACAAACCCGGGCGTTGATTCCACCCTCGCCCTCTGGCAGCAACTTGAGAAGAGTAAGCCGAAGCTGAAGGACAATTGGCGTTGGCAACTATGCCTGCTGCGCGCCAACTACGACTCCTATATCCGGCACCGGCAGATGTATGAAACGAAGCTCGAGGACGAGGCGAACCAGATCATGGCTCAGGCGGCTAGGCGCGGGGCAGATTCAGCAATGAACGACGCCTTGGCGGTTCTCAAGCGTGCCGAGACCGAGCCTTGCCGGAAAGACCTGCGCGCCCGGATCGATCAGCTCTGCCAAGCGCTTTTCGATTCCATCAAGCTGCAGACCAGCGTGAAGCGCTTCCACGCGAGTGAAACCGAACGCGGATGCGTCCCCGACTTCGTCGATTACCCGCTGAACAATCGCTGGTGGCTGGAGGATGAGTTCACCACGATCCTCAAAATGCCATCCGAACCTGCAAAGGTCGCGCGACTGGATGTGCTTGCCCATTGGGAACACCCCGGCCCCGGCAGTTACTACGACGACATTGGCGACCTTGCGAAATCACCCCACCTGGTCCGCGGCCCGGAGCTCAACACCGACCCGCTCGTTCCAGTACGTGGAACCGCTTTCCCCGGGCTTGTTTGGGATCAGGGCGGTTATAGCCGTCTTCGGCTATCGTGGCAGGGCAGCATGAGACTCGGACAGATGCTCTATGAGAATATCGATCCCGACGGGCAATATACCATTCGGGTAAACGGAAGAGGCGAAATGTCCTTGTATGTAAACCAAAAGAAGGTCGAGCCGGCCTCTGAATCCGAAAAGCCCCGGCCTGGCGGCGACGCCGTGCCGCCCCGCCAACGGTTCGTCCCGGAGTTCACCGACTTCCCCATCCCGCGCGAGTTGCTGAAGGACGGAAGGATACTTGTGGATTGGAGCGACCCCAACGCACCCCGGGGCCCCCAACCGCGCTTTGGGACGTACGTCACCGAAGTGTGGTTGCTAAAGAAGCAGTAGGCCGGCGATCGACAGGCAATGGCAACACTTAACGCCAGCAGCCGGTAAAGCTGGCCAAATCGCTGTGTAATCCGCCGAGCACGGCCAAGGAGTATATTACTTCGGCAAAGAAATGTGCCAGCAAGGAGCAGGCTTAGAAATTGACTGTCACGCCAAAGAATCGCTAAGCTAATCTCTGATGGCTTGGTTGTTGTTGAATGCAAATACTACATGTGCTCGATAAAGCCGATTGCGGCGGCATCGAACCCTGGCCAAGTCGCTGCTAAAGCCCCTCTTTATGCGCCTCTCTCCCTGATCGCCTGGATTCTCTTTTGCGTTTTTTGCAACTGCGCGGGCTGGATTCTATCCACCTTTCATCAGCTTAACGTTATTGGTTACGCAACAACCATTGGGCTCAGTGTCGGCTTCGTGTTCATTTTTCGAACCAAAATATTTCCGGCTTCATGGCCAGGCAGCAAAATCAATACATTACAGCGGCGGTTTCGGCGCCCCTTTCCTTTGGCGTTTCTCATACTGGCGATCCTGGCGCTTGTCGGCGGCCTATTGTACTCGCCCAATAACTATGACGCTCTCGCGTACCGCACTCCCCGCGTGCTCCATTGGTTGGAGCAAGGGCGCTGGCACTGGATTCATACGGACTTCCAACGACTAAATACAAGGGGATGCGGCATGGAATGGATTACCGCTCCAATCATCGCCTTTACTCGAACCGATCGTTTGTTTTTCTTCATTAATGCCGTTTGTTTTCTCCTCCTGCCTGGACGCGTATTCGCAATCCTCACCAGGATAGCAGTGCAACCGCGTGTCGCCTGGCACTGGATGTGGCTCTTTCCAACAGGGTACTGCTTCCTGCTGCAAGCTGGCAGCATTGGCAATGATCTCATTGGAGCTTTGTTTGCGATGGCTGCCATCGAGTTGGCACTGCGGGCGCGCGAGAGCGGAGGGATTGGCTATGTCTGCTTATCGATCCTGTCGGCTGCATTAATGACCGCTGGCAAGACCTTCAATCTTCTGCTGCTGCCCGCGTGGCTGATGGCTATGGCCCCGTCACTACGTCTGCTGAAGAGCCGCATTCCCTCCTCAGGCTTCATTGCGCTGGTGGCAGCTTGCGCTTCGTTAATTCCAACCGCATTATTAAACCTGCGCTTCTGCGGTGACTGGACCGGGCAAGCGGCAGAAAAAGTCGCCGCAATTCAAACGGGCGCACCAATTCTGCACATCGTGGTAAATGTGATGCTGTTGATGCTCCATAATCTTGCCCCACCGGTTTTTCCTTTCGCTGGTGCCTGGAACCAAATGATGGAGCAATTACTGGGTGCTTCGCTCATCAAGCATTTGGGCCAACACTTCGAACCCGCCGGCGCCAGAATGCAACTGGGCGAAATGCAGATGGAGGAAAGCGCTGGCCTCGGGTTTGGGCTGACGATTTTGCTTTTTGTGACATTGGCTTACGGATTCTCTCGATCGAGGGGTTTTTCCTGGCCGAAGCTGGTTCGCTTTGTAGTCCGTTATGAGACGCTTGTTCCGTTATGCGGTTGGCTGGGGGCTCTCTATTTCATGACACAATCCGGCTTAAGCTGCCCCGCACGGTACATGGCTCCC
>Ga0137404_10002455_pt1 | contig 12263 bp, 11 predicted proteins | sample CZOMad2_1_16fung_FD_108285 | JGI IMG/M metagenome (GOLD analysis project Ga0137404, IMG submission 108285) | Vadose zone soil fungal communities from Angelo Coast Range Reserve, California, USA - CZOMad2_1_16fungal (Illumina Assembly) | ecosystem: Environmental > Terrestrial > Soil > Vadose...
ATCCGCCGCGGCGATCCTCACCGTGTCCCTGCTCGGCTGGGACACCCCCTAGACCTCCAGGACGTCGAACCGCTCGTGGTGGAGCTCGGAATCGCTCTGCAGGAGGATCTTGACCCCGAGCGACCGTTCGAGCTCGTCGAGGATCGCCTTCTCCTCCTGCTGGAGAGCGCGCGACACCTCCGGATGGACGCGCAACAGAAGCTCGCTCTGCCCGGTCCGGTCGCGCAGGCGGAGCAGCGCTTTCCGGAGGTTCAGGCAGATGGTGGCGGTCGACTTGATGCGGCCGCGTCCGCCGCAGTAGGGGCAGGGCTGGGTGAGCAGGCGTTCCAGGTTGGCCCGGCTCCGCTTGCGGGTGATCTCGACCAGGCCGAACTCCGAGATGTTCAGGAGCTTGGTCTTGGCGCGGTCCTTCTTGATCTCGCGTTCGAGGCTGGAGAAGACCTGCTCTCGGTGCTCCGGCTCGACCATGTCGATCAGGTCGATGACGATGATGCCCCCCAGGTCGCGCAGCCGGATCTGGCGGACGATCTCCGACACCGCCTCCAGGTTGGTCTGGAGGACCGTGTCCTCCAGGGTGCTCTGGCCCACGAAGCGGCCGGTGTTGACGTCGATCGCGACCAGGGCCTCGGTGGGGTTGATGACGATGTAGCCCCCCGACTTGAGCCACACCTTGCTTTTCAAGGCGGCCTCGATCTGGTCCTCGATGCCGAACTGCTCGAACAGGCTGGCCGTCTGGCGGAAGAGGCGGACCTTCCCCACCAGGGCCGGCTGCACCAGGTCGAGGAATTCGAGAATGCGCTCGTAGGTGTCCTCGCCGTCCACCCAGAGGACGGTGTAGTCCTGGGAGAGGAGGTCGCGCACCACCCGCAGGGCGAGGTCGACGTCCTGGTGGAGGAGGGTGGGGGCGGAGACCTTGGTGGCGCGCTGGCGGGTCTTCTCCCAGTGCTTCGCGAGATAGGCGAGGTCGCTCTCGAAGGCTTCGCGCTCCTTGCCCTCGCCCACCGTGCGCACGATCAACCCGCCGCCCTGGGCCGGCAGGTGGCCGAGGATGCCCAGGAGCCGCTCGCGCTCGCCCTCGTCCTCGATCCGCCGGGAGACCCCGAAATGGCGGACGGTGGGGAGGAGCACCAGGTAGCGGCCGGGCAGGGTGACGTGGGTGCTGATCCGCGCCCCCTTGTTGGGGAGCGGGTCCTTCACCACCTGGACGAGGATCTCCTGCCCCTGCTTCAGGAGGTCGCCGATCGACGGCGGTGGACCGTGCGGCGGCTCCTCGGTCGTCGTCCGCGGCTCGTCGATCTCGACGCCGTGCTCCTCGTTCTCCATCGCCTCGACGTCGGTCGCCACGTCGCTCACGTAGAGAAAAGCGTCGCGGTCGAGGCCGATGTCGACGAAAGCCGCCTGCATCCCGGGGAGGACCCGGGTCACCCGTCCTTTGTAAACATTACCGACCAACCCCCGGTGCCGGTGCCGCTCGACGAAGATCTCGGTCAGCCGGTCGTCCTCCAGGACCGCGATGCGGGTCTCGTGCGGGTCGCTTTCGACGAGCATCTTGGTGGTCATGGGACGTAACAGTAGATCAGAAGTGGGCGTGGGGAGGGTAGAGGGGGGTTCCGTGGGGATTCAAGGAGGGGCAGGGCGACGCCCTGGCCCTCACCCCCCGGCCCGTCTCCCGGCGGTCGGCCGGAGGGCCGGGAGAGGGGAGTGAAGCCTATAGGAGGCGAAAACCTCGATCCGGCGGTCATCGCGAGCAGTGCGGCGGTCACAGAATGCCGGACGGCGGTCATCGCCAGCAGTGCGGCGGTCACAGAATGGCGGACGGCGGTCATCGCCAGCAGCGCGGCGGTCACAGAATGGCGGACGGCGGTCATCGCCAGCAGCGCGGCGGTCACAGAATGACGGACGGCGGTCATCGCCGGCAGCACGGCGGCCACGGAATGACGGACGGCGGTCATCGCCGGCAGCGCGGCAGTCACAGAATGATGGACGGCGGTCATCGCCGGCAGTGCGGCAGTCACAGAATGCCGGACGGCGGTCATCGCCAGCAGCACGGCGGTCACAGAATGATGGACGGCGGTCATCGTCATCGCCCGGGCTACCCGTAGCCTCTCCTTCATGTCATCCTGAGGGCGAGCTCCGCGAGCCCGGAAGGATCTGGGCGGGGGTGGCTCCGCAAATATCTGCTGCTAAAGGACATCGCGGCAACCTTCCCCCAGATCCTTTGCTGACGCTCAGGATGGCGATGGAGAGATATTGAAGTTACTCGTTGTAGAAGTCGACGACGAATTAGCGCGCCGCTTGGAGCGGGTGGCTCCCGCTCGCTCTCGCCGCCGGTCGGAGTTCGTTCGAGCAGCGATATTGAAGGCGCTCTGGGAGGCCGAGGAACAGGTCACGGCCGAGGCGTACTCACGCCATCCTGACAGCCCAGATCCAGCGTTCGATCCGACCGCATGGGAGAGCCGCTCCCCGGGCGAGGGATGAGGCCGTTGCCTCTCGGGATAGCATCAGCTCTCCTGCGCTAACTTAGTGTCCGCGCAGGGCAGGCACAGGGGCTCGGCCCCTACCTGCCCTGCTGCTACCTTCATCTCTCCAGCCAACTTCGCCTATTTTCTCGGAGCGAACGGTCCGAGGCAGGGCAGTGTAGGGGCAGAGCCCCTGTGCCTGCCCTGCCCTCCACAGGCGAGATCTATAGGAGGCGTACGGTAACGTTAGCGCCGATGGGGAGGGGGCTGAGGATTCAAGTTACCGGAAGACTCTGGCTAGAGGCAGAGACCAGCCGGGGAGCAGGTCCAGGGAGGGACAGAGTGTCGGAGGCCGAGAGGAACCGGACTTCCTGAGCGGTATGCAGGCGGTCACCGGCGCCAGGGCGGCGGTCACTGGATGCAGGCACGCGGTCACCGACGATCAGGGTGGCGGTCACCGGCTGCGGGAGGTCATCTGCGGCGAGGCTGTGCGGCGTCAGTGTACGCTGCGAACCCCCGCCAAGGATTCAATGGTGACCATCCCGTCGTCTTCGACATCGAGGGTCACACGGCTCCCGGCAAGCATCGCCATTCCCAGCAGAACCCCTCCCTCCGCGGCAAGAACGAGCACCTCGCACGGTTCCTCTTCCCAAACGACGCCGGCCAGGAAGAGATCCATCTTGACCTCGTTACCGTCGCCGAGCGTGGCCCGCGCCGTACCGGCAAAGGGAAGAGCGAGATCGCGGATGAGCGACGGAGGAAGGGTGAGAAAACCGTCGTAACCCGTGTCGAGTGCGGCCTCGACCCAAGCCACCTCCTCCGCTGGGCCGAGCACCTGAATCCGGACGACGGCTTCCTTTTCGGTGGTGACCCGCCCGGTCAGCATGAAGAGGGCGCGACGGCTTTCCGGCCCAGGCGGTAGGCGGTGGGGTGGCCGATGCGGAGGAGGTACAAAGCGGCATCGGGATGCTTGGCCAAGGCCCGTTTCAGGGCGGACCGCTCGTCCGCGTCGATCTCGTAATCTCCTGTTTCAATGTCGAGAGCGAGGAACTTGCCGCGAGCGCCTACATCGAGGCTGTCGCGAATGGCGCGGTCGTAGAGCGCTTGACCTCGTTCGGCGATCTCAGCGCTGGAGTAGCGAGTATGGGGCATTCAGTGACCTCGACGGCCGGTACTTAGCTCGACCGTGTCGTAGAGCAATCCTACCACCAGGCATCGCAATGGCAGAAGGCGCGGGGCTGCTTGGCGGGACCTGAGGGAGGATCTTCCCCTTCCGCCTCTTTTCTGCTACCGTCCCACCATCGAGAGGATTCGCCTCTCGGACAAAACAAGCGAGGCCGGACAGAGCGGTGAACTCTGCCCGACCTCTTGACCACGCAGGAGCCTGAACTCATGCGCAGCCCACGTAATGGTAGCAGTGTCCCCGTTTCCCCCCTCGACAACGCCTTCTCCCCCGCCTACCTGGCCCACCTGCGCGAGCAGGACGAGTCTCTGACCGCCGCCGAGGCCGAGCTCGCCGGGCCGTGGAAGATCGAGCCGGTCCCGGGGAAACCCGGGGCGGTCGCCGTCCTTCGGGAGTGGGAGGACCTGGCGGCCGGGGACCGGCCCGTCGCAGTCCTCTGGCACGAGGAGAGGGCGCAGCTCCTGACCGTCCTCCTTCCCGCCCTCGACCGCGAGCCGCTCCTATATATAAAGGAAGGGGAGACTTCGGACGGCTATCCCCTGACCGCCGTGTACGGCGAGCAGGGTCCCCAGGTCGCCGGCTGGCTCGACCGCTCGGAACCACGCTGGGCCGAGGGGCTTCACATCCTGGAGGCGATCCTCCGTTCCCCTTGGGCGCTCGCCACCCTGCTCGAAGCGGCCGGTCCCGGCGCCGAGGAGCAGGTCGGAAAGATCCGCGCGCGGCGGCAGCGGGGATAGGCCCGTAGGTAGGGGCGACGGTGGATCGAGCTTACCGTCGCCCCTTCGGGGCTTTTGTTTTCTTGAGGTTAACCTACCTGGGGCTCACGCCCCAGGCTCTATGCTGCCGCCCCTTCGGGGCTAGGGGCCGGGGGTGAGGGCCCCTACCGGTTCACATACCGCCGCAAATCCACCCCCAGAATCATCCCCGTCGCCAAGAAGTTGAACAGCGTGAACGACCCCCCATACGACAGAAACGGCAGGGGAATCCCGGTGATCGGCAGGAACCCCACCACCATCGAGCTGTTGTAGAGGACGTGGAAGCAGAAGACCGAGAGCAACCCCGAGACCAGCAGGATCCCCGCCCGGTCCCGCGCCCGCATCGCCACCCTTGCGGCGCTGACGATATAGAGGATGTAGAGCCCGATCACCGTCGCCACCCCTAAAAACCCCCACTCCTCGGCGAGCACCGAGAGGATGAAGTCGGTGTGGCGGGCGGGGAGGAAGCGGAGCTGGCTCTGGGTGCCCTGCATGTAGCCCTTGCCCAGGAGCTCGCCCGAGCCGACCGCGATCTTGCTCTGGCGCACCTGGTAGCCGGCGCCCAGCGGGTCGGTGTCCGGCTGCAGGAAGGTGACCACCCGCTGGCGCTGGTAGGGCTTCATGCCGAAGCTCCAGACGCCGGCCCCGAAGAGGACCACGAGGAGCGAGGCGACGAGGAGGAGGCGCACCCGGACGCCGGCGATCAGCAGCATCCCCACGATCAGCGGCACGAACATGGCCGCTCCCCCCATGTCCGGCTCGACGACGATCAGGAGCATGGGGAGCGCCACCAGGCTGACGGCGGCGGCGATCTGCTTGAAGTCGAGGACGCGCCGGTTCAAGCCGGCCAGGAAACGGGCGAGGAAGAGGGCGGTGGCGAGCTTGGCGAACTCGGAGGGCTGGACCTGCCAGGGGCCGAGCTCGAACCAGCAGCGCGCGCCACCCCGTTTGACGCCGAAAAAGAGGACGGCGACGAGCGACACCAGCCCCATGCCGTAGAGCACGAGCGAGAAGTCGAGCAGCACGTGGTAGTCGATCGTCATGGCGATCAGGAGCAGCACGACCCCCACCCCCACCCAGGCGAGCTGGCGCGGCAGGTAGTCGGTCACCATCTCCGAGCTCGCGCTGTGCACCGTGGCGAGCCCGACGGTCGCCAGCAGGAGGGCCGCGAGCACGAGCCCCCCGTCGATCGAGGAGAGCACCCGGAAGCGCGGCTTCTCCTCAGAGAACGTGGGAAGGATCGAGATCGGTCGCGAAATACTTCTCATAAAGCTCGTGCGCCAGAGGCATGGCGCCGTGCGAACCGCCGCCGTGCTCGGCGAACACCACCAGCACGATGCGCGGATCGGAGAGCGGCGCGAAAGAGGTGAACCAGCCGTGGTCCCGGTACTTGAAGGGGAGGCTTTCGTTTTTGGTGCGCTGCGCCTGGGCGATGACCTGCACCGAGCCGGTCTTGCCGGCGATGTCCATGTTGGGCACCCGGACCGAGTTGTAGGCAGTGCCGCCCGGCTCGTTGACCACCGCCCAGAGGCCGCGGCGCACGGCGTCGAGCGCCTTGGGATCGAGCGCCACCCGCTCGGGCTCGGGGAGATCGGGATCGTCCTTGAGCAGGTGGGGCACCACCTTCTTGCCGCCGTTGGCGACGATGGCCGTCATCATCGCCATCTGGAGCGGCGTCAGGAGCACCGGCCCCTGGCCGATCGCGACCGAGATGGTCTCGCCCGGATACCAGGGGATCTTCCGGTACTTCAAGCTCCAGGCCGGGTCGGGGACCAGGCCCCGTTTCTCGCCCTGGAGGTCGATGCCGGTCGGCGAGCCGAGGCCGAAGAGGCGGGCGTACTTGGCGATGCGCTCGATGCCCAGCTTCTGGCCCAGGTGGTAGAAGAAGACGTCGCAGGAGTGGGCCAGGGCCTCGTGGACGTCGACCGTGCCGTGCCCCTCCTTCCTCCAGCAGCGGAAGGGATGGCCGTAGATCACCGTCGAGCCGGGGCAGAAGACGCTGTCGTGCTCGGAGATGACGTGCTCGGTCAGGCCCGCCGTGGCCATGATGATCTTGAACGTCGACCCCGGCGAGTAGGCGTTCTGGAGGGCGCGGTCCTGGAGCGGGTTGTTCGGCGCGTCGAGGAGGGCCTGCCACTCGTCGACCGCCAGCCGCCGGGCGAAGAGGTTCGAGTTGAAGCTGGGGGAGGAGACGAGGGCGAGGATCTCGCCATTCCGGGGGTCCAGGGCAACGATCGCGCCGACCTTCTCGGGGCCGTCCAGGAGCCGCGCCGCCTCCTGCTGGAGGTCGAGGTCCAGGGTCAGGGTCAGGTTCTTCCCCGGGACCGCCGGCTGCTGGCCGTACTCGCGGAGCAGCTCGCCGCGGCTGTCGACCACCACCACCCGCTCGCCGTCCTTGCCGCGCAGGCGGGCGTCGTAGGTCTTCTCCATCCCCTTCTTCCCCACCGGATCGCCGGGGGTCAAAGCGCCCTCCGAGCTTTCGACCTCCTCGGCGGTGACCTCCCCCAGGTAGCCCAGGATGTGCGCCGTCTGGCCGCCGTGGCGGTAGAGGCGGAGGTGCTGGACCTCGACCTCGAACTCCGGGAACTCGAGGCCGAAGGCGCCGATCCGCGACACCTGGGCGAGGGTCAGGTTCTCCCCCACCAGGACCGGCTTGAACACCGGGACGCCGCGGTAGCGCTGGAGGAGCGCCTGGAGGTCGTCCCGCGGCTTGCCCAGGACGTCGGCGACGAAGTCGAGCGCCTTCTTGACGTCGCCGCTCCGGCTGCGGTCGATCATCAGGTTGTAGCTCGGGATGTTCTCGACCAGAAGCCGGCCGTGGCGGTCGAAGATCAAGCCGCGGGGGGCCGCAATGGGGAGCTTGCGCAGGCGGTTGTTCTCGGCCAGCTCCCGGTAGTAGTCGCCCTGGACCATCTGGACGAACCAGAACCCGGCGCCGATGAGGACGAGGACGACGGTGACCAGGCGGGACATCAGCCGTACCCGCTGGACGAGGTCTTCCCGATGCTCGCGAACGACTTTCATCGTCTCACTCCAGGCGCAGGCGACTCATCCGGCTGCGCCGCCGGCTTTCGTAATTGCGGCCGAAGCTCCCGGCGGCGGCATAGATCATCATGCCGAGGAGGCCGCAGGTCACAGCCTTGGCGCCCGCCCAGAGGGGCAGGGGAAACCCGGGATCGGGGAGAAGCAGAAACGTCAAACCCACGAGGACCACCTGTTGCAGGACGGAGGCCAGCCCCACCACCACGAAGACGCCGGTCGCCCGCTGGATGACCAGGCGCTGCGCCAGGCGAGCCGTCCCGTATCCCACGATGGTATCAGCGAATCCGTAAAGACCGTAGAGGCGGCTGCCGGTCAGGGTGTCGTGGAGCAGGCCCACCGCCATTCCGACGAGGAGCCCGGAGAGGCTGTTGCCGGAGAGCGCGTGGAGGGCGACGACGATGAGGAAGACGTCCACCAGCCGCGGGAAGTCGGGGAACAGGTGGGCTCCCACCAGGTGCACCAGGAGCCCGGCGGCGATCCCCAGGAGGAGCTTAACGGCGCCGGACACCGGGGAGGGCCTCCTTGACCGTGTCGGGGACGGGCTCGTGTTCCAGCAGGTAGACCTGGTCCAGAGTCCCGAAGTCGACCGCGGGGGTGAGGTGGATGCGGTGGAAGAGCTGCCCTCCCGGCTCGACCGAGTCCACCGTGCCCACCGGGATGCCGCGCGGGTAGATGCCGTCGATGCCGGCGGTCACGATGCGGTCGCCCGCCCGGACGTCGGCCTGGAGGGGCAGGTAGTCGAGCTCCAGCCCGAAGCCGGGGTCGCGGGCGCTGCCGCGCACCACCCCCTGGCGGCGGTTGCGCAGGAGCATGGCCCCCACGGCGGCGGCGCGGTCGGTGATGAGCTGGACCTTGGCATAGGGGCCGGCGACGACCACCACCCGTCCCACCAGGCCCTCGGGCGAGAGCACCGGCTGGTTGACCCGCACCGGGCTGGGGCCGGCGTAGAGGACCAGGGTGCGCAGCAGGGAGGAGCGGTCGACGTAGACCACGTCGGCCGCCCGGATGCGCCCGGCGGGCGGGGCGGCGTACTCGACCGCCGCTCCCAGCCGGGCCATCTCGTCTCCCAGGTCGGCGGTGCGCAGCAGGCGGAGCCGCAGGTCGAGCACCTCCTGGCGCAGGGCGCGGTTCTCGTCGATCAGCCGGCCGCGCAGGGCGAGGCTCTCGCGCGAGCCGGAGAAGCTCTCGGAAACCAGGGCCACCAGCCGCGCCACCGGACCGAGCAGGCGCAGGCCCGCCGACTCCAGGGCGGTGCCCTTCCCGCCACGCCCCGGCACCCGGGTGGCGAGGAACACCAACTGCCCGGCGAGAACCAGGATCAGCAGCCAGCCGGTACGGCGCTCGTCCACGCTTCGGCCCGCACGCTACCCGGCCGCTACCGAATGGAGACCTTGCGCAGGAGGTCGATGTCGGAGAGGACGCGGCCGGTGCCGAGCACGACCGAGGCCAGCGGGTCCTCGGCGAGGACCACCGGCAGGCCGGTCTCGTCGCGCAGGCGCTGGTCGAGGTTGCGCAGGAGCGCCCCCCCTCCCGAGAGCACGATGCCCTTGTCCATGATGTCGGCGGAAAGCTCCGGCGGGGTGCGCTCCAGGGCCATGCGGACCGCCTCGACGATCGTCGCCACCGGCTCGGCCAGGGCCTCGCGGATCTCCTCGTCGGAGATGGTCAGGGTCTTGGGCACCCCCTCGACCAGGTCGCGCCCCTTGATGTCCATCTTGATCTCTTCCTTCAGGGGGTAGGCCGAGCCGAGCTGGATCTTGATCTGCTCCGCCGTGCGCTCGCCGATCAGCAGGTTGTACTTGCGCTTCAGGTACTGGATGATGCCGACGTCCATCTCGTTGCCGGCGATGCGCACCGAACGGCTGTAGACCGTGCCGGCGAGCGAGATGACGGCGACGTCGGTGGTGCCGCCGCCGATGTCGACGATCATGTTGCCCGAGGGCTCGGTGATCGGCAGGCCCGCCCCAATGGCCGCCATCATCGCCTGTTCGACGAGGAAGACCTCCGAGGCCCCGGCCCGCATCGCCGAGTCCTTGACCGCCCGCTTCTCCACCTGGGTGATCTCGGAGGGCACCCCGATGACGATGCGGGGGTGGACGTACATCTTGCGCCCATGCGCCTTCTTGATGAAGTACTCGAGCATGCGCTCGGTGACCTCGAAGTCGGCGATGACGCCGTCCTTCATCGGCCGGATCGACTCGATGTTGCCGGGGGTGCGGCCGAGCATCTCCTTGGCCTCGATCCCCACCGCTTCGATGCGGTTGGTCAGCTTGTTGATGACGACGACCGAGGGCTCGCGCACCACGATCCCCTGACCTTTGGCGAAGACCAGGGTATTGGCGGTGCCCAGGTCGATCGCCAGGTCCTTCGAGAAGTAACGGAGCAGGGACGCAACGGGCATTCGAGCTTTCCTAATCCTTTCGGCCGGTGGTGCGGCGGGAGTCGAGAGTCGTGTTCGTAGGAATCATCCTGTCGTCAGGGGTTGGCGACGAAGACCCGGAGCTTGCGCGCGGTCGCGTTGCCCCAGCCGTCGCGAGCCCGGATCTCAATGAGGCTCAACCCTTCCCGGGCCAACTGGACGGTCTTCGTGAAGCTGCCGTCCGGGTTGACCTTCACCTGCTCCCCATTGACCTCCACGACGGCGCCCGGCTCGGTCTTGCCGCCGACGATGACGATACTACCGTAGGATTTGACGTCTTCCAGGTCAAGCGGGGGCGGCGTCTTGTCGCCTTCCCCGGCGCCGGTCTTGAACGACGCCACCCGGAACCGCCGCGGCGGGCTCCACGGCCCCTGCAAGCCGTCCTTGCCGTAGGCGGCCACCCGCCACTGGAAGGTCCCCTCGCCGCGCAGGCCCAGGGTGGCCCGGGTCTTCGCCCGGTTCTCGTCGTTGATGACGTTGTCGACGAAGAGGTGGTTGCGCGAGACCTGGAGCGCATAGTGGACGGCGCCGGCGACCGGCTGCCAGGCGAGGACCAGGCGCTGGGTCCTGGCGGGGTCGACCTCCAGGTTGTCGGCCGGCTCGACCGGGTCGGGTCTCCCGGGGAGGGGCTGCGGCTCGGAGAGCAGGTCGCCGGTCTGGATGACCTGCTGCAGCGCCTTGACCGTGCGTTTCAGGCCGCCCTTCGACTCCAGGTCGAGCTCGCCGCGGAAGGAGCCGTAGCGGGCCTTCTTGGAGTTGCGGTCGAAGGTGACGAAGGCCTCCGAGTCCTGCTGGACCCGCGCCTCGGCGTCGGGGGTCTTCACCTTGCTCGCCTTGTTGGCGGTATTCAGGTCGACCCAGCCGTAGTCCATCGAGATCGACTGCTCGGTGCCGCCCCCGTCGGCGGTGCGGGAGGGGGCGACGATGAACTGGGTGTTGGGGCGGACGGTGAACAGGTTGCCGTCGGAGAACATGATCTCGGCCGAGCCGCTGCCCGCCGTGCGCACGTAGTCGCCGACGTGCAGGGGGACGCGGCTCCTCGCCTCCTCCCACTCCTCGCCGTTGGCGCGCCGGTACTCGACCTCCCCCTGGATGGAGACGAAGTGGGCCTCGCCGGAGGCCCCCGGGCGCAGCGAGTCGCGGATGGCGAGGAGGAGGTTCAGGCTGCGCTCGGCGCCCTGGAGGGCTTCGCGGAAGGCGCCCCGGGCGTCGTCGGCGCGCGCCTCCTCGAGGCTCTGGCGGGCGGCCCCCCATTCGCTCTTCGCCGCCACCCCCGGCTCGCTCTTGAACTCGTCCAGGAGGACCTGGGCCTGGTTGATCACCTGCATCGCCTGGCGTTCGACCGCCTTCCTGTCCCAGATCCGGTAGGCCTCATAGCCCAGCCCCAGGGCGGCGAGGATGAGCAGCAGGAAGATCCACCCTTTGAGGGTGTCCACCGAGATGCTGTACCAATCCTTTCTCGGGCTGCCGGCCTTCAGGGGGGGCACTTGAAATCCCTTTCATGTAGGGAAACGAATATTATCACGGTTGTCGCATCGCCTACCGGGCTGCTAGAGTACTACGTCCCGCGGGGTTGAAAGGAGTCGGTTTCATGCTCAAGGTCTTACGCGACAACATCAAGTATCTCAGCTGGATCCTCTGGCTGATCATCGCCCTCTTCGTGGGGGCCATCTTCGTCAGCTTCGACAGCACCCGGCTCACCGGGGGCTCGACCCGCGACGTGGCGACGGTCGGCCACGACGCGGTCACCCGCGAGGAGTTCGACCGCACCTACAAGGCGCTCGAGCGGCAGTACCAGCAGGCCTACGGCGAGCAGTTCACCCCCGAGGTGGCCAAGCAGCTCCAGCTCCCCCTGAAAGCCCTGGGCGACGCCGTCAACCGGCGCATCCTGCTCGCCGAGGCCGCGCACCTGGGCTTGAAGGCGAGCGACGAGGAGGTCCGCGACCGCATCCTCACCGCCCCCCTCTTCCAGGACGACAAGGGCCGCTTCGTGGGCGAGGCGGTCTACCGCCAGTTCCTGCAGGAGCAGCACATGACGGCCGACGCCTTCGAGCAGCAGATGCGCGAGGATCTGATGCTCGCCAAGCTGTTCCAGACCCTGAAGGCCGGCGTCTACATCTCCGACGAGGAGATCGAGAAGGCCTACCGGGACCAGGTCGAGAAGGCCAAGGTGCGCTACGTCGAGCTGCCCAAGGACCGCTTCCTCCAGGGCCAGGACCTCCCCAAGGACCAGCTCGCCGCCTACTACGAGGCCCACAAGGCGGAGTACAAGCTGCCCGAGCAGCGCGAGGCCGCCTACCTCCTGGTGGAGAGCGCCAAGCTCCTCCCCCAGGTCCAGGTCGACGACAAGGCTCTGAAGGACTACTACGCCGCCCACGTGAAGGAATACAGCCAGCCGGAGCAGG
>Ga0137404_10002468_pt1 | contig 12229 bp, 12 predicted proteins | sample CZOMad2_1_16fung_FD_108285 | JGI IMG/M metagenome (GOLD analysis project Ga0137404, IMG submission 108285) | Vadose zone soil fungal communities from Angelo Coast Range Reserve, California, USA - CZOMad2_1_16fungal (Illumina Assembly) | ecosystem: Environmental > Terrestrial > Soil > Vadose...
CATCACGATCGCGTGCACGAAACGATTACGATCAGCAAATCTCTCGACTCGCCACAGGTGCCTGAATGGTTCGTCGAATACATCCTTTATCACGAGATGCTGCACATTAAGCACGCCGCCCAACTGATCAATGGGCGTCGCTACTACCACACAGCAGCCTTTCGCCTCGACGAAAAACGATTTTCGAAGTATGAACAGGCGCAAATATGGCTTGACCAGGCGGCCCGTCAACGCCGCGTTCCCCGTGCGCGTGCCGCCTAGTTTTCATATTGGAACCTTTTACCGGATGCGACGTTAATTAAAACGAGGTAGGTGGGCTCCTCAAAAAAGGCGGTCAAAGCTGGGGTTAATCATGATTCTGGCAAGGCCGCCTTTTTATTCGCCTTCGGTATTTTGCCGTAGCACGTCGTCCTCCGGCACCCCGGCTGGCTCGCTGGACAAAGCTACCCGTGCCTCGCTAGACTACGCGTTCAAATACGACGCCGATCGCTCGCCAAGCTCGCGGTTAATAAACAATGTAATACGGAGAACTTAGTAAAAGTTATGGCTATTTCTGCAACTCAAATTCGCCGGGGAATGGTGCTTCTGTTTGAAGGCGAGCCGTGCAAGGTGATGGAATTTCGCCATCACACGCCGGGAAATCTGCGCGCAATGATTCAGACTAAACTCAGAAACATCAAAACCGGCTCGTCATTCGAGCACCGCTTTCGCTCGGTTGACACGATTGAACGCGCGACACTCGAGCAGCATGAAATGGAGTATATGTATTCCGACGGTTCACATCATCACTTTATGAACACAGAGAATTTCGAGCAGGTTGCTCTGAGCGGGGAAGATCTTGGTGATGCTGCCCAGTGGTTGACGCCAGGACTGAAATTACAGGCCGAATTTTTTGAGGGCGCGCCTATCGGAATTGATTTGCCGCCTTCAATGGAATTAACCGTCACTCGCACCGAACCCACAATGAAGGGCGCAACAGTTTCAAACGTGAATAAACCGGCAACGCTGGAAAATGGCGTTACCGTAACCGTGCCACCGTTCGTGAACGAAGGCGACCGCATACGTGTCGATCCCACCGAAGGCCGCTACATTGAGCGAGCTAAATAGTGACAAGTGACAGGTGACAAGTGACAGGTTAAGAACTTATTCTCACTTGTCACTTGTCACCTGTTACCTGTCACTTTCATGTACTTCATCTACAGCCTTCTGCTCGTTGTCGGTTTTCTCATCCTGCTACCTCGGTTTCTCTACGATGCTTTTCGTCACGGCAAGTACGTCGCCGGTTTTCGCGAACGCCTTGGCAGCCTATCACCCATTAGCGGCCAACCGCTGATTTGGATCCACTGCGTTTCAGTCGGCGAAACTCAGGCGGCTCGTCCGCTGGTACTGGCACTCAAGAACCAGCTTCCCAACCGCCGCATCGCAATTTCCACGACGACGCTTACAGGACAGAACCTCGCTCGAGAGATTTTCAAGAACGACCCTGAAAAGATTTTTTACTTCCCTTTCGATTGGCGCTGGACAGTGCGCCGGACCCTCAAGGCCCTGCGACCCGAAGCAGTGTTGATTATGGAGACGGAGCTGTGGCCGGGCTTTTTGCGCGAGTGCGAACGGCAAGAGATTCCGGTTGTCATCTTGAACGGCCGGCTGTCGGAACGATCGTTTCGTCGTTATCGCCTATTTCGCGGTTTCATGTCCCGAGTATTGCGCGGGGTTAGTTTGGCCATCATGCAGACAGAAGCTGATGCCAAGCGCCTACAACTGTTGGGAATGGCGGCGGACAAAGTTGAGGTGTCCGGAAGTCTGAAGTTCGACGCGGGTACCTTGCCGTTAAACGACGCCTTGACAGCGGAGTTGCGCGCGCGCTTCGGGTTCACTAACGAATCACCATTGATTCTTGCCGCCAGCACCCACGCCCCGGAAGAACGAATTATTATCGAAGCTTTCAAGCGCGTAATAGCCCGGGCGGTGCCAACGGCGCGGTTGATGATTGCGCCACGCCATCCCGAGCGTTTTGGTGAAGTCGCAGCAATTGTCGAAGCTTCTGGTCTTTCATGGTCGCGTAGAAGTGCGCCAGAACAAACCAGTGACCGCACTGCGACAGTCGTCTTGCTCGACACAATCGGCGAACTGCAATCATTTTATTCATTGGCAAAGGTGGTTTTTGTAGGCGGTAGTATTGCGAAGACTGGTGGCCACAACATCCTCGAGCCCGCTGCGGTGGGTGCGTGTATTCTAACCGGTGCGCACACTTATAATTTTCGGGAAATTGTTGAAGCGTTCGTTCGCAAGGACGCTATTGTACAGTTGCCGGCAATGCCTGATTCGGACACAGTGCTGAAGTTGGAAGAGCTGTTTGCCGCATTCCTGACTGACCCCGATAAGAGAAGGCTGCTCGGCGAACGCGCAAAGCAGCTCGTGAATCAGAACCGCGGCGCCACCGAACGGACTATGAAGTTCTTGAATGAGCTATTGGCTAACTCAGTTGCGCCTGCGAACAACACCCCACCGCTTCATCACAAACACGCGAGAAACTGATGAAGGCCGTAAATTCTCTCATCCTGCCACCGTTCAGCGCGCTTTACAGTCTGGCTACCCGTCTGCGACTTGCGGCCTATCGCCGGCAGCTGTTTTCAGTTTCCAAACTTGATGCGGTCGTTATCAGCGTCGGCAACATCACGACGGGCGGAACGGGAAAGACGCCCCTTGTTGAATGGATCTGCCGCGTTCTTGCCAATGAAGGCAAGCGGGTTTGTGTTCTGACGCGCGGCTACCGGCGACAAAATCCAAATGAACAAATACTCGTTAGCGACGGTAACAAAGTTTTGGCTGACGTCGTGGCAGCGGGAGACGAGCCGCTGCTCCTGGCGACGAGTTTATTGGGGGTCGCAGCCGTTGTTTGTAACTCGAATAGAAGTGTTGCCGGCCGCTGGGCCATTAAAAATCTGCACTCGGAAGTTTTTGTCCTAGATGATGGCTTTCAGCACCTGCGGCTCGCCCGCGATCTGAACATTGTGACGATCGATGCGACCAATCCCTGGGGCGGCGGCTTGCTTCCTTATGGTCATTTGCGAGAGCCACTCAGTGGTTTGGCCCGCGCCGATTGCGTCGTGCTAACCAGGACTGAAGAGCCGACGACCCTGGAATCACTCACCACAACGCTACAGAAAACAGTTGGACAAATTCCGGTTTTTCACTCGCGTATGGTAACAACAGGATTACGCGAGCTGAACGGCGAGACCGAGGAACAAATCACTTCTATACCGCAGCCACTCGGTGCTTTTTGTGGCGTTGGCAATCCTGCGTCTTTCTTCAATCATTTGCGGCGTCAGGGTTATGAGCTAGCATTCGAGCGGGCCTTTCCCGATCACCACAATTATCACCAATCTGACGTGGATCGGATTGTGGCCGAAGCTAAAAGAAAAGGCGCTGTCAGTATTCTTACCACGGCAAAGGATGCGGTAAAACTCTCGTCACTGCAGTTTGAGATCCCCTGCTACGTGTTGAAAATCAGAATCTCAATCGAAAACGAAGCCCACCTGATTCAGATGATTCGAAGTCAGCTGAACGCGCGTGCCGCAAAAAGCGACATCTAACTTGGAGGATTTATTTGCGGCGTCGCCGGTGGTGAAGTGCTCGGTGGTGGCAGCGTTGGCTTCGGCGTTGGAAGTTTGGGCGAGGCAGGTGGCGGCGCAGTCTCTTCATCTACCGTTCGCGTTGGCGACGGCAAGGCCGGTTTCTTCTGAATATTAGAGTTGTCATTCGTGTTGTCGTTGACGTTTGGCTGGGTAACTGCATTCGGATTCTCGGTCGCTGAAGGCGACACAGCGGGGTTTGCATTAATATTCTGATTCATGGCGCCGCCAACGGGTATCCCCGATTCGGCCTGGCCTGTTGGTGGTTGCGCAGGTTCGACTGGCTGGCTATTTGGATCCGCCGTTAATGCCGACGCCGGTTGCGCTTCGGTTGTAGGCGTTGCCGAGCGGCGCGTAAAAACATAGATGGCCGCAAAAATGAGCAGTAACCCAATCGTCGACGGAATCAAAATCTTCCATGGATTAAAGCTCGCTATTGGCGACGGTTCGTACGACAAGGATGGTCTAGGCATCGGCGTCGTAATCCGCTTACGCACAACGGTTTCCTCATCCAGTTCATCATTTACCAGGACACCTGAACCGGTCGGCACCGCCAACGGTTTGCTGTTTGGCCGTGCCGGAACTGGTTCCATTCCAGCGGCAATCGTCAGGTCAGCAATCAATTCAGCCGCTGACGCATAGCGATCATGTGGCAACTTTTCCAATGCCCGTGCAACTACACTCGCAACCGCCGCCGGAACGTCAGTTCTTTCTGCTGCAACTGAAGGCGCCGGCTGCTGCAGGTGCTTCATCATGATCGCTGTCGGCGACTCGCCGGTGAACGGCACGTGGCCCACCAGCATTTCGTAAATGATGACACCAAGCGAATATATGTCAGAGCGCGCGTCAATATCCGGCGACTGCGAACACTGCTCCGGGGACATGTACTGCGGCGTGCCGATCACCAGATCCGGCGCAGTCAGGCCAGGATCGTATTCACCTTTTCGTTCCTTGATTTTCGCAATTCCGAAATCCAACACTTGCGCATAGTCAGTGTTCATCGCATTAAGTAACATTATGTTGTCGCTCTTGAGATCGCGATGGACCACGCCCTGCTCGTGCGCCGCATTAAGCGCCTCGCCCACTTGTTTAATGATCTCAACCACTCTGTGTAAAGGCATTGGGCCTTCGCGACGAATGAGGTCCTTAAGAGTTTCGCCATCGAGGTATTCCATAACCAGAAACACGATGCCATTTTCGTCTTCGCCAAAGTCGGTCACACTGATTGCGTGCGGATGAGAAATTCGAGAGGCAGCGCGGGCTTCCCGGGAAAAGCGTGCTACGATTTTTTCGTCGGCGGCCAGCGACGGACGTAACACCTTGATGGCGACAGTTTTGTCCATCAACACGTGCGTGCCTTTGTACACTGCGCCCATCCCGCCCTCGCTCAACTTTTCATCGATGCGATATTTTCCCGCGAGCGTTTGTCCCAACAATTCGTCGCTGCTGGTTTCGAGAGCAATGCCATCGGATGGGCACAAGGTGGTCGTGTCCGGATATTCCGCCCCACACTTCGGACAGGTTTTCATCGAAGAGTTAACGCCTCGCTAATTTTTCTTACCGGGAGATAAAGTCAGACTATCACATCGCGCGAGAGCGCAGCAAAGACGCCATAAAAAAGTGGCGCTGTTTGCGGTGTTCCATCAACTCAAAAAAAATGCGAGCGCAGTCAGCAGGCCCACGCTCGCATCAATGTAGACGACCTTGCAATTAGTGGCACAGACTTTAGTCTATGACTTTTTCAATCAGACAGAAGTCTGTGCTACTACAGTTAGGTCTTGATAAACACAATGACCAGCGCGAACAGCACCAGTGATTCGATCAGCGCCAAGCCCAGGATCATCATTGTCTGAATGCGACCGGCCGCACCGGGATTGCGCGCCGCGCCTTCGCAGGCCGCCGCGCCGATTCGCGATTGACCAATCGCGCCACCAAACACTGCGATGGCGAAGCCAATGCCCGCGGCAAGAGCTTTCAAGCCGATGTTGTTATCGACTGGAGCAGTCGCAGCACCGGGCTGTGCAAACACTGACATCGCACTCATCAATATCCCAGCCACTGCGAATAACAATAAATTCAGTTTTCTCATTTTCAGTTTCTCCTGGATTCCTCGTTAGATAATGAACGCGATAGTCGCTCTTAGGACCTGCTGAGCTTTTATGATTTCGCCGGCCCCCGGTATCCACCGCCCCTCGAACAACGGCGCTCCTGCGAAGCGGAACCGATAAATGTATTACTGTCAGCAGCCTTTCACTTTTTTCGACAATCAACGTCAGTGGTCGATAGCGAATCAACGTGTACGAACCCGCCTGGTCCGCATCGCTCGAAACGCGCGTGATTATGAAGCCAACGCCATTTCTTCCCTCTGCCCTGCTTCGATTGCATGATCATGTTCGACATGCTCTGCATGTTCTTCATGCGGGGCATGCGAAACCTCGCTCAAATAGAGTTGCGAGAGAAGGACGAAAACAAAGGTCTGGATAAAGGCAACAAAGACGCCGAGAGGCATAAGAAACACGGGAATTATCCAGTGCGTGATTGATGGATATAGACCGGCTACCGTGCTTGACACTTTTTCATCGGCAAACATGTTTCCAAAAAGACGTATGCCAAGCGAGAAAGGTCGGATGAAGTTACTTATTAGTTCGATAGGGAAGATCAGCCACGAGATCCACCAGACCGGGCCGGCAAGATGTTTGAGGTGGCCCAGCAGTCCATTCTCTTTGATGCCGATGTAGTTGTAATAAAGGAAAGAAGAAATGCCCAACGCGAACGTCACGCTCGTCGCGGCAGTTGGCGACATGAATAAGGGGAACAAACCCATTAGGTTTGAAACCAGAATCAACACCGCAAAAGTCATAACGACGGGAAAATACTTCAAGCCCTGCGGGCCAATGATGTCTTCGAGCATGCCGCGGACCGCCAGCACTCCCAGCTCAAGTGTTTGTTGTCCCTGACCAGGCTCTTCTTCGGAAAGTTGCCCTTTCAAAATCCAAACTATCGTCACGCTCAAAATACAGGCGATGACGAACATCACCGTGTACCAGGGGATCGCATTTTCCGGAGTGTAGGGACCAAACACTGCTTCCGGCGTGGTGCCAAACCTGGCAAAGAATTTCGTCCACAGCGGATAGGTGTAGTTCATCTCAAACTTATAAGCCCACTCGCCGAAGTAGTGATTAACAAACTCCACGATGATGGGAGTGTGCTCCGCTGACTGTTCAGCCTGTTCCGCGCCCGCCGCTTCCAACAACATCAAATGATTTCCTCTCGGTGAATAATTGCGAAGTAAAATTCTCTAAGCGCCTCTACAAACAGAGCGAAAACAAAACTGCACAGGCCAGCAATAAGCGCCGGCACTGAGGCAATGCCGAACTTGTACGCCAGCAAAATTACTAAGCCGATGACCGCATATCTCAAGACGTATTGAATCAGACTTAAGCGCGGCTTCTCTCCGTTGACCAGCACGCTGAACGCCGCGGTGGTCGAGGTGGTTAGCCAATAATGGTTCACCAGAGACAGCACGCCGCCCAACAACAGTCCCGTGCTCACGCGCCACGGGGCGAAAAGCAAACTGGCACAAACCGCCAGGACCACTACAACGATCATGCTGCGAAAAATTCGCCGGTTGGTAGCTTCGCCGCTGGCGGAAAACAGTCGCGCGCCTTCATTGTTGCCAGTTTCATTCATAGCAAAGCTGGGGATTTTACACAGCAAATCGTCTGATTGTCGAGGTGACGAAACCGATCGTTCGCGCTACAGTTGCGAGGTCAGCCTCACAAACTGATAAAAGCCGACTATCGCGCCGAGGACTACGCCGGTCAGCAACAGCCAGGGCCGCGTGTCGAACCAACGATCGGCTAACCAACCTACTCCGCTTAACGAAATTACGCAGGCAAATAAGGTGAATGCCGCGGCATAGGCGATTCCACTTTTGCGGTTGATTTCTCCGTTATCAGGTTTTGCCATCACTGCCAATTTTCACGCGTTAGAAAATTCTTCGGCACCTCGTAAAGCATAGCGCGCGTCGAGTGGCGCATGGAATCGTGTATGAAACAAACGAGCGTGCACCAACAAGCTTTGCCGCCGTCAATGGCCTCAAGCTCGGTGCCCCGCTCATGTGCGGCCCAAAGCGCGCCAAAATCAAAATCATAATCGGCAAGCGTGGCAAACTTTTCGCGCAATTCACAGGCGCGCACGTCGCCGTTGTAATCGATTACCGCGGTCGTTTCACCGGCGGTACAGGGAAAAGGCCACGCTGTCGACTCCTGAAAATTGGCGTGCTGGTTGCGGTAATGAGTTGTGATTGCGCCAACGTAAGCTACGTTTTTGACGAATCGCTTGCTCGCTTCATCGGCAGCAAACATGCGGTCGCCGTACCGCTTCGTCAGCTTCGAAACGAAGGAGTACATCTCAGGCAAGACTTCGATGGGAACTTGCTTAATTTCGTCGCCGACAAGTGTCTCACCACGAATGATGTTGAAATACTGGCCGTCGAGCTGAAAGTTCTGCCACATAAACTCGCCCAGCTTTTCGATTTCGCCGTAGTTGTCGGCGCAAACGACGGTATTAACGTTCAGCCGAAAGCGATCGCCGAATTTGGCCTTCAGCGGATAAAGCGACTCGATACATTCAAGCGCCTTTTCCCAGTTTCCCGGCACGCCGCGAATGCGATCGTGAGTCTCACCGTAACCATCGAGTGCAATGTTCAAATAGAGATCAAGCTTGGGATGCAAGCTCAGGGCGCGATCAACAATTTCGTAAACGCGCGACTTAATCAGCCCATTGGTCGGAATGATTAACCGGTTAATTCCGTTATTCTTCGTGAACGTCCCGATGACTTCAGAAACGTCGCGGCGCAGGGTTGGCTCACCGCCTGACAACCAAAGATCGGTAATCGGGGGCATCGTGCGCGAGATCTTTTCAATCTGTGCGAAGCTGAGGTCGCCCGGTTGATTCAACTCCTCGTGATAGAAACACGTCTTACAAAACGCGTTGCAGCGCGAAGTAACAAACAGGATGACAGTGCCCAGACGCTTTTCGCGCCTGGTTGAACGAAGTAGTTGCACCAGTTGTACGGCTTTGTTTGGCATAAGTAATTGTAAAGCAAACTGTTAGTTTGCGGGCTCTCCGGGCCCGGCCAACTAACAAGCAAACTAACGGTTTGCTCTACTGGGACTAATCGCGGGCGATAATGACAGCTTCGGTAACTGATTTCAATTCGTAGGTTATCCCGCGCCACTTGATGCGACGCGACGAAGCTGCCACCAGCGCGTTCCAAAGATAAAGCGCCGATGTGAACGGCCACAGAACCAGGTGAAAGATCCACCCGCGGCGCAATTCCCTGTCGTACACGGGCAAGAGGGAAACTATCGCCTTCATACGAATGTGGGCCTTCATCGTCCCAAGAAAATAAATGATCGAAAGCAGCAACAACGGGACGGCAAACGAACCGTTCTGTTTTGCGCGCGCAATGACCAATATCGCGCCGCCAAAAAAGACCAGACAAAACAGCAGGCTGCCAATCAGCACCGGCTTCCACAAGTGCGAGGCGTAAACGCGAGTGATTTTCAACTGACGATTGGTGAATTCAAACAGCTCGCGCATAGTGCAAGAGTCCAGCGCCGGCACCAGACATGCGGGCACAAAATGAATCGGCAGATGCGCTTCGTGCAGCGCTCTCGTGAGAGTGAAATCGTCTGACACCGTGCCGCGCCAGCGTTCGGCTATGTCGAGGTTTTCGAAAGTTGATCTGCGAGTCGCAGTCGAGCCGCCCCAACAAAAGTTTTTGTCGCGGTCCGCGCCCAGCGCCGATGCGATCGATGCATTCCAAACTGAACGAAGATGAGAAGCAAGACCACCATTCACGGGAATAAACCAGCGATAGCCGCTCGCAGCCCCAATTTTTTCATCTGAGAGAGGCGCAACCAGCGATCGCAACCAATGGGATTGCGGCCTCGCATCTGTATCAACAAATACGAATGCCTCGCTGCGCGCGTCGCATTCAGAGACAGCGACGCGCAGGTTGTGCACCTTTTGCCCACAGTCGGTTGTTGCGCCCGCGATGATGATCTTGGCAGAAACGCGATTCGTTTCATCCTCGCCTTCGGTCACTTTCTTAATTAATGCAAGCGAAGGATCGTCTGCGCTACCGCTGACGAAAATAATCTCGTAGGCTGGATATTCTTGCTGGAAGAGTGCGGCGATGTTTTCTTCCAAACCGTCTTCCAAACCACGGCAAGGAGCAAATACTGAAACATAGGGAGTGAAATCGGCTAACGGTTTCGAGGCCTCACTTCGCACATAGGCGGCGAAGTGAATGCCCCCGCGTAACGAAAGAATTCCCAGCCAGATGACGATTGCCGCAAAGAAGTAGAAGACCAGCATATAACCACACGAGAGGGTTCGCTAATCTCCGTTACGCGGTACGGCTTTCCCGCCTATTAACTTGACGTCTTTCCTTTGATAGACAGCTTTATCCATTAGCCTTTTGGCTGGAAACTTCAGACCGAAAGTGTGGGTACGTCCTCCTCCTTCGCTTCCCGCGGAGCTACCTTCATACTTCCAGTCCTCTTTGATCAGGAAGAGGACGTCTACTCTCCAAACGATGACTGGCTTGTTCGCTTCCAGTGACATCGTTGGATCGACCAGGTATCTCCAGACTATGTACCATCCGGAATGATCGTAATGAGACTGGATAGCCCAAGCTCGTTTGCTGGCCTTGGATTCCAAAGAAAGATTCGGTCTGGGATTCGGGCCACTACCTTTCTTACGCAAATCTGGAAACCGCTGCTGTGCCAGGTCAAGATGTCGATTCTTCTCATATACACTAGTGGCATCCAATGCTTTGACTCCATAGATGCCAACTATCGCACTAAAAACGTTGGCCTGTTCGAGGTAGATCTCCACCAAATCAGCCAAGCCCTTTTCTATATACTCAATTGCTTTCTGTATTGCCGTTATGATCAGGCCAGGTGGGAGAGGAACGTCTCTATTAAAATCTTCTTTTTTGGCCATTAGCGCTTACTCATCTCGGCGTCCAGAGCTGCGAGTTTTGGAATAGCCTCCTTAGCCATCGTGAAATATTCGGATCTGATCTCCAATCCTATACTCTTTAGACCACACGCTTCTGCAGCGGCAATCGTCGAACCTGATCCCATGAATGGATCCAAGATTGTGCCTACGCTAAGAGGTAACGAAGCACGAACAATTTGTCTAAGAAAATTCTGAGGCTTTAGCGAAGGATGAGGAGCAATCTGTCTTTCTTTTTTTGGTGCGATTGAAGACCTAATTAGATCTTTGAAAGGTTCGGAGGCTGATATTCTTCTCAAGCCACCTGTTTTCCACTTCCGCAGGTTATCCTGAACTCTTCCTTCGCATGGTTTACGAAACAGGCCCCAAGGTTCCCAGCAGGACTTGGGCATTACGGTTACATCGAAGAATTCGTCATGCGCATTTTTGGGCCGGTCGCCGCCGCGCAATGTATAAACGGTCCTGATGATCTCTGCTCTCTTCTCAAACCCTGCCTTATGAAAACTCTCATAAACAAACGATGAGACTAGAGGATTTGTCGCAATGAAAACATGCCCGCCCGGCACGAGAACACACTTCACCAGCGATGCGAAGCGATAAAAAAAATCCTTAAGATCCTTGTGTTCACCTTCACGTAGAACCGTAAACCGCGGCACTGGCATTCGTTTGCTGCCGTCGTATGCCGGCGGGAGTCGCCATATGCCTCCTTTTCCTTTTTTTAGTTTGGATAATTCCTTTTCCGAATACTCAACCAGACCATAGGGAGGATCCGTTACAATCGCATGAATGGAGTTCATTGGGGCATTTTGCAGCCATTCGAAAGCATCAACATTCTTGATTTGGTAAAGAGCGTCGCTTCTCTTCTGAAACGCTAAGGATTTCTGAGCGATTGCCTTTTCCGCACGCATATTATTTCAGTTTGGCTGTCTAGAAATTCTATTAACTTGTCCCTTAGAGTAATGCCTTGTTCAATTCCTGTTCAATCAGATCTTCGCCTGGTAAAACGGCTTTCATCTACTTCAAGGCCACGGCGCCAAGTGCCGCCAGCGGAGCGATTAGCTTTTGCGTCAGGTTAATTAACGGCTGCGGGTAAACACCGATGAAGATGATACCTGCTACCGAAACCGCCAGCGCGGTTTGCAAAGCAAGCGAGAGTGACAGCGGCTTGTCGTCAGCGATGCGATCGCCGAGGTACATGACTTTAATAAACCGTATGTAATAGTAAAAAGAGACGACCGTGTTGATGATGGCCCAGCCCGCGAGCCAGTAGTACCAGGTCTTACCTTCTGCGGCGCCACGCTGCAAGAGTCCGCCGAAAAGAAAATACTTGCCGATGCACCCGCCCGTAATCGGCAAGCCTCCGAGTGAAAGCATGAAGATGGTCATCATCGCCGCCATGCCCGGCGCTTTCTGCGCCAGGCCAGTCATGTCATCGACGTTGTCACCGATGATGCCACGCCGTCGGAGACTGATGATGATGCCAAACGCGCCCATATTCATCAGGACGTAAACCATTAGATAAATAACCAGCCCGATGTTGCCGTACGAATTGTTCGCGATTA
>Ga0137404_10002477_pt1 | contig 12218 bp, 18 predicted proteins | sample CZOMad2_1_16fung_FD_108285 | JGI IMG/M metagenome (GOLD analysis project Ga0137404, IMG submission 108285) | Vadose zone soil fungal communities from Angelo Coast Range Reserve, California, USA - CZOMad2_1_16fungal (Illumina Assembly) | ecosystem: Environmental > Terrestrial > Soil > Vadose...
CCGGTTTGGAAGAAACAGTTGCTCAACGGTTGGGACGACATCGATATGACCCGGAGCGAAGCAGGGACCATCGCGCGGTTCGCCGAACAGGACGAAATTCGGCGTCCCTGGATGAAGCCTGCCGGTGTGCCCCCTCCAACCGGCCCGCGGCGCGGCAAGAACCGGTAGCAGCCTCGCGCCATCTGCGGCTCGACGCGATGCAGCGCTCAAACCGCTGCGAGCCCAACATCTCGGACGGTTGCCGCGAAATCGACGCTGCCTTGCATGCCCAATTTGATAATCCTCCGAAGGCAAAGGTCACACGTTCGAATCGCGTCAGGTGCGCCACTTTGTTGCAGCGAAGGCCTCGCCGGCATATGGGCCTTCAGACAGGGTGTCTCACTGTCACGCAGGGTCGCCGCGGCTCCCGCAAAAAAATATCGAAAACAACCCCATGCAAAGTAGCCGGCGGTCGCCGGAACGATTGAGCGGATCCTTGACACGTCGGGCAAATCAGCAGTCATCATCGCAAAATCCGTTGAACCGGCCGCGGGCTTGCAACGGCCGCTGTTCGGCGTGACGCCATGCGAAACTCCCTCACCGATGATCGGACGCTGCATTGTGACAGCCTCAATGCATCGATGCGATCCTATTCCGCGTGGGTACCGTCGAGGACGAGCAGCCGACGGAATTCGAAGGCGGTCATCAATTCAAAGGCGAGCACAGGCGGGCGGCGGCTCGTCGTCGAGCCGTGATTCACAATAGTTTGGTGCACTGTCACCGTAATTCCCAGCGGAGCACCGTCAAGGCCGCGAGCCGGCGGAGCCGGTCGCGCGCAGCGCGAGCCTTGACGGCGCTCCGTTGGTCCGGCAGCAGCCTCCCATGCGATCATGGCCGGACATCCCGCCGAGCACGCGCGGCAAACCGCTACGCTGCGATGGGTGGCGCTCGGGAGATTGATTCCGGCAGCCTGGACCGATACGTGCGGTACTACGGCGGTGTAATCAGATCTTGGGATTCACGCAGGGGCATCCAGGGCAAGATGGTGCCACTGGGCGGCAACGACATACCTGGTATTCAGATCGTAAACGGAAAGATGCCACCGCTTCAAGGCGAAGGTTGCGTGAGCGGCTCGGATACTGACGGACGATGGCTTTATTTCCGCTGCGCGCGTCCCGGAGCGTGGACTCCAAGTGACGCGCAGATTGCGGAGCTGGAGGATGCGCTCCTACGGAGTGGGCCGCAGGGGATTAGGTGGACTTCCTATGCGCGCCACTATGCCGGCCTGACGGTCCGCGACCAGCGGGTCATCGAGGGCATACTCGTGGCCAGCTTCGACAAGGATCAGAAGCCCGGAATATACATCGAGAGCGAAGCCGAGCTTCCAATGATCGCTGATGGAGGATGCGGCGTCGTGGGTGTTATGTATTATCCCTCTACTAAGACAATAATAGCCAAGTGTAATGGCAGATGAGTAGGCGTAGTGAGTTTCAAGCGAGGCGCGGCTGCGAACACGGAATTCGAAGATTGAAACGATAGGGGGAGAATCTTCACTATGAAGTGACGGTACGGCCGACCGGCAAAAATCTCCAATCTTCCTTAACGCATGCCCGCAGCCGCGCCACCGCCTGGCCGCGCCGTGTCACCTGCAGCTTCTGCAGGATGCTGTGCATATGGTTCTTCACGGTCGCGCAACTGATTGTCAGGCGGCGGGCGATTTCTTTGTTCGAGTAACCCTCACCGGCCAGCGCCAGGATCTCGCTCTCGCGCGACGTGAGCAATGGCAGCGCCGCCCTTGGATCGGCTACCCGCAACAGGGCGGCGAGACGGCGGAACATTGCGGCCGCGATGTGCGGGGCGCAGTGCATACGGCCATCCACGGCGTCCCTCAACGCTCGGTGCAACTCCTCGACACCGCTTTCTCTTGGCACATAGCTGGAGAAGCCGGCCGCCGCGCACGCAAAGACGTCGGCATCGACCTCGTCCAGCGCGAAGGCGACGAGCTTAGCGGCCGGGGTTGCGGTCTTCAGCAGCCGTGCCGCCGCAACGACATCGGTTTGGCCGAGATCAACCAGCACGACATCGGGTGCTGCGGCGACGATGCGTGCGACGCCGTGCGAATCGACGCTGACCGCATCTATGACCTCGACTCCGTCGCGGCCGTGCATGCTGGCTGCCAAACCCTCGCGCACCAGTCGTACCGGGCTTGCAATGACGAGCCGGATGCTTGCCGCACTGCGAGAATAACAATTCGGATGTGCTGACCCGGCAACTGAATGAGGCGACGGGCCCGACCGGTCTCTTTTTGCCATACGTGCCTCTCGCCACGCAGCAAACTTACGACTGATTGCGACAACGACCGCAGCAGCTACCGAACATGATGTCGGGACGACGAGAGGCGGTCGCGTCGCCGACGGTTCATTCCTCCAGCCTAGTTCAGGAGTGCGTGTGTCGCCCTGCAACTGATGCGATTTCGCCATAAAAAAACTATCAGCGATTGCGGCCTTGGTCAAGACTATTGGGGCGGATTGAACCGATCAGCCTCTCCGCCTTTCCGATCTGCTATGGCGATTCGTTGCGGCTTGTGCGCCGCCACCATGCCGCAGTGTGAGGCGATGTGCGGTTTGGATCTAGCCCATTCTGTCCATCGATTGAAACTTGCGATCAACAGCAGATATGGACCATCTCCCATTTGGTTTGAAGCTTGCGATCCATTGGATTTGCGCCCCGGGATGTGGACCGTCGTTTCCATCCAATTTGAAACCTGCGATGCATTGTCAGGACAAAGCGCGCCTTCGATAATTATGCGATGCGCGAAGGCGGCGACACTATGCGATGCGCGAAGGCGGCGACACGATGCGCGAAGGCGGCGACACGGGAGCCGAAGCAATCAAGGTACTCATCGTTGACCTTCCGAGATTAATGGCGGACGTGGTGAGAAAGGCGATCGAAGTGGAAAAGGACATGGTGATCGTCGCGCAACTCGACACGTCGGATGCGCTCGCCGATACGCTCGCGAAGCCGGTGGATGTGATCATCACCGTCGCCACAAGTAGCGAGTTAGCACCGCCCTACCGTAGCGCCCTGTTCGGCCATCGAGCTATCCCTGTCGTGGCGATCAGCGCCGAAGGCAGCAGCATCGACGTTTATAGCCACCGGAGCACGCGCGGTTACGGAGTGGAAGGCATGATCGGGCTCATCCGCGAAGCCGTAGCCGATTCCCAGCCATCATTTGGACACTAGGCGATGCAGGAAATCGGGGTCTGGATTACTGAAGCAGGACCCGTCGGCGCGACCTTGGATTTCGGAGTCCAAGACGCCGGTGGGGGAGAGTTCCAACTCCCCTCGTGGGCCTCGGGCGCCCTGCAAGGTGCGGCAGCAGGAGCGGCCACCGGCGCGGTTGCCGGTCCGTATGGGGCTCTCATCGGAGGGGCGCTTGGCGCCGTTGGCGGCGGGATCGCCGCGTCGGGGCCGCCGCCAAGTCCGACGCCCCAGTCCCCACCACCCAAGGCTGCGCCGAGCGCTCCAGCCATGACGGCGGCGCCCACTGCCGGAGCTCCCAATGCCGCGGTCGTCCAGGCCCTACAGCAGTTCGCTGCCGCCATGCCGGCGCTCATCCAGATCGTAGCCGCAAGCGGGACGCCCGCCGCAAGCCCCAAGCGAGCGGAAGCGGGCGAGCTTCCAGCGGGAGGCGAAGCAGTCTTCGCAAGCGACGTCGGCAGCGGCGCCGAATGGGTGTTGGCCGTGAACGAGCGCACCTGGAGCGTCCCATGAATGCCGCCGCGCAGCGAATGGTCGCTGAAGTTCTCGGCCGTCAATTGGGGATGGACGCCGGCGAGCTGGCCACCGCATTGGACGCCGATCCGATCGCAGCGGTCTTTGCCTTGTCGATGATGGGCCAACGCCAACCGCAGAAGCATGAGAGCGATGCGGCGGAGCGTCTCGTCAGAGTCGCCACGATCGTCGGCGCGTGTCCACTGTGCTTGGGCGAGAACCCTCTATGTACCGAATGCCTGGGCGAAGGAAGGCCAGGTTATCGCGCCCCGGACCGAGAGGCGTTGCTTGCGTGGATTGCCCTGCCGCTCCGTCGCGCCGGTCTCTGTGTAACCACGCTTCGCCGAGAGCAGTAGGAGCGCAACTTGAGGAGGAGTTAACCCATGACGCCGTTCGCAGAAGCCTACGACTACGAGTTCGAGCCCACCGAATTCGCAACGGAATTTGCCGACGAAGCCTCACGCACACGGTTCCGACCCGGACTCATACCCGGCGCCTTATCGAGTGCGACTCTGAACACGCCAAGGGGGCCCGCTACATTGAACCTTCCGGCGCCTGTGGCAACGCTCGCCCAGTTCCGGGCACTCGAGCAGACAGTGAATGCCACCACCCAGCGGGTGAATGCCGTGCAAGCGGGGCTCGCTCGCCTCAACCGTGAGCTCGCGGCTCGGCGGCGCGAGCAAGAGAGTCAAGCCACGACCATGCTGCTCCTTTCTTTTCTGACCGTGCGGCGCCTGCGCGAAGATTTCTTGGGCCACACTCACGGTAGTGATGGCAAAGTTGTGTTGCCCGCCGGCACCAGCGGGTCCTCGTCCCTCGGGTCCTCGTCCCTCGGGTCCCTCCTGCCATTCCTGATCCTGCTTCAACCAAATTTCCTGGGCCAGTCCACCACCAGCAGCGACGGCAGCATGGGCGGCCTCTCGCCTATCCTGCTCTTGCTCTTGCTGGATGTTCTTTGACAATCGCTGAACGGGAGGCAAACGATGGATTGGATCATTCCTTTACTGGTGATCGATCGAGTGCCTCGCTCACAACGCGCGGCCATCGCCGAGCAACTTCTTCCCGTGGCCTTGCCGGGTCCGAGCTCACAACGTCTCGTGGTGGCCGCCATTGCAGCCGAGCAGCAGGCGAAACGTCAGGCTGTTGTGGAACGGAATATGGTCCGGGAAGCGGTCACGGCCGCTAACATCAAAGACGCGGACGAGCTGGCCACGAGATGTCCGGAGCTCTTTCAGGCGTTCACCAGGCTGCCACCGGATGCACAAGCAGAAATTTTCCCTGTGGAAGACTCGACTGCAAAACTCCCCGTGGCAAAACCCACAACGGCAAAACCCACGCCGGGAAGACCTACGGCCACATGATCGAGGGAGGTCGTCATGATCACTGCGGAACTCATCCAGCAAACCGAATCTCGTTTTGCTGAGCGGCAGGCGATCCGGCAGGAACACGAGGCGAAGATCCGTTCCGGCGCGCTTCTGGAAGCCGATACGCCGGACCGCGTCAAGCAACGCGTTCAACACCTGACGCGCCGGGCGATCGAGATCGAGGGTGTGGGCATCCCCGCGCCCGGACAACCAGCTGTGCCGGCGGCCGCGGTATTGGAGCGCATCATCGGCAAGAACGATCTCATGAGCATCAGCTATCTCGAGATCGGGCTGCGCGTCGCCAGGACCGTGGGACGCGTGCACATACAGAACGCAGATGGCTCGCTGGCTGGCTACGGCACCGGCTTCATGGTGTCGCCGCGACTGCTCCTGACGAACAACCATGTGTTCGAAAATGCGTCGATCGCTGGCGCAAGTCGCGTCGAGTTCAATTTCCAGGAAGGTCCGGACGGAAAGCTTCTATCCTCAGACTTCGTCAATTTCGATCCCACCGCATTCTTCGTCACGGACAAGGCGCTCGATTTCAGCATCGTCGCGCTGCGCAGCAGCCCCAAGTACGGATGGAACGGGCTCTCGGCGGCGGAAGGCAAGTTGATTGTGGGCGAATACGTGACCATCATTCAACACCCCGAAGGCAAGCGAAAGCAGATCGCCCTGCGCGAAAACCAGGTCGTGGATATGCTCGACGATTTTGCGCACTATCGGACCGACACCGCACCCGGCTCCTCCGGGTCGCCAGTGTTCAATGACCAATGGGAAATCGTTGCACTCCACCATTCCGGGGTGCCCAAGAAGGATTCGCAAGGGCGCATTCTGGCCAGGGACGGCTCGGTCTGGGACAGCAGCATGGGAGAGGATCAAATCCAATGGATCGCGAATGAAGGCGTTCGGATCAGCAAGATACTGAAACACGTGCAAGGCCTATCATTGACAGGTGGTCAGGTCGCCTTGCGCAAGCAGATGCTCGACGGCCAGAAAGGCTGGACGGCGCCAAGGGCCGGCGAGTTGATCAGCGAAGGGATCGAGGCTGACCGAGAAGCCAGGAGTTGGACACTGCCGTTGCAGCTTACCATCGATGTGGGAGAAGGTGCATCCGGTATGCTTGCAGGCGGTGCGATGCCTCGAATTGAAGCAGGGTCTGCGCCGCCCGCCGCGATCGGAAGCGGCGGGCAAACAGCGCCTGCACAGGACGAACTGGTGGCCGCGTGGCGGGCCTTCCAGAGCCCGGGGCGCCCGACCGAATCTTCGGAGGCTGCGCCATCGCCGACCCAGGCACCGCCGGCGCCCGTACGCGCGGAATCCGCGTTGGAATGGCTCACCGGACAATCGAGGAGACCGTCCACGATGGAAGAGCAGTTCGCGCAGGACGGGGCACCTCGATGAGCGGCTGACCCCTTAGCGGGCGTGGAGGTCAGCTGCTTCGTGCCAACGCAAATATCCCGGACGCCAGGACACCGCCGAGAACGACACTGAGCAACAACAGCCCTTTGGGGTTAGCTCGCTGTCGTTTCGTGCCGCCATGCTGAGCAGCGGGGCCGTTCAAATTGACACCACTGCCACGGCCAGTCGTGCGAAAGGGAGACTCTCGTACTTTTTGCTCCTTCCTCGAAAGCGCAGCTTGCCAGTCTAGATCAGCTTCAGCCCCTTCAAGCTCGCGTGCCCTTGCTTGCCCTGATTGCCATTTTGAACTTGCTCTGAGCGGCAATGCGCGCTATCTTGAGTAGAATAGCGCAATTTCTCTACCGCTTTAGTGGACGCCGCCGTTGTGCAGGGGCGATGCGGGGGCATAACCTAATCGCGGAGTCGTATCCCGACTGCACCGAGAGGTAGAGACATGGCTACTCGTTCCGTAGTCATCTGCAGCGTGCTTCTCGCGACGTTGAGTTTCGCCTATTCGGCGTCGGCGCAGGTCCAGCCGCCAGCAGGAACCACCCCCGGAAGGCCAGTAGAGGCAGCGGCCCCGATCTCCACTGAAGAACGGCTCGCCATCGAGAGGACGATTCTGTCCGACGCGCGCATCCGCGCCATCGTGGGCGAGGGGCAGCCACGCATCACTACCTCGGATGTGGAGTTCGACAAAGCGGAGGCCGAAGCTTTTCTTGCGGGAAGGTCAACAACGTTGCCGACGCGGCGAGTGACTATCGTGCTAATCAATCCCCAGACGCAGCAGGCTGCACGTGCATTGATCGAACCGTCGCAGGGCCGCATCATTACTGTCGAGAGCATTGCCGCTTCCGAAGCCCCCTTCCTCCACGAGGACGCCGAGGAGGCTTTGGCGCTCGCCAAGGCCGACCCGAACGTTCGTCGGGCGGTCGGCGATACCTTGGATCGCTACGTGATTCTCGAATCCGGGAGCGAAGCGGGCGTGCCGTTTGCTGCGCAGCCGCTTCCTTTGCGCAGCACCGACCCGCGCGACGTTTGCAGCATCAACCGCTGCGTCGATCTCATCTTCAGAACAGGGAACGGTTATCTCGAGTTTCGTGCTCATGTCGACCTGACGAGACGCACGGTGGAGATACACACTGACACGGGAGGGCTGCATCGATGATCGGCTCATCTCAGTTCCGGCATTGTATTCCTGCTGTTATTTCGCTCATGGTGGCGGCTGAAATTGCGATCGCCCAACCGATCCCCAGCGTCGTTCCATTCAGCCTCGCACAGTTCCAGCTGTTTTGTCCCAGCGCGATCACGCAATCTTTCCCCACTGTTGGACCAGCACAGACGACATGGTTGATCTGCTGGCGTGAGGTGGCCGGCTATAACAGTATCGCTGATCCCAACGGACTTGTCATCGGTCCGGTCTATTTTCGCAAATCTCCAAACGCCCCCTTTATCCGGATCCTTTGGGACTTGCGAGTGTCCGAGTACTTCGTTCCGTATCATCCTGGAAGTCCGCGGTTCTATGACTTGAGCCTCTTCAATTTCAAGCTGACGGGCGTCACTACCGCAGACTGTCCACCAGCGGTTGGCGGCACCCCGATTAGCGCGCACGTCTGCAAGGAAGTGCACGATCGCGGCCTAATGTGGAAAGACTTCGGCGGCGTGCGGCGCGGCGAACAGATTGTGCTCTGGGGCGCGATCGATGCCGCCAACTACCGCTACATTCAGGAATACACTTTCCGCGACGATGGGGTTATCATCGGACGCATGGGGGCGACCGGCCAAAACCTGCCGGGCGCGAGGCTTACTGCCCATGCGCACAATGCGATCTGGCGGATCGACATCGATCTTGACGGCGTCATCAACAACGCAGCACGCCTGCGGCACGTCGAGAATCCAGTAAATCCCGCTGGTACAGCAAACGATACGGCGATCCCCATTTCCGTGGCGGAAGGCTTTACGTGGTCACCACGGGCTCACGATGCCGTTGAGATCACCAATCCAGCTCTCAGGAATGGGCAGAACCACCTCTCTTCATACCACCTTGTCCCGCTGGTCACAGGAGGCGGACTCACCCAGCACTTTGAGAGATTTACCCGCAATGAGTTCTGGGTGACCCCGTACAGTGGGGCGCAATTCGCTGCCAAGAACCTGCCCACCTATATCGCCGGTTCGCCGCCGGTAACAAACAGGGACATTGTGGTGTGGTATAAGGGATCACTTCACCATAACCCGCGCGACGAAGACGGGGTGTTCGACCACAGCCACAATTGGATCGGAACAGCCGACCTCATGTGGACGGGATTCATGCTCCTACCGCATGACCTCTTTGATTGCTCGCCGTTCTACAAGCCGTGTCCGTAGTCGCGTAGTTGGACGATTCGGCCGTCCGTTCTATTCTCTGAATATTCTCGGATGGGCGCAGCCGATTTGTTCGGTTTCGACAGTTTGGGCGATTGCTCGGGGAATATGGGCGCCCCCCGAAGGCGGTCTCTGGGCTGAGAACTTCTCAGAGTTCGAACGTGCCGAGACGAAATTCCACTCCGACGACGTCCGTCGCCCCCGCCGTACGAGATCGCGGGCATCGCGGCATTGCAAGGTGGAGCGCATGGCCGACAGCGGCATCATAGTGCCGCGGCAAAGCAATAGTGCCCATCTTCATCGGCGATGGCGCGGACAAGATTAACGCGGATAACCCGAAGCGGGCGTCTTGGGTGGCTTTCGGCGAATAGCGATCGCCTTTTTAGCTTGCCATCTGAGCGATCCGCGATCCAACTAGAGTGATATTGGTTGCCGCAGGTACACCGGACATGAAGGACGCACTTCGAACGGGACTCGTCGGAATTATCGCGATGGCTCTCGTAATAGTGACGATCACCTGGTCTGCGGCCGATGAAATCCCGGCCTGTCGGCTGGTGCCGACCGGTGTCTCAGTCATAACCCGTCTGGATGACGCCACGCCTTCATTGGTGCGCGCATTGATGGAGCGCATCGGTGAGATCGTGCCGGTCGGCGCTCCCTTTGATCCTACGGATGTGGTGAGGATTGGGAAAAGTCGCCGCCTTATCTTCATCTGGAATCGGGGCACCAGATGGGTTGTTGCGACCGAGCACGGCGGCCTCACCTACAATCTTCCAGTATTCGCTTTTGAGATCGACCGGGATGACGAGAAAGCCATCCTCGTGCAACAAGAGACAGCGGGATTTCCCAATGAGGTGTGCTCGACGGCATCAAGCCTTCTCGTGATTGGCTACCCGCCGTATATCAGGACGGCTCCGCCAAAGGATGGGACGAGGCCTTGATGCCTGCGGCGCACTAGCTCCAGCAGTTCCTATCACCAAGCCGGGCTCGCCTGTCAGTCGAAGATGATCGCCGTTGCTTCGATCTCGACCCGTGCGGAGGTCGGCGCGAGGGCGTTGACCTCGACAACCGTACTTGCAGGGCGGATTTGATCAAAGGCTTCAGAATGGGCGCGGGCAACATGTTGGATGTCAGCCAGATCGGTAAGGTATGCCACTGTACGAACGACATGCTGCATTTCCGCGCCCATCTTGGCGAGTGCGTCCGCTATAATCTCTAGCGCGGCCTTCGCCTGCACATAGGCATCGCCGCCCAGTTCAGGCGCGCGGGCCGTCGTGCCGGATACAAGGACTTGGTTCCCAACGCGGACGGCTCGTGAATATCCGTACGCGTCTTCAAACGCGTAACCGGACGAAATGTTCTGCCTTGGCAAGCGAGTTCTCCTGCACTGTTCGGTGGATACCCAACATTAGGGCTGAGGCTGCCGAAAGCTGTCATGTAGAAGCAGCGCGCTCCATTGAAATCGTAGAAGCTTAGGCAAACTGCGGCGGCGCATCGCTTGATAGCAGAAGCATACAGACGTAGTCTGGAGATTTTGCACCTAGGGAATCTTGCTGATCGTGACTGGCATGCCGCGCTCCCACGCCCATAGCTGGACCTGGTCCTCCTCCACTTCGAAGGCCATTTCCCGCACCACCAACTCGTCGATTCCATCCCCGTCAAGGTCGCCAGTGGCGAGCATATAGAAGTAATCTGTATTCTCACCACTCGACCACGATTCACGGGCAGCAAGGTGGAAGGGCTTCAACGCGCCGTTCACCCGCGTGAACAGACCCCAAGCTCGTAGCCGACATAATCGTCGGGTTTGCCGGGATTGGTCTCGACCCGCCAGTTGATCGACCAGATGTGCTCCTTGTGTCCGGGCGCGCTCAACGCAGCATCGAACTCCTGTATCAGTGCGACGGCAAGATTCTGTCTAACATCCAGGCGCGGACTACCAAGCCGCTGCGAGGCAATGAAGTGTGCAATCTCGCGGCTGGAAAGCATGTCGGTCAAATGCTGGGTGATAATCTGATCTTTCGGATCGGTGCGGCTCTCCGATTTGGAAACGTAGCGCGTTCGCCATGCGACTGGAGCCAATTTGATCGAAGCTGACGAGCCACTCTTCAGCAGGACCGTCGTGTTGTCGCAACAATCGGAAGCAAACACGCCTTTTGCCGGATCTGGCACAGACTTGTCAGGCCCGATGGTCAGACGCCACCCCTAAAACCGCGCCGCGAGTTGCGGCGACGGCTTTTGTACCCACGAGCGTGAGGGCGCATGGACCGCCGGCTTCGCGCCGGAATTCCCGGGGGCCGGTGACGTGACCGGTGGGTGATAGCCGGGAGGATCAGGAAATGGATTGGACGCCTCTCCCGCGGCTACAGGAGCCGCCGCGAATGTCCACCCGGCGCAGGCAAGTATGGTGGCCGCAGCCAGAACGAGGCGGATGGGGTCCAAAGGTGTACTCCGATGGTCTTGAAGAGCAGAGTCGCGCGATTGGGCTTCCAGCCCATTCATACTTCAGAGGACGACAATATCGCCGCGGATCGGAATGGCAGCAAGTGGCCCATCACGTCGATCCTGGGAGTAATGGGCATGGCCTCTACCGAAGGATATTCGGACTACCTGCGATATTGGGAAGTCAGGCGGCCCAACAAGCATAGTGCGAGGTCGCAAGCGGTCGCAGTCTTGCCGATTGGAGCGCGTGGTGGGCCACCGCATCATAGCGCTACGGCGAAGCAATAGTGCCCATCTTCATCGGCCGTGGCGCGCCAATGTACGCCTCTATCGCGATGCCGGCATGCCGGGCACCAGGGTGGCTGATTGATGCTGAAATCCAATGGCAATCGGTGGAATGTCCGGTTGGCTGGCATTGCGCGAGGACGGTCGAACGCCCAATGGGCAACCGCACCGGATCGCTGTTCGGGCTGTGCCCGGCTGGGCGGCGGCCGGGGCATTTCCGGCTCAACGGACCGTGTCGGAACCGGCGCAGGGTCGTTGAGGCCCGGCCGCGGCGATACCTCAAGCACCAGCCGCACGACGTCCGTCACCAGATGCGCCAGCGCGATGACCAGCAGGACCAGACCAATGCCAAGGCGCTCCGTCATGTTCTTCTCCTGCCGTTGCAGGCGACATGACGATCCTCAACCCCAGCGGTAAATTAAGAAATCAGCATACGTCGCGACCGTCTACGGCGGTAATTTTGGCGGCGCGAATATTCTTGCCGGCTTGGCGCAACAAAATGACCTGCTGATTATAGGCGTCGCTTTTTGCCGCCGAAATACGCGGCGGCGGTCGGTCGAGGTCAGCCCGCCAGGGGAGCGATGCTCGTCGCTCCAAGACGAAGCCGGCAGGCCA
>Ga0137404_10002478_pt1 | contig 12214 bp, 12 predicted proteins | sample CZOMad2_1_16fung_FD_108285 | JGI IMG/M metagenome (GOLD analysis project Ga0137404, IMG submission 108285) | Vadose zone soil fungal communities from Angelo Coast Range Reserve, California, USA - CZOMad2_1_16fungal (Illumina Assembly) | ecosystem: Environmental > Terrestrial > Soil > Vadose...
ACTGCTCGAAGGACCGCGGCACGAAGCCAAGATTCATGTGCCGGGATATTACGAAGACAGAGGCGCCAAGAAAGTCGATCTGGCCGAATTGGTTTCTCGGATGCCTGGCAACTACCAACCGACTGAAGAGGGTCTCGGCGAGCCGGTTGGGAACGAAGAATGGTAGATGCCTCAGTATGTTTCCGAGAAGGCCGACGGAGTTTGTTGAGGCCGCGATCGCGTTGATTGATGTTTGCATCAAGTAGTGTTTCGCGGGTACTGGGCAGTATTATCTGGCGGAGCGGTAAGCCTGACTCAAGCCTCGCTAAACTAGTAAGCGAACAATCAAGAAGAGTTCCTCGTCGCGACTGGAAAACGTAACGTAGCCCAACTCTCTGGCTACATACCGGTACTGCCGGATTAGGGACGCCAATGAACGCGCAACTAAAGCAACTTAGCCTGCAAAAGGCGAGAATATTCCTATCCTATGCCAAGGAGGACAAGGAAAAGGTAAAGAGCATTTACCGAAGACTATTACGTGAGCGACTAAACCCTTGGTTAGATTTAACCGACCTCTTGCCTGGGCAGGAGTGGGGTAAAGCAATCGTTGACGCAATCCGGAATGCGAGATTTGTCATCGTGTTTCTTTCAGGTAACTCGATCAACAAGCGCGGCTTCGTGCAAAAGGAAATTACGGAAGCATTGGATGTTGCCGAGAGCATGCCTGAAGGAGCTCTCTTCATTATCCCGGTGAGGCTTGAAGAGTGCCTCGTGCCGAGTAGACTATCCAAATGGCAGTGGATTAATGTTTATAAGCCTGGAGGTTTTGGAAAACTCGTCAAAACAATCAAAGACCATTTAGGGTTTGCCGATAGTTCAGAGAGCCCGAAGAATAAGAGGCACATCGAGCCACTGTCGCTTGATGAAATTGCCGACTCGTTACTCTTAGACAGCTTTTCCTTCGGCAGTGAGTTCCTACACACGCGGATATCAACAGCAGAGATTGTCGTTTCCAACGCACACTTTATGGATTTTCGGGATAAGTTGCCCAAAGCTTTTCGTAAATTGGAGCGCCAATTTCGCTCCTCCCGAAAACTTACTCCCAAAATGGTTTCTAACGCACTTCCTGCTAAGAGCATCTACCGAAAGCGTACGAACCTGTTGTCACAGGTGAGACCAATTGAGGCTGAACAATCAGCGTATGTTCTAGTATCAAAGGGAAACAATCGCTGCGGAGTCTACAAAGGATACATGCACTACATCCAAGTAAAGTACCCAGATGCTCGCATATATTTGGTAAATCAATCCACGCCTATTGTTGTTGAGGAAAACAAGAGAGTCCGTTTCATTGTGATGCCATTTAATGTGGGATCCAAGGCCCTCAATGTGAAATAGAGATTAGAGTCCGACCGGCAGGTGAAGTGTGTGAATCCCTCTCACTTCGCGATCGTCGACTGCGCAGTGGCAACCTTGCCGACGGTGAGGTCTACGTTGCTCGGCACGTTTTCCAGGGTCAGCTCCATCAAGCGATCGACCACGGCTTTGAGGTCGTTCGTTTCTTTGTAGACGCGCAGTTGCTCATCGGCCGAGGTGCCGCGATCCAGGATCGTATGGATGTGCTCGACTTCTTTCCGCGAGCCAAGGTCGTCCAGTACGTCGTCGACAAAATCCAGCAGCTCACGAATCAGATCTTTGGTGGGAACTTCCTTCTGCTTGCCAAAATCAATCATCTTGCCGTCCAGGCCGTAGCGCACGGCGCGCCACTTGTTTTCCTGAATTAACCTCCGGTGGTAGAGTCGGAACCCAAGGTTCTTCTCCAGCAGGCGGGTGAGCTTGGCGACGATCGCCTGGAACAACCCGGCGATCGCTATGGTGTCGTCGACGCGCGTGGGAATGTCACAGATCCGAAACTCCAGCGTCGGGAAGAATGGATGCGGGCGGCAGTCCCACCAGATCTTCTTGCCGTCGTTAATGCAGCCGGTCTTGACCAGCAGGGCCACGTAACGCTCAAAACTGGAATACGATTCAAAGTGATCGGGAATGTCTGTGCGCGGAAACTTCTTGAAGATTTCTGAGCGATACGATTTCAAGCCGGTGTTATGACCCACCCAAAACGGCGACGAGGTCGTCAAGGCCAGCACATGCGGCAAGAAGTAGCGCGAGGCGTTCATGATGTGGATTTGCCGGTCGCGATCAGCGATGCCCACATGGACGTGCAGGCCGAAGATCAAAAGTGATCGAGCGACGGTTTGAAGTTCTTCGATGAGCAACTCGTATCGCTCGTCGTCGAAAATCTCCTGGTCCTGCCAGCGCGAAATCGGATGTGTCGAGGCGGCAGCAATCTTGAGTCCGTTCTTTTGCGCCAGCGACGAAATGATCGCGCGCAGGCGAGTGATGTCGGCGCGGGCTTCCTGAATGTTTTTGCAGACGCCCGTGCCGACTTCGATCTGGGATTGAATCATCTCGGGCTTGATCTGTTCGCCGAGCAGCATCCGGCCTTCGTCAAGAAACTCCACGACGTGCGACTTCAACTCGCGGGTCTGGGGATCGACGATCTGAAACTCCTCTTCAATGCCGAGTGTGAATTGATCGAACATGGTTATCTCTAAAGTCTAAGCCCTCCCTCACGGTCGGGCTAGTGTCCCTCATTTATTAATCGATCGCTCAAAAGAGTAGGCGGGCAGTAGCCCGCCTCTAAACGATTCTACGGCTTAGGCAGTTCGCGCTCCATCAACGCATGATCTTCGTTCGATAGCCGGTGAAACCTGACCCCTACGCCGTGGCCGGGATTGCTGTAAACCACCTCGCCTTTGGTTATCACATGTGCGCCACCCAACGGAATCCGGAGCGTCAAAGTTGCTCCTTCCGGAATTTCGACCTGGGTGCTCAGGTAGAGTCCGCCGAGGCTAATGTCGGTTGTGCCGGCGACGCCCGTCGAGTCCGCGCCGTCAAAGTGAACGTCCACGATCAAACGCGCGCGATCGAATTGCCGCCGCTCGTCAGCAGATATCTCGTCAGACTCCTCTGCATCAGCCACTTAGCTTCTTCCTCCGATAACTCGGGATTTATCTCAACGAATCAGCAATAACCCGCCTCAGAAATCCATCGAGCTTTTTTTAAGGCTCTGTTCGCCCAGATGATACTCGATTCCGTGCGCGACGGAAACCTTTGGCACGCGCATCCTGCGGGTGACTCACGGGCGGGCCCTATGCCGCGCTGGTAATTTCGGTCTCACACTTCCCGCGTCATGAGTCAAAGTTCTCCTTTTTTTTGGACCTTTCTGATGCCGTCTTCTCCAGCCCGTTGCCGGCCGGAAGCTGTTTGAGGCTCGTTCATTTGCCAGCCCCCAACGTTGCTTATCTCAGAGAACCCAATACTATTGATAGGACGTTTTGTCGGCGGCTTAGCAGCATAGCAAGCTCTCTTGAATTGACACTAAAATCCCGCACACGCTACTATCCGTCATTCTGATTCCGCCCGCTTGCATTCTGGTTTAGGACTTCATATGGGTTTTGCTACTACTGCTATTCATGCCGGTCAGGAACCGGAAGCGACTACTGGCGCGGTCACGGTCCCCATCTATCAAACATCGACCTATGCGCAGGAGGGCCTGGGCAAAAACAAGGGGTTTGAGTACGCCCGCACCGGCAACCCGACGCGGCTGGCGCTGGAACGCAACCTGGCGGCCCTTGAAGGCGCACGGTTCGGATACGCCTTCGCATCCGGTATGGCGGCGATCGATGCGACCATGCGGCTGGTAAAAGCCGGCGACCACGTCATCGTTTCGGACAACACCTACGGCGGCACCAACCGTCTGTTCAAGCGGGTCCTGGCCAACTATGGCATCGAGTTCGAATTTGTAGATACTTCCGAAGTCACCAACGTCGAAGCCGCCATCAAGGACAATACCCGAATGGTATTTGTCGAGACGCCTACGAACCCGGTGATGATCGTGACCGATCTGAAAGCCGTTTCAGACGTGGCGCATGGCGCCGGCGCGCGCGTGGTTTGCGACAACACGTTTATGTCGCCATACCTGCAAAGACCTCTGGATTTCGGCGTTGACATAGTCGTGCATTCGACCACAAAGTTTCTTAACGGACACTCAGACGGTATCGGCGGCGCGGTCGTTCTGAACAACGAAGATGACGCGAGCTGGATTGCTTTTATCCAAAACAGCGCCGGAGCGATTCTTTCGCCGTTCGATTCGTGGCTGGTGCTGCGCGGCACCAAGACCCTGGCGCTGCGTATGGAACAGCACGATAAGTCAGGACGGGCCGTGGCGGCGTTCCTGGAAGATCATCCAAAGGTGCGCAAGATTTATTATCCAGGTTCGCCTTCGCACAAGCAGCACGAGCTCGCCAAGCGTCAACAGAAGGGCTTTGGCAGCATGGTTTCATTCGACGTCGGTTCGCTGGACTCCGCGCGCCTAGTGCTCGAGTCAACCAGGCTTTGCACGCTGGCAGAAAGCCTCGGCGGCGTCGAAACCCTGGTCTGTCACCCAGCCACGATGACCCATGCGTCAGTCGCGCCCGAGGTGCGCGAGCGCCTGGGAATTACCGACGGAATGGTCCGAATTTCGGTGGGCATTGAAGACACCGACGACATCATCGCCGACCTGGATCAAGCCTTGAGCGCGGTAGCGAGTGACAAGTGACGAACGACAAGATAAAATCCTGACGTACCCATAGTCTTTTCGGAGCCGAACACTTACGATCCCCAATATGCTGATTGAGCTACATGCAAAATCCGACATTGGCCGCGTGCGTCGCGGAAACGAGGACAACTTTCTCCTGCTCGATCTGACTGCTTCCAAAACGTGGAGCGGCTCGGACGGACCTGAAGGCCCAGAGGAGATGAATAAGTTTCCCCTGGGTGAACAAGGCCTGGTGCTGGTGGTCTCTGACGGCATGGGTGGAGCGCTGGCCGGCGACGTTGCCAGCCGCATGGCGATTGAAGCGGTGCGCGACGTCTTGATGGGTAAGCACGTCGACGGCCCCGGATGCGAACCTGACGCCTCGCTGGTGGATTGCCTGAAACACGCCACTATCCAAGCCAACCGGAACATTCATTACAAGAGTTTGGAGGACAGCCGGTGCAGCGGCATGGGCGCCACGTTAACCGGCGCGGCGATCAAAGACGACAAGCTGGATCTGGTGCAGGTTGGCGACAGTCGTGCGTACGTCATGCGCGGAGAGCAAATCCGCCTGGCCACCAAAGACCAGTCGCTGGTGCAACAACTCGTGGATGTGGGCCAGATTAGCGAAGAAGAAGCTGAGACCCACATGTTTCGCAATGTGATTCTGCAGGCGCTCGGCGCCCAGACGGAATTGAATCCGGCGACAGCGCGCATTCAGATTCGACAAGGCGATATCCTCTTACTGTGCAGCGATGGGCTTTCGGGAAAGCTCCGTAACGAAGAGATTCGCACAATTGTTTCGGAGTCTAATGGCGACCTCGGCGCTGCCTGCACCGCGTTGGTGGATCAAGCGAACTATCGTGGCGGTGAAGACAACATCACCGTTGTCCTGGCGCGATTCACCGGAGACGAGCTGCGCGAGGCCAGCGCTGATCGGATTACCGTTGAGTTGCCGCCACTTGAAGAAGACAAGACCCTCGACGAAACCGAGGCTGATACCTCGCCGCATTAGGCCCCGACTGCCAACGATTTCTTTCACCCAACTCTACCTGGCATGAACGCTTCTTACTGGCTCCGTTAGGAGCCAAATGTTTATAGAACGCTCAGTTCCTCAGAAATCACACGAAGAAGTTGAGACGGACACTGCGTTGCTATAAATATCTCGTCCCTAGGGGAGTGGAACCAATCCGTCTCATCGCTTGCAGATGCTCATTCAAAAACGGTAGTTCTCGCGTCGTTGCGGCTTTATCTCACTCCGTCGTTTCAGGCAATTCTTTTCCCCGCCAATCCCGACCCTGCTCAACTCGTCTAACGTAAATTGAAGCACCCTGCACACGCTCGACCGCGACCCGGTCGCCAGCTTCCAAAGGCTCTTCGCCCTCCGCCGGGTACGCAGTCCAGGTTGAACCGTACACTTTGACCGCGCCTTCCTGAAGCGCTCCACGACTGGAAGAGACAACCGTGCCGATTTTTCCGGGCAAGCCCTCGACGCCTGATTTCAGATCGCCGCCAGTCTTCTCGCGGGAAAAGTACTGAACGAAGATCGTGCGCGAGGCAGCCGTCAGAGCTATCGAGACCACCGCGAAAATCAGAAATTGAGCGGTCATGCTGTGGACGCCCAACAATCCGGCAAACGCTGCTGCGAGAGCGCCAATTCCGAACCACAACAGCACAAATCCCGTGGTAAAGATCTCTGCGATGATCAGCACCGCACCGAGAATAGTCCAAACGATCCAGAGATAGTTTTCCATCTTCCACTACCGGCAACGCGGACATCCTTGTCCGCCAGCGCGCCCCTGGCGCGCTCAAAGCCCTTGCTTACGCGCGGGCTACTGCCCCGACTCAGCCCTTGAACATATTCTTCAAAACAAACCAAATATTCGCCGGCCGCTCTGCCAGGCGCCGCATAAAATAAGGATACCAGTGTTTTCCGTAAGGAACATATACGCGCATCCGGTAGCCGTCGCGCGCGAGTTGGTCCTGCAAGTCGCGCCGGATCCCATAAAGCATCTGAAACTCAAACGCGTCTTTGCCGACGCCTTCGCGCTGCGCAAAATCTATCGTGGCGTCGATCATTTTCGGATCGTGGGTCGCAATACCGTGATAGACGCCGCTGGCCAGCAGTAACTGCATCACGCGGACGTAGTTGTCATCGACGTCTTTCTTGTCCGGATAGGCTACGTCGGGCGGTTCGTTGTACGCTCCTTTGCACAACCTGATGCGGGCTGGAATCTTCAACAGAGCCCGCGCGTCATCCAGCGTCCGGTAGAGATAAGACTGGATCACGATTCCGACATCATTAAGTCCAAACTCGGCCCGCAAGCGTTTGAATATATCAATCGTCCCCTGGGTGGCGTTTGATCCTTCCATATCGACGCGGACGAAATTGCCGCGCCGCGCAGCGTCTTCGACCACGCGCCGGGCGTTCCGATAAGCAAGCTCCGGATCAATTTCCAGACCAAATTGAGTCAGCTTGATCGAAACGTTTGAATCAATGCCGGTGTCGTGGATTCGGGCCAGGACATCGAGATACTCTCGAACTTCGGCTTCGGTTTCAGCGACGCTACCGACCGATTCGTTCAGATGATCGAACGAGGCGGAGCAACCGTGCGCATTCAGGTCGCGAATTGCGGCGACGGCCTGATCGATGTTTTCCCCCGCGATGAAACGGGTAGTGAGTTTTCTGAAAAGGCCAAACTTCGCGGCAAATTCCTTCAACCCCTCCTGTCGAGACAGGTAAATCAGCGCGCTTCGCGTTAGCATTGTTCCTGATGATAGCTCGCTATGATATTCTTCCGTCGCCTTCTAACCCCTGAACAGTTGACGTTCGATTGCAGGTCAGATCTCAATGCGCTGGAAACTGCTCATACTTGCCTCTCTTGCCGCGGCATTGCTGTCATGCGGACTCTGGTCCGCACTGGCGATCGGCGTGTTCGGCTCGGCCAGGGCGCTCGCGCGCAGCGACTGGCTACTACTTTCCAGTGCGGTCATCCCTTTGGCCATAGCCGCCTACTGCGGCGTATTCGTCTATCGCCATACGGCGCGCAGACGAAAGACCCAAGCGACTCTTACTGTGATTCTGGCGCTGCTGTTCACCCTGGGAACTTATCTAATTGCTTCGCAGGCCTTACCGGAACGACTGATCATTCCCCGCACTTACGAAGTCCGTCACGCCCGCTAAGCTTCCTGCCTTGGCGGTTCTTCCTTCGGTCCCAAACCAATCTCTTTCTGCACGGGCTTTAACGCATCGATTACAAATCGAATATGTTCGTCCAGTTCGACCTCCAACTCGGCCACGCCCTGATGGATATCATCGCGATTAACTGAGCGGGCGAAATGTTTATCCTTCAGTTTCTTTTTGACGGAAGAGACTTCCATATCATCCAGGCTCCGCGACGGCCGCACCAAGGCACAGGCCACCAGGAAACCGCACAACTCGTCGGTCGCAAACAACGCCTTGGCCATGTCCGTGTCGCGCGGCACACCTGTGTAAGTTGCATGGCCCAGAATGGCTTTGATGATTCGTTCCGGATAACCACGGCCGCACAGGATGTTCGATCCGGTGAACGGATGCTGGTCCGCGGCCGGAAACATTTCGTAATCGAAGTCATGCAAGAGGCCGACCAGACCCCATTCATCCACATCGGCTTCGGGCGAGCCATAGCGTTTCGCGCAGGCCCGCATCGCGGTCTCAACCGCAAGCGCGTGCTTGCGCAGGCTATCGCCTTTGGTGTATTCGCACAATAACTCCCACGCTTCTTTACGATCAGGCATAGTCGGTAAACCGGAGATAAGCTGGTTTTGGATTGCGAGGAAAAACTAACACGGCGGGATGAAGCGGGACAAGTTCGGCTTAGGTGTCCGACAAACTTGAGGAAGCTCGATCAAGTGTCAGTTGTTTTCCCCTCTCCCATTGGGAGAGGGGCCAGCGGTAAGGGTGCGCAGCGTTACGACAACGAATAAAAGAAATGAGATGCGCGCAGTAGACCCTCACCCCGACCCTCTCAAAAAGGAAGAGACCGAAAGAGAATCGTCGACAAACTGAAGCTTGTCGGACATAGCGCCTGCTAGTCCCGGCGGGGCCGATAACCTGGCCGCGCGCGAATCGCGATATCCTTGCGCGAAGTCTTAACCTGGATTTTGCGATACGTTCCGTCGTGAGCCGGGTTGGTCGGGTAGTAGCCCAAAAGGTACTGGGTCCGCAGCTCATCGGCAATCGCCGCGAACGCCTGCGGCAGGGCGCCTACATTGTCCGCGCGATATAGCCGACCCCCTGATCGGTCGGCGGTCTCCTTTAGATAACTGTCAGCCATCAGGTACATGTTATCCAGCATGGCGGTGAGCGTATCGTCCTGGCGCCGATCTCTCGTGCTTCCGGAGCGGGGATCCGGATTGCGGCCGGGGTCCGGAGTACGACGGGGGTTCGGATTGCCCCATACTGGCGGCTGCGTATCCGGGAACGGTTCGGTGGGCGAACCGGACCGCGGTTTAGGAACCCTGCCACCATTCAAGATCACTGAAGGCGGAGGAATCGGCAGCGGCTGTCGTTTCATTGTCGGCACCGGCGAAGGATCATCGCCGGGAAAAGTGGTAGGAGTGCCCGAAGTAGGGATTCGCAGGATGTTGCTGGTCGGCAACGCTGCTCCATTTTGTTCGGCTTCCTGTTTCCTGGCAAGTTGCTCGGTAAAGGCCCGGGTGTCGAAGCGGATCGGATAGACGACCACTCCTGACTCATCGAGATCGTGGATCGTAGTCTCGAATGTCGAGCTCTCGCTGTGCCAATCGGCGCCATCAGTGAATAGAACAATCGCCCTTCGTTGCTGAATCGGTCGCAGAACGTCGAGCGCCATTTGCATCGCGTCATAGACTCTGGTCCCCTTGCCCGTACGTGTGCGCTCGATCGATGCGCGCAGCACGGCCTTGTCTCCGGTAAAGTCGTTCCAGTCATGCAACTCATCGTCGAACGAAATGATCTTCACCTTGTCCCTGGGGCCCAACTGACCGAGAAAAGCGATCGCCGCCCGTTGAATCTCACTCAAATTGTTGGCGGTACTGTCACTCGTATCAAGCATCAGCACTACATAGAACGGCGCGTTTACCGTGGCCAGAAACGCAATCTCCTGGGGCACGCCGTCTTCTGACAATTTGAATTCTTCCTTTTGTAAGTCAGCGATGTATTTGCCGGTGCGCGAACTCGCAATCACCGGCACCGTTACCAGGTTGGTATCAATCTTGAGCGTCTCGATGTCATTCTGCGAAGGTTCAGCAGGAGCGTCGTTCGGATTTGTAGGTGGAGGCTTCTGTCCAGTCGGGTGCTGCGGCGTTCTTGGCGACTGTGCCGAAACAATCGAAAGGGACAAGACCACGATCGCCGTCGCGACTACGCAAGGCAGAATTTTCATGGCGACTCCGATGAAACCGAGTTTATGTTCTGCGGCTGGTGACTGGGTCGACTGACTCGACTCCGTCTGATATTGGGGAGAACCGAAAGTATTCTAAGCCCGAAAGCCCGAGGATGCCAACCTGGCTTAGGAAATTAGCTGTTGGTTAGATTGCTTCGCGCGAATCCTGTAAAGTTGCTATCGCATGGATTTTCTCCACAACTCGCTGCAACTCATCGAGCATTACATGCTCCTGTACGGATACTGGGCCGTGTTCTTTGGCGTGATGCTGGAGAATGCCGGCGTGCCTGTGCCGGGCGAAACAATTCTTCTGATCGCGGGGTACTTTGCTTCAACCGGCAAGTTTCATCTTGGCTTCGTAATGCTGATCGCCGCTACCGGCGCGGTCATCGGCGACAATATTGGGTTTGCGATCGGCCATCATTTCGGCCGCAGCTTCCTGCTGCGCATCGGGCGCTTCTTCTTTCTGACGCCAAAACGGCTTGAACACATGGAGAATTACTTTGCGCGTCACGGCAACAAGACAATTCTGGTCGCGCGTTTCATCACGGGTTTGCGCGTATTCGCGGCGCTTCTGGCCGGGGCTTCAAAAATGCCCTGGCGCATCTTCTTCATTTTCAACGTCGCCGGCGCAATCCTCTGGTCGGTCGTGATCACGACGCTCGGTTATCTGTTCGGCAGCAGCCTGCCCTTGCTAATCAAATGGGTAGGACGCAGCGGAACAATTTTGCTGGTTTCAGCCGTTGTGATTGGGATTGTTGTGTGGCGTGTGCGAAAACATCGCAAGGATGATTGACTTCGCTTAGGCTCCGTAGGAGCCGAATGCTTTTAGAACAAAGGAATGTCTTCCCACCTGGCTCGTTTAGGAGCGTAAGGTCGCTTCGCTCCTAAAGGAGCTAAGGTAATGCGGATCAACGTGCTCGATAAACATTGCGCGCCTGACGGCGCTATCGTCCAAACTGAATCTACAGGTGTCGATATGAAATCCGCCCCAGATAGTCGCGCACTCTCTGATCGCACCGTCTTAATCTCGCCAACTGAAACTGAAGGTGAGCTGGCAAAGGAACTCGCACAGCACGGCGGCCGCGTACTAGCATGGCCAACGCTTGATATTGGCGCACTCGAAACATCTGCAGCGCTTGATGAAGCCATCGCTAATCTGTTCGGCTACGACTGGCTGATCTTCCAAGGCGATCCAGCGGTTGATTTCTTCCTGCGACGCTTTCGAGGGCTCGGTCATGAAATCAGCGAGTTGGATGCCTTGCGCGTCTGCGGCGTAGGTGCAGAGGCGGTGGGCCGGCTTGAACAGAGTCAGGTTCACATTGATGTCATTCCGGACCGTCTTTCATCTCAGGTGGTGTGCGCTGCGATTGAAAACTACGTTGGCAGCCGAGCGGCGCTTACCGGCCTCAACTTTCTGGTTCCGGCCGCGGCGTTTGCGCGCGATGGGTTGCCGCAAATGCTGGGAGAAGCCGGCGCGCGAGTCGACACAGTCACAGCCTACCGTACCGTGGCAAACAATGACGCGACCCTGACTCAACTCAACGCGCTTCTTACCGGCGGCGGAATCGATTGTATAGTCTTCAGCAGTTCATCGGAGGCACATAATTTCGCCCAGATGTTTGGTACCGGCGATCTGGCACAGCTTCTCTCGGAAACGACTGTGGCATGCGTTGACTTGAGCGCGTCCCAGACGATTGCCGAGTTTGGTTTGCATTCTAATTTGACCGTGGCTGAACCGGGGTCGCTCGCGAAAGCAATCTGCGGCCATTTCGGAAACTCGTGAAAATCGATGCCCGGTTGACTCTCAAAGACCCACTTTCTGGTTCTCATCGTCGATGACGAACCAAACATGCGTGGTATACTGCCGCCGATCTTTTTGCCTGTGGGTCTCATAACGATATCGAGGCCTAGACGGCAACTAACTTCTTCCATCACCATGGCTGAACAACTCAGAGTAATGATCAGCAGCACGGCGCGCGACCTGCCGGAGCATCGTCGCATGGTCCTGGATGCGTGCCTGCGCATGGGTTTCCAACCGATCATGATGGATCATTTGGCTGGACAGGACCGCTCAGCCTCTGAGGTCTCGATCGGTATGGTGAAAGACGCGGACGTTTACCTCGGAATCTTTGCGCACGCTTACGGCTCCAATCCCGACAGCGATGATCGCTCGTACACAGAGATCGAATTC
>Ga0137404_10002481_pt1 | contig 12210 bp, 11 predicted proteins | sample CZOMad2_1_16fung_FD_108285 | JGI IMG/M metagenome (GOLD analysis project Ga0137404, IMG submission 108285) | Vadose zone soil fungal communities from Angelo Coast Range Reserve, California, USA - CZOMad2_1_16fungal (Illumina Assembly) | ecosystem: Environmental > Terrestrial > Soil > Vadose...
TAATACTGTCAAGTTCAACAGCGTAGTTGCTGCCGTTACCAGCGCCACGGCTACTTCGCTTGTCGTTAATGCGCCGGCCGCAGGCAGCACCGGCCCAATCAGTGTAACCACCGCAGATGGAGCAGCAGCAGGGCCTGTTTTTACATATATAGTGATTCCACCACCACCCACTATAACGTCCATCAGCCCCATTACAGGGAGCGCCGGCACGGTCGTTACCATCAATGGTACCAATTTCAAAACAACCCTTACCGATAATGTCGTCAATTTCAATGGTATTGCGGCCACTGTGCAAACAGCCACAACAACTGTCATTACGGTTGCTGTGCCTGCAACGGGAACCACAGGTGCGGTTACGGTTACCACAGCAGATGGTGCTGCTACCGGGCCCGTTTTCACTTATGCCGCAACGGATGTGTATGTAGTAGGACAGTCAACCACGGGTTGGGGTTACTGGAAAAATGGCGTATTCAATGCCAAACCATCGGATTGTTTTTCTTTAAGGGCTATTTGTGTTTCAGGAACAGATGTGTATTTGGCCGGTGTAAATAATACGTATGCTCCCGCATACTGGAAAAATGGAGTGGGGGTAAGCCTTCCCATATCTGCCGGACATGTCAGCGGTAGCGTTCGTTCGATAGTTGTTTCCGGCTCGGATGTGTTTACAGCAGGTTCAGACCAGGGCAGTGGCGCGGGTAGTTATCCCGATTACTGGAAAAATTCAACGTTACTGAGTTTAGCTACTACCTATAATGGCGGGGAAGCCTATTCCATATTTGTATCCGGAACGGATGTATACGCAGCAGGCTCCCAGTGGAGCATGGCGTCAGGCGGTAATTCAATAGCCACTTATTGGAAAAACGGCGTGGCGGTTACGCTTACAACCGGGGCTAATAATGATGTTGCTTCTGCAGTGTATGTGTCCGGCAGCGATGTATATATTGCCGGTTCGGACGGGGTTGCCGGCAAATATTGGAAGAATGGCGCAGCCAACTTGTTAAATGTCCCTAATACAAGTTATTCGGCCACTCCATTTTCGATGTATGTTACAGGTACAGATGTGTACATAGCGGGCTCGTATAGGAATTTGGCCAAATATTGGAAAAACGGAACCATGGTTGACCTTACCAGCACCACACCGGGCGGTATCAATGCTGAATACGCAACTGGCATTGCAGGAAAGGGAACGGACATCTATATATGCGGTAATGATGTATCGAAAGGATATGGCTATTGGAAAAACGGCGTGTTTACCGTTCTGTCCGGTGCCGGAATTGTTAATGGAATCTTTGTGAAATAAAATAGTCATGAAAACAAATAGCTTGCTGCTGTTGATGACGATCGCTGAAAGCCCGTCCGGGCGATACAGGACAAAATGAAAGCGGGCAAACCAACACTTCAGTTTTAGCAATGACCATATCCAAGTTCGATTGCTCATCAGCTACAAACTAAAAAGCCGCTGAAAATCAGCGGCTTGAAGAAAGTGGAGGTGTAGGGACTCTAATCGAACACCTGGTTAGATTGAAGTCCTTATTTTAATACCTTATAAGTAAATTTTTGTCCGCCTAAAGAGGCCTCCAGCATTAATCCACCCTTTTCCTGGGAAAATACAACTACGCCATTTCTATAATTCGCATTGGCAGATGCACCCGCTTTGACCGCTATTGCTGAAACTTGTCCGCTAAATTCAACTTTATTTTGCATGAAGCGATCCATTGCATCTTTGCTTTCAAAAAAAATAATTTCGCGGTATGCCTGCCCTCCTGCCTGTGCTCCCACGGTTACCTGCACCATCTGGGCGGTACCAACAGGCATTCCTTTTTCATAGACTGCTCCTTTACCCGCAGCTCCGCCTACGCCTACCCCGCCCTTGCCTACGTTGGGAAATATTGCATATCCAGAAGAGTGTTTGAAGAGATTTTCCATAGATGGATCTGCCTTTAGAAAGGAAGCTTTGGCCTTTTTACTGTCATCGATTATTCTCTCTTGAGAATCCTCCTGCGCCATTAATATTCGCGGTAAAAACAGGCCTGACAAAACCATTAGAAGTATTACTGGCCGAACGTTGCTTGTCATTTTCATAAATGATAAATTTTAAGTTAGTGAGGGGAGAGTTTGCTATGAAAGGGATGCAAATAATCTGCCATGGGAAACACCGTTCGGACAAAAATATAAGCCAATGAAGATCAACGGCTTGAGAAATCGTGGAGGGAGTCAGCCGAGATAATTGGGGGATAAATCTTCTGGCCATACTTCCCAAAGACCGGCAGCAAAAAGTCCTACCGGTATCCAGAAGGTATTACCATATCGCGATTTAAATCCTAAATTGATGAATGAAACTAGCTACTAAACTCGAACGCAGATTATGAAAATCATCGCGCTTTTGAAGGTCAGCAATATGCGGGCAGCGATCAAGCACTATACGGAGGTGCTGGATTTTGTAATGACCTGGCGGGAGGACACACCAGACTCCCCGGTGGTTGACCTGGGCCATGAAGAAATGGAATTCCAGATCACGACCCATGAAAACGAACGCTTGTTCGGGTCGGTGATCTATGTGTATGTATCCGATGTCGATAGCTTGTTTGCCAAATACAAAAGCCGAGGCCTGGACTCAAGCGGCAAGCCTAATTCACCGGTACACCAGAGCCCGGTCGACCAGACCTGGGGCAGGCGGGAATTTTATGTCACCGACGCTGACGGTAACACGCTGCGTTTTTGTCAAAATATAAGTTAGAAGCATGGAAAAACCTGGCCAGCTATTTTTCCGGACATTCCACACGGCTTTTTTACCATCCTGGCGATCTTTATCAGCTGCATGGGCCTGTTTGCGTTCCGCTGCCGAAAACAAAAAAGCCCTGATCTTCCGTTTATATTTACTTCAACCACCCTGTTTTGATTCCCTGGTCGATATCGAATGTCGTTCCTACTGTCCCCACCAGGCAATTTTCCTTTGTCATTCCCGTAACCTCCCGAACTCGATAAACGGAATTCAAACCGGTGCAATGAGCACCTAGAAAATACCGGATGCCCATTGCCTTTAGCTTATTCGCAGTCCAGTCCAGCTGCTCATCCTTCGCTTCCAATAAATGCATCCCCCCCACCACCGCGACAACGTTTTCCCCGAGAAACTGCTGCGCTACATATTCAAGCGTATTCACTATACCTGCATGACCGCATCCCGTCAACACTACCAATCCACGACTTGTGCGGACCACCATAGACATATCCTCCGGCACATTGTCATCCACCACTCCGTTGGGAGTGACCAACGTTCTGCCAGGTGGATAATTTTTTTCCGGATATCGCCGTGGAACGGGCCCCGTAAGGTAAATACCCGGGCCTATTTTCTGTGGCCGATCGATTACGACAAAACGCCCGCCCGAGGATACATAAGTCGACGAATCAGCTTTCAGCATCCCGACATTAAACGCCGTCCGGACATAAAAGCCGGCAGCGATATAAAGCACAGACGCCGTTACCCCATCCGGGAACTGCTGACGGATCGTACCAAGGCCAGCCGTATGATCGTTATGATTATGGCTAAGCACCACCTGCCGGATACCCGAAAGATTGACCTTTAATTCTGCCGCATTGTCTCTTACCGTGTTCGGCCGCCCACCGACATCAAAAAGGATACGGGAGCTATCGGTTTCCACCAGCGCCGAAAATCCCCACTCGCCGACTCCTTTCAGATCGGTTACCATCGTGGACAATATCGTTATCTTAAGTTTCGCGACTTCCTGGGCAGATGCGATGGCAGAAAAAAAGGCCAGGACTGCAAAAGACAAATATTTTCTCATGCCTTAATATACCAATTTTTTAGTTATTAGTATAATTTCGCCTGTTCTCCTTCGGCGGGCGACCTAACCATAAAAAATGTACCACAAAACTTGATCGACAGAGAACTGGCCAAGGGATTCTGTTAAGTGGATAGGGTATATTCATGGCTCGCGAAAGGCACCCGAAAACACAATGGTAGCGCTACTGAATTCTATTTCGACCTGATCCATAAATTACTTGCCTTACATCCGCTGACGGAGGATTCCAGCTATAATTTATTTCTTAGTCAGCGGCAGAGTAACACCGACCAGCGGTTCGCCCAGGCTTTTGAAAAAGCATTAACAGCTCAAAGCAAAGACGGGGGAATAAACTCTATAAATGCTCGGTTGTACGTAGCCGGGATTTTGGAGGTCAGGGGAATTCTATCGAACGCCTAGCGCCGCTGGTCATTTTTATAAATGGTTTAAAATCTATCAGTTAACCAATTTTAGGGGTAGCTATCGGTTAATAAATGTGCCACATTTATATGATGTTCTTTACAGCATCTATAATAATTCATCTTGCTGGCTTATCTGGAGGATACAGTTCATCAAAGGCGATGATATATTCCCTGACTGCCTGAAGCACCGCAAGGATCGCTTCCGGGCTGGGCAGTTCACCAGCCCAAATCAGATCGGCCAGTCCATTCTGATAGCCCGGAGTTAAATCTCTCCATTGCACGTCCAGTTGGCTAAATAAAGGAGAATCCTGTACTCGCTGCCCCTGCCAAGCACCATGCATGGCTCGGTTGGCCTCATCATCGTGCCGGACATTGGAGAATATCGGAAAATGAACCGGATCCAATAATTTCTCTGCCAGGGCCGGATAATGAAACAATTGATGCAAATCATAGAAATGCCGGATCTTTTCCCGCAAGGCATCTCCTCCTTCGTAAGAAAGCCTGTTTACGGACAATACTTTTTCAAAGAAGGTCCTTTCGAGGGAGAGGACATTGATTGTAACCGGCAAGAGGCCATACTGCTCGATTAGTTGTTCATTGCCAGTCTGGATAAAAAATTGAGTAATGTATGCAGAAAGAGGGATCGCATTATAGGGGACCGGGTCGGTAAAACAATTGATTTCAATCAGAACATAATCCTTGACCATTCCGAAATCTGTAGTGTCTAGAACTTTGTCATAGGCGTACACGGTTGCCCGCATACGCCCCATTTTCTTTTCCGCCGGGTGCCCCTCCAGGATCTGTAGGCCAGTCGTAATCGTTTCTGTTACTTCCTTTAACAGGTTTTTCAGTTGATTGCCAGTATAATTACCCGGCGATAAAATGGCCAGATCAATATCCTCTGAAAAACGATCGATGCACTGATAGGCTTTTGACAGGGAAGTGCCACCCTTGAAAATGACCGCCCCCGCAAATTTCGACAAACCAATATTTCTCAATACATTAGGTCACCCAGTAATCCTTTTCAATAAATATCGGACGCATTTTGAAGTGTTGCGCAGTCGCCTCAATAGCGTCTTTGAACTGATCCTTGTCTTCATGCAACGTCATACAAAATTCCATTTAGCTTTATCAGGTAATACCGCCTCTATTCCTTTGAGCTTGTATTTAGTCAAGGGATTTAGTGAATGGCGAAGTACATCCACCCGCTGGGCAGGGAAATATTCTTCCAAAAGCGCTCCCAATAATGCCCGGGTCGAAGGCGGATACTCTGTCGCCAGTGTACACATGCGGCTGATCTGAGCCTCTTTCAACGCACCGGTCCTGCCCACCAGGATAGGGATGACTTTCGCTGGGGATGTATCAGGAATTTTTCGGATGTCGGTAAGTGAGTCCAATATCTGCAGTAAAGGGATATCTGCCCCTTTAAATACAAACGGCCGGACAATGAATTTAACCTTGTATCCACTCAGTTCCTTCTGAGGGAGCCGGCTTTTGCGGGCAATTGTCAGTACGCTGGCCATCTGTGTCGTCAAGCCCCAACGATTATATAAGATATTGCCTGTCAGATAGCCAATGGTTTTGCCCCCTCTTTGCGTAAGTATTTTAAGAATTTCAGCTTCGGAGGGTCGTAGAGCGCCAAAGCGGGTATTTTTAGGTTTGTAATACCTACCTTTCTCCAACCTCACCAGCTTGCCTGCCTGTACCATCCGGCTTAATGCCTTGAGATAGGCTAATTCATTTTGCCCTTCCGCTAAAATACTAAAGGCAAATACCTCTCCAGCAGGCATGGCACTGACCTGGCGCCGTAAAGTATTCGATATGGACGAGGTTTTGATCATGATTTACTGACTGCAAAGATGGTGAGAATTGCCTATTGTCCTGTTTTTAACGTAATAAATCTGACAAATAAATTCTATCATATTGATTATAAATATTATACAAAGGCTATAAAAATACTCCCCCTTTAGAATCCTTTACCCCGCTGGAGTTGATCTGGAAAGACGAAATTCTATAATTCATAAGGAATAACAAATTTGTTTACCTCATTTTCCAATTGAAAAATTGGTTTTTGCAAACCTAAATTCGCCTCAGGTTGAAATACCTGGAAAGCATTTTCCATAGTTGATTTTATCTGCCCAGCCTTCGGATCTTGTATATAAATTTTTTTTAGTCGAACCATTTTATCAAAAAGATCCTTATCCATATTTCGATTGAATACTCTCAGGCTTCCTTAGGAATGCGGTGGAGGATCTCCAGCAATGGAGCAATTAATTTATATTTCATTTCTACAAAATAATCCAAGGTAAAATCTATACTTAGGGCAGCCATTTTTACCGAGATCGTTAAAGAGATTTTACAGAGAAAACCGGGTATAGTGAGGGATATTGGGGGATACTGGTGAAAGTATATAATTCCTTTGAAACCAGCCACCAAAAAGGAAACCCGCTGCTAGAGCGGGTTTCAGAAGATCGTCAAAGTGGAGCTGAGGGGACTCGAACCCCTGTCCAAACATATTCCACGAAAGCTTTCTACATGTTTATCCCGGTATTGATTGTCGGGAAGCGACAGGAACCGGGCACACCGATCGCTTCCTTAGCTGGATGGTCTTAAGCAACGGGCACAGCCTTCCGTTGCAGCATCCTGTATTTGTTTTGAGTCGGCGGTGCAGCCTGGTAACAGGCGAACCTGCCACACGGCCCGAATGACTATCTAATCACTGATTAGGCAGCCATGGCATACGTAGTATTGCCATTTGAAGTTTGAATATTCAGATTAACGTGCTAATTATCCAACGCACGACATGCTTGCACTTTCAAAGATCTATGCTGTCAAAACCAAAGCAGCCCCATGTATAGCGACAAGCTTCAAGCCGATAGCCTCAAGCCAGCCACTAAAAGAACCCACAAAGTTACTGAAAAATTTACAAACAGCAGCTTGTAGCTTGCGGCTTGCAGCTATCTACGGGCTTGCAGCTTACTTAAACAACCTGAATATATCCAGTCCCAGCGCATACGCCATCAGGCCGAACAGCAGGATCATCCCCGCCATCTGGGCATATTCGATGAACTTATCGCTGGGCTTGCGTCCCGTGATCATCTCTACCAGGGTGAACAAAGCATGTCCCCCGTCCAGGGCAGGTATCGGCAACACATTCATGAAGGCCAGCAAAATGCTGAAGACGGCCGTCAGCGTCCAGAAACTCTGCCAATCCCAGATCGGCGGGAAGATATTCGTAATGCTCACCACGCTGCCCAGGGAATCCTGCACTTTCACTTCCTTGGACGTAAAGAGCAATTTCAGGTTGCGTATATAATTGCTCAGGATCTGGCCGCTCTTTCGGATGCCCGCCGGAATAGCCTGCAACAGGGTATAATCGATCTGGGTGGTGCCCAATACCTTTTCAGCATTCTTATACCAGACGCCATTCGTCCCCTTTGCGTTAAATGCCGTTACCACATTGATCGTATCCTTACCCTTGCGCAAAAAGCTCATCCGGACTTTCTTGCCCGCGAGCGAATCCGGGCTTTCTTTCACATCAAAATTGAACTTTACCGGCTTGCCATTGAAGGCGATAAGGGTATCCCCCTTCTGCACCGTTCCTTCCAGGATCTTCGTATCAGGCGATATGGAGTCCACGATCAGCGGAATGCGGACATAGGTAAATCCGCCAAGCCGATTCTTATTCAGCTGGTTGATAAACCCGGCCGGGACCCCGATCTTGATCGTATCCCCGCCCCGGTCGATCGTAAGGGTCTTGGCCTCGTTCATGATGATATCCGAGCCGGTCATTCCGATCCTCTCCACCGGCTTGCCGGCCACGGCAATGATCTTATCCCCGTCCCGGATCCCGATCTTCCGGGCCAGGCTGTCCGCATACACGCCATATTTAAGATTGGCGGCGGGAATATATTTATCTCCCCAGGTCCACATGATCATGATAAAAATAGTAAAGGCCAGCAACACGTTCACCGTCACGCCGCCCAGCATAATGATCAGGCGCTGCCAGGCTGGCTTGCTGCGGAACTCCCACGGCTGCGCCGGCTGATTCAGCTGATCCTTATCCATGCTCTCATCGATCATCCCCGAGATCTTCACATAGCCACCGAAAGGGATCCAGCCCAGGCCATATTCGGTATCGCCGATCTTCTTCTTGAAAAGGGAGAACCAGGGGTTGAAGAAAAGGTAGAATTTCTCCACCCGGCATTTAAACCAGCGGGCGGGCAGGAAGTGCCCGAGCTCATGCAGCACCACCAATATGGAAAAAGATAAAATGAATTGTAATACTTTGATCCCGACTCCAGGCCAATCGATTGCTAATAGTGTCATATCCTGAGACCCGCCAGCAGGCGGAAGCTTTTAATGATTAAATAATGAATCAACCCAAATATCAGCTAAATTCCATTGAACGTCCGTGCCGTTTAAACAAATCCCGCAATAATACCCGATTGGAGTATGGCCCTGGCCGATCGCCGGAGCTATAGCTTGATCAGCGAAGCAGCAAAATTACGGGCCTCCCCATCGCTTTCAAAATATTCTTCCAGTGTCGGTTTCGCAATGAAGGGCACATGCTGCATAGTGCGCTCGATCAGATCCGTCATATCCAGGAATCCTATACGATTGCGCAAAAAAGCGAAGACGGCGATCTCATTGGCCGCATTCAGCACACAGGGAACGTTCCCCCCCTTGAACAGGGCCTCCGTGGCCAGCCCCAGGTTGCGGAAGGTGCGGGTATCGGGGTCCTCGAAGGTCAGCGTATTGGGCTTTTTGAAATCATAACGGGGAAAACTGTTCGCAATTCTCAGCGGAAAGCCCAGCGCATACTGGATCGGCAATTTCATATCGGGCAAGCCCATCTGGGCCTTGATACTGCCATCCTCGAACTGGATCATGCTATGGATAATGCTCTGGGGATGGATCACTACCTGCACCTGCTCCGGCTGCAGATTGAACAACCATTTGGCCTCGATCATCTCCAGCCCTTTATTCATCAGCGTGGCGGAGTCGATGGTGATCTTGGCGCCCATATTCCAATTGGGATGCTGCAGGGCATGGTCCCTTTTTACATTCACCAGGAAATTCGGCTTCTTCCCCAGGAAGGGTCCCCCGGATGCCGTGAGAATGATCTTCTCGATCCTGTTCCTCTCTCCGATCAGGCATTGAAAGATAGCCGAATGCTCCGAGTCCACCGGAATGACCGGCGCCCGGTTCTCCAGGGCCTTCTGCATGACGATATCTCCCGCGACGACCAGGGTCTCCTTATTCGCCAGGGCCACCGCCTTGCCGCTCTCAATGGCCTGTAAAGTAGGTCGCAGGCCGGCAAACCCGACGATCGACGCCAGCATCATATCATAATTATCCATGGCCGCGGCCTCTTCCAGGGATTTCTCGCCCCCGAAGACCTTGATGGGCAATCCCGACAGCGCGTCTTTTACCCTCCCGTATTTCTTCTCATCCCCGATCACGACCACATCGGGCTTGAAATGCTGAGCCTGTTTGATCAGCAGCTCGTCATTGCTCTGAGCCGTCAGCATCTCCACACTGAACAGGGCGGGATTGCTATTGATCACTTCCAGCGCCTGCCGGCCGATGGAGCCGGTGGAACCGAACAATGCGATACGCTTTTTTGGGAGGTTGTTTGACATGCTTAAGTCCAGGCTTAAAAATTATTAATGGGTCCTCTATTCAATATACTTCTCCAGCTGCTCGGCCAGGTCGCGGTCATTGCTCAGCCTCGGCACCTTATTCTGCCCGCCGAGCTTGCCGACCGATCTCATATAATTAATGAACCCGTTCTTTCTCACCGGACGGATCTCCAGGGGCTGTAAAATATGGCCCGTGATCAGATCGTCGTAGTAGATATTTTTTGTACGCAGGTTGGTATCCACTTTGATGGCGAATTCACGTATATCCGCCGGCCTGTTCTCGAATTCCACGAACCATTCGTGGTAGGATCCACCGCCGCCCTGCTGTATCATGGGCGCCACCGTGAATTCCGTGATATGCAGCCCCGCTTCCTCCGCCGCTTTCATGAGGCTGTACTCCACTTCTTCCCCGATGACATGCTCGCCAAAGGCGGAAATAAAATGCTTGATCCTGCCCGTTACCACCAGCCGGTAAGGATTGGTGGAAATGAAGCGCACCGTATCTCCTATATTGTATCCCCAAAGACCGGCATTATTGCTCACCACCAGCGCATAGTTCTCCCCGGTCTTCACATCCTTCAGTCCCAGCCTTGTCGGATGGTCGCTGGAGACCTCATTGACGGGAATGAACTCAAAAAAGATGCCGCTGTTGGTGTTCAGCAGCAATCCCATTTCCTCCCGGGAATCCTGGAAGGCAAAGAATCCTTCCGATGCGGGATAGGTCTCGATCGTGTCGATCTTCTTACCGATGCTTTCAAAAAGCTTCGCTTTATACGGCTCGAAGTTCACGCCCCCATGCACCAGGACGGAGAAGCCAGGGAAGATATCCTTGACGGGCTTGCCGGTCAATTGTATAAGACGGTCAAAATACATCTGTACCCATGGGGGTATGCCGCTGATGAGGCTCATATCCTGGTTGAGGGTCTCTTCCACGATCTTGTCCAGCTTGCTCTCCCAGTCCTCGATGCAATTGGTCTCATAGGAAGGAAGCTGGTTGGTCCGCAGATACCGGGGGATATGGTGGTTGACGATGCCGCTGAGCCGGCCCGTAGGAATGCCCCCGATACGTTCCAGCTCGGGGCTGCCCGATAAAAAGATCATTTTCCCATCCGAAAAGGCGGTATTGCCCGTGGCCGCCATATAACAAAGAAGGGCATTCCGGGCGGTATTGATATGGTTGGAAATGGATTCTTTGGAGATCGGGATATATTTCACCCCGCTGGTAGTGCCGGAGGTCTTGGCAAAATAAATGGGCCTTCCCTGCCATAATACATTGTGCTTCCCTTCCTTGATCTGGTCGATATACCCGGAAAACTGCTCGTAATCCCTGATGGGAACGGCCTGTCTGAACTCCTCATGCCCCTTTACCTCCCCCAGATGATGCTCCCCCCCGAAAATGGTTTTGGAGCCTGTTTTGACCAGGTCCTTCAAAATCACCTCCTGATCTCCCACCGCCGTAGTCATCCCTTTTTGGATAGACTTATATATATATGATGAAAAAGGCCTTGCAAGCAACGATTTAATCTTCATATTCATGCGGGCAAACGTACACCAAAATGCCGGTTTTCCGCACAAGCAGCCGTTAAAGATGGGGCCCCGGCAAGGGTAAACCCCCTGATTTCCCGGACTTATGGGGCCGATCCAGGGAAATAGCGCTATTTTTGACGCCCACGGTCGTTTTTTTCGTCTGTCCCTTCTTTTTTTCGTCAATTCCCCTTACCTTTGCGTCCCTAATATTGAATAGTATGTTTGCAGTTGTAAAAATAGCCGGTCAGCAATTCAGGGTCCAGAAGGACCAGACATTGTACGTTCCTCGTGTTGCGGGCAACGCGGGCGACAAATTAGAGTTCGGAGTGGTGTTGCTGTCCTACGGTGACGACAAGTTATCCGTAGGCAAGGACGTCAAGGCTACCATCAAGGCAGAGATACTTGCCCAGGTACAAGGAGATAAAGTGATCGCCTTTAAAATGAAAAGAAGGAAAGGTTTTCGCAAGAAACATGGTCATCGCACTCACTATACCAAGATCCGCATCAGCGAGATCGCATAAGCAAGCTGTATAGCTGCTGTGTCCAACAGCGATAACAATTAACAACGATAACAACAAAGTTTTAGTATATGGCACACAAAAAAGGTGAAGGTAGCGTAAAGAACGGCCGCGACTCGCAAAGCAAACGCTTAGGCGTTAAGATCTACGGTGGTCAGCCCGCAATCTCAGGCAACATCATCATCCGCCAGCGTGGTACAGAATATCATCCCGGCAAAAATGTTGGTGTTGGAAGAGACTTTACTTTGTTCGCGCTCACAGATGGACTCGTTGAATTTAAGAAAGGAAAAGGTGATAA
>Ga0137404_10002484_pt1 | contig 12207 bp, 10 predicted proteins | sample CZOMad2_1_16fung_FD_108285 | JGI IMG/M metagenome (GOLD analysis project Ga0137404, IMG submission 108285) | Vadose zone soil fungal communities from Angelo Coast Range Reserve, California, USA - CZOMad2_1_16fungal (Illumina Assembly) | ecosystem: Environmental > Terrestrial > Soil > Vadose...
GATCTTTCGCATCCAATCCAAACTGGAGCCAGTGGATCGACGCCCCCCTCTGGACTCGGCGGTGACTTTCGCCGGGTGGATCCTGAAAATTTTGCCGCCATCGTTGCCGAAGAAAAACGGCAGCGCGAAAACATCGAGTTGATCGCGTCGGAAAATTTCACGAGCCGCGCGGTCATGGAAGCTCAAGGGAGCGTCCTTACAAACAAGTACGCGGAGGGTTATCCGCGAAAACGCTGGTACGGTGGTTGCGAGAATGTCGATGTGGCCGAGCAACTCGCCATTGATCGTGCCAGGCGATTGTTTGGCGCAGAGCACGTGAACGTGCAGCCGCATAGCGGCGCGCAGGCAAACATGGCAGTCTATTTCGCCGCAATTAAACCGGGCGACAAAATTCTGACGATGAACCTGGCCCACGGCGGTCATCTCACCCACGGACATCCGGCAAATTTTTCCGGCAAATTTTATCAAGTCACCCACTACGGCGTCGACGAGAAGACCGAGAAAATCGATTACGACGCGTTGCAAAAGCAGGCCGAAGAGGTGCGGCCAGTCATGATAACGGCAGGCGCGTCCGCATACCCGCGTATCATTGATTTTCCGCGGCTGCGGCAAATTGCTGATTCTGTTGGCGCGATTCTTTTCATCGATATGGCGCATATCGCCGGTTTGGTTGCGGGCGGGCAGCATCCAAGCCCAATTCCGCATGCGCAATTTGTCACGACCACAACTCACAAAAGTTTGCGAGGGCCTCGCGGCGGCATTGTTCTGTGCGAGGAGAAATTCGCGAAACAAATCGACTCCACGCTTTTTCCAGGAGTGCAAGGCGGTCCGCTCATGCACGTGATCGCGGCGAAAGCAGTTTGTTTTCACGAAGCGCTCCAGCCGCAGTTTCGCGATTATCAACGCCAAGTCGTCATCAACGCCAAAGCGCTCGCAGCCGGACTCGCCAAACACGGTTACCGCATCGTTTCCGGCGGCACCGATAACCACCTCATGCTTGTCGATCTTCGTCCGAAGGAAATTAACGGGAAAGAAGCGCAGGAGGTCCTCGATCGCGCCGGCATCACCGTGAACAAGAATGCGATCCCATTCGATACCTATCCAATTTTCAAGCCGGGCGGCATCCGCGTCGGTACGCCGGCCGTTACTACGCGCGGCATGAAAGAAGAAGAGATGCTCGAGATCGCGGACCTGATCGCAGAAGCGTTAAGTAATCGCAGCGACGCGGACGCGCTGCAAAGGGTACATGGAAAGGTGCGCGAATTAACGAGAAGGTTCCCGATTCCGTTCTAAAGGCCGCGCGACTGTAGTGGCAGCCGAGTCGACGGCGGTCTGCATAGATTTGCAGGCGGCACGTCCGCCATCGGACGGACTCGTCCCGTGGCGAGCCCGCCGCTACAGAAGATTCACTCTACCTAAACGGCGAAAATCTGCATAGTTTGCCGATAGTCCATGAATCGAGCCGCCGATCAACCTGAGCCAAATCCCTTGCGCGAAGGTCTGTCCATGCGCGCCGTGCCGCAGCCATGCAGCATTGTGATCTTTGGCGCCACTGGGGATCTGACGCATCGCAAATTGATTCCTGCGCTCTACAACCTCGCCGCCGATGGCGATCTCCCACCCGCCGTCGCAATCATCGGATTTGCACGGCGGGAGAAAAATGACGAGCAGTTCAGGGCTGAACTCGAAGAAGCGATTCGCAAATTTTCGCGCCAGGCCGTGCGCGACGAAATTTGGAAAACGTTTGCGCAATCGATCTTCTATCACCAAAGCGAATTCGGTGACGAGGCCGGCTACGAGGCGTTAGTCAAACGTCTCGACAAAATCGACAAGGAACGGGGCACGCGAGGCAACCGGCTTTTTTATTTCGCTGCTGCTCCCGACCAGTTTGAATCGATTTTAAAACACCTGAAGGCAGCGGGGTTAAACGAAACCTGTAAAGGAAGCTGGGCCCGCGTCATCGTTGAAAAACCCTTTGGCACGGATCTCGCTTCGGCGCGAGAACTTAACCGCATCGTCCGCAATTCCTTTACCGAAGAGCAGACTTACCGAATCGATCATTTTCTGGGAAAAGAAACCGCGCAGAACATTCTGGTCCTGCGATTCGCGAACGCGATTTTCGCGCCGCTTTGGAATACGCATTACATCGATCACGTCCAAATCACGGCCGCCGAAACTTTGGGAGTTGAAAGTCGCGCCGGTTTTTACGAGCGCGCCGGCGCCTTGCGCGACATGGTGCAAAACCATTTGCTCCAGCTTCTTTGTCTTGTCGCAATGGAGCCGCCAATGGACCTAAGCGCCGACAGTATCCGTGACGAAAAAGTCAAAGTGGTCCGATCCCTTCGCCGTTTCGCGCAGAGTGAGGTCGGTGCGAACGTTGTGCGCGGCCAATACGCCGAGGGCGCTATCAATGGTAAGCCGGTTGCCGGTTATCGTCAGGAACCAAACGTGAAGCCGAATTCAGAGACAGAAACCTTCGTGGCATTGCGCTTGTTCATCGATGACTGGCGCTGGGCCGATGTCCCGATTTACATGCGTGTCGGGAAACGCCTTCCGAAATCAGCCACTGAGATTTCCATTCACTTCAAAAAAGCGCCCGCTGTTCTCTTTAATAAAGATTTGCGCGATCAAAACGTGCTCGTCATTCGGATTCAACCCGACGAAGGAATCGCGCTGCGCATTCATGCAAAAGTTCCGGGCGCCAGTTTTCGCGTAGAGCCAGTCAAAATGGATTTCCATTATGGGACGTCATTCGGGAAAGCCAGTCCGGAAGCGTACGAACGTTTGCTACTCGATGCGATGAGTGGAGACCCCACGCTCTTTGCGCGCCGCGATGAGGTCGAGGAAGCGTGGGCTTTTATTGACGTTATCGAGCAGGCATGGGCCGCAAAAAAAGGTGCGCCGGGTCTGTTCTTTTATCCTGCCGGGTCCTGGGGCCCGGAAGAAGCTGACGATCTGCTCGCGCGCGACGGCCACGCCTGGCGGAGATTGTGACGTATGGCTACGATGACCGAAAATTATTCGTTAGGCCTGCAAGTCGAGCTCGACAAGATCGACAGCGAGCTGAAGAAACTGTGGGCGCAGAGCGAAGGCGCGATGACGCGCGCTTCCTTGGTGAACCTTGCGGTTTATAGCGAGGTGCCCGGCTCACTGGAAAAGAATACGCAGCTTATTGCAAAGATCGCAGAGAACCACGCATGTCGCGCCATTGTCATCGGCGCTGACTGCAAAGCGAAAACAAACCGCGTGGAAGCCTGGATCAGCGCGCACTGTCATGTCAGTCGCACGGGGAGCCAACAAGTTTGTTCCGAGCAAATTTCATTTCTGCTCGAGGGACCGTGCATAAGCCTGTTGCCGAGCATCGTGTTCTCGCACCTCGATTCGGACCTGCCGTTTTATCTTTGGTGGCAAGGCGAATTTCGTGAGCCGATGGATCCCCAGTTGTGGGCGTGGGTCGATCGTGTCATTTACGACAGTCAGACTTGGAAGGATTTTCCCGGACAAATGCGCCTGGTTGAGTCCGCGCAAAAGGAAGCAAAGCAGCGGATTGTGCTTTGCGATTTGAACTGGACGCGCCTGGACAAGGTCCGCTTCGCACTCGCTCAATTCTTCGATCATCCGACATCGCATCATCATTTCGCGAAAATGAAAAATGCGCGCATTGATTTCGCGGCGGGCTTCAGATCGACCGCTATCCTCTTTGCTGGTTGGCTCGCCGCGCAATTAAATTGGAGCGTCGAGAAGGCGATCCGCAATGACGACCTTCAATTCGTTGATTCAAGCGGCCATAAGATCGACATCGAACTGCGCGAGAGAGCTGGCGAGCCAATCGGCGAAATCGTTCTGAACTCGCGTGAAGTAGAGTTTGTCGTGGCCCGTGCCAAATGTGGCGATCTCCTTGAGGTTTCGCGCGGGAAGCCGGGCGAGAAACGCATGCCGCAACTGATGCCGACGGGGAGCAACGATCCGGTCAACTTGATGACCGAAGAACTCATGCGCGGCGGACCCCACCATGTTTATCTGCGCGCCGTCAATTGCGTTCGCGATTTGTTATAGTGGCGAGCAACTCCCGCACATTTTTTTCGATCGAGAAAAGCTCGTTGGCGCGCTTGTGACCGTTCTCGCCCAAACGCAGCGCCAGTGAAAGATCGATAATTACCCTTTCAATCGCACTTGCCAGCGCAATGGAGTCACCGGCTGGGACAAGCGTTCCAGTCTCATTTTGCACAACCATTCCGGAATTCCGCCGATCGGTGTCGAAATGACGGGCAACCCGGTCGCCATCGCCTCCATGATCACGGTGGGTAGATTATCCATGCCGCCAGCGGCGTCGATCGCACTCGGTAGAACAAAAACTGTTCCCATCGCCAGGTGCTCCGCGATTTCATGTTGCGCTTTTGGGCCGAGCAGTTTGACGTGATTTCGCAAATCAAGGCTATCGATCTGCTGATGTAATTCTTTTTCGAGTGGGCCTTCCCCGATGATCTCGCAGCGAAATGATCTCCCACGCTCCATCAACAATCGACAGGCGCGGATCAAATCGGCGAACCTCTTCTTATCGATCAAACGGCCAACTGCGACGATCAGTGGAAAAGCGGACGAAAAATCTGCGCGCCTGAATTCGGCGAGTGTCAACCCATTGTAAATGCGTTGGATTCGATCCGCGCGCTCTGGAAAGCGCTCTCGCAGAAATTTCTCGGCGAAATCGGTTTCTGTAATGATTACCCGCGCCGCATCGACAAGGCTACGAAGTCCGATCTCGAAATTTCGCGGGGCGAAAATATCGTTGGCGTGCCCGGTGAAGCTAAAGCTGATTCCAAAAAACTTATGAATCCAAAAAGCGGTGCGGGCAGCCATGCCAGCGAAGTGCGCGTGAACATGATCAATCCGCATTTGTTGTAAGCGTAGTCCGATATGAATAGCCTGGTAGAGACGGAGAAAATCAGGGCGCCGACCCCATTCACCCAACGCAGCAATGACTTCTCCCGGTAACCTCTCCTTCTGCGAAGCTCGGCGAACTTCGTCCAACAATTCCTTCTCCTCAGGCAGGTAATCGACACGCTCAACGATGCGTTTATCCCAGTCCTGCGGCGGCTCATCCTTGGGTTTGCGGATCGAGAAGATAGGCGGCGTCACGCCTTGTCGAGCTAGCTCAGCGACCTCTCGATAGCAAAATGTCTGGCCGAATGACGGAAATCGCTCGAAGAGATATGCAAACTTCGTCATCGATTCGCGACCGATAACAAGTTCGTCACGGGGCCTCTCGTTTTACGGGAATCGGTCTTCCGGAATCGTCCACCGTCACATGAGTAAAGACACCGCGCGTCACGCGGATCTGTTTTCCGTGCATGTACCGCCGCACCCACACTTCCACGGGAATGACTATTGAACTGCGGCCAATTCGCTCTACCCACGCGTAACACGCGACTGTGTCCCCCACTCGAACGGGTTCCAGGAAAGACATTCCTTCCATGGCTACCGTGACGACCCGGGTTTGCGCTATTTTTGCCGCGAGAATGCTGCTACCCAGATCCATTTGCGACGTCAACCAGCCGCCGAAAATATCGCCATTCGGGTTTGTATCCTTGGGCATCGCGATCGTTTGGATGACCAGCTCGCCTTTGGGTTGATCGACATCGTCCATTCGGCGCGAAGAATAACACAAATTTACGGTAGAGGCAGCCGTGTCGGCTGCACCCATCCAACGTTCTGCACGCGGCACGTCCGTCAATTGGACGAACTCGTCCGCGGCGAGCCTGCCACTACAGCTTGGTTTCCGAAATGAACTCACAAAATCAGCATACAATCGCCGTAGCTGTAGAAGCGGTAACGTTCGCGAATTGCCTCCTGGTAGGCCCGAAGCAAAAACTCGCGGCCTGCAAATGCGGTCGCGAGCATGAGCAAAGTCGATCGCGGCAGATGAAAATTCGTAAGAAGCAGATCGAGATGTTTAAATCGATATGGCGGATAAATGAAGAGATTGGTTGAGCCCTCCTGAGCAAGAAGTCTGCCGTTTTCCCAACGCGCGGATTCGAGCACGCGTACGGTGGTTGTTCCCACTGCAACGATACGCTTGGCCTTGTTGATCTTGTTTGCTGCTTCGACCGAAATGAAAAACTTCTCTGCAAACATCCGATGCTCGGCGAGGTTCTCCGATCGCACCGGCAGAAATGTCCCAATCCCTACATGCAGCGTGGTTAAGGTGTGGGGAATTTCGCTCAAGATCTGCTGGGTGAAGTGAAGACCGGCGGTGGGAGCAGCCAACGCGCCGGGCACCTGGGCAAAAACCGTTTGGTAACGCGCGTTATCCTGCTCGTCACTCTTGCGCTGGATGTAGGGCGGCAACGGCATCGAGCCGCCGACGTAAAGATCAATATCCTTGTCCAACGACACAATCCGCTCGCCATCCGGCAGGATTTCTTCGATGCGCAAAATTGCATTCCCGACCTGTGCGCTTGCGCCGAGGCGCATTTTGCGGCCGGGTTTGACGAGACATTTCCAGCGCCTTGGGCAAATGCGATCGATAAAGAGGAATTCAATCGCGCCGTCATTGGAAAATCTCCGGGCGGAGACGACCAAGGTATTGTTCAAAACGAGGAGATCCCCCGGGCTAAGCAACATTTTCAACTCAACAAACTGTCGATGTTCGATCGTTTGCTGCTCACGACGAAGCACCATCAACCGAGAATCTTCCCGGCGTTCGGGCGGCCGCTGGGCAATTAATTCCCGCGGCAGATCATAATCGTAATCGCTCAGCCGCGCGCTCATGGTTTAATCTGAAACACAACCATCCTGGCTGTGCGCCCATTTTTCGAAAAAAATTGCGACGCGGCGCAAAACTTCAGATGATCTAGAAAATGCAAGAGACTGCTCTCGATTTTGTCATCGCGGCGTTGCAGAAGATTCGCCAGACAAGTGATCGACTGCCCCGCGCGTCCAGACTTTCGATTGAGCGATTGCAATTCGTCGCGCCAAATAAAGTTGATTTGCTTGCGCCGGTTCGGGAGCGCGTACGCATCTGCACAAAATGCCCGCATCTCGCCAGTTCGCGGACACAAACCGTCTTCGGCGTAGGAAATCCGGATGCAGAGTTGATGTTCATCGGCGAAGCACCCGGCGCGGACGAGGATAAGCAAGGCGAACCATTTGTCGGGCGCGCTGGCCAGTTGCTTACCAGAATTATCGAAACGATGGGATTCACTCGAGGGGAAGTTTACATTGCCAATATTTTGAAATGCCGGCCCGATACACCGCCCGGGTCGTTCGGCAATCGGACACCGACGCCACTCGAAATGCAAACGTGCCGGCCCTATCTGATCGAACAGATCGAGATTATTCAACCAAAGGTTCTAGTCGCACTCGGCGCAGTCGCCGTCGAGGGATTGCTCGGGTCGCGAGGAACGATGAGGGAATTGCGCGGCAGATGGCACTCGTACAGCGGAACACCTTTAATGATTACCTATCACCCAGCCTACCTGCTTCGAAATCAGACGCCTTCGGAAAAACGAAAGGTTTGGGAAGACATGCTCCAAGTCCTTGAGCGCCTCGAACGGCCGATCACAGAACGCCAGCGCAATTATTTTTTGTGAGCTCAGGGGTGGCTTGCAATCGCTATATTCTTAATCTTCGGCAATCGGAGACGACTGTAACAGGTTCGCGCCACCGAAAATCGCATCAATCCGCGGCTGCGATGCCAAGGTGATGGCGAGCGAAGCGATAACTCCACGGACGTAGCGGCGCGAGACTTTGACCCTGTGGTCCAGTACAGTTGCTCCAGCTTCGTGCAACAGGGCAAGCGTGCGTGCTCCAATCAATGCGGGCAAAACCGTGGCAGCGCGGACACGCCGATTTCGGATCGCACGCGAGTATTGCATCCCACACTCCAGTCCGCGCTCAGCCTTCTCGGCCCAATTTCGATAGATCGGGTGAAATCGTTCCGGTTCGAAGAGAATCTGCGCCGGAGTCAGGCGAGCGGAAATCAATTCCTCCTCCGGGAAATAACATCTGCCAGCTCGGAGATCGGAGCCAGCGTCGCGCAAAATATTGATCAACTGAAGTGCCACGCCGTAGCGTTTCCCGAGCGTAAGCATCTCGTCTTCGCTTAGCGTGGCAAACTTCCGAACATGCCTGAAGCAGAGCCGCGTCCAGAATTCGCCGACACAACCTGCCACAAGATAGGTGTATTCATCCAGATCGGCGGCAGTACAGAGCGCGCGAATTTCCTCCGGGTTATCGAAGCGGTGGAGATCGAGCATTTGGCCTTGGGTGATTTTCTCGAGGAGAGTGCGAATCTTATTACGATCGGCCATCTCCAAGTGCTCGAGCGATTCCAGACAATCTGGCAACGATTCAACAAGTGTTCGTTCGGCCGCATGCTGCTGCAAAGGTGCAAATGAAGCGACAAGATCGACAACGACGTTCCGCGAAGCTTTGTCTTGAATCGCTTTCGATAGCGTTTGAAGAGTTTCCACTCGCAGCGTTGCTGAAATGCGTGGCGTATCCGCCACCGTATCCGTTGTCCGCGCGAGCAAATATGCCAGCGCGATCGGTTCGCGTAATTGCGCTGGCAAAAATCGGATGGAAAGATAGAACGACCGCGAAACGGAGCGCAGAATCGATGTCTGTAACCGCCGGGTAGAGGCGCTGGATCGGTCGCTCATCACTTCTTAAGTCGAGGAGATTTCATCGTCCGATATTTTTGATTTCGATCCGATTCGCTGCCGCGTTACCGAGACCCAGCGCGCCGGCGAAGCCGACGTAATCGGCCGTATGGCCGATAACAGGCAAACTTGCGCCCAGCCGCCATTGCTCCAGGCGTTTCAACGCGACGGCGTCCAAAGCCACTGGATCTTTGCTGGCGTATAAGGTGGCGTGATGCACGGCGTAATTCGGCTGTGATTGCGGACCGCCGGCGTATTGCGCAATGAGGCCGTCTATCAAGTTGAAAACGACTTTCTTCGCGATCAGCGGGTTACTGTAAATTTCTGCGAGACTCTCCGCACCAAAACGAGAGCCTTGGGAGAAACGTCGCCAGTTGTCGATGTTTGGAATTGTCACATTGTAAAGGCAACCTGCGATGCCGTTCGTTTCACTGCTGCTCATTACCGGCACATTGATGATTTTGGTCACCTCCGTCGAAACGATGCGCGAAAAATGACTGACGTTACTTGTGTTCTCAGTGTCGGAAAGGATCGGCATTTTTACTTTGTCGGCCCGATAATCAAAATCACCCCAAACCAGTTTCCCAAGTAACGGCGCGGAAAGAACTGCCTTCGGATCATAGCCGTCGCGGGGCGCGATTGCTTTGAGCTGGTAACCCTCATTTCCCGGTTGATAGCCGGCGTCTTTAATTCCACCAAGGGAACGATCCCAAACGATGATACTGCTGCGCGGATGTCCGGCCGCGGCGAGGCCATCGACAATCGCACTCACGACGTCATGATGTGTTGTGAAAAGTTCGCCACCGGCTGCGCAAATCTTAATTCCGATCTTGTCATTCGGAGAAACCAGAGATGCCCACGCCTTCGCCACGTCGGGCTGGCCGGTCGCGGCGAGCACGAGCCGATTGACCATCGCGCGCACGATCGACGGATTTGTCTTGTAGTCCTTGATTGCGTTCGAATCGTGCATGGTATACACGACCGACGCCGTGGGCATCGGCGGCGGCGCTTGAGCAAATCCGGAAGCGGTGGCGCAGAAAAGAACAAGAACTATGTTTCGCATCGACAAGGTAATTTGGCAGAGGCAACGGATTTTATGAGCAACAGCGCGAATCACAACTGCCCGACTGTAGGGGCAGCCGTGCCGGTTGCCTTCCCACGCGACACGCCTGCCGCTACAGGCCCAATTCGCCACATCTACGTTCATATTCCGTTCTGCGCGCGCATCTGTCCATATTGTGCGTTTTACAAAGACTTGCTCGATCGTTCGCAAACAGCGCGATTTTGTGAGGCTATTCTGCGCGATCTCGACAAGCAATGCGCCGCCTTCGCCATATCGGCCAAGACAATTTATTTCGGCGGCGGCACGCCCACGGCGCTTACGAGTTCGCAGTTGGAATTTCTGCTCGGAGGCTTTCACCAGCGACTCGACCTCTCGACATTAGAAGAATGCACAATCGAAGCGAATCCGGGGAGTGTTTCCGCACGCAAGGCAGCGCTTTTGCGCAAGCTCAAAGTAAATCGAATCAGTCTCGGGGTTCAGTCTTGGGATGATGGACTGCTGACGATTCTTGGACGCGAGCACAATGCGTCGCAAGCTGAAAAGTCATTCCACACCTTACGCGATGCCGGATTCACGAACATTAATATCGACATCATGTTTGGGCTTCCTGGCCAATCGACTGAGCATTGGAAAGCGACGCTGGAAAAAACAATTGCGCTGCAGCCCGAGCACATTTCTGCCTACTGCCTGACCTACGAGGAAGACACGGAATTTTTTCTGCGTCAGTCACGCGGCGAACTGAAAGCGAATCCAGATGGCGATGCAGGCCTCTTTGAAATGACGATGTCGATCTTGGAAGAAGCCGGTTACGAGCAGGATGAAATCTCAAATTATGCGCGTCCCGGTTTCTCATCAGTGCACAATCGCGCCTACTGGTCGGGCGAAGATTATCTCGGCATTGGCCCAAGCGCATTCTCCACCGTCGGAATGCGACGCTGGCAAAATCTCGCCGATTACCGCGCGTATGCTGATCGCGTTCTCTCCAGACAATCACCAATTGGCTCGGCCGAAAATCTGACTAACGAGATGAAACGGACGGAAAGAATCGCGCTTTCACTGCGAACACGCGAGGGAATCTCGGCTGCTTTGTTGAATGATCGGCAACAGACAATCGAAGAATTCGTTGGTCTCGGTTTGCTTCGTCAATCGAACGGCTGCTTCGTGTTGACGCGAGCGGGCAAGTCGCTCGCAGATTCGGTGACAGAAGCTTTTCTATAGCCGTCGCCTGTGGGCGACGCGCCGCGTCCGTGCTTTGTTACTTCAAGGTCGCGCTTCGTAGAGCGAAGCGGCTGCAGATTACTCGACCACTCCGTAGCGGCGTTGCCGGCGTCCAAATTCTTCTACCGCGGCAAAGAGGTCTTTCTTTGTGAAATCCGGCCACAGTTTGGGTGTCACATACATCTCCGTGTAAGAGAGCTGCCATAGAAGAAAATTGGACAAGCGCATTTCGCCTGAAGTCCGAATGAGCAAGTCGGGATCAGGATAATAGCGCGTGTAAAGATGTTTGCTAAACATCTCGACATCGATCATCGCTTTGTCGATGTGGCCGAGCTCGACTGCGCGAAGCAAGCTTTTGATGCCGTCGATGATCTCGAGCCGCCCGCCGTAGCTCAGCGCGAGAATGAGGGTGAGCCCGTTGTTACCCGCAGTTTGCTCAATCGTTTTGTGAAGCTGTTGTTGCGAACGTTCCGGCAGATCAGTCAAGCGACCAATCGCCTGAAGCCGAACATTTTTTTCGATCAGCTCCGGTGTCTTCTCTTTCAGAAACTTTTCTAGCAAACGCATCAGCGAAAAGACCTCGCTTTTGGGACGCTGCCAGTTTTCCGCCGAGAAAGCGTACAGGGTGAGATATTCGATTTTCAATTCACTGCAGCCCTCTACGCACTCACGAACGGCTTGCGCTCCCGCTTCGTGGCCTTTGATGCGTGGGAGACCACGGGTTTTCGCCCAGCGACCGTTACCATCCATGATGATGGCGATGTGACGCGGAACCGTTTTCGCGGCGGGGGGCATGACTACAGAATAATAGTCTCGCCGCGCTCTGGGCCCACGCTGACCATGGACAATTTTCCTCCGGTTAGGTTGGAAATGTATTTAACGTAATCCTGTGCCGCGGAGGGTAACTGGGAAAGTTTGCGCGCAGAACGCGTCGATTTGGTCCAGCCGCGCAGTTGTTGGTAAACTGGTTTGCAATTAGCGAGCTGCGTCGCATCGGATGGAGGGACATTCAGGCGTTTTCCATTCAATCGGTACGCCACACAGACGCGAATTGGATCGACATGATCCAGCCCGTCAAGGTTTGTAATCGCCAGTTCGTCAATCCCGTTGATCATTGTCGCGTAACGGGTTGCTACGACGTCGAACCAGCCGCAGCGTCGCTTGCGACCGGTCGTAGCTCCAAACTCACGTCCCAATTTGTGAAGCCTTCCGGTGAATTGTTGGTCTTCAGTTGGCAATGCCCCCTCGCCTACGCGCGTCGTATAC